>Ga0315294_10005748_pt1 | contig 13621 bp, 15 predicted proteins | sample YL17G13_40_MG_FD_203626 | JGI IMG/M metagenome (GOLD analysis project Ga0315294, IMG submission 203626) | Sediment microbial communities from Yellowstone Lake, YNP, Wyoming, USA - YL17G13_40 | ecosystem: Environmental > Aquatic > Freshwater > Lake > Sediment | place: USA: Wyoming | collected... | reverse complement strand
GCTGATCCGGGCGGGGCTCCACATCGACTTTTTCCACGAATTTCCCTTCAGCTTCTATCAGCATTTTCCATTTTTGGTTAAAGGAGGGGACGGATATTGGCATCTGCCGCAAGGGGATTTGATTCCAATGACCTTTTCCCTGAAAGCTACCAAACCTTAAAATCCTTATGAAAACGACGAATGGGAATCTTGCTTTGATTGAAACGATCCGCGCCTTGCGCCCAAGCAGGAGGGAAGAATGAACACCTGGTGGATTCTACTCATCGGACTGGCCGTTCTCTTTCTGCTCGCTGTCGCCAATTCTTTGGTTGGCAATGCTCTCGCCACGCGGCGATGGCTGCGGCGGCCCCTACCCCAAGGTGACCGGGTCGATGTGGGCGGTTATTGCGTATATGCCCTTTGCCAGGGAGAAGGAAAACCAACGGTGGTGCTGGAAACCGCTGTCAACTCACTCTCGCTTGAGTGGTGGCCGATCCAGCAGGAGTTGATCCAAGACGCGAACGTCCTTCTCTATGACCGAGCTGGAAACGGATGGAGCGAAAAAGGACCGTTTCCTCGGACCAGCCAGCAGGTAGTGAAAGAGCTGCGCGCTTTATTGGACCGCCTGCAACTGGAACCGCCCTTTCTGTTGGTCGGTCAATCCCAAGGTGGCCTCTATCTACAGCATTTCGCTCGCCTGTACCCCCAGGAAGTCGCAGGATTGGTGCTGGCCGACCCGGTATCGATAAATAACGATCGTTTCAACCAGATCCAGTCTCCCATCCACCAGCGCTATGGCTCCATTGCCAGCAAGATCGCCAATGCTCGGCGGGCTGTCTCAGCCTCGCACCTTGGCTTGATGCGTTCGACGGCACGGCGGATGCGGAGCGGTGCTCAGTTTGATCCATACCGTGATCTGCCGGACTGGATTCAAGAGGCGGTGCTGGAGAATTTCATTTTACCCAAGGCTCACTTGGCCGCGGTCAGCGAACTGGAAAGCCTAGACGAAAGCATCGTCCAAGTGCGAAAGGCCGGGGCTTTTCCACTCGTGCCATTCCTGGTCTTGCACCATGACCCATTGAAATACCGCCAGGAACTGGAAAACTGGGGCTATCCCGCGGACACGGCGCAGGCGGTAGAGGAGATCTGGCTGGAACTTCACCGGGAATTGGCAGCGCAGTCGCCGCAAGGAGAAATGCGGATCGTGCCCGGCAGCGGGCATGCCATTCACTTGGACCAGCCACAGGCGCTGGTGAAGGGGGTGCGGGAATTGCTGGAGAACATTAAGGCTGGAAACAGGATCCTCTAGATAGTGGAGAGGTGGCTAGAAAGGAAACGACAATGAAACCAGGAGACAAAGAAGAACCAGGAGACAAAGGGAAACCCGGAGAGGAACAGAGCGAAAACGCTCCTGTTTTGCCAAAGCAAATGGCGGAGGAGGTCGCAGAGGAAACGGTCCCCAACATCGAAGTATCGCTTCGCTATGCATTGGGCGATGGCCAACAGGAGTGGGAATCGGGTAGTGGCGTGGCACGATTGGAAAAGGAAGTTTTAGTCCTTGCACCTGAAGGCAGTGCGCCGATCTCCATCTCGTTGCGGGAAATCCAGGATCTCACCAGCATCAATTACCGCCTGGTTCTGACGCTGAAGCAAGGCAGCCTGCTCACCCTGTGCGATCTCGGCTACCGTTTCGATGATTTTTTAAAAGCAGTGGTGCTGCGGCGCAACGAGATGTTGTTGGTAGATCTCCTGATGGAGGAGAAGTCCTTCAAAGAAGGGTCCCGTGGGCACTTCTTGTGGCATCATATTGAGACCAAGCTGGAGGGGGAAGGGGAAATCCGCCTGTACGAAACAGCATTGGTCATTCTTCCGGACCACGGTCAACCGTTACGCTTGCCGCTGGGAACAGTGAGCTCGTGGAAGGCGCAGGAATACCGGTTGGAATTCCTCTCCGACCAGCAGGAAAGCCTGATTCTATCCCAGTTGGGACGCGAGTATGATCCATTTCGGCAGGCCGTCACAAACCGTCTCGCTGATCTGATGACTCGGGCGCAGGCCGATTTGAAAAACCTTGTTCCCAGCTTGGATGCACTGATACTTCGCCGCCTTTCCGGACTGCTTAAGGAGGGTCGAGCTGCTTCTCGCCGTGCCGTGGAAGAAATTTTTCCGCCTTTCTGGCGAGAGCTGGAGCAGCGCCTGGCGGAAGTAGGTCTCGCCGAATCCTATGCTTACTTGACGAAACTGGCACCGCCGGAACTGGTGCGCATCGGTTGGAAGCGCGGATTGCTGGGTGATTTGACGGGACAAAGCCTTTTTTTCTTGATCCCGATGCTTGGTCAAACAGGCGGACCGAGCAATGCCATTGCATGGGAAGCGTCCGCGGGGGAAGAGGAAGGCAAAGCGACCTACTTCTTTCGCATCGTGGGCCGCCTGGAGTTGCCGGAGCTGACACCGATGGCATTGCAACAAAAAGCCGAATCCTTCCTTGATGTTCTCAACCGGGGTCTGGCAGCTGTCAATTTCCGCCGGGAACCGATCTACCTGACCGAAGATAAGCTCACTTCTCCGCAATACACACGCTACCGCTATTCTTTGGAGGCCATCCCTGCCTTACGAATCTTGCGCATGCATTTCATCGGGCGGGTGATTCACGCCTCCATCGAGCAATGGCAGAAAGACACCGCAGAACTGTTACAGTTCAATGGGTTCGCCTCGTCCGATGACCTGCGCTGGAAAAAGGCTTAGGCCAAACCGTATAATACCAAATAAAGGAGAATTGCGATGGTTGGTTATCAGCACCCGTGTCGCTACTGTCAGCAATTGGTCCCGCCGGACGCTGCTGCATGCCCCTACTGCAGCAAAGTGAATCCCACGGGATCTCTCCGCTGTCCCAAGTGCAAAAGCCCTATCCAAAGCCAATGGAAGTCTTGCACCTGCGGACAGCCGCTGGAGATCACCTGTCCTCTCTGCTTCCAGCAGACTTTTTTCGGAGACTACTGCCAAAAGTGCGACCAGCGTCTGCTGATCACCTGCCCCAAATGCAAGACACCCCAACCGCCTTTGGGCGGCAACTGTATGAAATGTAAAAAACCACTTTCTTGGAGGTAAATGATGCCCTTACAACCTTTCACCCGCAATTTTCAAGACAACAGCACGGATGCTGGTTTTCAATTCACATTTTTCTGCGATTTGTGCAGCGATGGCTACAAGACGCAGTTCATCGAATCCAAAACGCACAAAAAAGGTGGTCTCTTGCGCGGATTGGGCCGAGCTGTTTCCATCGGTGGCTCCCTGCTGGGTTCCAGCGTTGGCTATCGGATTGAACAGGGGACGGACATCCTTTCCGAGCGGTTTCAAGGGATGTCGCCGGAATGGCACAAGGAGCACGAAACCGCCTTTGAAGCAGCCCAAAACGAGGCCAAGGAGCACTTCAGCCGCTGCCCGAACTGCCGCAAGTACGTTTGCGAGACCGACTGGAACGAGCAGGAAGGTCTCTGTGTGGAGTGCGGACCACGGGAAAACATCGAAGTGGCTACGGCACGATCGCAAAAAATGGTGAAAGATATCCAAGAGAAGGCCGACCAAACCCGTGTCTTCGATGGCGCAATTGAGAGCAAAGTAACGATTTGTCCCTCTTGCGGAAAGCCTTCCGGGGCCGGCAAGTTCTGTAACAACTGCGGCGCCCCGGTGGAAATGGGTCAATGTTCCCAATGCGGAGCGAAAAACCCACCGAGCGTAAAGTTTTGCGGAGAATGTGGCAATCGTCTGGAATGATTTGGCTACAGAGGAGGTGAGGTGAAGATGACGCCTGGCCCTGTTCGTGGGGGCAGGATATCTCGACAGATCGAGGGGGACCCGATCACGATCGGTCCGCAGAAGATTCGTCCTGTGGTGAAACTCACGGGCTGGTGGATGGACAGTTCCGGGCCCCATGGCAGAGGTCTCGGGGGGGGATTGTTCCGCCTCAGGCCACAGGAAATTCGCACTCTCCGGCCGGAGGGAACGGAACAATCCCTGATTATCGGGAAGGATCGATTGCCCCAACTGTGGTTGATTGTTTTGTTGCTGCCCGTGCTGTTTTTTATCGTTGTTCTGTGCACAAGGAGGTGCAAAAAATGAGCGAGAAGGAAACCCCCCATCTTTACAAACCGATTGAATCGATGTTAAGCCAGCTGAATGTGAATGCCGTTTTCGGCCCTCCTTTGAAAGAAGGAGAAACGAGCATCGTACCCATCGCTGAGGTTGGTTTTGGCTTTGGCTATGGTTATGGCTCCGGAGGGGAAAAGGAAACCAAGGGAGAAGAAAGCGATGGTGCCGGAGGAGGTGGCGGTGGCGGAGGCGGGATGGCGAAGCCGATCGGTTTCATCAAGCTCTCTACTCAAGGAGCAAAATTTGAACCGATCCTGGATAGCGGCAAAATCGCCATCACTCTTTTTATGGCCATCGGCTGGTGGGTGTTTTGGGCCTACAAGATTGCCAAGCTGTTCGCACCGCACAAAGCGCATTCCTGCAAATGCAGCAGATGCGGTCACCAGGCACCCAATCCGGTGAATGGAAAGAAGTAACGTTCGTCCTTGCCCAAGAAAGAAGGCTGAAAAAAACCAGCCTTCTTTCTTTTTTTGCACCGGACTTGACGAAATCGTGGAATTCTGGTTCGATGAGTTGATTTTTACGAAAGGAGGCGCGTTGTATGAATAGAGAGATAGTTTGGAACCACACTACCGCGTGTGGATCTTACAGAATTCCATCGGGCGCGCCTGCCGTTCGCTGACCTTTCACGAATACCCCATTGTTTCGCAGATCCATCTACTCCACCAGGCTGTCCGAGATCGATCGTTCTTTTAAAAAAACCTGGAGGAGACATTGAATCAAATACAGCAGAAAACTTGGGGAACCAACCCCCTGGGAGCATCCGGCCGAACCGGCCTGGTGATCCGAAAGTCGCTGGGGCAATATTGGGTGCAAACCGATTCAGACACGTTCATTTGCGCGATTTCCAGCAAACTGCGCAAACGTTTGGTGCTTTCCACGGCCGATCCCAGTTCCATGCCGCGCCGAGTCGCATCCGTAGAAGGAATTCGGAGTGTGGACTCAGTGGCTATCGGAGACTCGGTGGAATTCGTCCCTACGGAGCACGGCAACGGTTTGATCGTAGGAGTGCAAGAGCGGCGAAACTCGTTTCACCGCAGGGCCGCGGGCGCAATCCCGCTGGAACACGTGATCGTGGCCAATGTGGACCAGGCAGTAGTCGTGATGGCCGCTGCTGCACCGATGCCAAAGTGGAGTCTGCTCGATCGCTACCTGCTTGCAGCCGACCTGGCTGAGATTCCACCCATCATTTGCATTACCAAGATGGATTTGGTGGATGAAATCCAGTTTCGCCAGGAAGTCGTAGTCTATCAACGGATCGGGTATCCGCTGTTGTTCACCAGTATTGTTACGGAAGAAGGCCTGCAGGAATTGCAGGAAGCGCTAACCGGTTTGATCTCCGTTCTGATCGGCAAATCCGGTGTGGGCAAAACCAGCTTGCTGAACGCACTTCAGCCAGGGTTGAGCGAACGGGTGGGTGAAGTCAACCGTAATACGGACAAAGGACGGCACACTACCAGCGGTATGACGCTGTTCCCGCTGGACTTTGGCGGCTATCTGGTGGATACCCCCGGTATGCGAGAGTTTGCTTTATGGGAGCCGAAAGGGATGCGCGTGGATCGGCTGTTTCGCGAGTTCCAGCCGTTTCTAGAGGATTGCCGCTTTGGGGCGGACTGTCGTCATGATCGAGAACCGAACTGCGCGGTCAAGCAAGCCGTGGAGCGTGGTGAAATTGACAATCGCCGCTACCGGAGTTACTTGCGCTTGCGCCAAATTCCCCGGGGTGGATGAAAAACATCGTAGGAACCAGAGGCCCAATGCCGCAAAAGCATTCCAGCCCCTGATCATTTCCCCCTAGACCGCGGGATCCCAGAGTCCGGATCGGTCGATCCGGTATCATTCCAGTGAAATTGTGTGTAAAATAATCAAAATGGAAACTTCTGCGGAAGGAGATCCTGTGGACGAACGCGAAAAAGCACTCGATATCACGTTGACCCAAATTGAGAAACGGTTTGGCAAGGGTTCGATCATGCGTTTGGGGGAATCGACCCACATGAACGTGGATGTTGTTCCCACCGGGGCATTGACTTTGGATCTGGCACTGGGGGTAGGGGGGGTTCCGCGTGGACGCGTGACCGAGATTTACGGGCAGGAGGCCTCCGGCAAGAGCACATTGGTCCTCCAAATCATGGCCGAAGCCCAAAAATTGGGTGGAAAGGCCGCATTCATCGACGTCGAGCATGCCCTAGATCCAACCTACGCCCGTGCGCTAGGAGTGAACATCGATGATTTATACATTTCCCAACCCGATTCGGGCGAGCAGGCATTGGATATTACGGAAATGCTGGTTCGTTCCGGAGCTATCGACGTGGTGGCCATAGATTCGGTGGCTGCTTTGGTACCCAAGACAGAATTGGATGGCGAGATGGGGGATGCCTATATCGGATTGCAAGCCCGCCTGATGTCTCAAGCCTTGCGCAAGTTAACCGGAGCCATCTCCCGCTCCAACACCTGCGTAGTCTTCACCAACCAACTGCGCGAAAAAGTGGGTGTGATGTTTGGCAATCCCGAAATCACTCCTGGCGGACGGGCCTTAAAGTTTTACGCCTCCGTTCGCTTGGAAATGCGACGTCAAGACACGATCAAGGTAGGGAACGATGTGGTTGGGGCTCGGATTCGGGTCAAAGTGGTCAAGAACAAGCTGGCTCCCCCGTTTCGGCAGGCTGAGTTCGACCTGATTTTCGGCAAGGGGATCTCTCGCACGGGTTGCATCATGGATCTGGCACTAGCTAGCGGATTGTTGGCGAAAAGTGGTGCCTGGATCTCCTACAACGACATGCGCCTGGGCCAGGGACGCGAGAACGTCAAGGCCTATCTGGAAGAGCACCCGGAGCTGAGCAAGGAGCTGGAGGATAAGATTCGTACGAGTTTTAGCGGGGCCAAGTTACCCCTGACCATCGGAGAGGAGGCACCCGGGGTCCTCGATTAAGTGAACGAGATGAGCGAAACCGAGGAATATCGCCAGGCACTGAAAGCCGCGACACACTTCATGAAGATTCGCCCCCGCAGCAGGGGAGAGGTGGCCGATCTTCTCACCCGAAAGGGCTTTTCGCAAGAAGTGCAATCGCAAATTCTGGATCGCCTGGAGCAGCTGGGACTCTTGGATGACAAAAGGTTCGTGGAAATGTGGCTGTATCATCGGACGGAAGTGGTCCCCCGTGGGGGGTTCATCATTAAGCACGAATTGCGCCAACGGAAGGTGGCCGAGGACTTGATTGAAACCTTGGTGGAACCCCGTTTGGCCGAGGCAGAGCAGCCGGCGGCTTATCGATTGGCTGCCAAGAAGTGGCGCTCCCTCCCGCCCACGTCGCAGCGCTATGCCAAAGTGGGGAATTACCTGAAGAGTAAGGGATTCTCCGCGTCCACAATCCACCAAGTCCTGCAAGAGCTTTCGCGCTAGTCGGTTCGCTCATCCCTAACTATAGATGAAAGGGATGAGAACATGATTTATCTTTGGATCGCGTTGGCTCTGATTGCTGGGCTGGCCATCGGTTACCTGATCCCCTTGTATCTGACAAAACGTCAAGCGGTCAGCGCGCGGATAACCACCCAACAGTTGTTGGCAGACGCCAAGAAGGAAGCAGAAACAAGAAAGAAAGAAGCCCTGGTAGAAGCCAAGGACGAAGTCCATCGCCTGCGCAGCGAAACTGATCGTGAACTGCGCGAGCGAAGAACGGAAATCCAGCGCCTAGAAAAACGGGTTACCCAAAAAGAAGAAACACTGGACCGTCGCTTGGACAACCTGGAAAAACGAGAACGCAATATCACCAACAAGGAGCAGGAACTGACCCGCCAAAAAGAACGGTCGGATCAGTTGGTGTTGGACACGCGCAAAGAGTTGGAGCGGGTTTCCACGCTGACGGTGGATGAGGCCAAGCAAATCCTGCTGAAGAATGTGGAGGAAGAATACCAGCACGACATCGCCAAACGGATGAAGGACATGGAGGACCTGGTACGCGAGGAAGCCGACGATCGAGCCCGCGACATCATTGTCGCCGCCATTCAACGGACCGCCGTCGATCATGCCACCGAGACCACCGTTTCTGTAGTGCCCATTCCCTCCGATGATCTGAAGGGTCGAATCATTGGCCGTGAGGGCCGCAACATCCGGGCCTTTGAAACGATCACCGGCGTGGACTTGGTGATTGATGACACCCCGGAAGCCGTCACGCTGTCCGCCTTTGACCCAGTGCGGCGGGAAATCGCACGCATCGCTTTGGAAAAGCTGATCGTGGATGGCCGGATCCATCCGGCCCGCATCGAAGAGATGGTGGAAAAGGCGCAGAAAGAAGTGGAAGACATCATCAAGAAGGAGGGGGAGCAAGCGGTGCTGGAAGTTTCCGTGCGCGGTTTACACCCCGACCTGGTGCGGATGCTCGGTCGGTTATTCTACCGCACGAGCTATGGCCAGAACGTGCTTAAGCATTCCCTCGAAGTGGCCTACCTGGCATCCTTGATCGCCGCCGAGCTGAAAGTAGATGCCACCACCGCCCGTCGGGCAGGGTTGCTGCATGACATCGGCAAAGCGGTGAGTCACGAGGTGCAAGGACCGCATGCCGTCGTGGGGGCGGATCTCTTGCGCAAGTACAACGAAAATACAGAAGTAGTCCACGCCGTGGCCGCCCACCATGATGATGTGGAACAAAAATCCATCTATCCGGTATTGATCCAACTGGCGGACTCCATCTCCGCCTCCCGCCCTGGTGCCCGGCGCGAAAACCTGGAGACATACATCAAGCGCTTGCAAACGCTGGAATCGGTAGCGGATTCCTTCCCTGGCGTGGAGAAGGCGTATGCCATCCAGGCCGGACGGGAAATCCGGATTGTGGTCAAACCCGACCAGATCGATGACGTGGGCGCGGTGAAACTGGCCCATGACATTTCCAAGCGAGTGGAACAGGAGATGGTCTATCCCGGGCAGATCAAGGTCACAGTGATCCGGGAAATTCGAGCCACGGATTACGCCAAATAATGCTCAAAGTCGTTTTCATCGGCGATTTGATTGGCAAACCCGGCCGCCAACTGGTCAAGGAATTGCTGCCTCGGTTGGTGGAGGATTTCGTACCGGATCTGATCATTGCCAATGCGGAGAATTCCGCCGGCGGGAACGGTTTGACGATTCCCATTGCCGAAGAACTGTTTCGCTTAGGGATCCACGTCTTAACCAGTGGGAATCACATCTGGAAACAAAAGGAGATCATCCCCTACATGCCCAGCGAGCCACGGCTGATTCGCCCGGCGAACTATCCACCGGATACCCCCGGCTATGGTTCCTACGTTTGGCATTCCGGGCAGATCCGAATCGGGATCGTGAACCTGCTCGGCCGCGTGTTCATGGAAGCGGTGGATTGCCCCTTCCGCCGGGGCCTGGAAGAGATTAAATCCCTGCGGCAGATCACCCCGACCATCATCGTGGATTTCCACGCCGAAGCCACCTCCGAAAAAGTGGCGATGGGCTGGTTTCTGGACGGCAAGGTCTCCGCGGTCTGCGGTACCCACACCCATGTCCAAACCGCTGACGAGCGAATCCTCCCCGGTGGAACGGCCTACATCACGGACATCGGCATGAGCGGCCCTTTCGACTCGGTGATTGGCGTCAACAAGGAAGCGATCGTAGAGCGCTATCTCACTGCTCTGCCGATTCGGTTCGATGTTGCCAGCAAGGACAACCGCCTCTGCGGTATCAAGCTGGTGCTAGACGAAACCACCGGCCGCGCACTCTCCATCGAGCGGTTTCAGATGGCTGGACACCTGTGATACAATCTCCACTGCAAGGCTCGTATCGAGGAGGATAGGACATGACAATCATGAAGGTAGCGGCGACATCGAATCCACGAGCGGTCGCGGGGGCGGTAGCAAATACCGTGAGGGAGGCTCAGCATGCTGATGTACAAGCCATCGGACCCAAAGCGGTAAATCAAGCCATCAAAGCCATTGCCATCGCACGGGGGTATGTCGCATCCAACGGCATTGACCTGATCTGCGTCCCCATATTCGTCGAAGTGGAGATTGACGGATCACCACGGTCAGCCATCAAGTTCATGATCGAGCCGAGGTGAGAACATGTCGAACATACTGAAGGTATCTGCAAATTCCAATCCCCATTCTGTGGCCGGGGCGATTGCAGGGTCGGTGCGCGAGAACAAGCATGCCGAGATCCAGGCGATTGGCGCCGGAGCGGTCAACCAGGCGGTGAAAGCGATCGCCATCGCGGGCAAATTCCTGGAGGGTGACAGTATCGACTTGATTTGCATCCCCGGTTTTGTCCAAGTGGAAGTGGAAGGGGCGCAAAAAACCGCCATCAAAATGATCGTCGAGCCGCGCAAACCGAGCTGACCCTACCAAAAGCAGAACCTAAAAGCTGAGGAGGTCCTCCTCAGCTTTTAGGTTCTGTAGGATGATAGAATCGTGAACTATTTCCTGAAAACCTATGGATGCCAGATGAACGTGCACGATTCCGAATTCCTGGCCGGCGTGCTGGAGGCGCACGGCTTGCAACCCTCCCCTTTGGCGGATGCGGACTTGGTAGTTCTAAATACCTGCTCGGTGCGGGACAATGCTGAACAGAAGGTCCGCTCCTTTTTAGGTAAACTGCGCGCACGACCCATCACCAAGCGAAACGCACTAGTGATTGTAGCCGGTTGTATGGCTGCGCGAGTGCGTCACGATTTATCCCGACAGCCGGAAGTGGCCATGGTGTGCGGTCCGGAGGAGCTGGAGGCGTTTCCCACCCGCTTGACTGCGTTGCTGGAGGAGCGCGGGCTTCCATTCGACCGCCCTCCTTCCTCTATTCCCTACAAGCGCGAAGCGTCCGTACGGGCCTATGTCAACATCACACTGGGTTGCGACAATTTCTGCACCTATTGCGTGGTCCCCTATTTACGCGGGCGGGAACGCAGCCGACCCTTGGAAGAGATCCTACAGGAGGTGCGGGACCTGGTCCGCGGCGGATTCCCGGAAGTCGTCTTTCTCGGCCAGAACGTGAATGCCTATGGCAAAGACCTGCCATCGGGCGATTTCGCTGCCCTCTTGACGAGGACCAATGCGATTGATGGGCTGCAGCGAATTCGCTATACCACCTCCCATCCGCGCGATTTTAGCTGGGAGTTGGTGAAAACCATCCAAGGCCTGCCCAAAGTCTGCGAGCACTTCCATTTGCCCTTGCAGGCCGGTTCCAACCAAATTTTGGCTGCCATGCATCGCGACTATACTTGCGAACAGTACCTGGACTTGGTGAGCTTCATTCGCACGGAAATCCCCGCCGCTTCCATCACCACCGACCTGATCGTGGGGTTCCCGGGGGAACAGGAGCAGGATTTCAACCAGACGCTGGCACTGATGCGCCAGATCCGCTTCGATAATGCCCACATTCTAACCTACTCGCCCCGGCCGGGGACCGCGGCGTTCTCCTTGGGGGATCCGGTGCTGCCGGACGAAAAAGATCGGCGATTGCAGATCCTGATGACCCAACACGAGCAGGATGCACGGTTTCGTAACCAGATGCTGGTGGGACAGACACAAGAGGTCCTGGTGGAAAGGATTGATCCAAGACGACATCGCCTGTTGGGCCGAACACGGACGGATAAACTAATCGCCTTCATCGGCGTGGAATCGCTGGTCGGGCAATTCATCAATGTTGTTATAGAGAAAGCCTACGCATGGTCCCTCGAGGGCAGCCCCCTTTAGTCCTGCTGGGACCCACGGGGGTGGGCAAAACCGCGTTGGCTTTGGCTCTTGCCGATCGACAAGGCACCCAGATCCTGTCCGCCGATTCGCGTCAAGTCTATCGGGGGATGGATGTCGGTACGGCCAAGCCCACACCGGAAGAACAACGACGGGTCCCCCATCACCTGATCGATTTGGTCAATCCGGACCAACCCTTCACCGTGGCCGATTTTCAGACGCTGGGAAGCAAAGCGATGGGAACCCTCAATCAACTGGGCATTCCGTTTCTCATTGTCGGCGGTTCCCCCTTTTACCTTTATGCTTTATTGGGGGATTTTTTCCTGCCCTCCGTACCCGCCGACCCTGACCTGCGCCGGGATCTGGAAAAAGAAGCGGACGAAAAAGGTTTGCCGATTCTCCAGGCGCGCCTGCTCTCCTTGGATCCGGATTCCGCCGGTAAGATTCACCCCAACGACCGGCGCCGTATCATCCGAGCCTTGGAAGTGTACCTGTTGTCCGGTCGAACCCGTTCCTCCTTCTCTTTCGGACGGATGGAATCGATCCCGTTCCGGCTGGTTGGCTTGGCGATGGGCCGAGAAGATTTAAGAAAAAGGTTAGTTGCCCGCACGACGAAAATGCTTCAACACGGCCTGGTGGAGGAAGTGCATGCCCTATTACAGCGGTATCCGGTAACGTTGCGGCCGCTGCAGTCCATCGGATACAGGGAGACAATCGCCTATCTGGAGGGGCAACAGGACTTGGAAGCAGCCCGGGAGCGCATTGTCACTGCCAGCATGCAATTCGCAAAACGACAGATGACCTGGTTTCGCCGCGACCCCCGGATCCAATGGCTGGAACTGGCAGCACAATTTGACCCGGAAAAGGAAGCACGGCAGCTGATGCTGGGTTAGCAGCCCGACCGGGCATGGCCCGGCGGGTCCGGTACCGCGCCCCAAATCACCACCGCGCTTCCGCTAGTATCGGCGCAAGAACGGATCGGAGGAGTTCGATGAGAGTACGTTGGTTATTAGCTTTGCGGTGGGTCAGCGGCTGATGAACCCGAGCCATTATCAAGGCTAAGGCGGCGCTGTTGGCTCTCAGTCGACTGTATATGCTAAGATACCCTGCACGGAGAGATGGCCGAGCGGCTGAAGGCACTCGCCTGCTAAGCGAGTGGTCGGGGAAAACCCGGCTCCCGGGTTCGAATCCCGGTCTCTCCGCCAAAGCTTGAAAAGCCAGCTGTAGTTGCAATCCGACCTTCCGCCTTCACCCCATCCGCTACCACCCCGAAGCGGGTCGCCCCTATCCAACAACACTTTTCAAATGGAATCGACATGTTTTCCAAATGCCTGCTTGTGAAAACTGTCGCGTCAGGTCCCAGCTGAACTCAGGAGCAACGGAGCGTTTTCGATGCCTTCTACTACCGGCCGCTAAAAATAATCAGTAGCTGTTCCCAATTCTATCTTCGCTCGTCATTCGTCACTCGCAACTCGCCACCCGTCACTCGCAACTCGCCACCCGTCACTCGCAACTCGCCACCCGTCACTATCTTCATAATCAGTGGTTGTCCCCAATTAATTCCATCCATTCTTATGATCACTGTCATCTTGGGTAGTTTGGAACGGTCGGTTTTTGTTACACTGATAGGCAGCAACGACGGGAGGGGAATTCCATGGCTCGCAAAGGGAGCGCAGTCACGAAAGGCAACGGCCAGGCAGCCAACTTGGGGTTTGAGCCCACACTCTGGCTGGCAGCGGATAAGCTCCGCAACAACGTGGACGCGGCAGAATACAAGCATGTCGTCTTGGGCCTGATCTTCCTCAAGTAT
>Ga0315294_10005747_pt1 | contig 13623 bp, 15 predicted proteins | sample YL17G13_40_MG_FD_203626 | JGI IMG/M metagenome (GOLD analysis project Ga0315294, IMG submission 203626) | Sediment microbial communities from Yellowstone Lake, YNP, Wyoming, USA - YL17G13_40 | ecosystem: Environmental > Aquatic > Freshwater > Lake > Sediment | place: USA: Wyoming | collected... | reverse complement strand
GAGGTTGTAAATAATCTTTGCGGGCGAGTGCCCGGGGGGGGGGCATCGGACATCGGACATGGCATCGGACATGATTTTCACGTCCGAATAAAAATCGAGGCTCCTGGCAAGTTGCGTGCCAGCTGGTGTTGCACTGCCTGTGAGTTTGTCGCGTATTGCACATTAAACGACCATCCTAGCGGCGGCGGACAGAGCTGTCAATTCCCCGCGAATCTCACGCAATCGCGGGATCAGACTGAGCACTCTGCGGGTGGCGATCTGCGTCTCCGTTCGGGAGCGGTCCTTGGTCCAGGCCTCGATCCGGGAGTCGATGTCGCCGCGCACGCTCTCAGGTAGGCCGTCCCACCAAAGGCGCAGGGTGGCGATCAGTTCAAACTTGGCGTGGCGGTCGCCCTTGGCGATGCGGAGGAAGTAACCACGCCAACGGGGGTCTAAAAATTGCAGCCAGGCGACCAAGGGGGAAGGGTTGCGAGTAGGTCCTTCGCTTCGCTCAGGATGATAGGCGATCGCGGCGCGGGTAGCGCGGTCGTAGACATCACGCTTGCGGGAACGTGGGTCGGGAACGTCCGGCCAACGGATGGTTTGCGGCGAGCGGAGTGGGACACAGCCGGGGGCGGCTGTGCTACATTCTCGGCGGTAATCGTTCTCGTCGCAGGCGCGAAAAACCCAGGTCTCGAAGTCGTACCGAGCCCAACGGGCGAAGGGCTTGAACGGAAAGCGCTGGCGATTGCAGGGCCAGGAATAGTAACAGTCGATCGCGGCGAGGACGTCGGCGACGGGGATGGCGGATTTGAGATTTGAGATTTGAGAGCGGAGGAGGCCGGCGGCGGAGTGCATCATCGGCGTGTCGATCGTGTCGGCGTTGGCGATGCGGAAAGACCACCAGGCGCAGACGAGAACGGCATCAGAGGCCATCTGCGGACCGAGGGAGAGCACGGCGGGAGGAGCGGGGACGTAACGATTGCAGAGGCCGGCCGGGCCTTCGGTGTCGAGCTTGCGCGACCAGGCCTGAAGCGATCGCGAGCTGCATTTGATGGGGGCGGAGTCCGCGACCTGATTGGCGAGGCTGAGGCGCGAGGCTTTCGGATTCTCCGCGCACAATTCACGCCAGTGGGTGACGAGAGACAGGCGGGTGTGGGCGAGGTTGTCGAATGTCGATTGTCGATTGTCGAATGGACCGGGGGCGGATTTGAGATTTGAGATTTCAGAGCGAGGGGCGTTGCGGTAGGAGATAGGGACCGACCTCCCACCGCCGATCGGGTATGGAAACAAGGCATATCCAGTGACGCGATCGCCGTTACGGGAGGCGAAGATCTTTAGACCCGCCAATTCGATTGATGGGGATGGGGTTCGGCATGGGGATTTCCCGCCATCCGCCGGCGACTCTTTCGATGGCGATCTGTTCTCCCTCATGCAATCTCCGCAGGACTCGGTCGGGCGTGACGGTGAGTACGACGGTAAGTGTTCGATCCTCAAAGGGGTGCAGATCGTAGGTGGGCATTTTGTATCCTCCGAAGTTGGAATCCTATCCTGTTTCTTTGCCGCCGTCAAGGGGCCTCCCTTTGAACCACGAGGGCAGACGTGGACGGCCTTTCGGAAGTCATCCGAGGGGCGTTCGGGGGAGGTTCGAACAGCGGTCGAATTCATAACAGATGCACCTTTGGTGCCCATTCCACGCCCCGCCTTACCAAGCCCGACCCCGCCGAGCCTTGCCCCGCCTCGCCCAACCTCACCGCGCCCAGCCCTGCCTGGCCCAGCCGTGCCCGGCCTTGGAGTAGGATCAAGCGGTGATCGCCATCCGAGGAAGCGCTTCCATTGCCTGCACCTCCGCGAGCAAAGGAAGCGTTTTGGTGCGCACAAGCTCGTGGACGAGGCGCATTTTGGCCAGCATCCGCGATTGAAGTTCACGGCCCCGGTCGCTCAGGCGGTCCTGCGTGACCTCGGCGATGATGCGCTCGCAACGATCGTAGACTCCCTCGGACCGCCTCAGTCCCAAGATGCCGTCGCGAACCTGTTCGTCGCCCTCGGGCACACAATAGCCGACTCCCCAGAGGGTCCGCAGGTGAATCGAAGTCTGCTGCTCGAAAAACCTGCGGGCGCGATTGACGCACTTTCCATAATGCTTATCCTTCACCTCCAGACCGATCCTTCTCAGGAGCTCGGTCGATTCGATGGGGACGCCGGGGCGATCCTTGAAGGAGTAGAAAACCGCAAGGATCGTCTCGGTGTCTTGCTTGCTAGAATGAACTACAACCCGTTCAACATCCATGTTTCACTGCCTTTCTGGGCCATTGGCCCCCATACCTAACCTCACCCGACCGTACCGAACCATGCCATGCCTGGCCCCGCCAAGCCCCGTCAGATCGAAGCGCCGATGCGCGCGAGTTTGGTCGAAAAACGACCGAAGGGGCCGGGTGATTGCCGGGCCGACGGCCGCCAGTCGCCGATCCCGCGATAGAGACCGGCGATGCTCCACAGTTTCTCCAACACCTCATCCGTCACCTGATCGTCGAGGACCGTGAAAGTGCCCTTCATGGCCCACTCGTCGAAACGGGGACGAACGCGGATGTGCTTGGTCTGCCCGATGGCGGCGCGTTTGACGAAGAGACGGAAACCCAGAGCGCGGGCCCCTTCGCATTGCTGAGCGAACGTCCCGGCGATGGCGTCGCACTTCTTCCAGTCGATCACCTTGCCGGCCACGAGGAAGGTGGCGAACTCGTCATCGAAAAGGATCGCCGCCTGGGTCAGGTCCTTGTAGGTCTTTTTGCCCTTCAGTTCGATCTGGGCCCCGGCACGCATCAGACAAGAGCGGAGATTGTCGGTGGGGATGACGATGTTGCGCTTATCGGTGTAGGTGCAACCCTTCCAGGTATCGGGCGGACAGCGGTCATCGCCCGCGGAGAAATCCTTCTTGGCGTCGGCCTTGATGGCCGAGCGGCGCAGAGAGATCGCGTCCGCCCATTCGATGTTGTCCCAATGCATGAGCAGAGGACTCAGGCCCTTGCACTCGAAAGAAAACTGTCTCAGATTCACTTTCGACCTCCATTTTCGGTTGTTTGTGAACGGCCCCGCGCGGGCGCGCGGGGTTCAGATAGACACACGTCGCGGCGATCCAAAGAGGCGGAAACTTCACCCAACCGATAGCTTGAACGCATCAACTCCGTCACCCGCCAAACGTATTCGGGGTTGCAGGATCGCACGGTCAAAGTGCCGCGCAGCAGGATCAGATAACGGGCCTCCCGTTGCTCGAAAGCGACGAGCACGCCGTCGATCTCGCGGTTCAGAATGCGCCTATGTAGAGGTTCAGCCATAGCCTTCACACGGCTCCCAAACAAACGTCGCAGGCCCCGCAACCCACCGCCGGGGGCGGCGGTGCCACACATCCAGTCGGCGCCACACATCCAGTCGGCGGCGGTGCCACACATCCAGTCGGCGGCGGTGCCACGTAGTTCTGGCCGAAATACTCCACGAGGTGGGCGTGGCGGCAGAGGGGAAGGGCGTCGCGGTATTTGAAGCCGCAGAAGGCCTCCATGTCGGCCAATGCGTGCATCTTCCCGTTGTAGGAGGGGTCCGCTCCCTCACGGTCGCGGCTCTGAAATATGCCGACCCAGCGGCCGTAGTCGTCGGGGGAGTAGAGCAACACGCACTCCGCGGGGTTGCCGTCGCGGCCGGCGCGACCGATCTCTTGGTGATAGATGTCGATCGAGGAGGGCATCCCGTGGTGGATCACGAAACGGACGTCGGACTTGTCGATGCCCATGCCGAAAGCGATCGTGGCGACGACGATCCGAGATCCTTCGCTTCGCTCAGGATGACAGACGAACCATTCGTGGACGGAGCGGCGCTCCTTGGGGGAGAGGCCGGCGTGGTAGGGGCGGGCGTCACAGCAGAGGACCTTACGGCCGGGGGAATCACAGCCGGGGGCGGCTGTGCCACGGAGCATCGCGGCGACGCGCTCTGTGTCGGCGCGGGTGGGGCAATAAACGATTCCGTCTGCGATGGAATCGAAGTTCGAAGTTCGAAGTTCAAAGATCGAATGAATCACCTTGATTAGGTGGGCATCCGGGTCCCGTGGGGCGCGGAGGAAAACGCGGAGAGTGAGGTTCGGGCGGTCGAAGTCGCCGATGAGCTCCACGGGCTTGCGAAACATGAGGGACTCCTTGATCTGCTCGCGCACGCGGGGCGTGGCGGTGGCGGTGAAGGCGGCGATGGGAACGTGAGGGAACATCACCCGCAGTTGGCCGAGTTTGGCGTACGCGGGGCGAAAATCCGGGCCCCAGATGCTGATGCAATGGACCTCGTCGATGACGATGCTCCGCAGGTCGCATTGACGGAGGATGGCCAGGAAGGCGAGATCGTCACAGCGCTCGGGCGAGACGTAGAGCAGGCGCAGACGGCCGTCCTTGGCGGCGCGGAACGTCTCGTCATGCGAGCGCCAATGCAGATCGCTGTGCACGCATTCGGCGGCGACGCCCCGCTCCTTCAACGCCATGATCTGATCGTCCATGAGGGCGATGAGGGGAGAAACCACGAGGGTCAGGCCGGACTCGGCGACGGCGGGAAGCTGGTAACATAGACTCTTGCCGCTGCCGGTGGCCATGATGACCAGGGAATCCTCGCCGTTCAGGGAAGCCTCGATCGCCTCGCACTGCAGGGGGCGGAAGGAATCGACCCCGAAGAGTTTTTCGGCCAGTGGGAGAAGCCCCTTAGCCGACGATTGCCGATTCCTTCGAGACTCAGGACGAGCGTCTATTGTCGAATGTCGAATGGAGGGGGCGGCGGTCATGGGACCTCCACGATGGCGAGAAGTTGTCTCACGTGGTCTTCGAGCATCATTGCCCCGCGAATCCGTCGAGCGCCAAGCCACGCCCCCTCAGTTTGCCGGTGGGGCCGAGTTGGATGATTGAACCCGTGAGCATTTCCGCCGGATGGAGTAGGAGATTCTCCACCGTCCCGTTGACCTGGATCGCCGGCCCGGCGGCTTGCAATAGGCCGTCCTGGACGGTCAGGCCGTAGACGTACCCGTCCACGACGATCGTCGCCCGGGCACCCTTGGCCTCCCAATTCGGAGCGATGACCGCGATCCGCCGAATGTTCGGGCCCGCCATCCGCAACACGGCCCCCCGCGCCCCACCGGTGGTCGAACCGCCGATGATCGCAAGGTCATACACCCCATTCCCCAACGTGAGGCCGACGCCCTGGTCATTGTTCGCCGGGGCGACCAACCCAACGTCGCCCACGTGCCCGAAAACACAGTTTTGGTAGAGGTGGTTCGTGCAGGTCATCGTGCTTAGGTCTACCCGAACCGGGCCGAACGGACTGGTGACGCCGAACGGATTGTCGCGGCCCAGGAACAGAGCCGTCGTGTTCGGGATTCCGTTCCAGAATTTGACCGAATGCATTTCCTCGTTCTCGACCGCAATAAAGATGACCGCGGCCTTGGTGAACCACCCGCCGAACTCCGCGTTAGTCACGCCGAGGAATGTTTGACTCCGGGAGTCCGCCGGACGTCCATGGAGCCAGAGCACGTCGGGCCTCTTCGAAGTGTTGCCCAGCCCGAACGTCACGCCCTCGATCACGATGTTCCGCGTGCCTGTAGTGTCGATGCAGACGGGCGGTGCGGTCTCAAGGAAGAAGAAAATGACCTGCGTACCGACCGGAGCGCGGACTTCGACCGACAGCTTGTCTCGCAGGTTCCACGGCGAGTAAATGACGTGGGTACCATAGGGAATGTCGATTTTGCAGGCGAGGAGCGACCCGCAGGCGTCGATTTGCCTTTGGAGGTCCGATTGGGCGAGAACGGGCGAGTGCATCGCCCCGATTAGACACAACAGAGACCAAGCAGCACTTCGCTTCATGGGGTTGCCTTTCCTTCGCGGCTCAGGACGAGCCTTTCGTTTTGGTTGGATGGCGCGGCGGGATTTTCCCGGCGGGCCACCATGATCTTCAAAGCACGGATCACTTCGCCCGCGCGGGCGGCGTCAAGCAGGTCGCGGGGTTCCGCAACTTGCCAGTTTTTGAGGAACCATGCCGACGCGGCGGCGATGTTGCCCTCGAAATAGCGGAGCATCAGACGGCCGATCTGGTCGATGTGGTCCTGTTGAATCATGCGGGGCACTGCTGACACAGCAGTGGCACGACCCTCACCCTGTCCTCTCCCGCGGGGAGAGGGGGAGCGGCGGCGCCGTTTGTAGGGAGAGGGTTTGCCGCCCGGAGGATTGGGGAGATCGCGGCCGGAGAAGTGCTTGATCCAGTCGGAGCACTGCTTGGCGGAGAGGGCACAGAGCGAACCGCCGACCATCTTGCGCACCTCGTGCAGATCGAGTCCCTTTGTGCTTGCGGCCATGACGAGGACCTGATGTTGTTTCTTGGTGCTGCTGTTGGATGTCTCGCGGAGCACTGCTATCACTGGTCCCTCTTAGCCTCCATCGCCATGTTCACGGCCATGGCCTGTTTCCGCTGATCCTCGGTCAATATCTGGAAGAATCCGATCAGCGCGGCATTGTAAATTCTCGATCGGGTAGCTCCCGAGGTCTTCGCTAGTTCGGTCACCATCTCGTCGAATTTATGCCGAAAGAGCACGGACCTTTGAATACTCGGCACTGAGACGCGCGGTCCCGATGAGACTCGTTCGTAGGCTGATCCGTTCAATTCTGGCATGGGTTCCTGCTGTTCCAAGAGCCGTAATGACAGGCAACGGCCATGTGCGCAACGTAGACCTCGTCGACGATCCAACTCCGAAAAAAGACGCAGGGATATTCCGGGCGAAGATTCGCGGCGTTCCACAGTTGAACGGTTGAAGGGTTCGAGGGTTGAAGGGGCGGCGGGGGGACGCGGCGCGAAGCGGCGGCGGCGCGGCGCACGGTCCATGGCGCGGCAGAGGATCTCAAAGTTGAGATTTCAGAAGGGGCGGGGGCGACGATCCGGGCGGCGAGGGAAACGATGAACCTGCGCAGGCGGCGGCGAACGTCGAGTAAGGCGCGACGGAGGGCGAGAAGTTCGGTCACGAGGTGACCTCCTGACAGGACTTGATCGCCTTAGGTGTCTGGCGTGCCATCACGGAGTAGCTCCGCATGATGGCGATCTGTTCATCATCGGTCAGGTCGGCCAGGAAGTGCCATAAGGCGACATTGGCCAGGCGGGAAAAGGTCACCGGGGTGCGGCGTAAAAACCCCCCAATTAGGCGTTCGACGACGGAACCGAGATGAGTGGAACGTTGGGGCATGGCTTCTCTCACGCCGTGGCGGCCACGGTCCTCTGGGTACGCATTTTCATGTCTTCCATCATGCCGGCGTCGTCAGTGACTTCCGCCTCGGCCCTATGAAGCGCGGCGGCGGTCACGGTGATCGGATCTTCGATGTTCAAACCCCGGACCGTGCGCTCCACCTCTAAAGCCATCGCGAGATACTGCTCGCAACGGCCGAGCGAACCCTGGCCGAGCATGTTGGCGACATCCTGTAAAAAACCCTGGGCGTCGGCCGCGAGTCGGACCTTGTCGGACTCGAAGAGCTTGCGGATTTCGTCGAGGGTGAAGAGCGGATGCGTGCCGCCGGGGGTCTTGTCCTTGCCGCGCACGAGGTCGCAAGTGAGCCCGATTCGACGATAAAGTTGCCCGTGGTCCTCGTCGCTGTCCTGCCGAATGCGATCGACGAGGTCCTTGGTGCAAAGCCAGAGCATGGGCACCTGACATTCGTCGAATACGTCGCGGAGAAACTCCAGCGCGGAATCGGTGAGGCGGTGGGCTTCGTCGATGATTAAGAGACGGTGGCTGGAACGGAGCCGGGCGAAGATACGCTGGTTGAAGGTCAACCCTTGGGGTTCATCCTTGCGCTTGCGGCGAGAGAACATCCGCAGAGCTACGGCCAGCATCTGGCGGACGCGGGTAAAGGTATCGTCGCCCTTGGCGATGCGAAGGTACAGGGCGGAGGGAAACTTCTCCGCGACGACGTGGGCGACCATCGACTTGCCGATCCCCGTGGGCCCGTGGGCGACGACGATCCAGTTACGTTTCGAGGCCTGCGAGGCGCACTGCATGATTTTCTTGGCGACGTGGGTCTCGACGAATTTGCGGTGCGGACGGGTCTGGCGGCGGCGGGCGTCTACCTCCATCCAGTTGTTCAATTCCCGCAGGTGATCGTCGAGGACGCCGTGGGTGTAGGTCTTTTTGAGGATCGGACTGACGGCGTTGCCGACGCCCGGGCACTGCCTGCGCACGTCCGCCTGGGCGATGGCGTGCTTTTCCATGTACGCCTTGAGGGCGTCCACGACTTCGTCGCGCTGGGCGGCGGTGAGCGGTCCTTCGTTGGGTAGCATCCGTGCCTCCAGGAGTTGTCGGGCTTCTTGCTCGATCAACTTGTCGAGAGCCGACGGCTCTCGAATGTCAGGATCCATCGGCTTCCTCGTCATCAGGCGCGCCGATCTGAGACAAATCCACCTTGGCGTAGGGATCGTCGGGCGCATCAACCGCGGGCGGCGGATCGGCAAACGATATTTGTGAAAAATCGAACTTTGCGTATTCGTCGGGGATGGCGTCGACCGTGCTTTGAACGGGCCTCGACTGGCCCTCGAAACCGCACCGAACGGGGGCGATGTTGGGGCGGGCATCGTCGGTGCCGGTGGCGCGAAACTCCGCGGCCTGCTCGCGCATGGCTTGATTCATAACCTGCACGGCGGTCAGCATGGACCGGGGAGCGGCGTCGCGACCGCGCCTCGCGGCCTTCTTGAGACCCTCGGTTTTGTGGCGGCTGGCACGAAGGATGTCGATGTCGGCCAGCGGGTGCATTCCCTTGTTGGGCTGTAAGGCGGCAATGAAACGGCGGTTATCGGGATCGATCGCCACGCAACGCTGAGGCCATTCGGGATCGACGGATACCAGGACCTTGCGGCCGGTCCAGGCCCGTAAGGCGGCGCTGCCGGCCCCGTAGGTCAATCGCGTACCGCCTACCATGAGCGACACGCCATTGGCGCCGACCTTGTAAAGCCCGCGGATGGAAAGTAGGAAATCCAGGCCTTCCTCCTCGGCCTTGCGCAGCTTTTCAGCCGAGATCCAGACCTCATGGGGAGTCTTATCCTCGATACCCCGGCCCGCGTGTGGACTGTGCTCGTAGATGGTCAAATAATCGGCGACGCCCTCGCGGACCTCGACCAATGTGGGTACGCACGATCCGTCGCGGAGCTTGAATCGTCCGTTATCGGCGAGCACCGCGCCCTTCAGAATGTCGGGCAGACACTCGGGGCGGTTGGCGGGCGTATTGCCGCAGTACGTGGGATAGGTCTTCCCGTGCTGAGCCTCGAAGGTGCCGAACCAACGCTCCAGTGTGCCCTTGCTCCACGGAGAATAAGGAATGGCGAAGATCAGTTTGATGTCGAGCTCTGCGGCCATCCCTTTCCAGCGCACGTCGTCGCAATCCAACAGGCGGCGACGCAAGACCTTTTTCCAATCGAAACCCTGTTCGCGGAGTTCTTCGCGGATACGGCGCAGGCCGTCCTTGGTGATACCGGTTATGACCTTACTCTTGAAGTCCTTGCCGTTGTCGATGCGCATGACCTCGGGGACGCCTTCATGGAAGGCCATGCGCATGGCGAGCAAGATGGCTTCCTGATGGGGTGCGGCGCCTATCCGCCAGCCGACGATGCGCCGGGAGCGGCAATCCTGCACGGCGGTCAGCCAGGGGCGGATCAGTTTCTTGTCGAAGGTCACCCAGAAATCGCATTGATGATGGTCGGCAACGTAGAACTGGCCGGGCTCGACGAGTTCCCAATCCTGCTCCTCGTAGGGCATGTAGCGATGGGCGTATTCTCTCCACCCGTAACGACAGAGGTGGGTGAAGGGGATGTCGTCTTCCTTGACCAGCCAGGCGCGGGTCGCGGAATAACTGCGCGGCCATAGCCAGCCCTCGCGCTTGGCGTGATGAAGCACCAGACTATGGCAATAGCGGATGCCGGGGCGGGCGAGGACGCGGAACACTTTGTAAAAGAACTCGATCGCGGCGGCGGAGCGGGATGATTCACCACTACCGCCGTCCCCGTAACGATCGACCAGCATTTCGACGCCGCGAATCTGGCCGTCGTCGTCGATCTCGTTGTAAGCAGACCACCAGACTCGAAGGGAACTGACACTGATGAGGAAGTCTGCCCCTTCGTGTTGTTTGGCCTCGGTGACGATCTCGGCGGCGATCCGGGCGGCCGTGCGCCCGGCGAGGCGCGGAACGGTGAGTCGGGAACGCCACTCCTTCATCCAGTAAGTCTTGCGGTAGGCGCGTTCGACATCGTGGCGGGGAAACCGCGAGAGAAGGGTATCGCGGGCGCGGGCCTCTCGCGTGTCGGGGGCGGGCACGCCCAGGCGGGCGTGAATCGAGCGGTGCAGCCAGCAGACGGGCTTGCCGGGGGCGTCCGCGGGCGGGGCGAGGCGAGAGAGACCGCGGGCGAGGGAAGCGGCGGCCAAACGGCGAACGTGACGCGCGGACATTCCCAGCAATCGCGCGGCGTCGTTGATCGAGACCCACTCCTGGGGATTGTCGATCCCTTCGCGCCCTTCGAGGCTCAGGGCATGGCTCAGGGCGAGTGTCGATTCTTGATTGGCGAGTGCGGGCATAAACACACAAACGCAAAAACGCAGAAATCAGAAACTACGCCGCGAGAGCGGCCTCCATATCTTTGACGGACTTCGCCCTGTGGGCCTCACGCATCGCGGCCAGGAACTTGCGGTAAGCCGTCGAGGGGCGGCGGCATTCGATCATCACCGACCGGCCCTCGGGATAGACGGACAAAACATAGCCCACGTGGCAATAGTCGCAATGCAACAGGTGCACGATGCGGGTGGGCAGGCGAACCTCGGCGTAGTCCAACAGGCGAATCAGGCACTCACAGCCGGGACATTCTTGGAATACGACCGGGCACGAGAGCACGTCGGAGCCCCGTCGTTCACGGCGGGAGGAGTCCTTCCCGCATGAATGCGGGGGCTCGGGCGGTGGATCGATGCAACGGTTACTCGTCATCGTGATCTCCGAGGTAGATGCGGGGCGCGGATTGCCGATTGGCGGCGGCGCACCAGGGGCACGCTTTGGTCACTTCCTCGGCGAGAGCGGCGCGGTCCTGGGGATCGCAGAGTACATCGCGCATTTCGCGGCGGCCGCAGGCGCAGCGGACGTTCACGGCCAGGTGCTCGTAACCCTCCGCGAACTCGATCGCCAGCCACCCGAGGGCGAAGGCCGCGAGGCCCCAGGCGATGTCACTGACAGGGACGAAGGGATAGAGGGACGGAGGGACGGAGAGCACTGCTGACACAGCAGTGGCACACGGCGAAAACGCAAAAACGCAGAAAGCAGAAATCATGGATTCACCGCCTTGGGCTTCACGGCGTGGTTGTAGGTGTTGATGATGGCATGGTGCAGGTTGGCATCGCGCTCCCGATGGGTCTGGAAGGCGTCCTCATACTCCTGCACGCATGTGCCATCTGTTTCGTCGATCCGCCCGTCGGCGAGAAGCTCGGCCACGCGCTTCATCTGGTCGTGATAGGCGATCTCGGCCTCGATGGCGTCGCGGAAAAACTCCCGCGGGGAGGCCGGGCAGTTACAACGGATGTCCACGACCTCGAAACAGAGGCCGTCAGGAACGAGAAGGACGACGATGCGACGATCGAAGTAGTGCTCCAAGATGCGCCGCCAGAAGTCGATGGGGATGTTGCGCATTCCGTTGCGGTATTCGCTGATCGTCTGCTCGGAGAGGTTCGTCCAGACGCACAGTTGCTTGACGATGAAGCGGGTGACCGTGCCGTCGACGCGATCGCGGACACACGCGGCGTCGTTGAGCAAGGCGCTTAATAGTTCAGCGTCGCGGCGCACGTCGTCGCTCACGTGTAGCCCTCCGTGGCTTGTTGGATTGCCGATTGCCGATTGCCGATTGCCGATTGACCGATCTCACCGCCGGGGCGGCGGTGCCACATGCCGGAGAAACGGCCTGTGAAATCCCTTGGGGATCCATGCCCGGCGAGTATCCTTGGAGATCGAGGAGAACGTCGCCGAAACGGCTCGTCACCACCACCCCGGACCCGCGATCGACGATGAGCACGACGCGGATAAGATCGGGGGATGGAGAAACTTCCGAAGACGATGATTCTGTCCCGTGAGGCGCTCGGCTTTTGCATCTATCAGTTGGATGAAGAGCTATGGGATCACAACACGGGGCGGTTCCTGGTGAACAGCGCCGGGGAGATGAGCCTCGCCCGTTGGTCGGGGGAGGAATTTGCGCGGATGGCAACGACAATCGAGAAACTTCGGCGGCTGCCCTGGTGGAGACGGCGGCGCTGGCTTGAGCGATCCTGCGACGAATGGCAGCGGCTCGCCGTTGCGAGGCGTATTGCATCGAGTTACGCAATCGCAGAATCTTTTCCATATTTCCAGGTCGCGACAAGGCGGTTTCCAGTTCTAGCTCGCGAGTTCGTAGAGCAGCCAGCCGAGCACGATCCCGCGAGCGATGCACTGGGGCGGGAGCTGGTTTACACCGCCGGCTACTGCGAATGGGTGCAGCGCGGCGGGTGCCCGGACCTGGGCCGGTATCTGGGGATGTTTTGGCTGAGCGAGGCATCGTGAATCCGACCCCCTGTAGTCCCCCTTGAACGAAGGGGACGGGGAAAAGCATTGCCCGGGGCTCGCGCGGCGATCCCACTGCCTTCAGGCAGCGGAGAGGCCGACTGGGAATACCGCCTACGCGCTGCCGGTAAGAGCCGCAGTCTCCGAGCCCCTACACAGGGACGCCATTTGCGGCCGCGAGCCTCCGGGCAATCTCTTGACTCTTTCCGCGAGCTTGGCGTGTCGCGGTTTCACGCTAAAGGCCGTCAACGCCGTTTGTGGCGGCGGAAAGTTTGAAGTTCAAAGGTCGAACTCATGAATCACGACGCCTCTCGCAGAATGACTTTGATGTCGCGGATGGTCGGAACCTTGGTCACGCTATAGGCGATTCTCGGTGAGTGTGGTTCGTTGAGCGCGGCGATCACCAAATTGCGAAGAGCGCTGGTCTGCATGGTGACGACGGGATCGTCCAAGCATCGCCGAGTTCGGCGGTCGACGAACACGTTGCGAATGCGTCGGGCCCATTCGGCCTCGGTGAGCACGCCGTGGTTTTGAACGAAGATACGAAACAGAAGATCGAACCAGCCGTGCAAGGTGCGCTGCTCGATAGCCTTGACCGGCTTGGAGATCTCGAAGATTCGAGCGAACGCGGCGAGCAACTCAACGTGTGCCGGGGTAATGGCCTGGAGCACCTCGTTTTTGGTGAATCGCGAGAAGGAGGGCACGTCGGAAAAGGCCCGTGCCAACCAATGCAACACCCTACAGAGCATCAGACCGCCGGCCCGATGGCTCGTGCGACGGTCCACGGAGAGATTGAAGGGCAGACGTTCGCGCATGAGCCGCAAGATGGCGTTGTCGCGATCGACTTCGAGGCGCAAGAAATGGGCAACGTTCGGTGGAACGGTGAGGTTGAAGGACTCAAAGAGAGCCACGATCTCCTCGTGGGTGGAGACGCGAAAGCAAAGGGCGTAGATCGTGCAACGGATGTTCTGCTCGAGGGTCTGGAGAGCGAAAAGGCGGTGTTTCCCGTCGATGACGATGTGCCGCCCGTCCT
>Ga0315294_10005746_pt1 | contig 13623 bp, 11 predicted proteins | sample YL17G13_40_MG_FD_203626 | JGI IMG/M metagenome (GOLD analysis project Ga0315294, IMG submission 203626) | Sediment microbial communities from Yellowstone Lake, YNP, Wyoming, USA - YL17G13_40 | ecosystem: Environmental > Aquatic > Freshwater > Lake > Sediment | place: USA: Wyoming | collected... | reverse complement strand
GCCAGGGTGATTGATAAGGTTGGCACTCTCACCGAGACTCCCGGTGCGTTGATCGCTTTCGAACTCCAGCGGTTCCGGGCGAGCAATAAGTGATGCCGCGCCGCACGCCGGGTTTCACCCTCATCGAGCTCCTTGTCGTCATCGCCGTCATTGCCGCGGTGGCCTCGCTTCTATTTCCCGTTTTTGCGGCGGCCAAGGGAAAGGGTCGCGCCGCTTCATGCCAGTCCAATCTTCGCCAGATCTGGATGGCGTTCGAGCTCTACCTCCAGGACTGGGACGGCGCATACCCGAACGTCGGCGATCCCTTCCTCTGGATGGGCCGTAAGTGGCGCTGGCCGTTGAAGCACTACCTCGGCCTGGCCGCCGAACCCGATCCCGGCAACCCCTGGGGTTCGACTCGCAGCCGCCCGGGTATCCTTCTCTGCCCGGCGGATTCAGTCGCGCCCCGCGAGTGGGATAGCACCTCGTACGCCTATTCGATGGCCTTCTATCACACCCCCGAACAGATAAACTCCATGACCAGGATCGAGCAGACGTGGGCCGACAGGCCGGGATGCGTCACGCAAAGCCAGTCCGGCGTGACCAGCCCCGCGCAGAAGGCGCTGGTGGGTGAGTGGCTGAGCAACCACGAGTCTCCCCACGTGGGATGGAATAGCTGGGAAGGCGGACGCAGCTACCTGTTCGCCGACGGCCACTGTACCTATCTGAAGGCCGGGCAGATGAAGCCTGCGAACGACGGCTGGCCGGATATCAACCTCACGCGTGACGGCATCGGTGGGAAGGACATTGATTGACCGAGCGCGAACTCATACTTAGGGCCCGCAATGGATCGGCAATAAAAGGCACTCCGTGCCGGTGAACCGCGTATCGTGCGAACAGTCCTGGCAAGGCTGACCTCGCGGGGATCGGAAACGCGGGTTTGGCGGGACCGGAGACACAGAGACAGATTACCCGGCAGTCTCGTCAGTAAGGTGAGGATGCCGGCACGAAGGAGGCGCTCAAGGTGAGGTTCACAATCATTGCGCTGCTTGCCATCTCGCTGGGAATTCCGCTCGTGCTCGGCGGATGTGGAGGCGGACCGTGATGCGCGCGATCGCCGGCTCCCGGTCCGGGAGCCATAATAAACATCGCCGTGTTCCGTTAGGAGATGATTCGAGCCATTGATCCGCTGCTCGATCAACGGTCCGGTCTGCCAATGGGCACGCTTGTCCGCATGACCCTTGAAGGATTCCGCGCCGCCGGGCGTCATACCATTCGGCGCTGACACCTCGGTCGTCGTTTCAGTCTGCTCCCTAGCAGGCGGAAAGGAGTTGCAGTGATGGAGACAAGTCGGAAGAAGCGAGATGTCCTTTGGTTGGTTGCATTTGTCGTTCTGCTGGTCGTCGTCGCGGCGGCCGTTCTGTTCCCTGTATTCTTTCGGGCACGGGACAGAGCGCGGTCCGTCAGCAGCTTAAAGCAAATGGGGACTGCGGGGCCTGATTATGAGGAATCCTCAGGCTGGGCCGGGTACGCGCCGGAGAGCCCGGCACCCGCCATGGAGGCTGCTCAGCCCGTTGCTTGGAGTGGGGCATGGGCGTCTGCCGCCCGCAGGATGGTGATCTACACGGCGGACCTCAGCATGGAAGTCTCGGACGTCTCGAAGACTCATGACAAGATCGCAGCCATAGCGGAGAGGGCCGGCGGCTTCATCACGCAGTCCAGTATTACCACGGGTGACGGGTGTGTGACCGCCTCCATGACGATCCGGGTGCCCGCGAAGGACTACCAGTCCGCGCTGGACGCCATCAGCAAGCTCGGCAGGGTGCTCTCGAAAGACGAAAAGGGCACGGATGTCACTGAGGAGTACGTGGACCTTCAGTCCAGACTTCGCAACCTGAAGCGCGAGGAAGAGGCGTTTCTCAAAGTCCTGGCGCGTGCGGGCAAGGTTCCGGATATCCTGGCGGTCGAGCGCGAGCTGAGCCGGGTTCGCGGCGAGATCGAGCAGGCGACCGGACGGATACAGTTCCTTCAGAACCAGGTGGCCCTGGCGACGATCAGCGTCACATTCAGCGAGCCGGTCCCGGCGGTCTCGAAGTTTGTTGCCTGGGATATCTCACGGACGGTGACGGGCGCCGTCAACGCGCTCGAGGCGGTGTTCCGGAAGATTACTTCGCTCGTGATCTGGGCCGTGGTATTCACGCCGCTATGGGCGCTGATCGGGGTCGTGATCTACGGGTACAGGAGATACTCCCGGACCAGGGCGTAGCGCCTCCCCTGCATACGACGCGGATTCACGCCGGCGGGTAGTAGTGCAAAACGGCAGTGGTCCGTTCCACTTCCGAGTCGGAAGAACAGATGCCCTCTCCCGCGGGCGGGAGAGGGAAAGGGTGAGGGTGCGAGGTCCGGAATGTCGCCCTCACCCCGGCCTTCGGCCACCCTTCTCCGATGTGGCCTGCGACGAGCTCAGTCGAGCGACACGGAACTCCCCTTCCCGTTTCGGGAGGGGGCTGGGGGGTAGGTCGTGCGGCCATAGAATCCGATCTCAAATCCAACTTAACGGAGTGGCGTCGGGTCTCCGAATCACTCAACACTCAACATCCCTCACTCCTCACTCCTCACGCATCACGCATTACGCATCATCCCCCCATCTTCCCCCTTGCCCATGTGACCCATTTGTGTTAGAATGTAATCAGACCGGTGTACAAGCCGGTCGGCAAACCGCACTAGACGGGGACAACACGGATTGGCTTTTTCTGTTCATTCCCTGGGCAGCGGGAGCGCCGGAAACTCCATGCTCGTCCAGGCCGGGGGCACGCGGATACTGCTCGACGCAGGCATCTCCGTGCTGCAACTTCAGAAGCGGCTGTCGAAGTTCAGGGTATCCCTGAGGGACTTGGACGCGCTCTTTCTTACCCACGAACACGGTGACCACGCCCGCAGTGCCTACTCGCTCTCAAAGCACTTCGGCGTTCCCGTCATTGCCAATCCGGCTACTCTTACAGTGCTCTCTCATGAATTCGCCCCGCCGAACTGGCTGATCTTGGATACGGGCGAATCCAGAGCGATAGGCGATCTCCTGGTGGAATCCTTCCCTGTATCGCATGATGCCGTGGATCCCGTCGGCTACAATATCTACCACGGCAACTGGAAGGCGTCTTTCGTCACCGATACCGGGACCGCGGGGACGGAGATCCTTCGCAGGCTCGAGGACGCGAATCTGGCGATCATCGAGGCCAACCACGACGTGGAACGCCTGATCGCCGGGCCGTACCCCTGGTTTTTGAAGAGCCGCATACTCAGCGACCTGGGACACCTGTCGAACCAGGCGGCGGCGGACTTGATTCTGGAGCACCTATCCAGGAGCCGTCGCCCGACGTGTATATGGCTCGCGCACCTCAGCAGGACGAACAACTCGCCGAGAATCGCGCGGGGATACGTGCAGCGAAGGCTGTCGGAAGCTGAGTGCGGAGGAGTGGTTCTGAAGGTTGCGCCCAGAGATCACGCAAGCCTCACCTGGCAGTCCGGCCGACAGGCCGTGCCGATGGGTCTGTTTCAGGGCTAGTTGAGCTTCACGCGATCGGTGTACTCCGGGCCGTCTCGACCATGGCGCGGAAGTTTTCGAGCGGCACGGCGTTGTGGAGCTCGGTCGTCGAGCCCATGAGGAAACCGATCCCGCCGGTGTCGCGGATCGCCTGCTCGCATGCAGCCCGAACTTGCTCCGGAGTGCCGAGCGGAAGAAGCTGGCTCACGTCAATCCCGCCCGCGATGAAGATCCGGTCCCCGTACAGGTCCTTTACTTCCTTCACGCTCATGCCGGCGCAGACCTCGATCGGGTTCAGACCGTCAATGTTCGTTTCGATCAGGTCGGGCAGTATGTCCGTCAGGTAGCCGTCCGAGTGGAACATGCACTTGATCCCATGCTCGTGCAGCGCGTCGTTTATCCGCTTGAGCCGGGGCATGAACTCCTGCCGGAGCCAGGCGGGCGAGAACAGCGTCGTGCCCTTGTACGCGATGTCCCCGAAAGTGAGAGCGACCGGAGAAAGCTCATAGTCCGCGCATGCGTGAATCCAGCGCACCTGGTGGGCTGTGTGCGATTCGAGCCAGGCGGAAACGAGCTCGGGCCGGTCGGCAAGTATGCAGGCGAAGTTCTCCCATCCGATGGTGTGGTACAGAGCGTCAATGCCGACTCCGTTCAGTGAATGCATCAGAACGGTGTCCCCGCAAAGCGCCTGCAGGGTCAGGAAGTCGCGCCGGAACTGCTCCCGTTCGTCTGGCCCGGGATTCAGAGCGTCGCGGGCCTCGATGTCCCTTTCCATCCACTCCGCCGCCTGTTCGGGCTCATCGAAGGGACGCCTGACGATCCACGTGGTCCATCGGTCGTACTTGTGGACCCAGCCGTTTCCGGCATCCACGACCCGAGGCTCGGCAGGTCCTCTTATCGAGCGGGTGAGATCGAGGCAGTTGGAGATAGCCTTGCAGACGACGCGGAAGCCGTCCTCGATGGTCAGCGGTTCGCCGGCATAGTATTCGATGGCCGCGTCGTTGACGAGCAAGTCGTACACGGGGACCCTGTCCACCGGCTGGAGGTTCAGCGCGGCCTCCACTCGCTCTCTTTTCGTCATGCTCCTGCTCATACGCGCCAGACTCGAAATTCGAAATTCGAAGCACGAAATTCGAAACAAATCCAAATGACCGAAAAGGCAAATCCGAAACAATAAGCCGGCGGTTGACCTGGTTTCGGACATTGGGATTTCGAATTTGCCGTTTGTTTCGGGTTTCGAATTTCGAATTTCGTGCTTCGTGCTTTGACCCTACACCCCGGTATGTCCGAAGCCGCCTTCGCTGCGGGTCGAATCCGGCAGGTCATCCGTTCCCACCAGTTCCGCGCGGATCACCGGAGCAATGAGCAGTTGGGCGATCCTGTCGCCTCTCCGCACGCTGAAAGGCTCTTCGCCGAGATTGACCAGGATTACCTGTACGACTCCCCGGTAATCCGAGTCAATCGTTCCGGGGGAGTTCACTATGCTGATGCCGCTGCGCAGGGCCAGCCCGCTTCGGGGGCGCACCTGACCTTCGTAGCCTTCGGGAACGGCTATGCGTATCCCCGTGGGGATCAGTTTCCTGTCGCCGGGCTGAAGCACGACCTCCGAGTCAACCGCGGCGCGCAGGTCAATTCCGGCGGAACCCGGAGTGGCGTAGTCGGGGAGGGGAAGGTCTTCCGCGCCGGGGACTTTCTGGATCAACACGGTTACGGGTTCCGGAGGCATGGCAGAGCGCCGTCAGGCGGCCTCCTCTTCCTCGTAGGACGGCGGCTTGTCCGGCAGTGTGAACGTGAAGGTGGATCCTTTACCCACTTCGCTCTCGACCCATATCTTGCCGCCGTGAGCTTCCACCAGGTGCTTCACGAGATATAAACCTAGGCCCGTGCCGCCGACTTCCCTGGTGTCTCTGTTGTCCACGCGGTGAAACCGATCGAATATCTTCTGCTGCTGTTCCTTGGAAATGCCCATGCCCTGGTCGGCGACGCTGATAACGACGCCGCTCGTATCCGCATGGCCTGTGATCGTGATATCGCCGCCCTTAGGCGAGTACTTGATTGCGTTGCTGGTGAGGTTCGTCAGTATCTGGTCAACCTTATCTTCGTCCGCTATCACCACTGGCAGATCCTCATCTATGTGCAGCTTGAACGTGTGCTTGTCCGTGTAGGATTTCTGTGCGGTGACGACCTTCTCGATAAGCGGGGGCAGTTGCACCGGCTTCGGGTTCAGATCGAGTGCCCGACCGGCCTCGATTCTGGACACGTTCAGCAGATCGCTGATCAGCCTGGTGAGGCGGTCGCACTCCGTATCTATGATCTGATAGAACTCCCGCTGCGTTACATGGTCGTAGTATCCCTCGGTGTCTGCCAGCAGAGTCGAGATGAACCCCTTGATGGAAGTGAGCGGGGTTCGCAGTTCATGGGAAACCGTCGAGACAAAAGCGGTCTTCATGCGTTCGACGCTTCGGATCTCGGTGATGTCATTGAATACCATGACGCTGCCGATCGGCAGCTGGTCCTCGCCTTTTACCAGTGCGATCTGTGACTGGTAGATCCTTTCATCGGCGCCGCTGGGCGCCAGGAGTGATATCTCTTCCGCGATTTCCTCGTTGGCATCCACGGAACGCGCTATCATATCCTTGACCTTCGGGGACTCGATCACCTCGAAGTAAGGACGACCCAGCACTTCCAAGCCCTGAGCTCCGAACATCGCGCGCGCTGAGGCGTTCATCTGGATGATCCTGCCGTCTTTGTTCACCATGATCAGGCCCGCGTAGACGCTCTCGATGATGTGTTCGAGCTCTTCTTTCCCCTCCACGGCTTCGCGGTAGAGCTGGGCGTTCTGTATGACTGCGGTCGCATTCTTGGACAGCCGTTGAAGCAGGTGGATGTCTTCCTCGATGAAGATGTTGCCGTACCGCTTGTTGAACACGTGGAGGACGCCGATCGGCGTCTGATCAATGACTCTGCCTTCCTCATCGCGCTTTTCAGCGATCAGTGGCACGCACGCGCCGTTGTGGATGTTGAGCAGGGCGACGTTTTCCTTGACGGTTCGCTCGTCGCTGATCGCGTCATACAGGATGATGGGCTTGCCCTCGCGGAAAACCTGGCCCGAAATGCCCTGCGTCGCCCGAACTCGGAACCTCTTGATCTCCTCATCTGTGAAGCCGAACGCCGGCTTGGTCGCTATGAGCTCGCCGCTTTCCTTATTGAACAGCATGAAGGCGCATTTCTCGGCCTGGAGGATCGCAGCAATCTTCGCGACAAGCCGCCTGAGGGTCTCTTCGAGCTCTGTTAGCGGCGCCGGTTCCCCGGTTTCGGAGGCACTCCGGACCCTTTGCTCAAGCTCCTTGTTGGCCCGTTCCAGCGCGATTACGTATTGCTTCTTCTCCTCGAGCTCGCGCTGGAGCTCCTCGATCTTCTTGTTCAGTGCCTCGGAGTCACTCATACAACAAGAATCACCTTTCCGTTCGCGCCCTGCGTTTCAAGCGATTATGAGGTGATCATACCGATGCATTATAGCATAAGGGGCTATCACCGTCAACCTCAACGGCGCTTTTCGGCATCCTGTTGTCTTGTCATAGATACCCAGTTTCTTAGACTGTCAAGATTTGTTCAAAGTTCGACGCACGCATGCGTCGCGCGCCGGGTTGTGTGGGTAAAAAACTTGGCGCAGGAAAGAAGGATTTTCAGGTTGGATCGTCGAAGCCGTTAGTACTGAAACTGCGAAAGCGAGGGGAGCGATTCCAGTGAGTCATAGATGCAAACTGCTGCCATATGTTGGAGCGACGGCTCTATTCTACTTGTTCACATGTGCTGCCTCCGCTGCCGAACTCCAGTTGGCCGGTGTCAGGCTCGGCAGGTCAGCACTCACTGTGATCCAGAAGTACGGCAACCCGTCGGAAGTCAGAGTCGGCGCCGCGGGACAGACGGAGATTACGGGCGCAAACGTTGCGCCGGGCATGCCCGCATCGGCCGAGGGGCTGATGGGAATGGCACTCCCTGGGATGTCGGCCTCAGAGTCGGGCATGCCCTCACCGTTCGGCCCGCCATCCGGATTTACCAGTATGCCGGGAGCAGCACAACCTCCCGGCCAGCCAGTGATCCAGAAACGCGCGCCTGAGGTAATGTGGATTTACAGATTCGCGCAGAACAAGACGCTCGAGTTCCTCATTAACCCGGATGGGCGCGTGCTGCAAATCGCTGCCTACGGAGCAGAGTGGCCCGGGATCGGTACCGCCAAGGGAATCCGCCTGGGGGATACGTACAAGGACGTACTGGTCAAGTACGGCTTTCCCGAATCTCATGAAAAGAGGGGATTGGAGCTGATCGCAAAGTACCCGGAGAGAGACCGGGCGCTCTTCACCCTTGTGGGGAACACCGTTGTAGGCATTACCATTGCCTTGATGGACTAGCCCTTATTTCGGTAGACGGCGGGGTTGTTCTGTGTGGCTGATTCACGAGATGCAATCGAGGATATCCGGCACAGGCTCGGCATTCTGGATGTCGTATCCGAGTACGTAGCCCTCAAGCGCGCCGGGAAGAACTACAAGGGTCTGTGCCCGTTCCATTCGGAGAAAACCCCTTCGTTCACCGTCAGCGACGAATTCCAGACCTGGCACTGTTTCGGCTGCGGCGAGCACGGAGACGTCTTCTCGTTCCTCATGAAGGTCGAAAACCTGACCTTCGCCGAGGCCCTGGAGCGGCTGGCAAAGCGGGCCGGCGTGGAGTTGGAGCGATTTCAGGGTCGCCAGACCGGCCGCAAGGAGCTGCTGGGCAGGATCAACTCGTTGGCCGCAGCCTACTACTCCGAACTGCTGAAGCGGACCCCCGTAGCCATGGACTACTTGCGGAGCCGCGGGCTGTCAGACCAGACAATCGAGCAATTCCGGCTGGGCTATGCTGCGCCTGCGTGGGACGGATTCGTGCGGTTCGCGACCCGAAAGAATGCGGATCTGAAAGACGTCGCGCAGGCGGGACTGATCATCCGGAACGATCGCGGCGGTTACTACGACCGCTTCAGGCACAGAATAGTATTCCCGATCCTTGACATACAGGAGCGCATAATCGGGTTCGGCGGCCGCGCCTTGGGCGACGAGCAGCCGAAATACCTGAATTCGCCGGAGACGCCGCTCTTCAGCAAAACCAGGTCGCTCTATGGCTTGAACCTTGCCAGGAAGAGCATAGCAGAGAGCGGCAGCGCGGTCGTAGTCGAAGGGTACATGGACGTCATCACGGCGCATCAGGCCGGATTTCCCAATTGCGTCGCCACGCTCGGAACGGCGCTGACGCTGGAACATATCAACATTCTCTCGCGCTATACGAAGAAGGTGGTGCTCGCTTACGACTCCGACTCTGCAGGGATGGCCGCGGCCCTCAGAGGCGCTTCCATGTTCGAAGAGGTCGAGTGCGACGTGAGAATCGCACGGCTGCCGGGCGGCGATGATCCTGACAGCCTGCTTCGGGAGGGCCGGATTTCCGAATTCGATGCGGCACTGTCGGGAGCTCTTCCCATTGTGGATTACAAGCTGGCCATCCTTCGAGAGCGGCATGACCTGTCGGACCCATCCGGGCGTGCCGCCATGCTGAACGAGGCCGTGCTGGTCCTGGTGGAGGTACCGTCGAGCATAGAGCGTGAAAAGCATATCAGGGCCCTGGCGCGCTATCACCCCAACTTCGAGCAGGGGACAACGCGCGCTGAGGAGCACATACGCGGAGACATAGAGCGGCTGGTACGGCGTCGGTCGGGTCAGGGCCGCGGAAGGTCCCCTGCCGGAGACGTTCCGAAGCCGTCTTCCGCGCTGGAGAAGGCAGAGCGGTCAGTGCTGCGTGTCCTGGTGCGCGGCGAAGAAGGAGTCGAAACCATACTGGAGTCTCTTACTCCCGAGGACTTTTCCGGCGAGGTGACCCGCGGCGCAGCACACATCGTGTTTGAGATATTGAAGGAGAAGAAGGGAATATACCTTCCGGATCTGCTCGAGATCGCGGACAAAAAAGATGTCGGAGGTTTCTTGAGCGAGCTCGCCATGCGCGACGAGGGGCCGCCCTTTAGCGAAAAGGCCTTGCAGGATTATATAGCTCTGATAGAGAATTCAAGACTCAGAGAATTGAGAACATCCGATGTCCTTGCAGCGTATATGAAGGATGGCACCATTGACCCGAGCGATTGGCGCCGCGGCCAGACGGCAGAAGACTACGAGGAGTTTCTCAGGAAATCCGGGAAGCGGGCCGAGGCCGACGATTAGAGAGGTATAGACTGCTGTGACTGTTGAGGAAATCAAGGATCACGTTGACGTACGCAAGCTGCTGGATGAAGGCAGGCGCAAAGGCGTACTGACATACGATGAGATAAACGATACGCTGAGCCAGCACGAGGACCTGGACGCCGAGCAGATCGAGGATCTCCTTCAGACGTTTGCCGACGAGGGAATCCAGGTAGTTGGCAGGGCAAAAGATGCCGAGGCGGTCGAGGAGCCCGCGGCGGAGGAAGGTCCTGCTCGCGACATAGAAGTGCACGACCAGGAGCTTGCCGCGATGGAGGGTCTCCCGATAGATGATTCCGTGCGCATGTGGCTCAGGGAGATCGGCAAGACTCCGCTGCTGACCATGGCGGAGGAAGTCTCGCTCGCCAAGGCTATCGAAGAGGGCGATGGGAAGACTCCTGAAGCTCAACTTGCCAAGGAGAAGCTCATCCAGGCTAACCTCCGCCTTGTGGTAAGCATAGCGAAGAGATACAGCGGCAGAGGCATGTCGTTCCCCGACCTCATTCAGGAGGGGAACATCGGGCTTATCCGCGCGGTGGAGAAGTTCGACTACCATAGGGGTTACAAGTTCAGCACCTATGCTACCTGGTGGATCCGCCAGGCGATTACGCGTGCCATCGCGGACCAGGGCCGCACCATCAGGATTCCCGTGCATATGGTGGAGACGATCAACCGGCTCATAAAGACGTCCAGCCACCTGCTCCAGGACCTAGGCCGCGAGCCGACGCTGGATGAGCTCGCCAGGGAGATGGAGCTTCCGGTCGAGCGCGTGAGCGAGATCATCAGAATCGCGCCGGAACCGCTGTCTCTCGAAACGCCGATCGGCGAGGAGGAAGACAGCCACCTCGCAGACTTTATCCAGGATCAGGAGACCATCTCACCGGATGACGCGGCCGGCCATCAGCTCCTGCGGGAGCGGATCGTAGATGTCCTCTCTGAGCTTGCTGAGCGGGAGCGCGACGTTCTTCGCATGAGATTCGGCCTCGATGACGGTTACCCGCGAACGCTTGAGGAGGTCGGTCGGCACTTCCACGTAACGCGCGAGCGCATCCGTCAGATCGAGGCGAAAGCCATCAAGAAGCTGCGCCACGCGAAGCGCCGCAAGAAATTGGAAGAGTATCTGACTTGAGGAGCCAACCGGGAGAGTCGGTGAATGGAAGAGAGGCCGATTGCCCGCGCAGTCAATCCCCTGTTCTCCCTTTCACCCATTCTCCCATTCTTTGTGGGTGTTCGACAATAGGCAAGGAGATTTGGCTTGGCCGATAAGTTCAAATTATCGAGGCTGGTGCGAACGGTGTCCTCCGAGATCTACGTTATCTGGGGGGGCGAAAAGCGTGTCGGCCAGATGCATCTGCATTTCGCGCACTACACCATCCACTTGACCCTCATGCTCGAAACGGATATCTCGCTGTCCGAGGAAGAGGAGATCCTGGCGCAGGTGGACGAAGACATAGTATCCTCGTACCTGCCCAGTTTCGAGCGGGAAGAGATGCTCGTCACTGTGTTTCGCGGCGAGGAAGTCGGTTCGTTCAGCTACACACCGCCCGGCCTTGACGAGATAGACGAGGAAGAAGAGTAGGCTCAGAAGTTTTTTTGCGAAAGTACATCCTAAGAGGCGCTAAGCCGCTTGCTATTTCGCGGCGGCCGTGGTATAGTTGATTCCGCTGTGGGAGATTGGTCTGTCTACAGGCCGATCTTTCCAGCTTGGGATTGGAGAAGGCCCAGACTCTCCAATCCCACCTTACGCGACTCACCCTGCTTGTCCCCATGCAACTTGATGCCCCGCACTCCAGCCCAGGAATTCATTCCTGGGTCGGCCCGCGGCACACAGGTGCCCAGGGTTGGAAACCCTGGGCTAGTCGAGAGCCAAGTCCTGCCGGACTAAGACCTCCCTAACCCGGAGGGTTTTGCTCAATATCAGCCCAGGAATTCATTCCTGGGGATTCCTGAAATCATGCGGACGCTCTTGCTTTCTTCGGCAGCCCTAGCACCAGCACGGCGAATGCCTCCCACACGAGCCGCGCTGCCAGAACGAACAAGATGATCCCGCAGATCCCCGAAATGAGAGCATCGCTCGCGACGCCTCTGCCTCCAAGCAGATCGGGCAGCGACCTGATGAACGGCAGTATCTGCAACACCAGCGCCCACATGGTCACCACCATCATGAAGGCCATCGGCGCCAAGGCATATATCGCATTCCTGTGGGTCTTGATCAGCCAGACGGATATCGCCAGGAGAGTTAGACTGGCAAGTAGCTGATTGCTCGTTCCGAAGATCGGCCAGGCCAGCAGGTACGCCTTCTCCTTGGCGAGCATGAGGAAGGCGAACGGCAGGAGCAGTGTAATGAACGTGGCGGCAAATGCGCCGAGTGTGCTCTTCCAGCCCATAAGCTCCTGCAGGATGTACCTGGCGAGCCTTGTGCATACGTCCAGCGTGTCGTATACGAAGGTGGAGAACGCGAGCAGGGCAAAGGTCAGCGCGAGATTGAAGTGTACGCCCACGAGACCCAGGTAACGCGCCAGGCCGTTTGCGTAGATAAGGTTGGGATCACCTTTGAGAATAGCACTCCCCTTGGGCAGCATCATCACGGTGGCCAACGCCAGTACGGCGACCAGACCCTCGAGGATCATTGCTCCGTAGCCGACGACCCGCGCGTCCGATTCCCGATAAAGCTGCTTCGAAGTCGTCCCCGAGCTCACTATTCCGTGGAAGCCGGAGCAGGCTCCGCAGGCCACTGTGATGAACAGCAGCGGGAACACCAACTTCCCGGTCTCTAGGCCTCTGAGTCCGTCCAGATTAAGCGCCGGATACTGAATGTGGAATCCGCCGAACAGTGCGCCGATAAGGCCGGTTGCGATGGTAAGATACAGAAACCAGCCGCCGAGATAACCGCGGGGCTGGAGCAGCAGCCACATCGGTACCAGGGAAGCCACAAAGCAGTATATCAGGAGCCCGACTTCCCAGGACTTTACGGGTATGCTCAACATTGCTGAGATGACCGACTCCGGCAATCTGGTGCCCAGCCAGACAGCCAGGAACACCAGCGGCAGGAATATCGCGGTGGCTGCCCACAGGTTGACCTTGAGCTTGTACAGCACAATGCCCATGATGACTCCGAGCGCGAGATAGAGCACGGAGCTTGTGGCTACGGCAGGCCCGAATGCAGTATCTGCCGTCACGGCCTTGAACGTCTGCGCGGTGATGTCGGTGAAGGCGATGATAACGTAGATCAGCGCGAACCAGACGAAGGTGAGGAAAAGAAGGCGGGAAAAGGGTGACATGTATTGGTTCACGATCTCGCCGATGGACGCCGCTTTGTGCCTTAGTGAGGCAACCAGGCTCATGAAGTCGTGCACGCCCCCGATGAATATGGCGCCTACTACGATCCACAGGAGCGCGGGCAGCCAGCCGAACCAGAGTGCTGCCAGGATCGGCCCCACGATCGGACCGGCTGCCGCGATCGCAGAGAAATGCTGGCCCAGGAGCAGCGGAGCTCTTGCCGGCACGTAGTCAACCCCGTCGCTCAGCTCGTGTGCCGGTGTCGCGTGGGAGTCATCAAGTTTGACGCGTCCGGCCACAAAGCCGCCGTAAAAGCGATAGCCGGCCCAGAGCACTGCCATGGCGGCCACGACAACCAAAGCAATCATGTGCTTATCTCCTTGTATCTGCTGTGGCGACTGTGTTCAGACTAGGGCATTCCGGTCGGGGATGTCAAGTCTGGGCAACATGTCACGATTGTGGATAGAGAACTGAGACCCCCTGTGGTCCCCCTTCTGAAGGGGGACAGCTTTCCGAGGAGGTTCGCGCTGCGAAGTGAGACAGCTCCCCTCCTTGGGAAGGAGG
>Ga0315294_10005735_pt1 | contig 13631 bp, 16 predicted proteins | sample YL17G13_40_MG_FD_203626 | JGI IMG/M metagenome (GOLD analysis project Ga0315294, IMG submission 203626) | Sediment microbial communities from Yellowstone Lake, YNP, Wyoming, USA - YL17G13_40 | ecosystem: Environmental > Aquatic > Freshwater > Lake > Sediment | place: USA: Wyoming | collected... | reverse complement strand
AATAACGGATTAGATTGGTTTAAAAATACTCTTGCCCCAGCACAAGATATTGCACATACTGGAATTTCAGGAGTTTTAGGAGCCACTGGGCGTGCAGGTACAGCTGGACCTGATGGAGCTTCTCAAACTAAATTAATTAGTAAAAGAATTTATTTAATAAGATTAGAACAGCATGTTTCTGGTAGTTTTGGATTAGCAAATGATATCGCTTATATTAAGCTTAATACTGGATTAGTTAATACGCCTCCATCTGGAACAATTAGTTATTATTTAGAAGGATTTTTGCAAGACGCTACTATTGCACTTTATTCCTCTAGTAATATTAATGTTACTCCATACGAAACATTCATAGATAATATAAGTTCAACTGGAGCTTTAGGCGCATTTATTGTTAAACAAATAACATTGCCAACAAATCCATTTGTAAGTGATTGTACTATTACAATAGAAGGCGTCACCAATGATATGTTTATTACTCACATAAGTTCTGGAGTTAGATTTTATGCTGAATGGACCCCATAAAATATATTTATTTTGATAAATTAAGTAATAATTAAAATTTAATAACTTGAGTTATATTAAATCCAAATGTCTACTATTTGTTTATCAATGATTGTTAAGAATGAGGCACATTGTATTAAAAAATGTCTTGAATCTGTAAGAAAACATATTAATTATTATGTAATATGTGATACTGGTTCAACAGATAATACAAAAGAAATTATTAAAGAAGTATTAAAAGATATTCCTGGAGAAATCCATGATCATGAATGGAAAAATTTTGCACATAATAGAAACTTAGCACTTAATTTATCTAAAAAACATTGTAATTATTCATTAATAATTGATGCAGATGATTATTTGGTAGTTCAAAATCCAAATACTTTTAAAAAATTAACTGAAGAGTGTTATAAAATGAAAATTATTCATTCTTCAATAACTTATTTTAGAAATCAAATCGTAAGAAATAATGTGCCAGCAGAATATGTTGGTGTTCTTCATGAATATTTAAAATGTAGCAACATGCATAACTCAAAAGATTTAAGAACTTGCCATATGGTATTTGGTGGCACAGGGAATAGATCAACTAGCAAGGATAAATATCTTCAAGATATAAAAATATTAGAACAAGGCATTATTGATGAACCTAATAACGAAAGATATGTTTTTTATCTTGCCCAAAGTTATAGGGATGCTGGGATTTATGATAAGGCATATGAAAATTATATTAAAAGAACTAGTATGGGTGGCTGGTCTGAAGAGCAATATATTTCTATGTTAGAAGCTGGTAAAATATTAGACTCAAATGAAAATAATGCAGATAAAATAGAACAGCATTATATAATGACTTATTCTTTTGCACCTAATAGATCAGAAGCATTTTATTATTTGGCAAAGTATTTTAGATTAAAAAAAGATTTCTATAAATCTTATTTTTATGCCACCATTGGTATGCAAATAAAAAAACCAATAGAATCATTATTTTTACAAGATGATTGCTATGATTGGCAATTAATGGATGAAGCCGCCGTCGCAGCGTATTACATCAATAAACCAACAGAAGGTCTTCATTATAATAAAATGTTATTACAAAATAATAAATTGCCACCAAATGAAAAGGATAGAATTATTACTAATTACAATTTTTGTAAAAATTTATAATTTAAGTCCCTGGAGTAAAGTATGTAATAAATACTTCAGCAGAGCCTACAGTATGTGGAGCTATAACTACAGGATTTACAGTCAATCTCACTTTATATGCACCAAATGACTTGAATCCAGTGAAAACTGAAGACCAACCAAGTATAGTAGTATCTACTGTTCCATAATCAAAAAGAGAGGCGTCATCCCCAACTCTACCCATCTTAAAATTGAAGCTTCCATCAAACACATCAATTATTCTAATAGCTAGCCCAACATAACAAGAATCAGGAAGCGTCAAAACAGTATCTAGCGTTCCTGTGGTTGAAAAATCAAATGTCATGCGTAATGTGTAATTACCACCACCAACAGTAGCTCTGCTAGATGTAAGTGTTACGCCTGTACCTGCATCTGGAGTCTGAGTAGACGAGTCATCACTGTGATATATCACAGTGCCTGCTCCAGGACTTTCTGCCAAAACTCCAGAAATGACAGCCCCATCTGATGCTCTAACTACCGCAGTAACACCATTAGCAACCTGAATGCATGTAGTAGATGCTGGCGCAATAAGTTGAGCATCACCTCGCACTATAACTGTTGTGTCTACGGAAATTTTCATAGGACTAACAGCAGCTGCCATTGTGACAGCTTTGATAACAGCTCCATCTTCTATGATGCATCGTAATCCACAGTCCCATTCGAAGAACGGAACAGCTATTGGGTCTCCTTGAATTTGTACAGGACCATCAATTCCATAGTTCTTAATCTGACCACCACTAGCCACCGTAAGTATTACTGGAGCTGTAGTAGATGAGGCATCAGGAGTTATTACGGAAAATATCTTGCCACTACCATTACCTTTGATAACTATGTCAGCTGGCCATGTCATAGCTCCACCAGCACTGGGGTCTAAACCTATGTGAATGTTTCCTTTTGCAGCATTCACTGCCGTTTGTACTTCAGCAGCAGTAGCTACATTGACTCCAGAAGAAGCAGTGCCAGGTTTAAAGATGACTACTGTATCTCCAGCAGCGCCAGTCGCTCCAGTAGCTCCAGTAGCACCTGCAACACCAGCAACACCATTAGCACCAGTAGCGCCTGTAGCCCCATTAGCACCTGTAGCTCCAGTAGCACCTGTTGGACCATTAGGTCCTGACTTTGGCGCCCAAGCGATACCATTCCAAGTATAAACATCATTAAAATCTGGCGCTTCTGGACTTACAGGACGCTGATTAATTCTAATAACTATAGGAGATTCATTAGTTCCGCCTAAATCACCACCAATTTGAACTGGATCTATTTGCGAAATAATATTTTCTAAATTACTTAATCTATCTTTAACTGTTCCAAATGGACCAGCAGGAGTAGTGCCCAATACGCCCTCAACTGACACAATTGCTTCTCTAAGATTATTAATAGTGGAAGCTGTAATTGGAGTATTATTATCTACTAATAGCGGTAAAGTTGTTGAATTATCTATTTGTGCCGGAAATTTTGTCATTACATATCCTTAAAATTAGCTTATTCATATACTAAAAATTTAGTATACAATTACCCATCTTATAAAGAGGTAATTATGATTTATTTTGATCAAGTGGTTGAAAATGCTAAGAAACACTTTCCAAAATTAAAGATTAGATATAAAAATGAAAATTGGCTTATGAAATTAATAAGCTACTTATTGTTTTTTAATAAATCTTTTATGGACGCTTTTTTTACAACATTGGGAAATACTGTTTACGTACCCAGTCGTAAATTTGTTGAAAGTAAACAGGTGACAGCCTCGGTTAATTTAATACATGAATTTGTTCATATATATGATGCTAACAGATTAACCATACCATTATTTAGTTTTCTTTATGCATCTCCGCAAATATTATCATTATTATGTTTACCATTATTTTTAATAAGTTGGAAGATTGCTTTACCATTAATAATATTCTTTTTATGTCCAATTCCTTCTTATTTTAGAAAGCATTTTGAGAAGAGAGCTTATATAGTTTCATTATATGTTACTTACAAATTAAAAGAGAAATTTAACTTTAAACCATTTTTAAGAACTCAGGCTTTATTTTTCTCATCAGAATTCCATAATTCATATTATTACTTCATGTGGCCTTTTAAAGATATTGATTCACAATTTCAAGAAGCAATTAAAAAAATTGAAGCGGGTGAACATCCATATGAAGATCCAAAATTATTTGCAATTTTAGATGAAATAATTGCAGATATTAACAATACTTAATCCAAGTCCAATATTATTGATATAATATTCAGTGCTTGAGCAATCAAAAGCACTTAAGGATATAAATGAATTATGATATTGGTATTATAGGCGCTGGTGTCGCCGGAGTATTTGCTGCCTTAAAACTTTCAAAAGATTATAAAAATACTAAAATAGTTATGTTTGATTTCGGGCGTCCACCACAGAAAAGGCGTCGTCAAATAGAAGGGTATCTTGGATGTTTACCAAATAGTGACGGTAAACTATATCATAGTGATTTAGATAAAATAACTAATATCACTGGATTTAGAAGAACTAAAGTCGCCAATAATTGGTTTAATCAAATTATTTCTAATATTAATGATTTTAAAACTATTAAAGATAAAGGACCATCTATTTCTTTAGAAAAGAAAATTATTAAATCTGGATTTAAAATACAGTTAAATGATTATAATCAAATGTATCCAAAAGATATACATGGTTTATCAAAGTACACTTCTGATATTTTAGATAATAATAGCAATTTAAATTGCATTTATGATACTGAAGTTACAAGTATATTTAAACAAAAGGGATATTTTCATGTGGTAACAGGGTCGCAAGAATATAAATGCAAAAAAATAATTATTGCAACAGGTCGTAGTGGTTGGAGATGGTGCAATGATCTATTCACTAATTTTGGTATTATCGAAAATAATAATAATGCTACTTATGGTGTAAGATTAGAATTAAATTCTTTTTATATGAAAGATTTTAATAAGTCTAATTGCTCTTTAATCAAAGATAATGAATTAGAGGTAGGTCCATTATCCTGGTTTGGCACAGTTATTCCTGAAGATCATATCGATGTCGCAATATCTGCTTTCAGATCAAATGAAGAAAGATGGAAGTCAGATAAGGTTTCATTTCAATTTATTGGGCATCGTTATTTTGAAAATCAAGGATTTCAACAAACAGACAGGCTTGGCAAATTAGCTTTCGTATTATCTAATGATAGAATTATTAAAGAAAGAGTTTCTTCTATATTAAATAAAAGAAGCAAGATTTCTATTATCCCAGAATATGATTGGCTTAAAGATTCTATTAATCAGCTATCTCAAATTATACCAGATTTGGCTACAAAAGGATATTATCATATCCCAACAATTATGCCATTGCCTCCAAAAATTAATTTGGGAAATAATTTAGAATCTGAAATCCCTGGAATGTATGTTGTTGGAGAGAGTGCTGGTGTAATAGGATTGTTATCCGCTGCTGTTATGGGTATTATTGCCGCTAATGAATCATGTAAATAAATTATGAGAATGCCATGTCAAACAAAGAAAATAATGAATCAAATTTAAATCCTGTTACTGATGAATTTAAAGAGAATAATGTAAAATATGTTCTTGGTAAATTTGAATATGATTTATATCATGAAGAAGATGATAAAATTGAAAAAGTAATTAGAGTTAAGCGTCTTACTCTACCTAATAATGGCGAACGTTGGAAAATTTTTGAGAATAATAAAGAAAAATTAATTATAGAAGGCGCCAAGCTTTCAAAAAAAGAAAAAGAATTTCTAAGAACACCAAATGGTTTTAATTTTTTAATTAAAAAATTTAAAGAGGGAATTAAATCATTTAATGCCATTAAAAATGAAATTAAAATTAATTTAAAATAAAATACTTGACTGACTACCACCAGTGGTTATATTGTTCCTACTCTACTATTACCTCTAATAATTAGAAAAGGGAAAACAAATAATGAAGGATTATGCACTCTATGTAGTTGATACAGAGACTACGGGATTAAATGCAGTTGAACATGATGTTATTGAAATATCATTATATAGAATTAATGATGATAAGCAAAAAACTTGGTTTATCCAGCCAATAAATCCAGATGCTGCACAACCAATAGCTTTGAAAATCAATGGTCATAAGATTGAAGATTTAAAACATCAAACTAAATATGGCAAAGATACATATAAGGACCCATCAAAAACTCTAATAGAAATTGAAAATTGGTTATCTGAAGATAATCAAACAAGTGAGAATAGAGTTATGATTGGTCATAATGTTGCCTTTGACAAAACAATGCTTGAATATCTTTGGTCTAAATGCAATGCAAAAGAATCATTTCCATTTGGACGTAGAACTATGGATACTATGATTTGGGCATTCATGATGGATTATGCTCAAAAAGATATGTCAGAAAGTTATAGTCTTAGCAATCTAATTAAAAAACATGGAATAAAAAATGAAAAGGCTCATAGTGCAGAAGCTGATGTTAAAGCAACTAAAGAATTATTCCAAAAACAAGTAGAAGAATTAAGAAAAAAACTTAATATAAAATAAACTATGTACAACATATGCTGAAAATATTATATGCGGCTTCCAACTCTTTTAATTCTGGCATTCAATTATCTAGATTCTTAGATGCTATTAAAGATAAGCCTTATCAAATAAAAATAGCTGCATATAAAAAATCTTATCCTAATAATGCTCAAGTAGATTGGACTCTAGATGCATTGCTAAATTTCTTTAGCCCCGAACGATTAAGATTAGAAAATAATGATAATTTAAAAATTTATTATGACCAAATAAAATATTTTAATCCAGATTTGATAATATCAGATCTGGAATTTTTTACATCATATATTGCAACTCTTTTAAACATAAAGCTTTGGCAATATAGCGATTCATTATTGCAATTTGCCTTTAATAATAAAGGCAAATTAGGATTGTTTAATAAATATTCTTATTTGTATTTTAGATTTTATGATCAAAATCAAAGATTGGTTAATATAATTGATAATTCAAATGAAAACTTCATATGTTCTCATTTTGGCGATTTTCCTAATAGACCAAAGTTAAAAGATAACTTTAAATGGATTCGTCCATATCATTATATGGGCAATGATTATAAATCATGTCAACATAATATTGTTTCAGTTGTAGAAAGTAAAAAAGCAATTAGTCTTTTAACTCATCAAAATGATGTGGTTAATTTTAACATCTTTCCAAATGAACATTATAAAAATATAGAATCAAAGAACTATTATGATCATTTAGAATATGCTTGTAATATTTACAATTCTAATTATTTCTTTTGTGAAGGGCACTCCAGCTTCCTTGCTGATGCTTTTTATAATAAAAAACATTCTTATATTATAACAGATCTTAATGATTTAAATTGTATCACAAATACTGAAATATCAAAGATATATGATGTGGGTGATCAGGTTATCAATAATATTGAGCTTAAAAATCAAAATATTAACGTTACTACTTATCGTAATGATATAAGCTTTTTGCATGAAAAACTTGAAGAATTATAAAAACGTTGTTATATATTAAATTAGATTTGGAAGGTAAAATGAATTCAGAACAAAATAAATTTTTAGTACAGGGTAAATTTAAAGAAATAACTGGAAGTATTTTGGCACCACAACACGCTGGGCTGCGTTTGGTGTTAAGTACAAATAATCTCTCTGGTAAGCCAGAAAATCCAGTGTTCCCTATCTTTGATAAGAAATGGCGTAAGGTCAGAGAGGACTCAAAGGGCTGGTTTTCTAGCAGGATTAATTATAAATTAGGCTGCGTAAATACAACGGCAGTCCAATCCGATACCTGGGTCATCCATCTTTTATGTCAAGATGAAAATTTCAAAACAGATGATAAAGCTTTAGAAGACTGTCTAAAAAAAGTAACAGAAATGGCTAAATATGAAAAAGCAAGCGTTCATGTCTCCCAATTACTATTAGATAGTGTCCCTGGAATGAAAGCTTCCTTATTGAAACTTGCTGTTGAAAATGGCGTGAATGTTTATTCTTATAAAGAAGAATAATAATTAATTGCAATAATTAAGTATTATTGCATGGTTAAACTTAAAGCGGGAGATCGCGTAAGTTGTAAGCTGCTGAATGACTCCATAGTTAATGGATATTCAGCATATGATGAAATCAAAATATTTGAAATAATAGCCGCCGATAGTAGCGGCTATTTTTTATACATCCCTAATTATATTTATATAAAAAATATAGGGCTAATTGATAATTTCTCTATTAAAAAATTCAATATACCTAATAAATTTATTGGAGAACAATGTGTATATGTATCCGAATCACTTATTTATAAGGTAGTTAGCGAATTAAATGGATTGTTTTGCTGTAAATGTCATGAATTTTATGATTATTCGACAGCTAATCAATTAGATGGAACATTAATTTGTTGGAGTTGCCGTACCTATCGCTAATAAGCTATACTAGTATGGATTTAGAACAAGAAATTAAACAATGGATGTCAGAAATTAAACCTCTAATTTCTGATGAACCGGATGAATCAGATGGCTCTGAAGATTCTGAATTAACATCATTAATTCATGATCCTAAAACCCCCGCAACTACACAGCCTGCTAAGGTAGAGTCTCCAGTTGTATCAAGATCATCTTCATTTGGCGCTAATGTTCTAGCTAGAGCTAAAGCTGACATGGGTGTGACCGAGGAACTTGGCGATAATGATGGTAAAAGAATAAGAGAGTATTTTAGATATTACAATATGGCAGCAGGGCAGCCATGGTGTGCAGCAGCAATATCAGCTTGGATGAAAGAGGCTGGTGGCGGTCCTATCGCTGGAGCTGTTGGAGTAAGAGAGATACTCAGACAATTTACGCAAGCTGGAAGATATGTTCCACGCAGTAAAATTACTCCTGATGTTATGATCCCAGGAAATATTGCTATGTGGTCTCGTGGACCTAATCCTAGTTTTGGTCATATAGGTATTATTGATACTTCTGATGGTAAAAATTTTACCAGCATAGAAGGAAACTCAGGACCACAAGGTAAAAATGTGGTTAAGAACAGTCATACCGTTAATGATGCAACATTACTGGGTATTGGATTATTATCTGACTATAGCCCAAGCACAAAAAGCTCAACAGCTAACTATGCTGTTGAGCTTGCTAATTTATTTTATAAAAAAGCTATTTATTAAAATGTTGTTCGCTGAATGTAATATTGTAATCTTTTACATATGTTGCTAATAGTAATTTAGAATTATTCTCAAAACATTTAACTCCTACACAATCAAATATACTTGGATTAATCCAGGGAAATCTAATGGCTGACTTTCCATTTTCTACATCTGGAGTAATAGTCAGTTTAATTAGATTGGCATATTGCATTCCTTGTTCATATACAAAAGCGCCACCAATTAACCAAATATTTTTAATAGGATCTTCTTTTGCTAATTCAATACCTTCTTCTAATGAAGAAACTATTTCTATGCCTTCTTTAGGCAAGGTACCAAGGGCTTTAGCTATTCTGGATATAACTATATTTCTTCTTTTAGGCAATGGTTTACCTATACCTTCAAAAGTTTTACGTCCCATTATTACAGTTGAATTTAATGTGGTTTGTTTAAAATGTATCATGTCCTCTTTATAATCAAAGGGGATTTTTCCATCTAAACCAATTACTCCATTTTTAGTTACTGCAGCAATTATTCCAATCATTACTTATCTCCTATTACCAAAAAGCTATTAACTTTATAAACTTCTCAAAATATTCTTGATTATCACACTCTATGTGTTTTCCCCGATAATACCACTTTTTAGTACCACTAGCATATTCAACAGCGGGTCCATCTTCCCTATGAAGTTTATCTTCTTTATACCACTCTTTATCACCATTAGCCCATTCAATAGCTGGTCCATCTTCCCTATGACGTTTATCTTCTTTATACCAGTATTTATAACCATTAGCATCTTCAATAGCAGGTCCATCTTCCCTATGATATTTATCTTCTTTATACCACTCTTTAGTACCATTAGCATATTCAATAGCAGGTCCATCTTCCCTATGAAGTTTACCTTCATTATACCAGAATTTAGTACCATCAGCATATTCAACAGCGGGTCCATCTTCCCTATGATATTTATCTTCTTTATACCAGTATTTATTACCATTAGCAAATTCAACAGCGGGTCCATCTTCCCTATGACGTTTATCTTCATTATACCAGTATTTGGTGCCATTAGAATCTACTATTAAACCGTTTTTCATATTGTTTACCAAAAAGCTATTAACTTTATAAATTTCTCAAAATACTGTTGATTGTCACATTCTATGCGTTTCCCTTGATAAAACCATTCTTTACTACCATCAACCCATTCAATAGCTGGACCGTCTTCCCTATGACGTTTATCTTCTTTATACCACTCTTTATAACCATTAGCATTTTCAATAGCTGGTCCATCTTCCCTATGGCGAAGATCATTTTTATACCATTCTTTAGTACCATTAGCATATTCAATAGCAGGTCCATCTTCCCTATGAAGTTTACCTTCATTATACCAGAATTTAGTACCATCAGCATATTCAACAGTGGGTCCATCTTCCCTATGATACTTCCCTTCTTTATACCACTTTTTAGTACCACTAGCATATTCAACAGCGGGTCCATCTTCCCTATGAAGTTTATCTTCTTTATACCAGTATTTGGTGCCATTAGAATCTATTATTAGACCGTTTTTCATATTGTTTACCAGAATGCTATTAGCTTTATAAACTTCTCAAAATATTCTTGATTATCACACTCTATATGTTTTCCTTGATAATACCAGGCTTTATAACCATCAGCTGATTCAATAGCTGGACCGTCTAGTCGGTGTCGCTTACCTTCTATAAACCATCGTTTACCACCATCACTCAATTCGATAGCAGGACCATCATCTCTATGACATTTACTTTTTTTCCACCATTCTTTAGTACCATTCTCATATTCAACAGCAGGACCACATGCTCGATGAAGATTTCCTTCAAAAAGCCACATTTTGGTGCCATTAGCACGACAAAAAGCTGGACCGTCTTCTCTATGATATATACCTTCTTTATACCAACATTTAGAACCATCAGTATATTCAATAGCAGGACCATCTTCCCTGTGAAATTTATTATCTTTATACCAACGTTTAGCGCCCACAGAATCTATTATTAAACCGTTTTTCATATTAATTAAATAGCCATTGGTGCAATTATAGCAGGATGGTGATTATAGTTAAATATTTCAAAATCTTCTAAACTTAATTTCTCAATATCTTCTATTGTAGAAAGATCTTTATTAATTATCATTTTAGGGAATTCATATGGTTCACGATTTACTTGTAATTTTACTTGATCTAAATGATTTTTATAAACATGAGTATCACCACCCACAAAAATCAATTCTTTACATTCCATTCCAACTGCTTTAGCAATTATCCTAGTTAATATAGCATAACTTAAAATATTGAATGGTAATCCTAGAAATGTATCAACTGATCTCATGTAGAATTGAGCTGATAATTTACTATTATCTACATAAAATTGGACCATTATGTGGCATGGCGGGAGTGCCGTGTCTTTTAGTTGTAATGGATTCCATGCAGATATAATCATTCTACGATCATTTGGATTTGTTTTTAATGTATTAATAATTTCACTAACCTGATCAATACCAGGGTTAACAAAATGTCTTGTAGTATGATATGATGTTTCTATTTCACCACCAAAATTACGCCATTGCCAACCATAACCTAATCCCATATCACCTTCAGGTAAATATGACAATCCTCTTTTATCTAAGAATTCACGACTAGTATTACCCTTCCAAATGTTTACCCCTTTAGCTTCTAATTTCTTAGTATCAGTCTCTCCACGCAAAAAGAATAATAATTCTTCTATTACTCCTTTAGTAAACATTTTCTTAGTAGTTAACATTGGAACTACATCATTCTCTAATGAGAATCTTAATTGTGTTCCGAATAAACTATATGTTCCAATACCAGTTCTATCATCTCTAATAGATCCGTTATAAATAATGTTTTCTAATAAATTTAAATACTCTAATTCTTGATTTTCCATAATAAATACTTTCTAAATTTTATTTGCTATTATTATAATCATGATAATCATGATAAATTACAATTATATCTTTATATAGGAAGTATGAAAACCCAATAGCTATTGATAATACAACCATGCTACCTCCTACAGTATAAGGGAATATAAGAGACGCACAATAACAAATAAAGACTATAGCAACAAGTGTAGCAATAGCAATAATAATTTTAAATCTATTCATAATTTACCTCAAAACATTTGAACATCATGTGGGTGACTTTCTCTTAAGCCTGCTGTTGTAATTCTTACAAATTGTGGATTTCTTTTTAATTCAGTTAAATCATGTGCGCCTTGATATGAGCAGCCTGATCGTAATCCTTCTAAAAGTTTAGATATTATCTCTTTATATTTTCCTTTAGGATGAACCATTGCAACTACACCTTCAATATGATTTGTTTTATGTGTAGAACTTCCAGCGTATTCTTTATACATTTTACCATCAACATTTAACATACTGCCAGGTGACTCAGTACATCCGGCAAATAAATTACCAGCCATTACCATATCAGAGAAACATAATGCTTTAACTACATCTCCAGAATTTTTAAGACCACCATCTGCAATAATATAAATTTCTTTAAAATGATCATCTAATAATTGTTCTTTTCTATCATAAATATCCATAAGCGCAGTTAATTGTGGCACACCATTACCAGTTTCAATTCTAGTTGTGCATAATGAATTATGTACAATCATATTATTTGCTATAAAACTATGAGTATCACAGTCTACAGTAATGTCATAAACTGGCACTTCTATGTCCAATTCTTGGAATCCTAATATTTTTACTATTTGATAGTCATTAGTTAATCTAACTTTACCATTTTTTAGAATTTGTGATTTATATGGTTGTTTGCAATTATTAACATTGCAATTTTTTAAACCACCTGATGTTATTTTTTCTTTTGAATTATTAGGAAATACTCCAAATAATAAATAGCTTATAATATTAAATAATTCTATTATGTAAATAGATGTATTCCCTAATGTTTTTCTACCATCTTTATTATAATGACCATCACTATCAAGTAATCCATCATAAAGCCCTACAAGGTACTCTTTAGAGGAAACTAATAAATTTTCTGGTAATTTTTTATTTTCTTTTTTACCCCAACTATTTAGATAATCTGCTAAGGGCTTATAATAAAATATAATTTTTATTATATTATCTGTAATATTAATTACAGCGTCTTTATTAAAGATAGTTTTTATGCAATTAATAACTTTATTTGCTATTTCTGTTTCTTCTAAACCAAAATACCATTTTACGGTACCACTATGTGAACCATTAATTTCAGTACATGAAGCATTTCCATCACCTAAAAATGTTCCAAACAAATATCCAGAATTATAATTCTCAGATATTATATAATCAACCTCATATTTTGCACCAGTTTTGTAGTTGCCGCCATTTCGCTTTTCTAAAGAAATTTTAAAATTTTCTTTTAAATTAAAATTAATTTTTTTAGGCATTAACAAGACATCTTGATTAAGATCTGATAATTGTTTCCATTTATATTTTGATTGTTTGGGAACAGTTTTACTTTTTACATCTAATAATTTAGAATAGCCTCTACTTGATAGAGTGTTATGTGAAGAAGAATTTAAATCTCCAATCCAAAATTTATGATCTGATGTTACATAGGTATCTTCATAAAAGATATTATTTTTTAATTTTGAAATTTTACGAATCCCTGTTGAAAAAGCATTAATTACTTTAACAATATTACCATCTTTATTTATAACAAAATCTCCCGGTTTAATTTCTTCTATATTTTTATAGAATCCATTTGACATTAAAATTCTTGTTCCAGCTGCGAAACAACCAGGACCTACACCAAC
>Ga0315294_10005733_pt1 | contig 13632 bp, 9 predicted proteins | sample YL17G13_40_MG_FD_203626 | JGI IMG/M metagenome (GOLD analysis project Ga0315294, IMG submission 203626) | Sediment microbial communities from Yellowstone Lake, YNP, Wyoming, USA - YL17G13_40 | ecosystem: Environmental > Aquatic > Freshwater > Lake > Sediment | place: USA: Wyoming | collected... | reverse complement strand
TATTTTTACCGGCCTTCATAAGTAATTTCTACTTCTTACTTTTTACTTTATCTTCTGATGGCTTTCCCCAAACGCTCTATCCAGCTCGAGTTAAATGAGCCATATCTTTAGAATATCGTTATTATAGAAACGGAGCTTAACTATCAGAAAAATTTTAAAAAATGAAATCAATATTGGCAATATTGCATACGCCCAAGTGCCTCATCCCTATCGCCGGCAAACCGCTCTTGCAAATATGGTTCGAGCTTCTCCAGCAGCACGGCGTTGATGAGGTGCTTATTAACACCCATCATTTAGCCAGCCGGGTCTGGGAATTCGTACAGTCGTTGCACACACCCATCCGAACCCACCTGACTTACGAGCCTAAACTTCTCGGCAGTGCCGGCACACTGCGACATAATAGAAAGTTTGTTCAGAACGAGTCTTTCTTCTGGGTCATCTACGCCGACGGGTTCACAACTGCCAACCTCACAAGCCTGCTGCGCTTCCACCAGCAGACCAACTCATTCCTGACCTTAGGCCTTTTCCACACCAAATTACCGCGAGAAAGTGGCATTGTCACCCTTGACCGCACAGGACGCATTGTGGATTTTGTCGAAAAGCCGACCAATCCACCCAGTGACCTGGCAAACGCCGGCATCATGGTGGCATCGCCCTCCTTTCTGGCCCAGATTCCAAACCGGTATCCCTGCGACATGTCTTTTGACGTCCTCCCCTCTCTCGTTGGTCGTATATATGGCAGGGTCACTGATGAGTTCTTCATCGACGTCGGCACGCCCGAAAACTACAGGCTCGCACAGGCAAAACGCAAGTACGTCCTTCAATCCGAAAACGCACTCAAAAACTGATCCAAACATCGGTTTGCACACAGGAAAAACGTCCGACTCTGCCCCCCCGCTTCCGTCAATCACCGCTTGGGCAACATACCAGAGATGTCCTTACACTGAGAAAGGTCATTATCAACAACCACTACCGCTACCCACGGTTTGTCTAAAGCGGTCATCTTGGTCTGCCAAGTTACAATCCTCTGATTTCTTTGTTGCTCTGTTTTTTCAGTTGGCTTTCGACCGGCCTCAAGATTCCAGGTCCGCAGCGCAAAACCGCCTTCCTGCCGACTGGTAGCCAGCGTAATGGAAACAGAACCATCTGCCGAGGTCTGCTGTGACAGTGTAAAATCCTCACGTTGCGGAACACCCGGCTCCAGCAGCTCACACATCAGCCACAGCCATCTCGCCGAAGGATGGACCCAGACCTCCTTGTAGTTGTAACAGTTGTCGGCAGGCCAGTAAGGCGCATCGCCATTGAAACGGCTCTGGATTCCCACCGGCAATGACCCAACCATATCACCGGACATTGCCGTGTACTGCGGTGCATAGTCATACCCTTCGCCATACATCGTGCTTTGACAAAATGGATTGCGACCAATCACCCACTGCAATTGCTTTTGACATAACTCCATTAGTCCCCCATCGGTTCGCAGGCGAGCAGCGGCTGCAAGCCCCTTGGTTTGTGAAAGCACAGTTCCATTATTGCCGCGAAAATCAAACCACACAGGAAACAAACGTAGATAGTATTCGTCGCTTAGCTTGACACCGTTTCGCACCTGCTCGGCAAAAGTCGGCCGGTCCGATTCATCAATGCGATATATCGAGGCAGGCAGCATATAATATGGAGCTGTGTAGTCGGCAATAGTTTTGTAGTACTGGCAGTACAGCACAATCGCAGCGTACCATTTCATCCAGTCAGGATGCTCCCGCAACAACTCGCACAGCCGCACCAGTCCCACGATTGGGGCCTGCTCATGACCGCGATGCGAATAATGAAGGATGCGGTCTTTCCTGGTGCTTGTATAGAAAAAACCCGTCAGCGGAACACCCCAGTCAGGAACACTCTGCTGCTGGCATTCCAAAATTACCGATGCGAATTTCGCGGCACTGTCAGCGTAAGATTGCCTTCCCGTCACCTCGTACAGGTCAAGGGCCGCGTTTAGCCCAGCCGCTGCCAGCTCAAGATTTGGATTTTGCAATTTATCCACAGCAAACTTGAAATCTTCCTCAGCCGCCTGCAAACAGTAACGCGAGCGAGGAGGGTCCATTTCTTTAAGCATCCCGCTCGCCAGCGCTTCAGCTGAAGCCGCTAAGAAGTTTTCAAACGGATTATTTCTCGCCTCAAACGCAACATCATCCACCGTCCCCATAACCCCATCGGTCCAGAAATCCATCGTCGCCCAGGTGCAGCGAAAACCATCACCAAAGCGGGTCTTCAAAATCCAGTCAAGTCCCCAGCACGCCTCCTCAATCAGACGCCGGGATAGCGCCTGGTCGTTTGTCTGTAGTTGCCTGGCCAGTGAAAACATAGCATAGACGCCTTCCGCCGTATTGACTAATCCCTGCGAAAGGTCGCCGGCGTCGTGCCAACCGCCATTGATAACTATCTTTTTGTCGCCGTGCGTGCACAGCCAGTCGCAATGGCAGAGGTCGTGTATGCCCGGAACCGCCGCCCCGCATCGCTCACAGTAAAAAAAATTGATGGTCTTCCATATAGTGTCACGCCAGACATCCCCACGAATCTGGAATGGCCGGGTCTTTACATCGCCTGTCTGTATTATGTAGCTGCCGGGCTGGTTGACCTCCGAAAAATCCATAATCTGGAATCGACCCACACGGAAACTTTTGCTTTCTATCTCTTTACTAAGAACGGTTTTTTGATTACTGGTATCTATGACACTAAATTCCTTCACATCAAGACCGCTGGCAATGGCGGTCTTTGAACCGCTGACAGGGTAACCCGTATGACTGTACGCAATTTGACCGGGTGCAACATTCCAGCCCTCGAAATGGTCGGCCTCGACCTTTTGCAGCTCTAAATGGTCGAAGTCATAACAGACACTCGTTGCAGCGCCGGGTTCATTACCCTGCAGACGATAGCAAAACTCAACAGCAGTTACCTTATCTCGGCCTAAATGGGCAATCTCCCAGACAATGTGATTCCATTGACCGCCTTGAAGTATAACGTAGTTGCGCCCGTGCCGGCCATAGACATCGGGCACCTTCTCGCTGCCATCGTTGTGCAGCTCCAAACACAAAGAGATAACACGAAAACCTTGCAGCGTAGGCCAGACCCAGAACGAAAGCCGGTTGTAGTCGCTCCAGTCTTCACCGGCGAAATTGCGCTTAATAACGGCCTCACCAAACGGACGCCCCAGCGTAGGACCGCTCTTTTCCGCCTTTGTCGGCGAGGTAAGACGAACAGACCCCTGCCCGTCTTTGGCTCGCTCCTTCGTAAACGTCATTTCGCCAAACCCCTGATGCGACCAGTCCGCCATCCGTCTGGCGGACCAGTTGGCTGACTGTTCCATATCATCCAGCAATCGCGATTTGAGCACCGCTTTGTCGAGCCACCGGTGATTGATGGTGTTCTCAAATTCAATCGGCATAGGCATAGCAGTACCCGCCGACCGTTCACCAGCCGCAACCGAATCTAATGTTACTAACACGTCCAGCAGACAAAATAACACTGTAAACCACATCCGGCGAGATTTCATAATAGGCCTTCCTTCTTCAGATTTACCCGCCATAGGCGGATTTATCATTTTACCAACTGGAAAAAGCGAACGACCATCAAAAATAAACATTTTTCGGCCACAAAATGTAAAACTAATTGCACATCCACGTTCAGCGATTATAATGGAAGCGTAAATCCGTCGTTCGTGTCCCGGGGCACGGTTCACGAGACACGGTCGTTATGAGTGTGAATTTATGAAAGGAGGACATGCAAATGTCAAATAGACACAAAACCTCACCTGCCGGCAACAACCACCAGCCGGTTACTCGTCGTCAGTTTATTGCCGGCGCCGGAGCAGCCGCCCTGTCGTTTGCCGTGGTCAACCCAAAGCTTGTCCGAAGCTACGGTGCAAACTCAAAGCTCAATCTTGGAATACTTGGCTGCGGAGGTCGGGGAACCTGGATTGCCGACCTGTTTAAGGAGCACGGCGGATACAACATCGTGGCGGCAGCGGACTATTTCCAGGACAGGGTCGATGCACTCGGTAGCAAATTTGCCATCGACCAGGCCCGCCGATACACAGGCCTGTCAGGTTACCGTAAGCTTCTGGAAGGAAACGTGGACGCAGTGGCAATCGAGAGCCCGCCATACTTTCATCCTGAGCAGGCCGCCGCGGCGGTGCAAACCGGTCGTCACGTCTATGTCGCCAAGCCCATCGCGGTGGATGTGCCCGGCTGTAACCTTATTGCCGAGAGCGGCAAAAAAGCCACGAGCAAAAAACTATGCTTTCTTGTCGATTTCCAGACACGCGCCGACCCACTGTATTGCGAGGCGCTCAAGCGCATTCACGATGGCGCCATCGGCCAGCTTGCCTTCGGCGAAGCAACCTATCATGCAAGCGACCCATTTCCCGGCCATTACAAGTATATGCAGGAAGACCCAAATAACTCCGAAAATCGCCTTCGTGCCTGGGGACTTGACAAGGTCCTCTCAGGTGACATCATCACTGAGCAGAACATCCACACGCTCGATGTGATGAACTGGATTATGGGCCAACCTCCTGTCTATGCCCTCGGAACAGGCGGACGCAAGGTGCGCACCGTCGGCACTTGCTGGGACCACTTCGCCATCCTTTTCCAGTATCCAAACAATGTCGGCATAACTTTTAGCTCAAGACAGTTTGAAGGCCACGGCACCCAGCCCGAAGGCATCAGAAACCGGATGTTCGGCTCAAAAGGTGTTCTCGAAACCGAATACGGCGGCCAGGTAATAATCCGCGGCCAGGGTGAGACTTTCTACCGCGGCGGCAATACCAGTGAGATATACCGACAGGGCGCGGTCAACAACATCGCAACCTTCCACAAGAACATCCTCGATGGAAAATTTGATAATCCAACCGTTGAGCCGAGTGTCCGCAGCAACCTTATAACAATTCTTGGCCGCACCGCCGCCTACCAGAACCGCCTCGTTCACTGGGAGGAAATCATCAAGAGTACCGAAAAGCTCGACGCAAATCTTAAAGGTGTAAAAGCATAAAATTAAATTGCACACGGAGGTAACCAAATGAAAAATCCAGTTATGACCCGTCGTGAAATGATGACCTATAGTGCCTGTGCTGTCGCCGGACTTGCTTTGACTTCCTGCGATAGCTCACTTGAGTCTTCACGGATAAAACCATACAAGTCAGGGTTCAAGCTCGGCGTCTGTGACTGGACAATAGGCAAAAGAACCGACCCCGTTTCGCTCGAAGTCGCCAAACGAATTGGCCTTGATGGCGTCCAGGTTGATTTTGGCGGCGGTCAGGAAAATCTTCCCTTGTGCAACCCAGACCTGCAAAAAAAATACCTGGAGGAGGTGAAAAAACAGGGAATTGAGATTGCGTCTCTTGCCATGGGGGTTCTCAATGAGGTTCCTTACAAGAGCGACCCGCGAGCCGAGAGGTGGGTAAGCGAAGCCATTGACGTTGCCAAAGCGATGGACGTGAAGGTTATATTGCTGGCGTTTTTCGGTAATGGGGACGTTCGAAATGACAAAAAAGGTATTGACACCGTTGTGGAACGCCTGAAACGAGCAGCGCCCAAAGCCGAAAAGGCCGGCGTCCATCTCGGTTTTGAATCCTGGCTAAGCGCCCAGCAGCATCTTGAGATTCTCGACCGCGTCGGTTCGCCCGCAGTCAAGGTTTACTATGATGTCGCTAACTCCCATAAAGCCGGTTACAACATCTATAAAGAGATTCGCCAGCTCGGCAAACAGATATGCGAGTTCCACGCCAAGGACTACGATGACCTTTACGGCAAAGGTAAGATTGACTTCAAAGAGGTCCGCAGGGCAATCGACGACATCGGCTATCGTGGCTGGCTCGTTATGGAAGGTACGCAAATGCCGCTCGGCGTGGAAGAAAGCTGCCGTTACGATGCCGATTATCTGCGGCAAATCTTTCCATCAAAAGTATAAATACAAAGATAAACGGTCTTTGACAGATTAAAAAGAAAGGTGAGCTATGAAATCGCGTAACTATTTTGCTATTTTAGTTCTGCTGGTCCTTACCAGCGTACAAATTACTTTTGCCACACCTCTGGATGACTATGTCGCAGAACCCGATACCAGCTACAAATACACTGTTGTCAACACCGTCAAAGGTCTCGGATACACCGCCTACATTCTGGATATGCAGTCCCAAACCTGGCGAAAAAGCAGCGAAGTTGACCGCACAATCTGGCAGCATTGGCTGACCATAATCAAACCCGATATCACCACCGCAGATAAAGCGCTCCTTTGGATAAATGGCGGCAGGAATGGCGGCTCCCCTCCGTCTTCAGCAGACCTGATGCTGGCCGGGATAGCTCTGAACACGAAGGCAGTGGTCGCGGACCTGAAAATGGTCCCGAACGAGCCATTGACCTTCCCTGATGGCGGCGGCCCGCGCTCCGAAGATGCAATTATCGCTTACACCTTCAATAAATATATGGCAACCGGCGACGAAACCTGGCCGCTCCTGCTGCCGATGGTCAAAAGTGCCGTCCGTGCGATGGATACCATCCACAGCCACCTGTCATCTGTCACCAACGGCACTCTTGATATAAACCACTTCGTGGTCTCCGGCGGATCCAAACGCGGCTGGACAACCTGGCTGACCGCCGCGGCCGATAAGCGAGTTATTGCAATCACCCCCGCTGTCATCGATGTGCTTAATATGGATGAGCAGATGAAGCACCACTATAGCGCCTACGGCTTCTACTCCAATGCAATCCGTGATTATGAAGAGATGAAAATCTTTCAGCGTCTCGACACGCCGCAAGGCCAGGCCTTAGTAAAATTCATCGACCCCTATGAGTATCGCTCTCGCTATACAATGCCGAAGTTCGGCGTCAATTCCACCGGCGACCAGTTCTTTCTGCCCGATTCGGCCCAGTTCTATTTTAAGGACCTGACAGGCGAAAAATATCTCCGCTACGTCCCCAATACCGACCACGGCCTCGCCAACTCGGATGCTCCGATGAGTTTGACAGTTTTCTTTAAGTCTATTCTTGCCGCCTCGACTCGTCCAAAGTTCTCCTGGACTATCGAAGACGATTCGATTGTTGTCAAAACTGTCACCACACCAACTGTGGTCAATCTCTGGCAGGCAAGCAATACAAAGGCCCGTGACTTTCGGCTCGAAACCATCGGGCCGGCCTGGAAAAGTTCTCCGCTATCCGACCAGGGCGATGGCACTTATGCAGGCAAGGTCCCCGAGCCAAACGAGGGCTGGACCGCTTTTTTTGTGGAGCTGACTTTTGACAGCGAGCACGGCATACCTTATAAATTCACAACGCAGGTCCACGTTGTCCCCAAGTGCCTGCCGTTTTCCTATAAGCTCGGATTCGATACCGACTGCGATGTTGACCTTGCTGACCTGGCGATACTATTTAGCTACTGGCTGCAGGATGAGCCGTCTGTTGATATATCGCCTCTTTGTGGCAACGGCATAATCGACTTTCTCGACTATACCTCGCTTGCCGCCGAATGGAAACCTTCAGGACAACCACCGGTGCTTGTCCTGAAGTCTTACTAAATAAATCCAAAAGCCCTGTGCACAAGCACAGGGCTTTTTTCTTACCTGTCTTTTCACGAGCCACAGGTCACGAGTCACGAAAAAAACCTGTGGACAGAATAGCCGAGAGACGGTAACTTACCGCGAAGTGCAATTGCAACGTTGTTTTTAATGGCACAGATATGGGTCAAAAGTTATGGAAGGAACCGCTAATAGTATTGATATGGAAATCAAGAAGCCACCGGTGGGTCTTGCAATCCTTGCTATGGTCGGGCCGTCAATGGTCTGGTGCGCAGAATACATCGGCTCCGGCGAAGTCATTCTCGCCACACGCACCGGCGCCATTCTCGGCACTACCGTCCTGTGGGCCATTGTCATCGGCATATTCCTGAAATTCTGGATAGGTATGAGCGGCGGGCGATATACCGTCTGCACCGGCGAAGGAATGGTCGATATGTTTGACCGTATCCCCGGCCCGCGTCACTGGGTGGTCTGGATTGTGCTGGTGGCTCAATTCATAGGTGCGACCTTTTCGATAGGCGCCCTCGCCACCGCCTCCGGCGTCTTTGTAAACAGTATCGTCCCTATCGGCCCGACCCTGAGCGGCTGGCTGGTGACATTCTTTGCACTGGCCGTGGTATGGTCCGGCGTATTCGGTATCCTGAAAACGGTAATGAGTTTCTTTGTTATAATCATCGTGCTTGGGGTATTGTACGTTGCGGTCCATGTGTTCCCAGGCCTTTCGGAGCTTCTGCAGAGTATGAGTTTGCAGGTGCCGGAGGTCCCAAAGTGGGCGCTCGCAATCGAAGGTATCAAGCCAAACCCGTGGAGGGAAATACTGCCGCTCATCGGCTGGGGCGCGGGCGGTTTTGCAAGCCAGGTCTGGTACACCTACTGGGTGATGGGTGCCGGCTACGGAGCAACCGCGGGCAGAGGTTACGGCAGACCCGCCGATGTCTCCTACCTCGGACAAATGACCAGGGACACCGCTGAAAAAATAAAGGGCTGGTGCCGCGTCCTTTATACCGATGCGACATTAGCTATGGTAATAGGAATTGTTGTCACCGGCTCATTCTTAATCGCCGGCGCAGGCGTCCTGCGACCTGCTCAAATAGCTCCAAAGGGCGAGAAAGTCGCCTTCGAGCTTTCAAACCTTTTCTCATCGAGGTGGGGTTCTATCGGCGGATTCCTATTTCTATTGGCGGGCACCGCTGCTCTGATTTCCACACAGGTCGGACAGCTTGCGGGCTGGCCACGCCTCCTCGCTGACTCCTTCAGAATTTGCATCCCCGGCTTCAACAAAAAGTTCGCCTGGAAAACGCAGTTTAGATTTTTCCTCTTATTCTTTATGTGCACTAATATGATTATCGTATTTGCTTTTAAAAAGCAGCCGGTCGTTCTGGTTCAATTCTCTGCGATTCTCGATGGCCTGCTGCTAACGCCTCTCCAGGCCCTATGGGTTGCGCTCGGGCTTTTTGTTGTGATGCCCAAAATCCTATCTAAAGAAGCATTTGACATTCTTCGCCCAAATCGGATATTTGCTGTCGGGCTAATTATCGCCTTTTTAGTATTCGGCTATTTCTGCATCATCCAGATACTGTCTGTCCTTTTCCTGCGTTAAGGCTGGATGTTTCGCCCACCTTCGGTTAGTTTTGAAATTTGAAATTTTGGGAATTTGATATTGTCCTTCGACTTCGCTCAGGCTTGTAGTGAGCTTGTCGAATCTGATGGTGAGCCTGTCGAACCATTTCGAATTTTGGATCCCCGCTTTTGCGTGGACGGGTTTATCCCTGCGGAAGCAGGGATGCTTCGGATTTTAGCAGGAAAACGTGGTTCCTCCTACCAGGTTGCGCGTGACATCACGTAAGTTCTCCAAATAATGTCAAAGGACTGGTATCTATTATCTTAACTTTTGCAAACTCCCCCGCCAGTGACTTAGGCCCATTAAAGACAACTATCCAGTCTTCGGCGGTTCTGCCCATCAATTGCGGCCCGGCTATGCTGTCACCGGTATTTCGATGCGACTTTTTACTTAATCCTTCAACAAGCACCTTTACTTCTTTACCCAAAAATCTCTTGCTCAGTTCATCACTTATCTTTTCCTGCACTGCAAGCAGTTCTACATTTCGCCTTTGTTTTACCTCGGCAGGGATATTGTCCTGCAATTTCTTGTCGGCGGTCGTATCCGGCCGGGGTGAATACTTGAAAATAAAACAGTTTTTATATCTTGCCTTTTTCACCATCTCAACCGTAGCTAAAAAATCCTCTTCAGTCTCCCCCGGAAAGCCCACTATAAAATCACCAGCAATCGCAATATCCGGGACGATAGCCCTCGTCCTATCGAGAAGCCCTAAATACCAATCGGCGGTATAATGGCGATTCATCGCACGCAGAATTTTATCCGAGCCGCTCTGTGCCGGTATATGCAGATATTTACATACTTTCGGCAAATTCCTCATAGCATCCAGAATCTGGTCGAAAAATTTATCATCGGGATAATTAGTAACGAACTTGAGCCATTCAATACCCTCAATGTCACTTGCCATCGAGAGTAAATCAGCTAAACAATACGTCTTTTCGCCGCTTTGGTATTTATAGGCGTTTACCCTCTGCCCCAGCAGCGTAACCTGTTTTACACCGTTATCCGCCAATCTTTTTATCTGCCCGATTATTGCCTCAGGCGCGCGACATACCTCCGGCCCACGCACGTATGGCACAATACAATAGCTGCAAAAATTATTACAGCCGTGCATCGCCCGAACAAACGCCTGACCCGGTATCTGCTTATATTCGACCCCGTATGCAGATTCAAATTCTTCAAACTTCCGTGTTTGCTCTTCGCTTGTTTGCCTGATTTTGGCCGTCACTGTTACGACCTTTTTTTTCTCTCGCAGCGCCTTATTTACAAGCTCGCTTATTTGTGGTATTTGCCCCGGCCCGCAAACTATATTGACCGCCTTGTGCTCAAGCAGCCTGTCACCTAACCGCTGGGCCATACAGCCGATTACGCCGACCACCATATCCGGCCGAGTTTCTTTTATATGCTTCAGGTACCCAAGATGTGAAAGGACTCGCTCTTCCGCATGCTGTCTGACCGAACAGGTATTTATCAAAACCACATCAGCATCATCGACGCTTTCCGTAAGGACAAATCCCGCTCCCTCCAGCGCCGAACGCACCAGCGCCGTATCCATCTTATTCATCTGGCACCCATAGGTTTGGAGAAATACATTCATTGTAGTACAACAATACAAAACAGCACCCATCGACTGAACTTCGACAGAGCACCTATCAATTAATGTTCGTGCTGGACTGCCGGCTGCGGCTGCCCACCTTCAGTATAACTGGCAGGACCAACAGCAGCGAGATGCAGTCCCTCTACATAATGCACGAACTCCACGTATGCCTTGACGTACTCACGTCCCACCTCAACGCTTTCGTCCGCTTTCGCAGTTGTCACTACCGGCCCATCAAGGGTATCGCAGTGCGCTCTGCTGGTCCGTGGAGCCAACGCCCACATAATAGCGACAACCAAAACAGCCACCATTACCTTGACAAAATCAACTTTTGCTTTCATTTTATGTCTCCTTTCTTCTGCCTTTGTGTCTTTGACCCTTCTCCGGCTCGATATTCTAAATTCTTCATTCATAATTAATTATTCGAAACCCAAGGTCCGGCTTTAGACGGATTCTCCATTCTACATCCTAAATTCTCCATTCTCAATTCTGTATTCTGACTCCCGCCTTCTGTCTTTGTTGTCCTACTTCAAAATTCGATATTCATTATTCGATATTCCCTTCCCAATTAACCAATTAACTAATTCACCAATTCACTAATTCACTAATCAACTGATTCCCTGATGTCCTGATAAACTGTTATCCTGTCTTCTGCCTTCTTAATTCTGAATTCGACATTCGATATTCCCTTAATTCTACATTCTACATTCTTAATTCTACATTCTCAATTCTGTCTCCTGCCTACCGCCTCTGTGCCTTTGCCCCTCCGCAACTTCTTGCATTTTGCCTTTTAATTCTTAATTTTCCCCTACAATTTCCGACACCTTTTATCGCCTATTTTCTATCCCTTATCCCCTGATAACCAGCGACCAGCAACTAACGACTATCGACTATTCGCCGTGCCCTGTCCCCCGACCCCTATTCTCTGTTTGTCAACCCCAAAATCGCTCAAAAGTCAAGGGGCTTTTTGGCACTGTTCAGAAACTGAAAATTCTTGTTCAAAAAGCATTAATTTTTGAAAATTTCTGACAAAAAATGCAAAAAACCACAAAAAAATAGCAATTTTTGAAACACCTATCTCTAAATACTAACCCCTTACGACTAAAGACTTTACACGAATTTTCGCCAAACTTGCCTGACGGTAGTCAAGGATTCCCAAAAACCAAGTGTCTAAATTGAGGGGTCTCCGCAAGTGTATTCACAAGCTACAAACCACACAGGATTTGCAAGATGTCCAAACCATTCTCCAACTTAACAAAGGGAGTGACTATTTGAGTTGCCTATTTTGACAAGCACGCCGCTAAAAAAGCCAGATTCTTGACTTCAGAATCTGGCTTCGGAGGAGGGTGATGAAAAGCTAATAATGACCTCTAAAACCTCCGATTACCCACCAAAAAAACTGTCCTCAATCCTTAAATCGAATAGATGCCAAAACTTTCTTTAATAAAAAAGAAAAAACTGATTAAGAACAATACACATCTCCTACCAAGAATCAAGCACATAATAACAAAATTTTTAAATTTTTTTCTCAAACCTCCAAATTTCCCCCAAAAACTAAATTAGTTTACGCTTGATAAACCACCTTTGTTCTCATATTTTTTAACTAAACGGCTGTTATTTCTTTAGCACTGTTTTTATGAAAGACCAGGTTATGAACACAAGAATTACGATTGCAGATTTGTTCGCAGCCAAGCGCGAAAATCGAAAAATTGCCGCTGTCAGTTGCTATGACTACACAACAGCAAAACTTATCTCACAGACCGATGTGCAAATGATACTGGTGGGTGACTCGGCTGCACAGATTATGCTTGGATTCGATTCCACACTGCCGGCGACAATGGATTTTATGGTGGCCATAACCGCTGCGGTGCGGCGAGGTGCCCCGAACGTATATCTTGTTGCCGATATGCCGTTCCTCTCCTACCAGCTCGGCAGAGCCGAGGCGATCAGAAACGCGGGTAGATTTGCTGCAGAAGCTGGGGCACAAATGGTAAAAATTGAAGCCAGCAGCGCAGAACTCAATGTAATTAAAGCGGTTAGCGATGTCGGCATCGCTGTTATGGCTCATATTGGGATAAGGCCGCAAAGCATAGGTAAGACAGGCCGATTCAAGGCTGAGGCCACGACAGCGGAAATGGCTGCGGAATTGGTAAGTCTTGCACAGCAAATGATTAATAGCGGGGCCAGCACACTATTGGTTGAAGGAGCCGCGGCGGAGGTGGCAGAGTTTATTACAAGTCGCTCAGAAATACCCGTGATTGGCTGCGGTTCTGGGCCGGGCTGCGATGGACAGATATTGATTTCGCCGGATATTTTAGGGCTGACACAAGGGCCAAGTCCAAAGTTTGCAAAGAGTTACGGCAACCTTGCTAATGACACAATCGCAGCATTTAACGCATACTGTAAAGAAGTACAGACCGGCCAGTTCCCGGACAAGGAGCATAGCTACCATATGAAAATGGGGGAATTTGAAAGACTGCAGGAACTGCGGAAAGACAAATAAAAAATTAATCCGCCAGACGCAAGGCGGATAAAATGCAAAAGGTAAATATGAGGAAAAAGAGAACAAAAAAAGAGAAAAAAGTTGGGAAATAAGGGGGTTTTACGGTTTTTTTAAAAAATGGGGTGGTTGGCGGTAGTAAAAAGTGTGATTTTATAGGACTTATTTGTTTTTGGGGTAAAAATGGGGGTAAAAATTAGCAAAAATTTGCATTTTTTTGCAAAAATTAACAAAAATGAGCAGGTTTTGAGCAAAAATTGCAAGAAATTAACCGTTTTTGAACACTTTTTTTGCACTTCTTGACTTTGGGAGGAATAGCCACGAATTAACACGAATGTTAGGACAGGATAACAGGATTA
>Ga0315294_10005731_pt1 | contig 13634 bp, 17 predicted proteins | sample YL17G13_40_MG_FD_203626 | JGI IMG/M metagenome (GOLD analysis project Ga0315294, IMG submission 203626) | Sediment microbial communities from Yellowstone Lake, YNP, Wyoming, USA - YL17G13_40 | ecosystem: Environmental > Aquatic > Freshwater > Lake > Sediment | place: USA: Wyoming | collected... | reverse complement strand
AGGATGGGGACGCTCACTTCGTCGATGCTGAACTTCAAATCAAAGGTGATCCCGGATAAATCCCCCTTGAAAAGCGCCCCTTTCGGGAGATAGAGCAAATCGATTTCAAACCCGAGTCGGGATCCCTTTCACTCGACCTTATAAAAGAACCTGCCTGGGGTTCTTCTTCTTCTAAGATTTTGTTTATCGAAAATAGAAAGTCGAACGGAGGTTTCCAGTGGAATTGTGCTTTGCCGTCTCTTAGAAAAACCTTATCAAGAACGAGAGCAAGGATTTCCGCTTTGCCTTGATAATCTTGTTTCTCGTAGGTTTGCTTGAGGCCTTTCAAAAGCGCCAAAATTGTGCTGCCTTCTTCCTTATATTTCAAATTCGTTTTGCCGAGCTTGTTGATGTCGCTTTTAATCTGGGCCAGCTCGCCCTGAATAGCATTCGATTTTTGTTTGTATTGCTCCGGGGTGATAATTTCATTCAGCCGGTCCTCGTAAATCAAATCTAGGTGACGCGTCTTTTTTGTTTCCGCGGCCTGGAGACGGGCACGTTCTTTATCTTCCCAGGATGATTGCTCGAGATGAGTCGACTTCAATCTCTTTCTTATCTCCTCGGCAATCGTTTCGTCAACGTAAAGGTCGCCCATGGCCTCCGTCAACATCTTATCGATCTCTTCTTCACGATAGTATTTCTGAGGACAATTTCTGTCTTTTGAAAAAGTGCATCGGTAATATCGGTATTGACTGTTCCCGTTCTTTCCCTGCTGCTCCTCACCTGTGAGCTGACAACCACAATATCCACACTTGAGAAATTTTTTGAACGGAAACACTTTTTTCGAATCGGGGCGGGAATATGAACAGTGCTGGGCGAGTCGGCCTTGGACACTATCAAATAGTTGCTTGGAAATCAACGGCTGGTGCGCTCCTGGATAATATTGTCCGCGCTGAAGGACGAGGCCGATGTAAAATTTGTTTTTCAAAATAACTTCGATGCTACTTTTGGTGATGGGAGCGGCAGAGTGGCTTTTTGTAGGTCGAGTTCGGAGTCCCAGTCGATTCAATTCATCCGCCAACGTGAACAGCGAATACTTCCCGGTATCGTAAAGCTCAAACGCTTTTTTTATAAGGGATCCGCGTTCCTCATCAACAATGACAAATTTCCGTTTCGGATTTTGCGGATCGACAACATTTAGATAGCCAATCGGAACGTAGTATGGAGCTCCACCCTGACGAGCTTTCTGCTCCATTCCTCGACGGGTATCCGCTGATCTTTGGCGGTTACCCATTTCGCTCAAAGAAGCGAGCAATTGAAAGAGGAATCTATCACTATAATCTGAATTTTGATTGATAATCTTGTTTGTCTCGGCCAAAATAATACTAACATTATGTTTGTCAACGAGAATTTGAAGCGTTGTAAAGTCTTGATAATTTCGGGCCAGCCGATCGGCCGACAACGCCACCAAGTTGCGAATTTCATTTTTCTTTATAAACTCAATCATCTCCTTGAAAAGCTTTCGATTTTCAGAGGTCTTGGCGCTCTCAGTGACGTTAAATTTTTTCACGGGGATAATTTCCCGCTTGGCTGCAATACTTTCCAAGAGGCGTTCCTGAGAGTCAGGCGAATAACCCTTGGCCTGATCATCCGAGCTTACGCGAACCCAAAGGACGCCGCTGTTATTTTGCATTCAATTTTTCCAGGAGTTTTGCTAAGTGGCCGAGATTTTCAAAAGAAGCAGTTTCTTCGGCTTCCAGGGTCTTCACTAGGTCGTCCATTTCGAGGATATCCGCTTCGTCATAGGCAGAAGGAAATTGATGCTCTTCTTGGAATTTTTTTGCGTCAGCTAAAAGTTGTTTTTTGTCGGCTTCGATATCCGGCAGCCGGAATACTGCTTTTACAGCCATTGCTCTTTCCTAGCCAATTCCCGCCAGTAAGGGTCATCGTGCTCGATGGAGGTCATTCTCTTCTTGGCGGCTTTTTGTCGAAGCTCTTCTTGTAATTCCCAATAAATTTTCTCGTCAACCTGGGCCAAAGAAAAAATGCCTTTTTTCTTCAAATCGCCGAGGACCAGGTTGTCGATAACGCCGTTCAGTTTCGGGGCGATTTTTTCGGCCTGTTCGCCTGAAGGATAATGACAATAGCTGACGAGGACCTTCAGCATGAAATCTAGCACCTTCGCCGCCTGACCAAAGGTAGGTTGTTTCCCCCTTGCCGTCTTGACGTTATCCATAAGCCACAAGCAAAAATCCCTATGGGGAACCTTGAGGTCTTCAAGCTCTAGGAACGGCAAAAATTTTTCAAATTCCTTTCTGATTTTTTCGGCAGCACCTTTTTCAAAGATTCTGCCCATCGCGGAAGACCAGTAGGCCATTTCGATGATATTTTTTAGCTTAGCGCTGGGGTGATTTTCCACTTCTTTACTCCAAAATAATTATAAGTAATTTTGTCCTACAACTCAAGTAAAATCTTCACTTTACCAAAAATAGTTCTGACCGTGAGGGGAAAGAATCCGTGACCTACCGAAAACACCTTGAGAATACGCCCTGCCGGTGCCTCTGCGACGCGTTCCGGGGGAAGGGTTATCCATAGATGGTCTGTTTTTCGCACGATTGTAGGCCCTTTAACCTCGAAATCGACCGCCTCCACGATCTGCCCGGCTTCGTTCCGTCCTAGGTCGGGCTTCGTTCACGTCAACTCCTCCAAGGATTTCTATCGTTTTTGATAATCTTCGATGCCCCTGATGCGAGCATGAATTCGTCCATAATTTGCTCTATACTTTTTTCCACCGGTGGACGGGCATCATGCTCTCCCTCGTTGCCTCATCCCACCAGGCTTTTTGAGCAGCCAAATAAGCCGCACCGGCTGCGCTGTTCGCCATGTCATCGTGCAAACCTGGCGGATGATCAACACTATCTCGGCCACCTGTCCTGGTTCGGCGCTCGAGCATTTGAAATTGTAAACATAACCGCTCATCGTTTGGAAGCTCCACTCGGCCCATCGCCATCAACGGCTGAAATTCAAGATACAAATCGGACGCGGGAAGCTCGGACATACGGAGCACGACCCCTTCTTTTGAAAATGCCGACTCCGGCCAGACGCCAGCATATCTATCTGAGGTGGCTTCATAAACGTGGTAGGATTTCAGCAGTGTTGAAAATTGCTGGACGACAGAGGAAGGGTCAAAGGGTGCTCGTGTTTCTTCAACTCTGTCAATGACGATTTTCTCCTCTTCCCGGTGACTTATGGCAAGCGTCATCGAATCGGAGCGCCCACCTGACGGGTCGATGAACGCATAGTAGCTTTTCGTCTGGTCATAAGGTAACGGAGCGTGCTTCATCGCCGCTCGAATAATTTCCTCCGACAAGAAGTTTGCAACATCGGAACGAAATTCAGCATTATATTCGCTATCAAACGCGACTTTATCTCGTTTAACCAGACGGTTGATAATCGCGTCGGGGTAGGTAGGGTTCATGAATTTTGTGCCCGCTCGCCAAATAAGAGTATCCGAATCCGAGCGCCCATAAAAGTTTTTGAACTGCTCATACAAAAATCCGTAGCGGGCATAGGGAGTGCTAATGCCTACCAGCCTCCCGCCTTCCTTCAGTCCGGGCAATAGCGAAATTACGATTTCTTCGGCAGGATTAGCGCTGTTCTCATCTCTCCAAAAAGCTACTTCGTCCGCTATAATCCCCACGGTTGAAAATCCTCTGACGCCCCTGTAGCTACAAGTTTTTATTCCAATCGAAATGTGGTTGGTCAAATGTAGTTCGTCGCTCAGTTCCCGCTCAATTATGTCCGGCACGTGGGAGAGTAACTCACGAATATAATTCAAGACAATTCCAGACTGACTTTTGTCTGTGCTGACCACAAAAATCCATCCCCTCTCGCCAGGAGATAATTTTTGTTCCCACCCACCTAAAATAGCTTCGTAGGCGGCGATGAGTGAGGCGATTTTTGATTTTCCTCCGCGCCTGCCACAAATACAATATACTTCTGAGAAGCCGTTTGGCAGAACGGACTCCCGTTGAGTGCATTCTTGAAAAACTTCCAGTTCGTTTTTGTTTAGCTCGATGCCGTAGACCGATTTGAGAAAAATTTTCCAGGCTGTCCACGTCTCAATGTTTGGGAAGGAGTCTGCGAAAAACTCTGATGACTCTAGGGCTTCAACGATGCTCAGATTTTGCACGCTCTATCCTCTGCTCTAACGAGTCAACCGGCTCGGGTTTCGCTTCACCACTGAGAACCAGGATTAGCTGTAACCAGCTTCTCATCTCACGACTTTTTTCAAGTTTGGGTATGCGGGAATGTTGGACGGCTTTCAAAGCACTCTCGGCGACTTTGCGTAGCTCGTCTCTTGATAAACATCGCTCACAAGCCGCCTTCCTCTCCTCTGCGTCACTATGAAACAAACAATGCGTAAAGCCACGTAGACTAAACGCCTGACATTGCTCCCCATCTTTTTTTATGAAGCTACAGCGATCGGCCACTCGTTACTTCTTCTTCCCAAATTTCTCTTCCCTGAGGATTGCCGCCTCTTTTGGAGAGAGATACCTATACTCGGTTTCGGTAAGCTCCACCTTTTTCGACTTCCCGAATTGGCTGGAACCGGTCAACCTCATCTCCTGCTCTGACAGTTGGCCGAACCTGGTCTCCAACTGCTCCTCCGCCGGCGTCAACGTCTCTTGGAGGGTAGGACGGATCGACTTGAATTCCTCGGGTATGTAGTCTTCGGTTTTTTTGACGATGACTGGGTCACTTGTAAATTCGACTCCGTCAGCGCCAACTTGATAATCTACAGAAAGCAGCACGTCCGGGGTCGGAGGGAGTCCGATTGTGGTACTCGGCACGGTAAAAATGATCTCGTTTTCAGAAAAATCCCGAATCCAGCACCCCTCTCCAAAGGTATTTTTTACAGCGCTTCTAATCATAGCATCCAAGCTTTGAAACTGTTCTGTCAGAGATTTCGAATTATCAAGAATTTGCTCGCCAACGCCTTCCTGCCCTTCCAGCGACGCTAAATAGGCATCGAACTCGGCGTCACTCATGCTCACAATTTTATCCAGCTCTTCCTCAGACATATTTTCGAGTACCTCAATCTCTTCGTCGCTCATCCCGTCCAATACTGCTACAACTTCTTCGTCGGTCAATTCTTCCTCTGCCCTGTTCCCGTCATCCACTACGGACTCACTAAGGATTTTTTTCGGCGCGGGGTCTTGATAATGGTGCTTAGGATAGAGAGCTACCGGTACACCAGCGATCCGGCACTCAAGGTCGGAGGGTTCCCCACACGATGGCCTGGGCGCTTCCTCAACGAATCTAGCGGATTCGAAGACGAGACCGCCCGCCGTACATTCCTCAAACGACGGACTCAAAGTAAAATCCACGCCGTGTAATTGATAATCTGCACAGATTTCCTGATCACTCATCACTCCAGGTCGCGTGTTACCGACGCCTCTCGCGCTCACGCCAACTTTTCCTTTTCTGAGAATGACGGCCAAATCTCTGCCTTTTGAGGTGTTCAAAATTTCAAGCTTTGCTACCGCTCTCCGCGTTTTCTCGTCGAAGTGAAGACTCACAATCCTGTGGCTAATATCTCCGATTTTCACCTCTGCACCCTCCGGATGCTCCCCGGAGCCAAAAGGATAGTGCCCTTCCTTTAGGCGTTTCTGGACCCTAGCAACCTCATTTTTGACGATTGCCGCCGGGTAGCTCCGACCGTTCGTATTCTTCACGTCACAGACAATGAATGGACACTCGACCGTCCCCAGAACATCCTTCTTTGCTGGATCCTCTTTTTCAGTGAAGCTAACTTCTCCAAATAGAATCTCGTTCAACTGCCTCATCTTGATAACTCCTCAACGACGCAGACAGCCGCGTTACTCAGCTAATTCGCAGGAGACGACTGAAAGTTGGACGTTGCCTTTCTGGCAGACATATTTCTCCAAGTACAATTTCAGGGCGGCGACTAACTCGGCCGCATACTGCGTATTCGCTTCGGAGTCCTTCGCATCCTCTGGGTCCTTGGACACGCTCAGCGTAAGGGTGTAAACTTTGTTTTCGCTACTCATTTCATTATTCCTTTTTCTCTGTTAGTGGCTGAGGGACTTTTTGTTCCTCCAGCCCACTTTTTTCAACGCGCCGCTTCAAGGTCAACGAGACCTTCCGAAGGGCGATCTGTTCTAATTCGGCTCGGATGCCCTCGATTTCGTTCTTGGAGCGGGGGACCTTTTCCAAGATGATTCGCTCCTTCGTTTCCAAATACTGGGGGAAATTTCTCTTTGGAGTTTTCTCTGTGATTCGTTTCCATTTGATCGTCTTGAAAAAAATGAGGGGGTCACACAACGGCACTGGCAGGATTCTGGGGAGGCCGCGGAAGGCTTCGACGTAGCTTCCATCAATCAGAATCATTTCTACCGAAGCACCTTCATCGTTTCTTAATTCAAGGAGCCAAGGATCGGTGAACGGACATGACCAGTCCTTGTTGAACTCACACTCCACACGATTTCCTGGCTGATAAATGACCTTAGAAAATCTTGCATATGCGGTGTATGGCGAATAACTTTCAACAGTCGTGGTTTCGTTAGGTCCAAGCTCCGCCAGCATTTTTCTACCGTATTCCATAATTTGCACTCGGCCTGAGCACTTGTTTTGGAGAACCGTTCGATAAACTTTTTCCTCAATCATTTAACACTCCTTTATAAAAAGTGAGGGGCCTGAGGTTGGAGTAGAAGTGGAAAGTTCTGTTCGCCACTTGGCAAACCCCCAGACCCCTCTGACAAGAAAAGTAATGAAACCCCAAAAAAGGAGACAACATGGAAATCATTGCTTACTTTCTCCAATCACATCAGAGACAAGGAGTTTTGAAAGAATCTTCAGCTCCATCTCCCCGCGTTCGACGATGACATCACGGAGTTTTTCTTCGTAGGAAAAATAACCAGGAAATTTTTCTGATTTTATTTTCTCTCGCACTCTTTCAATTCTCACCTGGGCGGCCAGAATATAAGGGTCATTTAAATTTACGCCAACGCGAAACGGGATGCCTTTCGGCAACGTTACAAAGCGCCCGTCAACCAAGCGTTCCTCTGTCTCCCGGCCATCCAAATTGATAAATTCCGTCACCCAGCGGCTACCCCTATCAGGCTCAACCCAACCTGGGCGCTCGTGCACATACGCCGAGCCCGACGGTTCCCAGATAACCTGGTCAAACCGTGCGTACGTGCTCAATGGATTTATCGACTCAATCAAAATTTTCTCATTCAGCTTCAGAATCATCAATATCTGGCTGCCCTCATATACGCGGCGATGTTCACCGCTCCTGTTCCATAGCTCAGTTTTATAACTCTCGTCTGGCATATTTACCTCTTCATAATATGCAAACGTATGGGAGGTTTTTCCGGGAAATTCAAAAAAAGTCCTGTGCCCCCGAGACTAACTGCGATGCTGTAACCGAAACCGAATAATCCTCATCATTCTTTCTTCAAACTTGCTATCCCGAACGGGTGGTCCTTTTTCTTGCTCTATTCGCAACGACCGCATTTCTTCGCTTACATAGGCCGGCGTCAGTGGGGTATGATACCCCCCCTCATAGACCTTCCGGACAATTTCCGTAGGTTTGATTCCCTCGTAATCCAAATATGGGCGCAGAATGCTTCGGACTTTTGCCAACTCAAGCTTGCTCCAGGCTGGAAAACCAAACCGCCCGGCTAGCGTCCATGCTGTTAAGGCAAAAGCATCCAAATGCTCAGAGCCAAACGCGGCGACTACTTCCCAAAGCTCGTGGCATAAATTCTCCCTTAGGAAAGCAAATACATTACCAGATCGGGATTTGACAGCTTCAAAGAGTGCCAGATATTCTTCTTCCGCGTCTATTCCCAAATCTACTTCGTGCTCGTAATCGTTATCTACTTTTATTTCAAAGCCCATCTTGAACCCCGTCAAAACGTGCCGAGTGCCTCGTCCATCGCCTTGTCTTTTTCCAAGCGATCTTTTCCAGCGATCTCCAGGTAGATTTCGGTCGAGCTTAGCGAGGAGTGACCCAACCGCCTTTTAATATCCATAGGATTGAAGCCCTTTCTCAGAAGCTGAATCGCCGTTGTGTGTCGTAAAACGTGCGGATAGCTCCAACCGATTCCCGCCTCCTTCACATACTTCTTGAACGAGTAATAAATTTGCTCGGGCGATAGCGCTTCATCGGCTCCGCTTTGCTGAGTAATGAAAAGGAATTTGTTAAATTTTGCGGCCTTCAGTTTTTCGCGCTCTCGCATCCAGGCCCGAACGAGCTTCAGATTTTTTGTGCTCAGAACATAGTGGGAAGAAAAGTTTTTCCGCTTCAGTCTTCTAACCAGAATTTGCCCCGCTTGGAAATCCAAATCCCCGACCAGGATTTTCCCAACCTCTCCTTCTCGTAATCCGTAGCTCAAAATGAAATTGAACAAGCAAATGTCCCGCACTCGGATACGCCGTTTAGGATTCCTCTCAATCCCAGTGAAGAACGCCCGTAACTCGTTGTCACTCAAATATTTTACAGTTTCGCTTTGTGGTCGCATTATCATTTTTTCTGCACCTCCACGACAAATATCCGAGAGCCTTTGTAAGCTTCGGGAACTTCTTTAGCATCGAGCGTCTTGACGGGCAAAATTTGACGCCCGTCGCCGATGTCGATCTCCTTGAAAAGTTTCCTCATCGAAATGAAGCATCGCGGCAGTGAGCCTGCACCATTCATCATCCTTAGTTTGCAGGAGCCAGGAATCTGTCCGTTTAGAAAAACAAACCCTAGTCGCTTCGTCGTCTGGTCGTACAGAATATCAGCGCGCTTGAACTTCCCGATCAATTCTGAAAGCTTCGGGCTAAATGAGACTCCACTTTTTCTCACCGAGCATGCCCGCCACCATAACCAAAAACACCAAACCAAAAATGCGTTTCATGCCGCGCCTCCTTATTTTGAAAAATTCCTTAACCTTTTCCAAACTAAAACCCATCAGCACTCGTTTATCGTATAGACGACATAGGCCGTATAGGCCAATTCACTGCATCATAATTATTCCCCTCACACCTCCCATGGGTCACTTTACCAGCACCACTAACCGTGAACGAAATTTTGCACCATACGGTAACAGCACTACTTCTGACTTGGTTCCAATAGTAACCATAATTAGTTGTCACCTGCGTCCCGCCGATTCTCAACCACGAATACATCTTATCTCCATTCGGCATGGTGTATGTGTCACTTGGCGGTCCCCACGAAGTAATGAGAACATTAACGTCGGCGCCCTGCCAACCGTCCAATATGAGGCCTGGTAAATAATAGCGATCGAAGCACGAAGTCAAAACGGCCACCATAAAAACTAAAAGACACAAACTCAAAATGCGTTTCATGACGCACCTCCTTAAGATTTTTTAAGCCAATCAAACCTAACCCTATTGGAATACTCTAATAATAATATAATAGTCCTGGTAACAAAAATAAAGGACTTTTTTAAAATAGATTAAAAAAGATTTGGTTAAGAGTTAAGGAATATATAAATAGGATTTAAGAATCCGTCACGGCTATTCCCCCCTATATGGGAAGCTTCCCAGGAAACCCGTTTAATAGGGCCTAAGATATACTTAACTTCTTACTTTGCTGTGCCTTGCTGCCCATATCTGAACCCTCCATGACCATTAGGGTATGGAGATTTCGTCGTGGTGTCTGAGGCGCTGTGGTTCCCGTTGGGAAGCTGGACACGGGAGGAGGATGTGTCCGTTTCAGGAGACTCCGGCTGACGGCTACTGGGAATCTATGTATCTCGAATGACGTCTTGTCTTCCTGCTTTTCCTACCTCTATACATCCTAAACCAATTCCTTTTTCTCCAATTCATTTTTGCGCTCGGGACTCCCGTGCCTAACCGATGTACAAAAATAGATATTAAAAATATCTATTTTTCGGATAGAAGGGGTTGTGGAAGCCCTCGTCTATCTAACTGAATATCATCTACCACTCACAATTTCTTCTTTTTTCCTGCTGTCATTTTGTCCCCCTGCTGATGCTTCTTCTCTGCCTTCATCAACTGACCAGGATGGCCCGTATCAAAAAATTACTCAGGAGTAGGCACTTTAGATGGGAATTATGATTGGGATTCTTTTCTTTCCGTTTACTTAAATAATGAATCTGCTCAATTTAAAGCTTCTTAAACTAATAGCCGGGATTATCTGGTAACTTGATTTTATTTTTATCCGCAACCATAGTGAGTTTCTCATAGAGCTTGTCGTAATCGACTTTGTTTTTAATTCTCGCCCATTCGCTCCACATTTGCTTTGCTTCCTGGTCAGTTAAGTATGGGGCAACGATCAGCATGTGGTGCTTCCAGCTTGTTGTCACTGTGATGTTAAACCACGAGCTCCAGAACAACATCACCACAAAAAGATAAACCAAAACGACGCCAATAGCATAAATCCATGGGTTCTTTATAATCCGCCATTCTGCATCTGAAAAAGATCTTGGCTTCTGTTTTGGCTTCTGTTTCTCTTTGCGTTTATCTCTACACCATTCCATAATTATCTCAACATAGATTCCAGTGAAAATTCCGGTCGCCACGGCCAGCAGTGTGGATAGCAAGAAAAAAGCAGAATCTTTAGGCACTCCCAACGATGCCGCCGCGTACAGACGGTCTATCCAGGAACTATACACTTTCGAACCGACGCTTAAGATAATTTTGCTTGACCAGCGGAGAATTGGACCAATAAAGATTGCAAAAAGAGCTGAACCAATTAGCCCTGATACGATTCCAATTTTAAAATCGCGGGTCATAACTTAATCCCCCTTAGAATCTCATCCTACCTCGATCAGAGACGCAAGTCAACTTCGTCTCGGCGTTATACCTCTACGGTAGACATCTCTTCGGATTACCTCACGATATGTACATTTTTCCAAACCGATTCCATGAGAATTTTCGGAAGACCGACCGTCTATCTTAATGAGGCGAATCTTCCGCGTAAGCGTCGTTTCGTTATCCGGGAAGCTATGCCTCTCGGCCTCTAGCTTCCCTCGCGACTCAATATTTTTTTATCATCTCTTTACCATACTCTGTAAGGGTATGAACACCATAACTCACCCTCCTAAATATTCTTCGATATTTTTCCCCCACGTTATGTGCTCTACCCGGCTCGTCTTCTCTCATTCCTTGAAATGTTGGATCATAATTATTTTCCCATCTCTTTTCATCTGCGCCAATTTGCTTCTTAATATCTGCTCTTCTAAATGTCTTCATTCCTTTTTCCTTCACTAAAAAGGAAACCGCTTTTAAAATCTCTTCGGCAGTTGTCATTATTCCCCCCTCACTTCTTTTATCTATTAGGCTAAGAGCTTCCGCTTTCTGATTTCCTTGAATACCAAATCTTAAGAAGCTATCGCTCTATGCCAATTATGGATATTGACAAGCAACTTTTTCGTACGAACGAGATATAAAATTAAATCATAAAATCGCCTCCGGCATCCCTCTCTAGACATGCCGCTATCATTTGGCAAGTAACAAACACATAAAGAAGGCCAGACCAATATTGAATGTGCCAGACTGCTTGAATATCAGGGTCAACATCAACACCATGGTCGGCAGCATTCCTGATTTGTCCAAGATACTTTCCAGATTCGACTATCTTCTTAGGAAGATGATTTCCTGGTCGAAATTTATCCAGTTTTTGATTGATGCCGTTTGTCCCTTCAAGACTGACGCTCATTTTTGTAGCTAGTCGCGCAAGGAAAGACTCAAAAGCTACTGCTGCATCTTTGACAGCGTCCGAAGTATTCCCATTTTCCGCTTTTAGAAGAGCCTGTGAAAGTGGAATAAGTACTTCTTCTCGGTCAACCTGATTATTTCGTTCCCCTATCTGAACACGGATTCTTGCCTCAGCAGCAACCTGGTCCGCACATGCGGAAGCAAGCTCTTTTAGTTTATTTGTAAGAGGCTCAGACGAACTCACATACCTTCCACCTCCTTGAGTCGATATGGCACCTGTATACGTTCCCAGACTAATTAGCGTATCTTTAATTTCTTCGCGGTGCGCGTCTAAATCTAAGCAAGTCTTAGTCTCCTGGGCCGCAGCATCCGCGGAGCTTGTAGCATTAAGCCGTTGCCTATATGTTATAAAAGGTAGATATTTTTCCAGCACGATTCGCAATGCTGCTGCTTTCTGAACTTCTATTGAAGAACTAAAAAAGCTTGCCAGGATATTCGAGGGTTCCCATCCATTTCCCGATTTCTTAATTAGACCCAGGTCTTCAGCCAATCCTGCCGCATTTTCAACTTGCTCTGGTGATAGGTCACAAAATTTCTCTAAAAAAGCGTTATCTGCCTTGCTCCTAAAGCTGACAGCATCGACAACTTGGACGACCTGTTCTGCTGTAGAATGAAAAAAAGGGTGAGGCATTTTGTTGCTCCCTTTCACGCTTTTTCATCATTGTTCTTCCGATCCAACGAAATCTCTCTAATTAAGGTCTTCAACTTTCCAGCGAGTTCCTCTAAGTCAGTCGGGACACAATTAATGTTAACTTGGATATTAACGCGCACATCGACGCCGCTGCTTACCTCTGGACCCGGTTGCCGTTTTTCCTTAACAGGTGCTTTTTGTTCGCCTGTTATAAACTCCTTCACTACATCGGGAAGGATTATCTCAGGCCTTTCAAGCGCTGTTATTTTCCCATCAGACTCTATGATAAGCGCAGCTGCGCGCAGGATATCTACAATTGTCCTTGCACCTGTCATGAATTTTTGTTTCTTAGGCTGTCCAGCCGAATATAAGATGTGAGCTTCGAGTGTATTTTCATCCATCCCGTTACGAATCTTAATCGCAGTAAGCAGTTTTTCAAAAAAGTCGTGTCCACCCACAACCTTCCGCCAAGAATCCCTTATTTGTTCTCTCATATTATGCTCAAGAGCTAGCGCTAGCTCTTTGCCGATGGGAGTGGATATTTTCTTGGACCCCGATTCCAAGATTCCTATCGCAGTCAAAAATCCTGCATTGCCGCTAATGATAGTGCGATGGATAACTGATCGTTGGCTTACTTCCTCTAAGCTAACAGGCTGGGTCACATTCCCGTAGGCTTTGATTATCTTTACAAGCTCTTCGTACGATGACGTAGGAAGCTTAAATTTTTCGTCTGGCATTTTTTTTCTCCTAGCTGACTGAGTTTATTTTAACAAAATTCACCAAACCAACACCGCAATAACTGGGAATAAGAGAATAGCCAAAATAGTTAACATACAGCCTCCTTCTGCCCATCCCTATTTGTGCGACCTTATAGTACGTCGATCAGGGGTTTAAGTCAACAGAGTAGCCTAGCTTTCCCCTATACGCTTCGTAGCGTGCCTGTGCTCGTGCTTCCCAGAGGGATACAATACTTGGCCCACGGCCTCTCCTAGACGTTGCTGGGTGATGCTAAGGGTATTGGGGGAAGCCGAGGGGATACGGATGCTTAGATCAAATCTACTGAGGGTTTGCTGTCTTCTTCTAGGAGATGTTCTGTAAATAGATTTTGAAAAAAGTCTTTTACTCGCTCTTGCGAGTTCAGCCCTCTTGGGCTGAAGCATCTCCCTCTCTTTTCTATTTTTGCCAAAAAGCGCATACTCTTCATTCATAAATCCCTTCGGGATTTCTTCACTCGAGTATCTTTCCT
>Ga0315294_10005730_pt1 | contig 13634 bp, 34 predicted proteins | sample YL17G13_40_MG_FD_203626 | JGI IMG/M metagenome (GOLD analysis project Ga0315294, IMG submission 203626) | Sediment microbial communities from Yellowstone Lake, YNP, Wyoming, USA - YL17G13_40 | ecosystem: Environmental > Aquatic > Freshwater > Lake > Sediment | place: USA: Wyoming | collected... | reverse complement strand
CCATCGGTAACAGTTGCATTTCAGGATTGGATTGATACCAGTGGCGCCAACCCACTATGGAAAAAGCGCAACGCTGCAAACAATGCGTGGATAACACTTGGCACAATCAGTGCCAGCGCTATCGCATTTGAAGGTACGCTACCTTCGCAATCTGGTAATGCAGGCGAGTATTTAAGCACTGATGGCACGGTTGCTAGCTGGGAAAGCGTTTTAAGTCTGGGTTCAATTATCACCGCCGGCACTTCCGTTGCTAGCACCAGCGGCACCAGCATTGACTTCACGGGGCTGCCTAGTTGGGTGAAGCGGATTACGGTGATGTTTGACAAGGTGAGTACAAGCGGAACCAGTGCGAAATTAGTTCAACTCGGAGATTCTGGCGGCATTGAAACCACTGAATATGCAGGTGGATCGCAATTGGTGCAGCAGGCGATCGGATTTTCTGGCGTTTATTCAACGGCAGGCATCCCCATAAACTCAGGGTCGGCTTCCGATGCTGTCTCTGGATCACTTGTTTTCACCCTGCTGAGTGCTGCAACAAACACTTGGGCTGCCCAAGGTGTATTTCGTAATTCCAGCATTCAAACATGCTATTGCGCAGGTTCAAAAAATCTTTCCGCCACCCTCACCCAGCTCCGCATCACCACCGTCAACGGCACCGACACCTTTGATGCCGGCTCTATTAACATCCTTTACGAGGGCTGATCCATGAACCGCATTGAAGTCAACGTCATCACTGGCAAACAGCAAATTATTGAGCTGACACCTGGGGAGATTGCACAGATTCAATCCCGTCCTCAGCCCGAGCCGCCGCCAGTGCTCACCACTGAGCAGAAACTAGAAGCTGCTGGCCTTACAGTGGCTGAACTCAAAGAACTGTTTGGGTTAAACTAAACCAAAGGACATTACACCATGGCTGACCGTAAGATTTCAGACCTGACAGCACTGACCACGCCAGCATCAGGCGACTACCTGCCAATCGTTGACATCAGCGAAGCCGCTGCTGCCAGCAAGAACAAGCGCATCACGCTAACTGAGCTATTCAAAATTCCTGATGCCGTTAATATTGCAACTGGCACCACCACTGGCACCAAGATCGGCACAGCTACCAGTCAGAAGATTGGCTTCTTTAACGCAACGCCTGTCGTACAACAAGCAGAGCTAACAGACGAACTGACCAGCATCACGCACACGGCACCTGGCACGCCAGACTATGCCATTCAAGACCTTGTGCAAAACACTGGCTTTGGCTTTGTCACGAAAGACGAAGGCAACACTGTTCTGTCGGTCATCTTGAACCTACAAACCCGCGTGAATGAGCTTGAAACGCGACTGGCAACGCTTGGCTTGATCGCGGATGCTGACTAATGGCTGTACGCAGTAAAACCGGCACCGCACCACTGCAACACCAGCCGAGTAAACCCAAGCTCACCCGGCAAGGCAATGGTGCCCGCAGCAAGCCCAGCCATGGCCGCAAGCTACGGCGTGGCCAAGGGCGCTAAGCTGGTCTTATGGCGATCTCTCCCGGCCAATACAACATCAGCCTGCAACGCCGGGCGGATTACAGCATTGCGCTGCAGTTCAAAGACAGCACAGACGCACCGATCAACCTGACCGGCTGGACTGTTGCCGCACAAGTTTGGAACGAAGGCCGTAGCACCAAGTACGCGGATTTCACAGTCACCTACACGAACCGAGCAACTGGCACCATCGCCATCGCGCTAACAGACGAGCAAACAACTATATTCCCCGCTGAGGCGTATTACGACGTACTACTTACCAACCCTTCAGGGCTCAAAGAGTATTACCTTGAAGGCATTGTGTATGTCAGCGAGGGTTACACGGCATGACAACCGTAAACGTCAGCGCTGTAACCAATACCGTCACAGTCACCGAGAACGGCAGTAGCACCGTTGTCACCGTACCTGTTACCAGCACTGTCACTGCGGTCACTGTTGGTCCGCAAGGCCCATCTGGTGCGGCTGCATTTGTGTTCACGCAGCCAACTGCTGCAGCTACATGGACAATTAATCACAACCTCGGCTTCAGACCATCTGTTGAATTGCTGGATGCTGGTAGCCAAGAAATCGATGGGGATGTGGCGCATCCATCCGTTAACCAAACCGTTGTTACACTGAACCCAGCATCCGCTGGCCTCGCTCGCCTAATTTGATATGGCCCGTAAGTTTTTTACAGACCTAGACCTACAAAGCGTTTCAAAGGTCATCAATGTCCCATCGCCTACCGCAGCAGGCGATGCCGTACCCAAGTCCTATGTGGATTCTGCGGTTGAGGGCTTGGCGTGGAAAGACAGTGCTCGCGTTGGCACGCAAAGCAACCTCAACCTGAGCAGCCCTGGCGCCACGATTGATGGCATCACGATGGCATCTCAGGATCGGGTGCTGGTCCGCAACCAATCCACGCAGAGCCAGAACGGCATCTACGTCTGGAACGGTTCAGCAGTGGCGATGACCCGCTCGCTGGATGCCAGCACGTTCGCTGAGTTGGAACAGGCGATCATCACGGTCGAGGAAGGCACCGACGCTGGTACAACTTGGCGTCAAACGCAGATCAACGGCGTAATTGATACCAACAACGTTATCTTCACGTCGTTTGCAGCAGCAGCACCAGCCGCTAGTGAAACCACCGCTGGCATCGCTGAGCTTGCCACCCAAGCAGAAGTTGACGCTGGCACTGATGACGCTCGCATCATCACGCCATTAAAGCTGGCCACATGGAGCGGCAGGATTCGCAAATATGCCGCCAGCTTTGGTGATGGCAGCGCCACCAGCTACGTCATCACCCATAACTTCAACACCCGTGATGTGACGGTAGTCGTGTTCCCTAATAGCGGCACCTACGACAACGTTGAAGTTGATGTAGGTCGCACCAGCGTCAACGCAGTCACCTTGGTATTCGCCACGGCACCAGCCAGTAACGCCTATCGCGTGGTGGTGATCGGCTGATGGCACGGCAATTCCTAACTGACATTGAACTGGGGGATCAGCGTGAGTTGCGTTTTGAGGATGCGGACTCATCCCATTACGTCGGCTTCAAATCACCTGCAACCGTTACCACCAACCGCATCTGGACGCTGCCTGCTGCTGATGGCACCAGCAGCCAAGTGCTTAGCACCAATGGATCTGGTGTGCTGTCATGGGCCACGGCTGGTGGCGGCGGGGGCAGCTCCGTTGGCGGTGATCTTTATCTCAACAGCAACTGCATTTAAGCCATGGCTGCTTCACCCGCTTTCATCTCCGCACCACGCATCGGGCGTCTATCGCTCAGCACGGCCAACACCGCCACCGATGGCACCGGCACGATCAACGACCTGATCGTCGGCGTATCTGCTGGCACCAGGATCCTGAGCGTCAACGTGCAGGGCACCGCGACCACGGTGGCTGCCCTGGTGAATATTTTCCTGTGGGATGGCACGCAGTGGGACCTGTTTGATCAAGTGACTATCAGCGCCACCACCGGCAGCAACACGGTCAAGGGCTACCGGCTGGTGACGGCTTACACCGATCTGGTGCTGCCAAGCGCGAGCTACAAGCTGGGGGCCACGATCAGCGTTGCGCCAACCACTGGCACCGTGCGTGTTCTGGCGTTTGGTGGTGATCTGACATGAACGTGAACCCTGCAGGGTGGGCGTCATCGTCGCTGCAATTGGTGGCGCGGCTGTTCAATGGCGGCGTCAACAGCACGGTGCCGGTCACGGCGATTAGTGAAGCGCCCATTGGCGCAACCAATGCAGATATTGCATTAATCGCTAAAGGCAATGGCGCGACGCTGGCTCAGGTGCCGGATGGGACGGTGACGGGTGGAAATAAACGGGGAACAGGCGCAACTGATTGGCAAAAAAAAAGAGATCTTGCGACAGGGGTAGCAAGTGGCGTCGACTCAACTATTGGGGGCGGAAGAAATAATCTTGCATCTGGTCTTGTTGCAACTATTGCCGGCGGCAACGACAATGACGCAACTGGGCAGGAAAGTTTTGTAGGTGGTGGTTCTGGTAATATTGCCAGCGCACAACAGTCTGGAATATGTAGCGGCAATGGCAACACCGCATCCAGCTTCTACAGCTTCGTCGGCGGCGGCCAAAGCAACACTGCATCCGCCACCAACTCTACCGTGAGCGGTGGCTTAAGTAATACCGCATCCGGTAACCGTGCTGTTGTAAGCGGTGGTTTCACCAACAACGCGTCCGCCACTGCTGCCACCATTGCAGGCGGTGACAACAATAGTGCAAACGGTCAAGGATCTTTTGTGAGTGGAGGATACCGTGGCACTGCACGCAGTATTCAGGGTTATCACGTCTTTCCTGCTTGCAACGAGCCTATTGCAAGCACATCCGGCGTCACCCAATCCGCTCTTCTCCTCCTAGGCCGCCAAACCACTGACGCCACAGCCACCGTTCTCACCAGCAACAACAGTGCAGCCGCTACCAGCAACCAAGTAACACTGCCAAACAACAGCGCCTACAGCTTCTCGGGTGAGGTGATCGCTGGCGTAACTGGTGCCGGTGATAGCGCACGCTGGACTATCGATGGTGCCATAAAACGTGGCGCCAATGCTGCCAGCACCGCGATGGTGGGAACAGCAACGGTCACCATGACGCACTTTGATGCTGGCGCCGCTACTTGGGTTGTTGCCGTAACAGCAAACACCACGCTTGGTTGTATTACAGTCACCGTAACTGGTGCAGCAGCTACCACGATCCGCTGGGTCTGCAAAATCAACACCACGGAGATGACCTACTAATGGCCTTCACAACTTCCCTAGCTGAAACCAACATCGGCATTCCACTTGCCGACACCTACGCCCGCATCACCTTGATGCGTTGCGACAAGGAGCAGTGCCTGATGCAGATTTCGCATTATGCCACCGTTGATGCACGCCACGCCAACGCCAGTCCAGTGTTTGATCGCACAATGTTTGCGCCCACCAGCGAGCTGCAACCTGGCACTGACCCCTTGGCCATCGGCTACGCATGGCTCAAGACCCAACCCGAGTACGCCAACGCGGAGGATGCCTAGACTGCGGCGCGGGCAAGGTCGCTAAGATACATAAGTAGCCCACTGCCGTGATGATTGAAATCTTTGCAGCAGTGGCGGGCGCGTCATTATCTTGGGCGGCGATGGGCTCGATGGGACGATCAAGCCGCGCTCAAAGCCAGCAAGATGCTGTCGTCCGATTGACCAGCGCCGTCGAACACATTGCAACACAATTAGAGGTCATGCACCTCGACATGCGCGAAGAAAGAAAGGAGACTTTTGGCCGCCTTAACTCAGTAGAGCAGCGGGTAAGCAAGCTAGAAGGCAGATGACGTCAGCACTCATCAAGGTCTAACGTAGGAGCGTTTACACATGGAAACCGTGTCTGTTGAAAACGCTGCAATCATCGCCATCGTCATTGCTGCCGGCAGCGAGATCATCGCTATCAGCCCGCTGCGCTCCAACAGCTGGCTGCAGCTGCTGCTGCAGGCTGGCCGGATGATGTTCCCCAAAAAGCGTTGACTGATGACCAACACCGCACCGATCACGCTGGAGCAGCTGTTCCGCTTCTACCGGAACGAGCCACACCAGGCCGCTGCTATCCAGCTACTGGAGCAAGATCTGGCGGTCAGCGGCTATGCCGCTGCCATGCGCCGCAATCGCGCATGGTTTCAAACCTGGAGCCAAGACGGCAAGCAAGCTGATCTGGCCGCGGCGCTAAAGCTGATCAAGGAGTTTGAGGGCACGCACCTTGAAGCCTACGCCGACCCGTTGCACGGCTGGGACGTGGCAACGATCGGCTACGGCACCACCCGCTACGGCGACGGCCGCAAGGTCAAGCAAGGCGACAAGATCAACGCCATTGAGGCGGACATGCTGCTCCGCCAAGAAGTGGATCGGATCGCGGCCAAGCTGCGCGCCACTGTGCCGTTCTGGGTGGCGCTAGCCGATCAGCAAAAGTGCGCGCTCATCTCCTTCGCCTACAACCTCGGCAGCGGCTTCTATGGCGAGCCGGGTTTTGAAACCATCAGCAAGCGGCTGCGTGAGAAGGACTGGGCTGCAGTGCCCGCTGCCCTACTCCTCTACCGCAACCCCGGCACCAACGTTGAAGCCGGCCTCAAGCGGCGCCGCATCGCGGAGGGCGCGCTATGGACTGGTGCCCAGCCGCCACTGCCGCCACCTCGCCCCGCCAAGGCCAAGCCCGGCGATCCGTTCAGCACCAAGCTGACGCCCCACTTCACCCTTGGCGAGTTTGCCCTAGGTGATCCGGCCCGGCGCTTCACAGCGCAGCACCAGGTGGACACCGCCATCGAGCTGGCGGCGTTTTTGGAAAAGGTGCGCGTCCAATTTGGAGGCAAGCGCATCACCATCACCTCGGGCTACAGACCTGCAGCAATTAACCGCGCAGTTGGTGGTGCATCTGGCAGTGAGCACCTGTATGACGCGCCTGGAGTGGGAGCTGTGGACTTTTTCGTAGACGGTGCAGACATCAACGCGGTGCAGGCTTGGTGTGACAAGGAATGGCCGTTCAGCATCGGCTATGGCGCAGCTAAGGGGTTCGTTCATTGCGGGATTCGTCAGGGCCGGCCTAGGGTCAGATGGCCGTATTAGCCAACGCATGATCATCCCTGACCACGAGATCGCCCGCCTCTGTCGGCAGGCGGCGATGGTGGTGCCATACAACCCCGAGCTGCAAAACCCAGCCAGCTTGGATGTGCTACTGGGTGATCGGTTGATGGTTGAGGTGCCCGAGCGCCCCGATCTGCAGATCCTCGGCATTGGCCACCACACCCAGTCAGATCCGTATTGGCTGGCACCGGGTGAGTTTTGCTTGGGCGAAACGCAGGAGATCTTCAACTTGCCCAACCACATTGCTGCGCAATTCGTGCTGAAGTCCAGCCGTGCCCGTGAAGGGCTGGAGCACCTACTGGCCGGCTACGCGGACCCAGGATGGCATGGCAGCCGGTTGACGCTGGAGCTGCAAAACGCGCGGCGATTCCACAACATCGCGATGTGGCCCGGCATGAAGATCGGCCAGATGGTGTTCCACGTCATCGCCGGCGAGCCTGAACGCACCTACCGCGAGACGGGCCGCTACAACAACGACGAGCAGGTGACCGCTAGTCGAGGGTGATTTGCAGCCGGCTGATCCTTGCCGGCGCTTCTGCTGGGTCATCCAGCGGGATCATTCGGTACTCATCAACGCCGTGGGTTTCTGCCCAGTGCTGCGCGGCGATGTGGGTAGGGAATGGCCCGACGTGCCAGATGCCAAGGTCAAGGATGTAAGTCATTTCAGGGATGGGTTGCGCTGCTCAGGCGTGAGGCTGGGGTGGTCTTCGTCATCATCATCCTCGGGCAGATCCTCGGGGATGTAGTCGTATTCGGGATCGAATGGGCAGGTCATGGGAGAGGGCACAAGCCGATCCAGTCTCACTTGTTACCGTTGGTTCAGCCGGGCCAACGCCCATGCGGGCTTACCTGGTCGAGATCAACGCCAAGATCATCGTCCGCTCCGACACCGAGCCATCTGAGCTGCCGGCTGACATCTACAGCCAGCTGGCGGAGTTCATCCCCAGCGATGACGACATCATTGACCTCGACGTTTCCGCTTTCCTGTTGCCTGGCCAGGACGATGGAACACCGGATTGAAGAGACGCAGCTTGTCACCCGCAAATCTGCGCGCGATCAGATCCATCTCGCATGGAACTATCAATGCGCCTACTGCGGCGACCAGCTCAACCGCAGCCCCACCCTTGACCATGTAGTGCCCAAGGCGCTGGGCGGCATCCATCACCGCTCCAACCTCGTCAGCTGCTGCTTCATGTGCAATAGCCAGAAGGGCCATAAGCACTGGGTGGATTGGTTTCGTCAGCAGCCGTTCTGGTCCGCTGAACGTGAGTGGTCAATCGTCCAGTGGCTCAGCGGTGGCTGCTAGCGCCCCACTATCTGCTCGGCGTAAAGCATCGCCTGCCACAGGTCTGAGCTGTAGCGGCAAGTGCCGGCTATGCAAGTGCGGTAATACAGCTCCCCGCCATCAGCAGGCTCCAGCGTCTCAACCATCACGCCAGGGGATGGCTCGATGCTGCTGGTTACTTTGGGCTCTGGCATGGCGTGAAGACAGCGCAGTTAGGTGCAAACCTGCCACCAGTTTGGCGGCACTCGGGGATGTCAACCTCACACCGGCCGCGGCCGCCAGGTGTCCAGTGGATGCAATCCCAGCACATCACCTTCGGCTGCGTGTCGGCCTCCACCGGCCGCACCTTCGCGCGAAATGCTTGGTAGTGCATGTTGCCGCGTTCCATTGCCTGCCGCAAATCAACCGTGCCGGTATCAACCACCAAATGGTGTTCAGGCTTGGGGCCAATGTTGATCGTTGCGTGCCACGTCTGGCTCGCCCGCTCGCAGATCAACAGCAGGCGGCCAGCGTGTAGGGAGATCATTCGTCTTCGCCGTGTGCTGGCTGATGAAAGATCCGCTCAAACACCATGCTAAGTGGGTCCTGCTCTATGTTGCGCTCAAGCACAGTGCGCGCAATTGGATCAGTTTGATCGGCAGCAAAAAAGACATCAGGCCAAAACTTATCTTTCACCACCAGCAGGCTGACCCGTGGGCTTTTGGTCAGCAACCAAATGGCAATGCGATCCAGTGGTGACAGGTTGGGTAAGGTCATGGCTTTAGTTTGGCAAGTAACCGGGTGAGATACCACTGGGCTTTTGCGGCATCTTGAGCAGGGTTACCCTTGCCCCACATCCGCAAAAGATACTTGAGCGCCTGCCATTGCAACCCACCAAGTATCGGATCGGGCGCGTGCTGCACCGCATCCTCGATCACGTCGATCGCTTCAAACCGGCCGGCCGTGTAGTGCTCGGGATGGTTCACTGGATCGCTCATGCCGTCATCTCGTCATATGGGGTAGCGACCAGCCGCCAGCGATCACGCATCACAAGCTGACCACCTGTCAAGAAGTTGCGCATCGTGCCGAGTGGAATGCCATGACGGCGTGCCCAATCCCATCGCTGGGTGACCGTTATCCGCTGGGTGCGCTGCGCGCGCACGTCGCGCACCACCCAGGCAGGCTCGGCATCTACTGGCGGCTGCTCGCCGTGTTGGCGCGCCACCCACCAGACCCAAGTCCCTCCACCGTTGCCGACGCTGATGCGGCGCAGCAGTTGCTGATCCTCCAGCTTCCGCAGCGAGCGGTTCAGCGTGGCGCGGTCAGTGCCAAGCTGCTCGGCAAGATCGGCTATGTCAGGCCAGAACGCTGGGCAGAGCTGCTCCAGCTGCACCAGCACCAGCAGCAGCTCGGGGCGGTATCGGTGCCGCAGCTGCGCCAGGAACTCCGGCTGGATCACGCCCACCTCCCAAGCACATATCGACGACAGACAGCAATGCACTGCTGCGCGTGCTTTTCGGCAAGAACGCTTTCAGTACCACCAATGGCTTGCACGCAGGCAGCGTGAAGTTCTGGGTAGGAGGTGTCGCGGAAGTTGGCGGCGATGTCGCGGCAAAACTCCTCCCATAGCCCGGTGTAGGTGCCGCAGGTGCGGCCGCTGGAGGCATAGAGCGCGGCGAGCATATCGGCGCGCTGCTGGTCGAGTTGAACGCTGGTCATTGGTGGTCTTGCAATGCTTGACGGATCATGAGCAACTCCTTGCGGCAGGCAGCAGCCTGCAAGCCATGAAGATTGCCTAGCAGTTCTAAACGCAGGTCAAGCAACAAGCACAGCCGCAGCCGTTCATCCTGCTGCCCTGCCCTGTAAAGGCTGGAGTCGGTGATCAATGCCTCCAGCTTGGCGCGGTGATCAGTCATGCTGCCTCCACAACAGCACCAGGCCAGCGGGCTTCGGCGTACTTGATAGCATGAGCACGCGACTCAGCGCGGGTGATCCATGTGATAGGACGTGCGCCACTGGGATAGACCAACACGCGATACTGCCGAGTTTTGGCTTTTGGTATTGGCCGGCTGATGCCATCACCAAAGCGGCCAAGGCTTTCTTCCTGCCATTGAAAGGAAACTGGTTCAGACATGGATGGAGGGATCAGTGACGTGTTCAGGATTTAGCCATTCAATCTGTTGCCACCATGGCATCCACTCAAGGGCTGCCTTGGCTTTGGCATCGGTGAGGCTATGCGCCCAGATGCACTCAATAACGTTGGCTGTTGGGATCTGGAAGTAGAAGCGGCGCATCTTGGTGGTGGTGGTCATGGCTTCAGGTTGCCGTGGCACGCCGGATGGTTGAGGCGCGCCATTGTGGCAGCATCACGGCCACCGGCATAGCCAGCGGCGTAGATGGCGAGCAGCGTCACCAAGGCGGTGATGCGGTTAACCCAAGGGTTGGTGATCATGATGCAAGCGCCATACGGACGCGGTAACGGGTGATGTTGAGGCGATCGGCGATCTGGCGTTGGCTGTAGCCGGCGCGTTGCAAAATGCGGACTCGGCGCTGATCAGAAGCGGTAAGCCAATCGATCAAAGCGACTAACACCAGCAGCGGCAGCAGCAGCTTCCAGATCAAAAAGAAGGTGGTGGTGATCATGGTGATGCGTGAGTGGTGGGAGCCCCGGAGGGCTTAGGCGACGTGCGCCTCGCAGCGGCAGATCCAGTTCTGCAGTTCGCCGTAACGACGGCTTAGCTCCAGATAACGGCCTGCATCGCTGTGGGGCAGGAAGCCGCGCAGCTCTTGGGCAATCTGGTCAGCCTCAGCGGTGAACTGAGCAATCAGGGCGAGGACTTGATCCTGCATGTTCAGCGCAGCCTCTGGGCTGCCGAGTGGAGGACCGTTTGCCTCCGATGCATTGATCCTACACTGCCGGCGGTGCATTACGCAACAGGGCCTGTCGTAATCTGTGACATTCGTCGGCCCGTGCCGATGATCGCTCGTTTGCCTCTTGCGTCAGGTTGGCCAGCAGATCCTGCGCTTCTTCATAGCTTGCCCGCATTTGCGTGTGACCCACCGTTACGTCAATAGGCACCCGCAACACCGGCTTTCGCGAATGCCTAGCGCTCCACCCCACTGCATAGCTCGGCACCGTCACCTCCACCGTGTACCAGACATTTCCGCAGTTCTCGCACGCACGTTTGCGCACCGTCTGATCAGCCATCTGGCTGTTCGTCACCACTGCGCGGTGGATGCTATGACTGCAAACTGGACAATCCATGGGCAACATGGGGCAATCTGCCCCGGACAAATGAACTTTGGACAGTGGATGGCGATTGATATTCCCCCCGAAAAGCTCTTCAAGCTTGAGGAAGACTGCCGTCGTCTGGAAAATGCTCCAGACAGCGGCAACCTAGCGGCTATGCTCCTGCGGCAAAACTACCGACAGCAGCAACTCCTTCAATCAGCTGTGCATGAAATCGCACGGCTGGAGTTGCACATCATGCAGCACTAGAACAGGTCGTCATCATTCACGGCAACCACCACGCCATCAGTGGCAGCCGCCAAGTTCTGGGCGGCACCTGCAGCAGCCAGCTTTTCCTCGATCAGCTTTTGGGTCTTGTAGTCCGGCTCAATCGACAGCCCCAAATACTTGATCCCGCTTTGGCTGGTGTTGTTGTACCCCGTGATCCGTACCGGGATCTCACCCTTGTCGTTTGGCTCGGCATTCATTACATAGCTGGCAAACGCCATCCGATCCTCCTCCTTGATGCCAAACACCCCGTCAACATCGGGATACTTTTTGCTCGCATCAAAGCGATCACCAAGCCGCTGCTGCAGCTTCTCAGGTGTGTTCTTGAAAATGGCGCCTTTTACTTTGAAGGTCACGGTTGGTTGTGAGTAATGGTGTTGGCCTTTTCGTATTGCTCCACCTCGGCCAGGGGATAGAGCACGCGCCCTTCAATGCGCACATAAGCTGGCCCGGTTGATTGCCGGCGCCATCGCAGCAATGTCTGACGATGGATTTGCCATCGCGCTGCCAGTTGCTGATCTGTAAGAAACTCAGAAGATGTCATCGTCTGGTTCAACCGCTACCTCTGGCGTAGTGATCTTGGCATTGAGATCATCCAATCTGGCAGCTGCTGCTGGCTCAGTCATCACCGTGACCTGTTCCACATCAATCACCTCCTCCTGGGTCTGGATGCCTACCAGAAGCTCCGGGATGTAAAGGCGCCCCCAGAATGCTGCTGATCTATATCTGATCATTAGGTCCGGCATGGTGATCCACTTGCTGCCGGCTTTGGTTGCCCAACCTTCTTTTTTGGCCATCGCCATCGTCACCTCCGGCCCGCGTAGCTCCTCGCCGGTCTTGATCTCGGTGGCGACAGCTGCACAGGACAACGTGTCACCTTTGCCGCTGATGTCGTATCGCAACGGGCTGAAGCGCCCGCAACCGTTGATCAGGCCGATGATGAACTGGCTGCTCCAGCTGGGGCGGCCGTGAATGATATGCAGGTTCTGCATCACCATCAGCGGATCCATGCCCATCCGCCGGCTGATGTTGAGCGCCACCAGGCAGTTGGCATAACCCGCCTGCCCTTGGAATTGCTGCGGAATCAGCGTGCTACTGGCCAAAGCTTTGGCAATCCGCTGCGCTTCCTCAAACGCTTGAATGCATGAGAACACACCCGGCTGCGTGGTTGTTAGTGCTGTGCTGTTGTCCATCAGAATTGCTCGATCTCAGTTGGTGTAGGTAGTGATCCATCAGGTCGCGGCCGCATCCATGCCGGCAGGCTGATGGGTTCGATCTGGTCGCTGTAACCCGGCCATGCATTAGCAGCCTTGCAGGTAGCCAGCACGTCAAGGTCACGCGCAGCAGTTTGCGCACCGACAGCGATCATGTCGGCGTCGGCGGCGTAAACGGCCACCGCGTACGGCGCTTTTTTCTCCACGCAGATAAACAGGAATTGCTCAGGCCGGGTGCCGGTGGCCTGCTCAACCCCGTCCAGATACCAGGCCGCCTGGGCGTGGTATCGCCATTGCGAAATCGAACGGCTGAAGGCTCGCGGTGAGGCGTCCTCGGTGGTCTTTAGGTCGATGATCAGGCTGCCGTCATCGGTCAACCAATCCGGCCGGCACTTGCACTGCAGCCCGGTAGCGGCATCGTTCCACATGTGGGTGGTTTCAGCCTTGCCTGGCAAGCCAAGCAGCATCGCAGCAGCCGGGTGGCTGTAAACGGCATGACCCATCCGCATCACCAGCTCGGCATCGGCCTTGGTTAGCACCGTGCGACCAGTTGAGGCGGTGGTGAACACCTCCCACTCGGCCTTGCCCATTTTGGTGCGGCGATCAATGCCTTCGGGTGCGCTGACGTAGCGGGCATCCCATTGGTCAAGCTCCAGCACATGCGTATGCACGGCTGAACCGATGGCCATGGCTGGAGTTGGTTCCGGGATTACCCGGTTTGGATCTAGGTAGCGCGCCCAATAGTGCAGCGGGCTGCGCGCCACCTGGTCGAGGTGGCTCTTGCTGATCGCTGGGTGGGCGTGGTAGGCGGTGTTGTCCATAGTGGGTGGTAACCGCTAGCATCCTATGGCATCGGCGCCCATCATGCAACTCCGACCTTATCAACAGCAAGCCATCAGCATCCGCCGATTGCTTGAGCTGCGCAGTGGCTATGGCGATCAGCTGGCACTGGACTATCTGAGCTTGGCGGCCTTGCTGCGGTACTCACCAGGCATTGCATCAACAGCTGATCTAATTGC
>Ga0315294_10005729_pt1 | contig 13636 bp, 8 predicted proteins | sample YL17G13_40_MG_FD_203626 | JGI IMG/M metagenome (GOLD analysis project Ga0315294, IMG submission 203626) | Sediment microbial communities from Yellowstone Lake, YNP, Wyoming, USA - YL17G13_40 | ecosystem: Environmental > Aquatic > Freshwater > Lake > Sediment | place: USA: Wyoming | collected... | reverse complement strand
ATGAAATTGCCTTCGTCCAGTTCTTCGAAAGCTTTCGCCAATTCTTCTTCAGTATTCATTACAATTGGTCCTCCCCAAGCTACTGGCTCGCCAAGAGGTGCCCCCGATACAAACAAGAAGCGGACCCTGCCCTTTGTTTTCACCTCAACCGTATCGCCGTCGCCGAACAAAACACATTGCTGCGACTCTACTAACACGCTTTCAACGTAGCCCGAACCGTCAATCACGTACACGAAGGCGTTCGCATTTATTTCCGGCGAATGTTCAAATGTTTTCCCGGCGGCCAAGGTAACATCGAAATACTCGACGTTAACAACGAGATCCTGAACTGGCCCTTCAACCCCGTCGATTTTCCCCGCAATTATCTTGATTTCGGCTCCTTCTCTTTTCAACGAGGGAATTTGATGTTTCGTTATTCCACGATACTTTGGAGCAATCATCTTTTTCCTTGCAGGCAGATTCACCCATAATTGAAACCCCCGCATTAGGCCAAGGTATTCCTTGGGCATTTCTTGGTGAATTATTCCAGACCCAGCAGTCATCCATTGTAAATCTCCGGACATGATCACTCCCTTGTTTCCCAAGCTGTCACCATGTTCGACCTCACCACTCAACATGTAAGTCACCGTTTCTATTCCCCTGTGCGGATGCCAAGGAAATCCCTTGATGTAATCTTTAGGGTCTTTTGAACCAAAATGATCGAGGAGCAGGAATGGATCAAACAGCGGAACTTCATTATAGCCGAAAACGCGTTTGAGTCGGACACCTGCACCCTCTATTGCCACCTTACTCTTCAGAACCCGATTGATCGCTCTATTCATACGGACACCTAACACCTGTTCTATTCAACTCTCCCTATAATTCTTTAATTCATCGACAGCGAGATGGCGAAGTAATTTGAGATTATCGTCATCTTTTCAAGAACAATCGAGTTGCCTCTCTTTTTCCAGTAACTCGAACATCATCTTGAGATCATGATCTTTCAGGTTCTTTCTAACATCATCCCAGAAGGCTTGCAGTTTGGTCTTGTCGTATCCTTCTTTTTCATATTCCAGCGCTTGCATTATCATTTCTATCTGGTCTATCTGTCTAACCAGATTTGCATCCTCGGTTTCCTGCCGTCGATATTCGTCGGCAAGAAGAAAGTATTTTCCCTTAATAGTCTCAGGCAGAACGGAGAAAATCGAGTTGATCGCTTTCTCTTCTCTCTCTTTTACCTCATCTAGCCCCATTTTCTTCTTGTCAAAGTAGTCGTAGTCTCCAATCAAGGCTTCATGTACATCATGTAGGAGAGCCATACGGACTATTTTCTCTGTGTCAAGACCTCTCAAGTCACTCAAGCACATAGCTAAGATGGCGCTTCTGAAGGAGTGATCCGCAACTGATTCGGGTTGTTTCACTTTGACCCAGCTCACCCATCCTTTTCTGCTAATTCTCTTGAGTTTGCCAGCGTGTTTGCAGAAATCCATAATTCCATGAATCACAAGGAAAACCTTCAAAATCTTATTTCCGACCTTACAAACGCAAGGTCACTAAGATAAAGAAATACATTATGGAAATCGATATTTACACCTTGAGATCAACTCAATCAGCGCAGATTAATATGGGAGACAAACCAACGCCCCAAACCGAGCTGAAACGGAGTCTGGGTCTTTTTGATGCTACGGCAATAAGCGTCGGTGCAATCGTTGGTGCCGGCATATTCGTTGTCACAGGAATAACTGCCGGGTACGCGGGATCGGCTCTCATTATCTCGATGCTCATCGCGGCTCTCATAGCTTCTTTCACTGCACTGAGCTTTGCTGAATTGACGGCTTGGTTGCCAAAGGAGGGAAGCGTGTACGAGTTTGGACGCGAATTGATCTCACCTTTCACCGGGTTTCTGTCGGGCTGGATGTGGATGCTGAGCAACACTTTCTCAGGGGCTGCTGTGTCTCTGGGATTTGCCAACTACTTTGCGAACTGGATACCAACGGTGCCTCCGCAGGTGGTTGCGGCTTGTCTGTGCATAGGTTTCACTGCGCTGAACTTCATTGGAATCCGGGAATCAGCTATGCTGAACAATCTGCTTGTTACCGCAAAACTTGCTATTCTTGCGTTCTTCTGTATTTTCGGCTTCTTACACACGAACGCGGCAAATTTCACACCATTCTCGCCTTTTGGGACAGGCGTGTTCACAGGGGCATTTTACATCTTCTTCGCTTATGGCGGATTTGGAAGAGTAGCTGTAGTCGCAGAAGAAGTCAAGGATGCGAAAAGGAACGTACCTAAGGCCATACTCTTGTCACTCGCCGTGTCCACGATATTCTATGTGATTGTCGGCGTGGTCGCAGTTGGACTCGTGGGAGCCCCGACGCTCGCAGCATCCAGTTCGCCCTTGTCAGATGCGATAAACGTCACGGGGAGCTCCATTGCAGTACGGATTGTTTCATTAGGTGGATTACTTGCAACCGCCAGCGTGCTGTTGACGTCAATCTTGGGAGTCTCGAGAATGGCTTTTGCGATGGGTAGAGGAAAGGATTTGCCTCAAAGGTTCACTCTCCTCCATACTAAGTTCAAGACTCCTTACTATGCGATTTGGATAACCGGAATCATCATGGCACTGCTTGCTCTGTTCTTTGACTTGTCAAGCGTCATAGCCGTCAGTACTTTTGCGATGCTGTTCTACTATGCTTCGGCAAACGTTTCGACTCTTCGGTTGAAAGCCGAGCGAAGGAAATATCCGAAAATCGTACCTATTCTGGGAACAGCAACTTGCATATCGCTTCTCGTTTTCATAGTGTTTGCTTCAGTGCAATCGTGGCTGATCGGTATCGCAAGCTTATTAGCGGGAGCAATCTACTACGTCACAAAACAAAGAATCAAGAAGAACAGCAGATCATAATAAGGGAACCTGTCATGTGGGATCCGCTGCTACTCATCGTATTCGGCTTCTTTATCGGCATCTTGGCTTCAATGACAGGCGTAGGAGGCGGCGTCTTCATCGTGCCGATCCTCACTTTCTTCTATGACTTTTCTCCACTCGCCAGCGCAACAGGAACAAGCCTTACAGCGATCATCTTCACGGCGATAGCCTCAACCATAAACTACGCAAGACAGAAGAGAATCTACTACAAAACGGGGCTACTCCTCGCGGTCACGGCAGCCCCTGGAGCCTACTTCGGCGGCTGGGTTGCTAGAATCACCAATGAACAGGTACTCGGTGTCGTTTTCGGCACCTTCCTTATTCTCGTGGCAGCCCGCATGATATTCAGTCTAACGAGGAGAAGAACTACTGACAAGACTATTTCAGCCAAAACAGATACGGAACTGATCAGGTCTGGCAGAATAATCGTCATCGGCGTTGCGTTGGGCTTCTTGGGCGGCTTTGCATCCGGACTGCTCGGTATAGGCGGAGGAACCCTAATAGTGCCTATAATGGCCTTCGCACTGTGAATGCCGATTCACCTAGCAACAGCTACTTCAATGTTCACGATGATTTTCACTGCAACGTCTGGAGTCGCACAATACTATCAAGCAGGCCTCGTAAACCTGCCAATCGCCTTGCTTATCGCCGCCGGAACCGTCATTGGAGCACAAGTGGGAGCCTTCACATCCGGAAAGATCTCAGGCAAAAACCTGACTATACTTTTTAGCATAATGCTCATAGTCGCTGGAGCAAACATGATCATCAAGTATGCCTAAAACGCGCGATCTTTTCAAATGCGGACTGAATGTATTCTCTAACCATGGGAGCAAAACGACTTCAACTCGCGCGTCAGAGCAGGAATTTCGAGACCAGAAGCAGAACAGAGATAAAACTATAGGTTTGAGTAACCAGCATTATCCAACGTGGATTATTGGCAGATAAAGTGACGATTTCGTCCGCAATTGAACTCTGTTCCCCATTTTGCACGAACTTCTTGGAAAGAATGTATAGCGTTCTGAAATTCTTGAGCACGATCAAGACTGCGACAGGGATGCTGAGTAAGAATAACGCCAAAATTAGATGACCATCGTACATGAATTTCAACAAGAATGATGTGACCGTAAGAATGGCGCCCGCTGACAAGAAGACAATGCCGAGAAATGAAGCTTTGACAAGACCCAGATGAACTGTCAATGTTTCAACGTTCATGGCCTTGTCTCCAAAATAGTCCCTTGTCTCCGTGGGAATGATTACTCCGTAGACGGTCAAAGTCAGCCCGGCGAGAGACATGAGAAACAGGGGCTCAACGGTGGAAGTGAACGAGAAGTAGGCAAACAACACTGGAAACACTGCAAGTACAAGAAAAAGCGAAGCTGGAGCCAGCCACGTCCGAGACTTCAGCCTGAGAGGTGTGGCAGAATAAGCCCAGCCCAAGAAAATTCCGAGTCCCCACAGGATGAACAGGATAGGTTTTCCCTGGATCACCGTGAAAATAGAAACCAGAACTAAAGCGCAGACGAATTCTACGATGAACGCAAGTCTCAATCGGCCGCGTCCAAAAGACTCCTCGGCCGAGACGAGTTGTTTCTTCCTTTCGTCTTTCATGTCAAGCTCATAGTCGTAATAGGTGTTGATCTGAGCTCCGATAGTCGAGCTCAAGTTGATTGTGCTGAAGGACAAAACAATCAGAACGATCAGACCAGTTAGGTCGGATGTTCGATTTGCTCCCCACGCAAGCCCTAGGATTAACGAACCCAGATTTGGGAGGATAAATTCTGCCCTAGAAACGATGCCAAACTGTTTCAGTCCTTCAAACATTTCTTTGTCCGCCGAGCTATAAGCTCGGGAGGTTTAAAAACGTACTGCGCTCGCGAGTACGTAGGCGCCGATCAGCGGGTGCGTCCAAACATCGCGGCAAGTCGGATCATGTCAAAAATGTCGACGATGCCATTACCGTCCAAATCGGCCAAGGCGTTCCAATCGGGGTCACCAATTGAAGAACCATAGGCATGGGACGCCAGTATGGCGTCACCTATATCGACAATGCCATCCTGGTTTATATCGCCCTGGATCACGTTTGAGCCTTTAAAAATTCCATCAACGGTCTCGGAGGCAAGAGGGTTGCCGTTTGGATCTCCTGCCTTGCAGGCCGTCAGATTGAGCCCGGAAGTGCCGGTATCCTTTATTCTGAACGCTATAGATGCCAGTGTGTGGTTTCCCGTTATGGGAGCGTAGCCGTGGGCTACGGCTGTCTTTATGTCCATGAATGCGTAGGCATAGACCAAGTATCCGCCTGTGTTGTTGATCTTTTGCATTATTTGCCAAATGTTGTCGGATTCGTTCTGCGGTGTGACTTCATGGAACATGATTTCAGTCATGCTAACGACCTCGAGTATCGCCGGGTCCCAAGTCAGGTTGAACTGTAGCCCAACTACACCTGGATGAGGGATATTGCTGTCCATTTTCACTGAAATATCGAAAACGCTTCCGACGTGCAGAGAATTGTTCTCAACTTCGGATGGATCAACATAAACGGTCAGCGCAGGCGTCGGTGGGGGAATGTTGTTGAAATATCCATCGCTGACGTCACATAGGATTCTTTCAGCGTTTGGATCCCCGAGATTTACCAGGTCGAACCTCAGCGCACACTCACCCGTGCCTACGACTGTGAAAGTGATGATCGCCATGGTGTGATTTCCAGTGATTGGACAGTAACCTCCACCAATGGCTCTCTCAATGTCCTGCCATGTGTATGCATACTCCAACCTACCACCCGTGTTGTTGATTTGATGCTTTATTGCCCAGATGTTGTCCCACTCTGAAGGAGGGGTCACATCGTGAAACATAACTTCCTCAAAAACTCCAACGCTGAGTAGCGCTGGGTCGTAGGAGAATACGAACTGCGCGCCAGCAAGTCCTCCAGCAAGTCCTGGGTCTGCTGGAATGTTGTCGACGTTGATCGAAACGCTGAAAGATTTGCCTGGGACAAGCAAGTAGTCTGTCAGCAACGGCGGATCAACGTAGACTTTAACGGTCTCGAAAGCCGTCGAGTGGACAACTCTCAAAGCCATCGCCATGGACAGAATCAAGAGTGTAGCTAGGAATAACGTGTTTGTTTTCTTCAACTAGTTCACTTCCTTCAACTTCACAGGTCTCGTGAGGTCTGCGCTGAAAATTCCAGATAATCTACCAGCGTCCCAGTGCATGCTAGTATTCCTCCCCGAAATGGATTGCGAATTGAATCATGTCAAATATGTCGACGATGCCATCTTGATTGACATCGCAGAAAACCTGGTACTCCGGCTCGCTGGAGCTTGCGCCGAATGCATTTGACGCCAAGATGCAGTCGAAGATGTCTACTCTTCCGTCGCCGTTCGCGTCTCCGACGATTCGGACCTGTACGGGGCCCACTGCCAACATGTTGTTACCGATTTCGGTTTCACCCACAAGTGAGCCTGCTACTGCCGTTATGGTGTAGTTCTGACTTGGAGCCGCGAGCAAAGTGTCCCATATGATATTCAGGGTTCGAGTTTCGTTCGGTTGAAGAGGATATGCATATTCTGTTGTTATCAAATTGTCGTCATAATACAGTGATACGGTGAAATATGCCGAGGCATTTCCAAAACCAGCAACAGTAACATCCACGTTGATAATCCATCCTCGATAAACATCTGTTGGATAGACGTTGAGGAGGGTAACGGCCACATCGTAGATGAATACTGAAGAAGGCGTGAAAACGATAGTATGTATATAGTTCAGGTCTGTAACGGATTCCCACATCGTGTAGTCGAAACCGTCTGATATGCCAACCGTGGCCGAAACAGAGCCGTCGTTATGGCCGTAGTTAAACTGTATCACTCCATCAGCTCCCAAGATCACTTCAAAATCTGCAATGACACCTGAACCGTAATGTTGAACGCGCCAGTCGATGCCCACATGCGTCGAATTCTCCCAAATATAGATATCGTATGGATCGTTGTACGTTGTCCAGTCGTCCATGGCTGGAGCAATATAGCCGGTCCAGTCGAACGTGATATAACCGTTGATTGAGATCTGGATTCGGTCATGGTAGATACCGTAGAACGGAAAATTGAAGGGCAGAATGTACTCCCAAATGGTATCGTCTCCATGCCAGTCCATAGGCGCGCCACCGCCGACCCACTGAGGCGAATAGTATTCTCTTGAATAGAATCCGGATTTCACGACTCTCGTCACGATGTTGTTGGCTGTTATGCCCTCTCCTTCGACAGGGAGCACATAGGCTGTCACATTATACGTTGCTTCACCGATCGACGCGTTGAGTATGCAACTGAACGTGTGGAACGCTCCTGCGGGCAATTCGGAAATCATAACTGAGCCAACCATTGTGCTATTGACAAATACCTGCAGTTCCACGTTGCTTTCACCGCTGAGCCCGAGGTTTCGCACTGTCGCGTTAAGTAAAGATGCCTCTTTGAACGCGACAATCTTGGGAGTTTGCAGGAACACAGCGAGCTCGTGTTCAACCGGAACCGAAATTGACAACCAGTCTATCATGTTGTTTGCCAAGCGCAAGTTGTCAGCCTGACTTATTGAGTAATCTTGAAGTGAGTATTGGCCAGCGAGTCCTAAAACTTTCGCGAGACCCTGTTGAGAAGCAGCCAGCGCCACGTTGCCCCATGAATCCCTCACCAACCCTTGAGCTGCTCCCTCTGCAATTATGGAGACAGAAGCATAATCAAGGTATAAAGAAGATACGCCATCAGTCACAGGATGTGGAGTAATGTCGGCGGTCTGCCCGCCCGACATGCCGCTTGTCCACGTTATGCCGGCGAACTCGGTCAGGTCCCAGCAGATCTCTGGGTAGTATCCGCCTATCACAAGAAGACCACCGCCGCCAAATACGAAATCTTGTATTGCTGAAAGCTCGTCTGAAGTATACGGAAAGTATGGCGTCACAATGATGCACACATTGTAGCCTTGCAGCGTAGCAGGTGTGATTCCGCTGTAATTCAGGGAGTCGATGTCGTACCCTCTGTCAGCAAGTTGTCCAGTCCAAACGCTATACGAAAATATCGATTGGGCTCCATGACTCTGATCCCAAAGAACGCGACCCTTGAACTCTGCTGCATTGATTAGTTTCATGGCGAAATTGTTTACCGTTGACTCTTCAGACGGTCCAGGTGGTGAATAAGCCGTGACGTTGTATATTCCTTCAATCGGGGCATCAAACGTGTAGCTCAATGTATATGATTGCAGTGTTTGAAGCTCTATATGAGAAGCAATTTGAACTTGAGTGTCATTGATCAGCAGTTGCAGCTCCACGTCAGTCTCTGGGTGTTGTCCAAGATTTATTACAGTTGCGTTGAGCAACGATGATTGGCCCAAGCGCATGCGTCTGGGCGTTTGCAGCACGACGGCAATATCGTGCTCCCGCAACGGTGGCGTAAAAACAACAGTACGAATATGGTTTAGGTCTGTAAGGTCTTCCGCGAGAATGTCGCCGTTGCCGTCTGATATGCCAGCGGTGGCCGAAACAGAGCCGTCATTGTCGCCGTAGTTAAACTGTATCACCCCGTCTATCCCCAAGATCACCTCAAAATCTGCAATGACACCTGAACCGTAATGTTGAACGCGCCATTCGATGCCCACATGCGTCGAATTCTCCCAAATATAAATGCCCTGCGGATCGTACGACGTCCAGTCGTCCCAAGCCGGGGCAATCGCCAACTTCCAAGCCAACTCAGGTACGCCGTTACCGAGACTCGAGTCCGACCAGTTGAAGGATATCAAACCGTTGCTTGAGACATAGATTCTGTCATAGTAATTTCCGTAAAACAGAAAACTAAAGGGCAGGTCATACTCCCAACTCATATCGTCTGCATGCCAATCCACAGGTGTACCACCGCCAACCCACCTGGGCGAAAAGTATTCTCTCTTGTAAAGCGAAACTGCTACAATCTGGCTCTGTGTATTGTCAACCGTATAGCCTTCACCCTGCACTGGTGGAACATATGCCGTAACGTTGTATTTCATGCCAACAATTGCCGGGCCAAACAAGGAACTAATTGTTTGGGACCCTCCCGCGACCAGTTCAGGAATTAGAACTGAATACAGTTGAGTGTCGTTGACTATTAATCGCAACTCGACGTCCGTTTCGTTGCTGAGACCATTATTAAGAACAGTTGCGTTGAGTAAGGTCGATTCGCCTACTCGCAAAGAGGTTGGAGCCTGCAGGGTGACTGCAAGATCGTGTGCGGGTTTTTCATAACGTGACCATCTGATTGCGTTGTAGAGCAGTTGTAAGTGATAATGATAGTACGGTGGTACGGTTTCGAGAAAAGGAGAAATATAGATCAAACCGCTGTATGCGGCAATAGCAGCTTCATTGTAGTGTCCCTTGGCAAGGTAAGTGCCACCCTGCAATTCGTTTGCGCTCCAAGCTCCGTCAGAAGGAAGCGCGGTTCCTACGTTTGGAAAGACAATTGGATTTGGAACGTTTGCAAAGACAGGGTGAGTTGTGTTCAGCAAGTGCATAAGGTCTGTGCCCGTTGAGTACCAATATATGTCGTCTCTTAATCCGAAAAGCGGCGCCAATTTGTTGTTGTTCGGAGCGTATGAATAGAAAGTTCCTGATGTTGCGATGAGCCCGTGCCCTTCATGGACATAACGAGTTATCGCTCTAATCTCAGAGTCTGTGAATTCCCATCCATAGTAATAATCGTATGCGCAAGAAATGATCAAAACATCTGCCTCGGTCGCGGATATGTCCTCATAAGTGATGTCCATCTTGTTCAAAGACACATAGTCGACATACGCCATCTTGTCACCGAGAAGTGGCCAGTCTGTACCTAGTGCTTGCCAATTTGCGATTGCGCTGGAGTAGACGTTTCCTGCTGAATGTAAGACAGCGGCAATCACGGGAAGACCAGCGTATACCGGTTTCGTAAGTGCGTTGTTCTCCACACTCGTTTCGCCTATTTGTGGCAAAACAAAGAATGAGAGGTTGTATAGGCCTTCAACTGCTGGATCAAAAGCCATAACCACTGATATCATCTCTCCGCTTGGCAGAAAGGTGATGTGCGAAGAGTCGACGATTGTGTCGTTCGCTAGAAGCTGCACGGTGACGTCGGTCTCGTCTTCGCCAAAATTCAGAACGGTACAGTTCACACTGTTTAGTGTTCCAATTTTGAAGTAAGGCGGAGTCATCCAATTGTGGGCTATCAATTCATGGACCGGGGGCAACGTGTTGACTGCGTTTTGCGCATTCACTCTCCCGTTTCCAAAGTCAACGTCAAAACCACTGTCACCGAGGTCGTCGGCAGTGTAACTCAACCACATACGAACCCAGTCTCTCGTTCTGTTTGAATATCTACTCCACGCAAGGGCCGCGACACCTGCAACGTGTGGACAAGCCATAGATGTACCACTCATATAATCATAATTCATGGAAAAGCCGTAAGCGACGTTCATATATACTTCGTAAGTTGGCATCGTGGAGTATATGTCGACTCCTGGAGCTGCCAGTTCAACCCAGTCGCCCCAATTCGAGAACCATGCTTTTTGGTCGCTCTGGTCAGTTGCCGTTACGGCTATCACTTCATCGTAGGCAGCAGGATATGATCTGCTGTTCGACTCGTCGTTTCCTGTCGAGGCCACGAGCAAGACGCCCGCATTGTAGGCATACTTGACTGCATCATGCATGAGCTGGCTGTCAGTGTAGCCGCCAAAGCTCATGCTTATTATCTTTGCGCCACTATCGGTTGCGTGTATGATGCTATTTGCTATCGTGTCAGCATATCCATAGCCATAGCTGTCAAAGGCCTTTTCAACCATAATTCGGACCTGAGCAAGTCCAGCGATCCCTTCGCCGTTGTTCATGACGGCTGCGATTATCCCGGTACAGTGAGTGCCGTGCCCAAAATCATCGAGGGGGTCGTCATCATTGTTCACCCAGTCACGACCCAGGGCAACGTAATTTGCGGCGATGTCTGGATGGAGATAATCGACTCCGGTGTCAATTACTGCAACGAGCAGCGAAGGATCACCAACTGTTGTGTTCCACGCAAAGTCTGCTCCTATCTTTTGTGGCCCCCACTGCATGTTCCAATAAGGATCATTTGGAACTGCCTGAACCTGAACTTTAGCGTCGGGTTCCACATAGCTAGCTATGTCCGCAGCACGTAACTCTTCCATAAAACTCGTTGTCGACATCAGTGGAAGCTCAACGATTACTGCTTTCAACCTGCCTTGCATTTTGACAGTGTTGACAATGCGTGCATGATGATTGGATGCGATATCCTCGAGTTTGGCTGTTCCGGAAGATTTTCCTTCGGCTATTCCCACGACTAACCGGGTCTTGTTGCCTTCGAAAAGCGTGAGATCGCCATATTGATCCAGATTAGAATCCACGCTTGTCTTCGGAGCCGCCTTGACCCAGGGAGGAGATCCCGCATCCCGATTCACATTGCTACCTGGGGAGCTTGATCCAAAATTGGTACTTGAGAGAGTCTCATAAGCGACATCATATTGTCCAAATATAGGTCTTGCAAAATAAACGCAGCCAGAGGCACTCAGAAAAAGCAGCGTTACGAATAATACACCTAAAACTTCCTTCCTCATCCCCCGTATCCCCAGCGCACGGACGGTAGTATGGTTCGAAACGAATAAAAGGTTTATGGAACCATCTTCCAGAATGTCAACAACCCAAACATTTTCATAAGAAAGTATCAAATGCAAAAATCTGCGTGTTCCCACGAGCCAGTCGAGGAAGCGCGCGATTTTGGATTTCCTTCTGCCTGCGTTGAATGAATGGGAAGGTGTAACAAATTACTTTGCGCGCACTACTCGGGCACAATACTACTCTCCCGACTGTGGCTTCATAAAACTGTATAAGAAAGGATGGTGTGCGTTGTTCTTAGTTCTAGAAAAGCATTTCACAAGTTATTAATAGGTACATCGTTGATAATATGATAATTGTAACTTTCATGACAACCTCCAGATATATCTTAGAGTCTATCTTGGCTGAAATAGAATGCCAGACGTATTCGTCTGGAGGTAGGAAACCGCCTATCCGTAAGTGAACGGATGAAAGAGGTCAAGTTGAAGATGGAGGAATGAGAATGAAGACAAAAGTGATCGCGGCACTAGTGGTGGCGGTGTTTCTGGGAGGCTTATTGACAGCATCAACGGCAAGAGCACGCATTGCAGAGTCCATGGAGCCTCTTGGATGTGAACTGGAAATGGACGTAGATTGGGCGAACATGAAGTGGGACGGAACCATTGACGGAGATATCGAAGGATCTATCACGGTCTTCGAGATGGGGGCTAGTTTTCCAGGCAAAACGGAAATGTTCCATGAAACATGGGTAATCGTGACAGACTCTGGGTCAATCTCAGGATTTGACGATGGTGTTTGGAGCTTTGTAAACTTTAAATGGGTGGCTAATGGTCGGGTGACAGCGGCGACGGGGAGCTGGGCGTACTTGGTTGGATGCAACATGCGTTACAGTGGCACGACAACTGAATTCCTAGGCGTCGGATTCCCAATCCATGGCACAGGCACATTGATGATTATGCCGCGCTCGCATTGATGGTTTCAATGATGTTTGTATTTGGGTTTTTCTTGAGAAGATGGATGCTTCGCCATAAGATTCCCTTTTTTTACAGAATATGACGCGCGTGTCTCTTCTCCAATTGCGATTCGAGCCATGTATCGCTATATGCGAATGTTGGATGTCAGATTTATTGGTTGAATGGTAAGAGCGTTTAGGTTGACATCAAAGCGCGAGAGCTACGAACAAAACTCTAACAAACACCGGCAAAACCAATCCACTTCACCATTGCTCCACTCTGAAGATACTCCTACCCAACATAGAAAAAGCCAATAAAACCCCACAAAGGCACGACTGAAGACCCAGTAGAAGACCCTTCTCCAAGACTCTGCACGAAAAAGCCTAGGGGGGAGGGGGGTAGGCTGCTAATCGCTGAATGGTAACGGTTAAGACAACGGACACGTTATGGCTACTGCTGCTTCCTCTTCAATATATTCTCCAGAAAAGGCTTCATCTTGGCGTTTTCAGCCTTAATCTTGTCCTTCCCCAAAGCCTGCATCTGCCCAGCGATCTCACGAACAACCTCAGCAAACTTGATACCCTCAGCCGCCGAAACATACTCAACCCGCAAACGCTCAGGACTCATACCAAGCTTCTGCAACATCGGCGCCAACGCATCCATCCGCGCCTTCATCTTATAATTCCCACTGATATAGTGACAATCATACGGCAAATGACAAGCACCAACCATAACCATCCCAGCACCAAGCCGAAACGCCTCAAAAATGAAATCGCGGTCCACGCGTCCTGAACACATGACCCGGATCGGCCGAATCACAGGCGGATACTCAAAACGACTCGTCCCCGCAAGGTCAGCACCAGCATAACTGCACCAGTTACACAAAAACGCCAAAATCTTACCCTCAGGGTCCGTTTCCAAAGCCGCACGAATCTGCGCCACAATCTGCGCATCAGTAAAATGCTTCTGAGTAATCGCGTCAGCAGGACACTCAGCGACACAAGTGCCGCAACCATGACACATCGCACTCTCAGTCACAGCCACCTGGCCCTCAGGCGCACGAATAGCACCGTAAGGACAAGCCTTAGCACACAAACCACACTTCACCTTAGTGTTACGGCACTTCGCAGGGTCAACAACCGCCACGATCGGCTGAATCTTATAAGTAGGCTTCGA
>Ga0315294_10005727_pt1 | contig 13637 bp, 14 predicted proteins | sample YL17G13_40_MG_FD_203626 | JGI IMG/M metagenome (GOLD analysis project Ga0315294, IMG submission 203626) | Sediment microbial communities from Yellowstone Lake, YNP, Wyoming, USA - YL17G13_40 | ecosystem: Environmental > Aquatic > Freshwater > Lake > Sediment | place: USA: Wyoming | collected... | reverse complement strand
ACTGGCTCGAGGCCGTCACCCCACCGCTTGAGAAACACATCAGAGAATTAGGGGATACGATCATGATTTTACTCGAAAATGAGAGGAAAAAACGGAAAACGAATTAATTTTATTTTTAGAGAAGGCACCTGTGTACATTCACAACATCTGTATTCTAATCAACCTTTTCAATAACCCGTAACGCCCCCAAGTCGTTTGAAAGAGAGCCCTCCCCGCATCCTCTGCATCCTTCTCAGTAGTGAATCCCCGCCCGCTTCACATGCTTCGTAGAGCATCACCATGCTCGCACCTGCTCTGCGATCGGCTCATCTATCGTACAGTCATTAGGGAAGGCAATTCAGTCCAAAAGAGGAGCCCTGGTAAAGAGGCCCCGTGATTTTTGCCACTATTTTTTGTAAAAAAATGCGCGACGCTGAGGTGACCCCAAAAGGGAATAAACGAATATGTAAAGAGGATTGATAAATCAATACTCAATTACAGCATATTTCATAAAAAATTTTTAAAAGTTGTGAAAAAATAGAATCGAACATCACGTCTCGGTGCTCGGCTGGGGCTTCGGAAAATCCGTTCAAATCCCTATATAGGGCTTCGTTTCAAACCTTTTTTCAAATGGTATCGGGCACTTAATCACAAAGACCTTGAATCTGGTATTCGTATAATGTCTTCATGTCGGAGCCTGCCTCATGCTGAATCCTCTCTGGTATGATAATTCCCGCCCGGGTGGGATTGCGGTTCTTGAAACCATAGTGAAAAACGAAGAAAAACCCTGGTTTGTCCCTCTGAAGCATACCGAACTCGAAGGATCGATTGGGGGGCCTCTTGCCGAGTTTACCCTCACGCAGATATTCCGATTTAACAAGGATCAGTGTCCCCACGTCATTGAAGCGCTGTACCGGTTTCCGCTGCCCGGTGATGCAGCGGTGACGGGAGTGAGGGTGAAGTTCGGAGATGTCACAATTACTGCTTCCCTAAAGCCCCGATCAGAAGCAGAAGCTGAATATGAAGAGGCGAAGAAGGAGAAGCGATCGGCGGCGCTGGTGACACGCGAGTCGCCCGATGTCCTGACGCTCCGAGTTGCCGGGATAGCACCAGACGAGGAAGTCGTGGTGCAGACTCAGTATGTGCAAGTGGGAAGACCGGACCAGATTGGGTTCTCGTATCGAATCGCACTGACCCCTGCACCGCGGTATGTAAGGGAGGATGAACGCTACTCCCGCCATGCCCATGGGCAGCCACTGGCGCTCTTCGCTGACCCGAAGCACCGGTTCAGGATGAAAGTATCCGTGTCAGGGAAGGGGACCGTCACCAGTCCCACTCACAGCCTCTCATCTCCCGAGGGAGAACCAGTCATGCTCGCAGAGGGAGAGGTGATCCCGGACCGGGACTGTATATTGGTTTGGCACCCCCCTCAGGAGCAGCAGGACGTACCGATCCTGCAGCTCTTTGTTGACGGGACTGATGCGCCGGCTTTCCTAGCCCTCGTTACACCTCCAGCCGGGTTGCACCCGGTAACGGCGTCAAAACGCATTCCTAGAGACGTGGTCATTCTCGTCGATCATTCTGAATCCATGTCCGGGGCCAAATGGGAGGCAGCGGACTGGGCGGTGGAACGTTTCCTGCGGGGCCTCACACCCGACGATAGCTTCAATCTTTGTCTCTTCGAATCGCGAACCCACTGGTTTTCGAGTGTGCCGATACCGGGGACATCGGAGAATATCGATAAGGCTGTCAACTTTCTGCATGGCAAGGACAGCGGAGCGACCGAACTTGGCCTTGCTCTCGAAGAAGCCCTTGGTCAGCCGCGTACGAAGGAAAGCGCACGGCATGTAATCATCCTCACCGATGTGGAGGTGAGCGATGCTGGACGAATCCTGCGCCTGGTCACTTCCGAAGCTGAGCGGTCTGATGGGAGGAGGTGCAGCATCCTCTGCATCGATGCCGCACCCAATGCTCACCTCGCGTATGAAATCGCCAAGGAGGGCCGGGGTGTCGCGCGTTTCCTCACCAGTTCCCCCAAAGAAGAGGATATCACGACTGCACTTGAGGAGATCCTGGCCGAATGGGATTCTCCGATCGCAAAAGGGGTATTGCTCATGGTGAACCGGACGGACCTCTTCGTTGATGGCCGGCAGGTCACTCAAAATTCTGAAAAAACGTGCACAGTTGATGTTGGTGATCTGGTCCTAGGCAAGAGTACCTGGGTAGTGGGGAAGAGTGGTGCAGGTTCAGATCCGTTGTCCATTAAACTCTTCGCGAATCGGGGTATCAGCTCTCCAGCATCGGTCACCACTTCCACCGCAGTGCGATGCCTCTTTGGTGCCAGGTTGGTGATGGAGCTGGAGTATCTGATGCATGCGGATTATCAGGAGCCTGAATTCATCCGCCGACTCGGTATGCTGGGGTACGATGGGAAATCGGTTCTCAAATTCGAATCGGAAAAGGTGTATGCCGAGCACCGAATGGAAGACTCCAGGAAAGCGCTGAAGGATCTCCTCATCAGGGAATCCCTCTCCTACGGCGTCCTCTCCTGCGAGACCGGCTTCATCGCCATAAGACAGGAGAAGGGTAAGGAGGTTCAGGAAGTCGTCATCGTTCCAAACGCACTTCCAAGTGGATGGGATGAGGGATTTCTGTCCCCTAATTCCATGCCAATGATGCCTAGTCCTAGTCCTGTGGTCAGTCAATCCGTATCGCAAGCCCGCATGCCGATGCGGTCTAGCAGAATGAAGATTTCACGACGCAGAAGCCGGGATAGCCCCTTCCTAATGGAAGAAAATTTAGAGGCTGATGATTTAATCCTTCCATCTCCCATAACGGCTGTGCAACAAGACGCCTCATCCCGGGAAATGAAATGGACAGTATTTTCCGGTACACCAGTCTTTGTCAAAGGCCAGGCCATTCTCTTTGATTCATTACAAGAAAAGAAGGAGAAACTTTTCCCAGACACGGTCCAATTGAAGAGACTGGAGCTGGTGATCAAGGATGGGGTGACAATAAAAGGATCTGGACTTGTTCTCCATATCTTTGTTGACGATATCGTCGTACCAAGGGTCCGGGTTTCCCTGAAAGATTTGATGCAAAATCGTGGGAGCAGACCGCTCAATATCCGGCGAATCAATGGTGCCTTGATACGGTTGGTACTGGTTGATCCTGAAGGTGAATGGGCAGCGAAATCACCAGCGATTGAGGTGTTCCTTGAATAATATCACAAAATTGAGGTGGATAACTGGATGACATCTACCAACACTCCCGATTTTTCCGATGAATTGGTACACCCGTCATTAGAAGATATCCAGGCAATTCTACAATTTCTCCCGGAATTTGAGAGACCTGACTTTTCACTAGGTCACGTCCATGAAGAGAAGGGACAATTTCCCTGGTTTGAATACTGCATTTGTCTCATACAATGAATCGAGTTCTGCCATTATCCCTCGATGCAATCCGTCAGAGAATTGATGATTCTAAGAGAATCTCTTTCCAAAAAACCAACCATTATCTCCTGCTTCGAAATATACACAAACCACCCATCTGGGAGGGTCAGCCACACTATGGACTGCACCGGGTGTCCCGGGCTTTGTCAAGATTGTCTCTGGCGATGCCACCATGGAACTGAATGGCTGGGGATAACAATAGAGACCTAACCCCTTGTTTTTTTATTACTGTTGGGGTTCACCGGGGAAATGCCCGTCCAGATGGTCAACCGGTCGGTCTGGAATTTCGATGGTCTCTTCTCGCAATCCCTCCACTTTCACCCTCCCCCCTCGATAAGGAATTGGGGGGAGGTGCTCCAGGAGGTACTGTGGCGTACAACGATCTGAAGGAGTTCCAGGGAAAGGTCTACTCCGGCATGCCCATCGGGGGAACGCATGTCTGGGAGTATCCCCACGGCATCTGGCAGGAGCGGAAGGTGGCGCCGGACCGCTGGGAATTCTCCTTCCTCTCGGAGAAGAAGAGGGCCAGGATGGCCCCGGAGGGCTCGGGGGCCCTCCCCGGGACCCAGTTCCACTGGTTCATCCTCGCCCACCAGCGGGTCCGGAAGGTGGACGGGAACACCTACGAGACCGTCATGGAGGGCGTCAAGTACAAAGTCGCCCATAAGAGGCCGCACTGGCGTGGCTGGAGCACGGAATACCCGGACAACGAGCCGGAGACGGAGATCCTGATCCGGATCCTGGAGGAGCAGCTGGCAGAGCTGAAGGGAGACGGCGCTCCGCTACAGGGGGAGATGGTCCGTAGAGATCGATGAGTCAATCTCCAGTATCAGGGTGTGGTTCCCCTGGATTGATCCAGAACAGAATCCCTGCACAGCTCCCATGGCCCGGACCCACCGATCCGTTTTAATAAACCCCCGTGTCTAAAGATTACTGGTTTCCCATGGACTTCGAGAAACTGGGCGCATTCTACCTCGGCAGGGAGTACAGCCTCAAGGACCGGAAGCTCCTGGACCGGCTCGTGATGTACGACTCCCGCGACCTCACCACCCATGCGGTCTGTATCGGGATGACCGGGAGCGGGAAGACCGGGCTCTGCGTCGGTCTCCTGGAAGAGGCCGCCATCGACGGCGTCCCTGCCATCATCATCGATCCCAAGGGCGATATCACCAACCGGCTGCTCATGTTCCCGGACCTCACCCCTGCGGAGTTTGCCCCGTGGATCAACCCGGACGACGCACGGAGGAAGGGGATAACAGAGGAGGCGTATGCCGCGCAGCAGGCAGAGTCATGGCGGACCGGTCTTGCCTCCTGGGGGCAGGACGGAGGCCGTGTCCGGGCCCTCCGGGATGCCGTGGACCTTGTGATCTACACCCCGGGGAGCGATGCCGGGGTCCCGGTCTCGGTCCTCCACTCCTTTGCCGCCCCGGCCCTCAGCTGGGAGACGGATGCCGAGATGCTCCGGGAGAAGATATCCGGGACCGTGACTGCCCTCCTGGGACTCATCGGGGTGGACGCCGACCCGCTCCGGTCCCGGGAACACATCCTTCTCTCCTCCCTCTTTGAACACTTCTGGCGGGGCGGTAAGGATCTGGACCTGGTCACCCTGATCCAGGCCATCCAGAACCCGCCTCTCCGGCAGGTCGGTGCCTTCGATATCGAGACTTTCTTCCCGGCCAAGGACCGTGTCCCGCTCGCGATGCGGCTGAACAACCTCATCGCGGCACCGTCCTTCCAGTCCTGGATGAACGGCCAGCCCCTGGACATCCCGGGGTTCCTCTCCACCAGAGAGGGGAAACCACGCCACGCGATCTTCTACCTGGCGCATCTGAACGATGCCGAGCGGATGTTCTTTGTCACGCTGCTCCTCCACCAGGTCCTCTCCTGGGTCCGTGCCCAGACGGGGACGACCAGCCTCCGCGCCTTCCTCTACATGGACGAGGTCTTCGGGTTCTTCCCCCCCGTCGCAAACCCACCGAGCAAGCAGCCGATGATCACACTCCTGAAACAGGCGCGGGCCTTCGGCCTCGGGGTTGTGCTCACCACCCAGAACCCGGTGGACCTGGACTACAAGGGCCTCTCCAACACCGGCACCTGGTTCATCGGGAGGCTCCAGACGGCCCAGGACCGTGACCGGGTCCTGGACGGGCTGGAGGGTGCGGTCGCGGGGAAAGGGAGCGCCTTCTCCCGCGGGGCGCTCTCGGATACCCTCTCCTCTCTCGATAACCGCGTCTTTCTCCTCCACAACGTGCACGAGAGTGCCCCCGTGGTCTTCCAGACCCGGTGGGCGATGAGCTATCTTCGCGGGCCGCTGAGCCGCGAGCAGGTACGGGTCCTGATGAGGGAGAGACGCTCGGATCTTCCCGTCTCCTCCGGGGCTGCGCCCCGGCCCGCTGCCGCGGTCCCGTTTCCCGGGGATCCGGCGGTCGATGCCTCCACGCTGCCCCCCGCCCTCTCCCCCGACCTCCCGCAGCGCTACCTCCCGGTGCGGATCAGTCGCGAGGCCGCGGAACCCAGGGTTGCCGGCACACAGCCGGGAACCAGCACCTCTTCAATCCTCGTGTACGTCCCCGCGGTGTGGGCTGCCGGCCGCATCCATTACGAGAGCCCGAAGCTGAAGCAGGACGTGGAACGGGAATTTAGCCTCCTCGCCCCGTTCGCCCCCGGAGGGAGCGTGGCATGGGATGGCGCCCCTCCCGCCCCCGGGACGCCCAGCGATCTCTCCCCCTCCCCGGCTCCCGATGCCCGGTTCCTCGTTGCCCCGGAGACCTCCCGGGCGCTGAAGAAATTCCTATCTGAGAAACAGAATCTCATCAGTTATCTCATCCGTTCTCAGGAGCTGAAACTCCGATCCTGCCCGGTTGTGCAGCTCACCTCGAGGCCTGACGAACCCGGGAACGAGTTCCTCCTGCGGGTCCGGCTGGCCGCGCGGGAACGGCGGGACGCCGAGGTAGAAGCCCTGCGGAAACGCTATGAGGGCCGGATCGGGACGCTGGAGGACCGGCTCCGGAAGACAGAGATGACGGCGGACCGGAAGCAGGCCGATGCCGAAGCACGGAAGCGGGAAGCGATGCTCTCGGTCGGCGAGTCGGTGATAGGTGTACTCCTGGGCCGGAAGAGCATCCGGTCCGGGTCCGCCGCGGCCAGCAAGTACCGTCAGAGCACCTCCGCCGGCATGAGCGCCCGGGAGGCGGAGGAGAACGCCCGCACCCTCACCGAGGAGATCCAGGAACTCAAGGGAGAGCTGGACAAGGAATCCTCGGTCATCACCGCACGGTGGGAGAAGGCAGTGGAGGAGATCGGAGAGGTGGCGGTGCAGCCAAAGAAGACCGGGATCGATATCACGTCGTTCGTCCTCGCCTGGGTCCCCCACTGGCAGGTGACCGCCCGCGGGAGCTCGGGAGAGGTCCGGACCGAACGGATCGATGCGTCGCGGTAGTCTCGTAACGGATTCCATTTTTTCCGGTGATGATCCCGGCTAAACCACCACCGTGGAGAGCCGGGATGCACCGGGAGGATAGGGATGAAATCGTCTCGGGATTGGAACAGAAAAATGGGGGTGTTCGAGATCTACACAACCTTCACATTTCCTCTCGTGAGGGTCAGGTAGGGAGGATTTCTCCCGATATCCACTTCGTGAATGGCACCCTCAAGCGTGTTGGTGCAGCCATATCCCACCTGATCAGGGCATCCCTCCTTCACAAAGAGGATGAATCCCTGCCCTGCCCTGCACCCTTCCGTGAGTGTGGAATGGGTAATCACACCGGCCATTGCAGCATTCTTCCCCTCCGTCTTCAGGTAGAGGATGTTGCCACCCCAGTTCTGCCTGGGTTGTCCGATGTACCGATCGGTGTTGATGAAATACCCCCGCGCGTTGTTTCCCGGGCCAATCTGAAGTGCCGAGAAGATCATTGTTCCCGTAAACTCAGGAGTTGAGGGGAGCAATACGTAGGTTCCCCCGCCGAAGACTATATGGTGCGCCGGTGCTGCCGATGCCGTTACTGCCAGGCTCGCCAGTACCACCAGTGTCACCAGTCCGAGTGTGACATTTTTCATGGTTCACCATTCTCAATACATCACTGCACCCCATGGGGGGGTGCGTATCCTCCGGAGAGACCTGCCAGATCTGTCCCCAGGGAGTCGATGTAACCTCCCGATACCTGGTTTTCCCCGCAATGGAGTAACTGAGGGTGTTTCGTCCTTCCATATAATGATGAGAGATTTGCATTTCCCTGGAATGCACGACAGGGAAAAAAACGATGAGTATTTCAGAGGAGCTTCGTCTCTTCCGTGGGTCTCGGGACCTTGACGACGAGCACCCGGAAGACGGACTTACTCTCGTTGATCCAGCGGTGCGGGATCCGGGCCGGGCTCTCCACCAGCATGTCCTTTCCCACCGTCTGCCGCTCGTTCCCGATCTCGACGACTCCCGTGCCTTCCAGCACGTAGAAGAACACGTCGACCGGTGTCATGTGCCGCTTCAGGGACTCCCCCGGCTTGAGCGTGATGACGACTGCCACCGCGTGGGGGGTCTCGTAGATCTTCCGTGCGTCCACGTGGTGCGGGTTCGGGCCCGATACCACCTTTGCCACTTCGGTAATCTTCATCTCAGTTTCACCTTCTCCAGGGGTATGAATGGAATGAGGTTGAGCAGCTCCGACCTTAAGGTTTCCATGCCGATCCGATCCATGAACCGGGCGGTCCTCTCCTTCGGTCTCCCATGGCTCCCAATAAACATTCCTGCGTTATCTGAAGACCCCCCGCTGCGTGTCCTGTCATCAGTCCCTGAAAAATTCCGGGATCCATTATTCCGATAACATCACAATAAATGTAATTGACCGTTACAAAAATCCACAATGTTGAAAGTATTACTTTCCGGTCTTCCACTTCGGCGGCCTTTTTGGTAAAAATATTGTTTATCATTTCAATTCCTCCTGATTTATCGGGTGGTGGTATCCTGTTTCATGGGATTGCCCCTTATTCCCGGGCTTTCTCCTTCATGTGCTGCGCAAACTCTTCTGCATTCCCGAGGTCTCCGGCATCCGGTCTGCCTTTATTGAGCCCCCCGAAATATTTCAGGAAACTGTTCGTGTTCCAGCCTGCACACCCGAATTCACCAATGACGGTGTACCCTTTTGCCTGCAGCTTTTCCCGGATCTGCTGGTGATTCTTTTCGATGAACTCCCTGTTTGCAATGAAGGCCGGAGCCCCGTAGGTTGAGAAGAGGAAGGCTTTCTTATTGCTTACCTGTGGCAGCCGGTCGGCAAGATCAAGGACGGACGGGTCGAAAGTCGCGCTGTAGATACCTGAGCCGAAGCCGACCAGATTGTACTCTGCGATCTCCCCGGGCTTAACCTGCTGTGGCGTTTTTACTTCGGCACCAAGGACCTGAGCAATGGCTTTTGCAATCTTCTCTGTATTGTTATGATGATAGGAGAACACAACCACGAGAGATTTCATCGCATGCGGATCCTTTTGTTCATTTCCATTCTTCTCCATTTTTTCACCGTTCCTTTTTGTTATCATGTTCCACCGTTATCACGACATTTCCTTTTTTGTGGCCCTGTTCAACATACCGATGAGCTTCTGCAACCTGTTCCAGCGGCCAGCGCCGGTCGATGACCGGTTGTATTGCTCCCGCCTCCAGGAGATCTTTGAGTAAAATCAAATTTTCAACAGGAATGTTGGGCGTTTCATCATCGACTGACAGGTTTTTCCATTTCTCTCAGCTGAAGAACCTCCGGAGGTCCGTATTTTGTGCATACCACTGCTTTCATTTCGCCACCTCTGGTTTCTGTACCAGGAAAAAGGTACTGAAATTGATGATACCCTCGTCAAGAAGCCGGAACCCGGCCTGTTTGAAGAGAGGGTGGTATTCTTTGCGGGAAGGGAGGATAAAACAGAACACGCTCATAACTGCGAATGTGTGAAGGCCTGGCGTCGGGACAACAACCAACATATTTCCTCCGGGTTTCAGCACACGGAACATCTCTTTGAGTCCGGTAAGTTTTGCCTTGCCCAGATTGTTCAGCAGCAGGGTGCTTGCAGCCGTATCAAAGGTATTATTCTGGAATTCAAGATGCGTCACGTCTCCCTGTACAATCCTGACCCTGTCGGTTATTCCGGCAATTTTCAGGTTTTTTTCAAGCAAATCCCTGTTGCTTATAGATTCGGAATTCGGATCAAACAGGTCAAGGGCCACAATCCGCCCGTTTTTCATCACCTTGCCCAGCTCTACCGTTGTTCTGCCGGAACCACATCCTGCATCAAGGATGAGATCATGATCAGAGGAGAATAAATCAACAAAGGGAAGTGTCATGTAATCTGTGGACATAACCTTTCTTACCACGATACTTCCTATAAAAAAATGTACCGATAATAAAAGAAGAGGCAATGACAGAACCTGAAAATACGGTGAAAAAAAATTAAAAAACAGAACCAGACTCGCAATAAAACAAATCACTCCCATAATCGGAGGAACATTCTCAAATAACCGATCCCCGCCGAAATCAAACTTTGGTTTGTTCATGTATTCGCCTCATTTTTTTCGTTCATTACATTTCCTGCCTCTCCCGGTTGAAGACCATCGGGCGGCCCGTATTGTGTGCATACAATTGCTTTCATAAGTATTCCTCCAAGATTGATTTTCGAATTCTTGGATCTTTGCTGAGTCCATAGTAGGATAAAGGTCACATTCGAATAAAAATCAAACTAAAAAGAGGTGAAGAATCAAAAAACCTCAAAACTTATACCCCCATCCCCGTAATCAAGCCGACAATCTGCTGAGCTGTTGCCGGGTCCAGGACCTGAGCCAGGACAAGCCCCGCCATAGCAACGAACAGCGTCCAGAATACTTTATTCACCTGTTTATTCTTCCCGAACGCATTAATGGCTGCTTCCGTGTCCGCCTTCATTACCTGTTGCATAATTTTCGGCATGAACACAAACAAAGGAAGAAACAAGACCGCGGCACCGATGAATGCCAGGGAGATTTCCGCCCGACCTGCAAGGAAGATCCCGGCAGGGGCCGCCGGTCCGGTCGGCGGCATCGCCCAGGTCCCTGAACACGCCATCCAGGTCCTCTGGTGCTATCCCAACGAGGGCGATCCGCCGACCCCCCGTGATCTTCAGGGCCGGGACCGTGTACTTCCGGGCGACGGCCGACACCCGTTCCAGGTGATCGGGGCTCACGGTCCCTGCAGGTGTCCTCGTGATCACCGCGTACGTCTTCCCATCCCGCTGGATGATGGCACCTTCCAAAGATGCGGTCATGATGCCGTATCACTCCCCTTCCTGGGATTACTGTTTCTCAGGCGACTCTGCGAACCGCTGGTAACAGCAGATGCCCCATTCCTTCAGTTCCCCGGGCTTCAGATCCCGCAGCATGGGCTCCGCGTGCTCCTCGCAGACGACGGAGTGGCAGCAGCCCATGATCTGCAGCCCGATGGCCTCCCTCCCGCAGACCTCGCAGTACCGGCGCTCCATAACGCTCCTACGCCCGTTTCCCCCCGGGGGAGATAGTTCTTCGCTGAAATTTCATTTTCTTCCTCCTTCCCGCCACCCCGGTCCGTCGGATCCGGACCAGGGGAAGACCGCCCCACATCCCGGTCGTTCACCCGTTGAAGTGGTGGTGGTCATAGGTGTTCCTGATGAACTCCTGTTTCCGGTGCCCGCCCGCCTTCACGGGGGGCTTCAGGTACCCGATGGGCGGGGTCTGGAGCGCCGGGCAGAAGGGGCAGAGGGCACCGCCCACATCGCTGGCATTCTTTCGGACCGGGCAGTAGCAGACCCCCTCGACGAAGTCCACGGCATCGCCGCCGGGAAACGGTGTCCCCACGGCATGGGCGGGCTCCCGGAGGACGAACATCGTGAAACCTGCGAGGAGGTATTTGAGGAACCGGAGGCGGGTGTCCCTGCCGGGAGACCCCCGGCATTCTCCGGCCACCATTTCCCAGTACCGGGAGACAGAGGCCTCGGGGGGGTCCTGCAGGGGGGAAAAGGAACCCTGCTGGGACATGAGCCGGATCCTCTGGTAGGTGCCCAGCAGGTGTTCCGAGATCTTCTCCGTGACACGGGAGCGGTATCCCGGCTCCACGTCAGCGATCTGCCGGGAAAAATTCCCGATCATCTGCCGGAGATCCTGGGGCGAAAAGGAGAGTACAAGAGGGGCGATCTGGGACCCGAGCTCGCCCCGGGTGCGTGCGGCGCCGAGGCGATCACAGGAGGCGGCGATATCCGCCCCGGAACCGATGTCGGTGGTGGTGTGATGGTCCATGTTCACCTCCCTCTCTGCGTTGGATGCCCCGATGTGCCGACCTGCGATCCCCGGAAGGTCTGTACCTCCCCTGGGAAAACTGTCAGGGAACCAGAGGCGACCGTCAGGCCCGTTCCCCGGACAGCCTATATAGGGAAACCGTCCAGATTGTTGTACTCCTGAGAGCATGAATTCATCGCGGTGGAACACGGCATGAAGAGGAAGATCATCCACATCGACGGGGAAAAGTGCACCGGCTGCGGGCAGTGCATCCCGGACTGCCCGGAGGGGGCGCTCCAGCTGATAGACGGAAAAGCCCGGCTGGTCAGCGACCTCTTCTGCGACGGGCTCGGGGCCTGCATGGGGACCTGCCCGGAGGGGGCGATTTCCGTCATCGAGCGGGAGGCGGGAGCCTATGATGAGAAAGCGGTCATGGAGAACGTGGTCCCCCAGGGACCGGCGGTCGTTGCGGCGCACCTGGAACATCTCATCGGACACGGGGAGATGGACCTGTATAACCAGGCGATCGACTACCTGAAAGAACATCACCTCTCGATCCCTCCACACCGCAGCCCGGTGTGTCACCCGGGTCACGCACAGGGTGGCCATCCCTCCTTTGCCGGGTGCCCAGGATCCGCTGCACGGAGTATACCCCGGAATCCGCAGGCCGAATCTCAGCTACGGTCCGGGAACGCAGGTTCCGAGCTGCGGCAGTGGCCGGTGCAGCTGAAACTCCTCAACCCCCGCGCCCCCTGTTTCGACAATGCAGATCTGCTCATCGCCGCAGACTGTGTCCCCTTCGCGTACGCAGACTTTCACCGCGACTTTCTGAAGGACAGGATTGTGATCATCTTCTGCCCGAAACTGGATACCGATATTGACGGGTACAATACGAAGCTGGCGGATATCCTGTCCCACCACGCGATCCGGTCCATCTCCATCCTCCACATGGAAGTTCCCTGCTGCAGCGGGGTAACCCACGTGGTTAACAGGGCCCTGGAACTGTCGGGAAAGGAGATCCCGGTGAAGGAGATCACGATCTCCATCAACGGGCAGGTGGTGTGACTCCCTGACTCTTCCCGCAGCTCGGGCTGGTTCAGGAGGAGGCGTCACTGATGGCGGGTGACGAAAAGGACGGGTATTACTGCACGATCTGCGGAGGCATCCCCCCGGATCAGATCAAGATCAAGAAGATCCCCATCGACGGGAAGGAGACGGGCATTGACCGGCTGGACTGGATCATCCAGGATGTCATCTCCCTGCACCTGTCCGATGATCGCACCATCACCGATGAACTGGTGAAACGGGTCCGGAAATTCAACTACATTCCCACCAAAAAGATACAGGAATACCGCGTGGCCCTCCTGCGGGAGTACCACATGGTTGTCTCCGGGGGAAGAACCCGCGGAAAGGAGAGGGGCTGAGGGGTCAGGGCTCCGGGAACGATGAGGAGGATGGCATCAGCAGGTACATCCCGTCAGCGGCTGGGACGGGGCCCTCACTGGACACACGGGCTGTTCAGACCTCGACGAAAAGTGAACCGTCCTGCACCGTGACCCGGTAGCTCTTCAGGTCTACTGCGGTCCTCCGTGTCAGGGTCTTCACGAGGTAACTCACGTTCCCCACCACTTTTCCGGTGGTCACGTCGAACCGGGAACCGTGACGGGGGCAGGTGACGACGTTCTTCTCCAGCCTGCCTTTCGTGAGGTCTCCCCGCATGTGCGAACACACGGCATCCATCGCATGGAAGGTACCGTCGATGTTGGCAACAAGGATCCTCTTTCTGCCTGCGGTGAATCCTTTCATCGAACCGGGAGGGACATCAGATGCTGAGCCGAGCTTTTCCATGGTGTTGCCATGGGGATTTCTCAGGAATTAATTCTTTGCCCTGATCCAGGCATCGGTGCTTTTTATCCGAAATACGTGCCCCCGGCGCAGGTCCTTCTCTGCAG
>Ga0315294_10005726_pt1 | contig 13638 bp, 26 predicted proteins | sample YL17G13_40_MG_FD_203626 | JGI IMG/M metagenome (GOLD analysis project Ga0315294, IMG submission 203626) | Sediment microbial communities from Yellowstone Lake, YNP, Wyoming, USA - YL17G13_40 | ecosystem: Environmental > Aquatic > Freshwater > Lake > Sediment | place: USA: Wyoming | collected... | reverse complement strand
TAGTACATATATTATTATCTCCTATTTTTTAGGATAGAGAATACGGTCTACCACCCCATACTTCAATGCATCTTCAGCAAATAACCAAAGTTGTCCGTTTTTAATTTGGTTCATTTGTCTTTGATTTAATTCGGTATGTTTTTTGAGAATATCATTCATATGTTTTTCTAATTTGATTAAAAATCCAGCTTGGTCTTTTATGCTGGTTACATTTCCTTGAAGTAAATCAGCAGTACTATGTTGCATCCAGAATCCATTGATAGTAATAAATCTTTTTTTACCAACAATACTTATCATTGCAGCCATAGAACATGCCTCTCCAGAAATAATTGTATAAACAGGAGCTTCTATTGACGAAATAGTATCTATAATGGACAATCCATAAGTTACATACCCTCCAGGACTATTTATTTCTAAATGAATAGGTTTTATTTTATCTAGATAATTCATAGCCCTTAATTTTGAACAAATTATATCTGCTGAACAATTATTAATTTCATCATAAAGTAATATATATCTATTTTTATTTAAAATTTTATAATAAAATTCTTCATTAAATCTGTCTCTTTTATCACTAATTTGTTCATCTTTAGGTTCTTCATTTTCGTCTTTATACATTTTTTCTCTCCTTTAGTTTATCCTCACTAAATTTAATATTACTTTTATTTAAAATTTTAACATCCTCTGCAACCTCTTCTAAACTGTCAATTATTTTACAATCTTCAATAGCTTCCTCATATTTCCCTATCCAATACGCAGCAATACTTCTTTCGAATCGTAAAACATATGCATAAGTTGGTCTATCTACAAATATAATATCATTAGGATAAGGTATTTCCATCCCCTTATTAGCAAATAAATATGCCTGTTGATATTCTCCTTTTTTTCTACATAAAGCAGCTAATCTCCACAATGGTTCCGCCCTAGAAGGTCTACATTCCCATGCACTTAAATATGATACCTTTGCTACTTCTATTTCTCCCAATAATTCGAAACATAATCCAATTTGGTATTTAGAATAAAATACCTCTTCATCCCAACCTTTCATCTCTACTCTTTTTTCAAATATTTCAATTGCTCTTTCGTATTGACCTACATCTCGTAATGTATTGGCTAAATAAAAATGATACCTAGCATTATTAGGTTCATCTTTTATGCCTTGTTCTAATAAGGTTAAATCATATAATCCTTTAGGTCTAGCAGAACCATGTCTTTCATGGTCAAAATATAAAGTAGTTAATTTACTACGGGTTTTTACTCCTTCAGCATACCAATATTCATGTACACATCCTACACTTTTCCATGCTAATCGGTTGCTAAATAATAGGGGATTATAAAAACTAGTACCAACCCATTTTATTATTATATCATATTGGTCATCGGTTAAATCTTTTTTATTAAATCCATTTAATCTAACTAAAAAATCAGCATCCAACATTATAGAATAATCTGCTTTATTTCTAGTTAGCATTGCAACTTCACTTCTATTATATCCAAAGTTTACCCAGGGTCTCTGAATTACTTCTCCTGGAATTCCCTTCATAGTTTCTTTTATTATGTCTATAGTATCATCTGTACTACCAGTATCAACTATGACCCAATAATCAATTATAGGTTTGGCAGTTTCTAAAGTCTGTTTAATATTCAATTTTTCATTTTTTACTATCATACCTAAACAGATAGTTTTTTCTTTATTCATTTATTACTCCTTTTTGTATTTCACATTCGTAAACAATTGTACCGTCAGATTTGCGTTCTTTTTCTTTCCAGTCTAACGAAGCGAGCATATGGTCCAAATCTTTTCCATTCATTCCCATTTTTTTAAATTTATTACTCAAATCTAAAAAGAAATTATTCATTATCGTGCACCCTTTCTTAGATTATCAGTAGCCCACAAGGGTTGTAAGTTAGTATAATGAAAACACTTAATTTGTAATTTTGGATTTTTGAGGTCGTATTTAGCACATGGAATGATATGGTCTACATGCCATTTACCATAGTTCTTCCAAGTCATACCAGATTTGAATTGATTTTTTAAATACTGTTTTAAAAACTCTATTGAACATCCTATTAATTTTCTAGTTGATTTTGCTTTTGTATTTCTTTTTAAAGCATTAGAAATTCTACTTCGTAAATTTGCAAGAATTTTAAAATTTAAATCCGTTTGTCTTTTTTTATTAATATAAAGTTTGCATACTCTCGATATTCTAATTTTATTCTTTAAACGGTATTCGGTTCGTTTATTTTTATTCTGTAAATAGTATCTTTTATGATATTCTTTTCTTTCATCTGGATTATTATTATAGTGAAATCGATGTTTATTATTTATTGTTTTTTTATTTTTATTTCTGTATACAGTTGATGCTAAATTACGTTGTTGTTTATATGCTATTTCTTTACATTCAATAGAACATAATCTTTTATGTTCTCTAGAAGTAATAAATTTTTGTTTACAAATATAACAAATTTTACTCAACATGTTTTTTCTCCACTTTTTCAGTCTTATTATAAACTATCGTGTTGTCTGCAACGTCTTTAGTAATTACTGTACCTGCTCCAATAAGTACATTCTTCCCAATTCTTACGGGTAGAATTGTAGCATTAGACCCTATGGATGTATTATTACCTACAAAAGTTTTTTCCATTTTCCAATCTCTATTATTAACTTTAGGAAATTTATCATTAGTGAATGTCGCTCCATGTCCTATAAAAACACTATCACCCAATATAACTCCACCACAGATGAATGAATGACTTTGTATCTTACAATTTTTCCCTATAATAACCCCCTTAGTTATTTCTACAAAAGGTCCTATAAAACTATTAGAACCAATTTTACACCCGTATAAGTTTACTAAATTTGGATGAGGTATTTTTACATTTCTACCTATTTTACAATTTTTTATACTCATTTCTTATTCCTCGCTTTGTTGATTGTGTATATGTAATGTACATTTTTCACAACTAGGAGCATCACTATCACACTCGACTTTTAAATATGGGCATTTATTCATTTTTTCTCCTTATTTTATAATAACTGTACATTCTTCATGACTACTCATTCCATCGGAAATTATTGTCCATCCATTATTTGAAATTTTATAAGTTCCTTCTCCCCATACAAACATAGGTTCAATTGCCAAGACCATACCCGATTTTAATTCTAAATCAATATAAGGAGCATGATTTGGTATCTGTGGTTCTTCGTGAACTTCAAAGCCTACCCCATGACCTGAATAATCTTTGAGAATACAAAAATTATCTCTTTTTGCTATTTCATAGATGATTTTAGATACTTCTGTTAAATTATTACCCGATTTACATGCATAAGATGCTATTGCTAAGGCTTCTTTACAAGTATTAATTAACTCATAATGTCTATAATTTTTGGGTTCTCCTATGAGATAGGTTCGTGCTTGGTCTGAAAAATAGTTATTATAATTTATTCCTACATCTATTTTTAAAATGTCGCCATCTTTTAATTTTCGATTATTAGGTAATCCATGAATAATTTCTTCATTTATACTCATACAAGAAGCAAAAGGAAATCCCTTATAACCTTTAAAAGAAGGAAAAGCCTCATTACTAGCAATCATTATTTCAACAAGATTATTCAAAGACAAAGTAGTAATTCCTATGTCGATATATTGTTCTATTTCTTTCAATACAACTTCTCCAATTCTAATTGCTTTTCTAATTTGAATTAAATCTGATTTATTTTTTAGACGTATCATTTTATCTCCAATCTTTTAATCAAAGGTAAACATAAAAAACTCGTCAAAGCTGATGCTATAATAAGCCATTGTAGACCTATTTTGGGGAAAAGAAAGGCTCCTGATAGTCCTGAAGCAGTTCCTGCTAAATTATTAATACTACAAAGTAATGCAAATGATGTAGCTTCTTTGCCTGGTAAAGTTGTTTTTGCCATCCAACTCATTACTATAAGATGAATAAACATTCCTAAAATAGAAAATGCAATCCCATAGATAATAGCAGTTACAGGTGTAAATTTTAAATAACATAATGTAGTAATTGCACCTAAGAATACAGAAATATAAAGCCATTTTTGTATATTAATCTTTTTACATAATTTAAAAAAAATGACTGCTCCTAAAATTTCAAAACAAGATACAATTGCTCCCAATGTACCTATCCATTGTCCAGACCATTTAAAAACATCTCTTTCGATAAATGATAAAGGAGTTCCAAAAGAAGGATTATATTTGTATAAAAATAAGAACAAACACGCAATCAAGAATCCTTTATTAGTAAATAATTCTTTATATGAACAAATTGTTTCTAAGAGATGAATTTTTTGTTGTTTATAATCACTACAAATGTTGTAATCTGACAAATCACAATTTTCATAATGTAAACAATTTCTACATCTAGGTTCTAATGTACTATTTTTTGGTACAGTTGACCTATATCGTAGTACAATACCTATGATAATTAAGTAAATCGGAATAAGACATAAATAACCTACTTTATAAGTAAAATGGTCCGCTATGTATCCCCCACCCAATCCTACAAAAATAGATGCTACAGTAATTGAAGTCCATTGAATAGCCTGAATTTTATCGCAAGTATTAGTTTCTTTTCCTTCAATACACATAATGCCATCAACTGAAACATCTCTTAAAGCTGCATTGAAACTTGCTAAAGATAAAAGAACTATCAATAATGTTAAAGGTAAAAAAGAAGTTAATCCAAAATATCCTGCAATACTTATACTACCCAATAAAGATAGAATTATCCATTTTTTGTTAGATAAGAAATTATCACAGAGATAACCCCAAAGTGGTTTTATGAGCCAAGCAAGACCTGTAATAGACCCAATATACATTATTTTTTCAGGAGTAAAGCCCAGTTTTTCTTTAAGATAGAAAAATAGACTTAATCCTGGCAATCCTTCTACGCCTTGAGTAAAATATATTGAACTAGAAAGGATATAAATCCAAAAAAGTTTTTTATTTATTTTCATTTTATTTTTATAATTAATACTGCAAATAAAGTTATTAACCCCCAAGTAATAGTCTCAATCCAAGATAATTCTTTTCCAAATAAACGATAAGTTCCAAATCCTCTCCAACTTATTAAAGCATTTACCATACAGATACCTAAACTACATAAAATATATACTAACCAATTCTTTTTTATAATAGGTATTGATAATAATGAAAGTCCAATTAACAATCCAATTGTACCCCTTGTAAAAATATTTGCTAACAAATTATTTTGATTAAAAAGATTAAAATAAAATCTTCCTAAAAAACTACCTTTATCTGTAGAATCAGGAATACCATATCCCATAGAAAGCCAGCCACACATACTCATTATAGTTATTACAAAAATAGATTCGGTGTCTGCATAAGCTAAACCTGTAATTAATAAAGGTATAAGTACTCTTCTTGCTCCTTTATTTCCAGAACCACCAATTGCTCCCAATAATCCCCCTAAAATAGGAAGAATAGAAACGCAAATATTTGTATAAATATTTTTAAATTTTTTCATTTAATCTTTTTATAAAATTAATTAATGATTTAATAGGTACTCCTGTAGCCTTATTATCTTTATGAGCAGAAGCTGCAATATCTAAATGCATCCAATTATCGGGATATTTAATAAATTGCTTAATAAATATAGCTCCTTCGCTTGCTCCAGCTTTTATTTTATCTTCTGCATTTTTTATAGGTTGCTTTTTATAAAATTTCTGCATATAATCAAACATAGGTAATCTCCATGCATATTCTTTTACTTCTTTACTTGCTTCTAAATAATCATTAACTAACTTATCATTTTCTCCAAATACTCCAGTTGCCTTATCTACTGCGTATTCGCAACATCCAGTTAATGTCGCAATAGTGATAATTATATCACTTTTTGATACATTTAATGTACTAATCGCTTCAGCTAAAATAAGTCTTCCTTCTGCATCTGTATTATTTATATTAACTTTTTTATCTCCTATTTTAAGTATGTCTCCAGGAGTAATTTTGCTATTATGGATAAAATTAGTAGTAACTGGACAATAAGCCACTATATTTTCTTTTAAATAATTAGCTACACTTAATGCAATTATCATTCCAGCTTTATCACCATGCATCCCATAAGACCCCGTTCTGCCAGTCTTGAGATTATAACCCCCACTATCAAATAAAATACCCTTTCCAATAATATAAATATTTCTTTTTCTATAAGGACTAACCAATTGATTATAACTAATGATTCCCGAATTTTGATGATTTCCTGACATCAATTTAATAGGTAAATTCAAATCTGTATCTTTAAATCCTAATTCTCTAAATATTTTATAAAGAATAGGAAAGTAATTATCAAGCGAAAAAGAATTGTATGGTTTATCTATAAGTTTTTTAGCAATAGAAATAACTTTATCTAATTTATTCATTATAAAGCTCCAGTTCTTAACAATCGTATTAATAAAGGAATACAAGCAATGTTTACTAATATTATGAGTATAAAACTTATTCTAACTAACTTTGCAAAAATTTTAGTTCCTTTTTCTTTACCAAAAATTTTAGTTAAAATAGGATACCATAAAGCATAACCCCCATCAAGACAAGGTATCGGTATAAACCAATTGCTAATTCCTAATGCCAATGAAATACAACCAAAATAATAAAGATAATAAATATGAAATCTTAATCCAAAAATCATTGCCAATGTTCCAGAAAATATGTTTACTGCACATCCAGCAATAGCAATTGCTAATTTCTTTCTATAAGGAAGATTAATAAAAGCATCTTTATCATTAGTTTCTATTAATTCTCCCTTAAGTTCACAAAATCCTCCAAAAATCCAGGGAGTAATTTGATAAATTGTACCTTTAATTTTTTTACTAAATAAAATGGGCTTACCAAATCCAATACTATATCTGATAACACCACAACCACATCTTTTAGCAATTATAAGATGCGATGCTTCATGAAGAATAATAATTAAAATTAAACTAATGAAAAATATTATCATTTAGTCCTCCATTTACGATTAAATAGAACGATTCCTAATTGGTGGTCGCACTCATGCTGAATCGCCAAAGATTCAAGGTCTTGGAAAAGTCCAGTATTTTCTTTTAAATTTTCGTCTAAATAAGTAACTGTACAAAAAACATATCTCAAAGTATCTACATAAACTCCAGGAAAACTAAGACATCCTTCATTTTTAACTTTAATAGGATTATTTTTCTCAATTATTTTTGCATTGATAAGAATATATTCATTAAATTCTAATTTTTTATCTACAAATTTAGGAATTTTTAGGTAACTTATTCTTTTTTGGATTCTAATTTGGTTTGCAGATAATCCCAACCCCCCATTACTTTCCAATGTATCTTTTAATTTTTGTATAATTTCTTTTACATTATCTTCTTTAGTTACTTCTTGACAAGGCTGTTTTAAATAATTAATATCCGTTACTATAGGAAGTTTTAGTTTTTCATCTTTAATAAAGATTGGTTTATAATTTTTTTCTAACATTGGTTTTAATTGATTTCTTTCAGAAACTGTAAGATAACCTTTTTCCATACGAACTTTTTGTTCAGCAAGATAAATATCGAATTCTAATTGATTTTTAAATTGAATTTTTAACATTTTATTCCATCCTTTCTAACTAATCCAGAAGCTATTATAATAATTTCATCTTCTTTTAAATTAAAACAACGATAACCCTTTGGTGCTGTACACCATCTCAAATTTATAGAAATATCTTTCCAAATTTCATTATGTTCTTTTATAATTTCTTCTATTAAATGTTTAATTTTTAAAGTTTTATTATCGAGAGACATTTTTATCTTCCTCCTAAAATTAATAATCCTGTACCTATTATCATTCCCCACCAATATGTATAAGGCAATCCCCAAAACCATCTGTTATGCCATTCTATATTTTGTTTTCGAAATCGTTTCCAAGTATAACGAGGATTAAAAACAAACCATAATGTATCTTCAATAACAAAAAACCAAGATACCAATCCAAATATTTTATATTCTATTTTTAAAGTTCCTAATTCATTAATAAACAGTCCATGAAACACAGTTATAAAAAGTAATAATAAAAAAATATGGTATCCAGTTAATGATTTACCCCCCAATAACTTTCTAAAGAAAACATTTATACGAAATGTAGGTAAAAGTTTAGCCCAACCATCTTTTCCTTCGACCTGTATTTCCCATAGGGCGGTTATAATAGCTAAAATGATAGTAAAAATATAATATTTAATCAACTTTACTTACTCCTTTTATTCTTGTAACTATAAAATGTTTTGTATCTTCTATTTCTTCACTATTCTGATATACAGCAATTAATTGGAAGGGTAAAGTTTTGGCTATTTCAATAAGATTACTAAAATTTACTTTATCCAAATTATTCAATCCATCATCAAGTAAAATCAATCCTGATTTATTTTGTTGTAATAAAATAGCCAGTTTAAATACTGTACCGAGAAAGCATTTTTGACCCGTAGATAATTGGTCATATTTTAAAATTTGTTCATTATCAAAAACCCGAATAAAATCTTTATCTGCTGTAAATTCAATTTTAATGTTTAGAGGATTTAATAAATTATTTAAAATAACAGATAAACTACTTAACCATTCCTTTATGTATTCTCCTGCGAAAGTATCTAATACTTTTATTGCTTCATCATAAATCACAATATCTGATTTAGTATATTTATAGTCTTTAAATTGAAATGCAGATTCTAATCTTATTGCCTTACGTCTTATTCTTTCTATTTTAAATTCTGATTCATTTATTTGATTCTGCAAATCCTTTAAATACTCATTATCGCCTTCTGTGGATTGGCTAAGTTGTTCTATTTCATAAGATAATAGTTCTATTTCTTTAGACAACATTATATTTGTTTGACTATCTTTATCAGAAAGAGATTTAGAAATTTTATCGCATTTGGTTCGCAGGATAGGGCATATTCCTTCTTTTGCTTTGGCGGTTTCGTTTTTCTTATAATCTATTATTCTTTTTTTAGAATTAATATCTCCTATTATTTTATTAAGATAATCCTGTGTTTCTTTTATTTGATTTTGCAATTCCTTTTTCTCTGATAATAATCTATTTAATCCATTTTCTAAAATAGTCCTGCGTTTAGTGGACAAATAATGTTTACATAATTTTTTATCTACTGAATATCTTTCTCTTTCTACTTTTTTGGTTAATAATCGGGTTCTTATTTCTGTAAAGATACCTTCTATAAATCCCATTAATGTCTTACGAAGAGAAACAATACCTAAATCCAGGACATTTATTCCATTGCGATTGTCAACGCATCTATATTGTCTAAAGAAATTTACATCCCCAAAATGTTCATCAATGAATTTTTGCTTTATTGTAATAGTATTGGCTTGAATTTCCTTATCATAAAGAAAAATCTGTAATTCACTTGGTATTTTCCTTACTATACGGAATTGTTCATTATTAAGTGAACATTCTATTTCAACTGAACATTCTTTTTCTCCAAAACGAATTAAATCTTTTAAAGTAAGACCTTCTTCTACATAACCATAAAGGCAAAATAAAATTGCACGTAAAACAAAAGTAGACTTGCCACTTCCATTACCACTTTCTGATGGATTATCTTTATTAATACCTGATACAATATTAATCTTATCGAAATCGGCTTCGGCTGATTTGAAGAGTTGAAGGTTATTGATGGATAGTTTTTTAATAATCATAATTATCTCTTTTCTTACGATTATCTTTTTTCCACAGGGGTTGTAAATTAGTATAATTAAAACATTTACGTTGCTCACTTGCTTTACTCAAATCAAACTTAGCACATGGTTTAATATGGTCTATTTCCCATTTTCCGTAATTTTTCCAATTCATACCTTTGGTAAATTGATTTTCAAGATGTTTTCTTAAAAACTTAATACTACAACCCAATAATTGTATAGTTGTTTTTGATTTATTTAATCCTTTTAATGCACTCCAAATTCTAGTTCTTAAATATTGTTTGATTTTAAAATTAATATCGGTGCGTCTTTTAATTTTCATATATTGTTTTAATCTTTTATATAATTTATTATGATATTTTTTTTGATAATTCTTCAGATATAAAGCATAGTGTTTTTTATGTTTTAATCTATTTAATTTAGTTTGTTCATTAAGTTCTTTTTTATGAGTTTGATAACGAATTTTATCATATTGTTTTCTTTGTTCTTTATGCAATTTTCTATATTTTGTATCATATATCTTTCTTTCTTTATTATGAGTTTTATAGTATAACTTACTCTTCTTGAGAAACTTAGTACAATGTACTTTATAATAATCTTGGAAATATTTTTTTAAGGATTTTATTATCATGTTTGTTTGGGATAAATACACATATATTCAATATATTTTTCTTTAGAAATATTATTCGTTCTATAAAAAATAGGATGTCGGAATCCTTTTTCATCCAATGTTCTCTTTATCCATTCAATCGGTATTTCATCGTGTTCTTTTTTTCTAAAAACATAATTTAAAAGTGGAGTTCCTATGGGTAGAGGAAAAGGATTAAAAGGATGCCATTTACCAAAAAATATTGTTTTCATTCTATCTCCTTCTGCAAAATTTCTTTAATCTTTGAATCAACGTTTTGTTGACGTAACCAATACGTAAAACTTTCTTTAAAACTTTTTGTTTCTGTATCTTTACATTTTTGATTATTAACTGGAACGAATTCAAAAATAGTTTCATACTTAAATGTCTCAAATTTTGTACTATATTTGCTACATAAAGGAAGGAATTTTCTAAAAGATTCAAAATCTAAAATCTTAACCTTAACTTTAGTATTTGGGTCTGTTTTATCTAAAAGGGCAGTTACCTCTGCCAAAGACCTCAAAATAGGCTGATTTACCCCCAAGATACCGCTTTCTTTGCCCTTATCCTGACCTTGACCGTCATTATCTATAGTAGAAATAGGACTTTTTCCTTCTATTTTACCTAACTCGTTGTTATTCATTTAGTTACCTCTATTTTTAATAATGCTTCCTATCTGTAACATCTCTTCTTCTGTAAAATAATCACTTTTAATATAATTACATCTTAAACATGCTAATACTATATTATCTAATTCATAACCCTTATTGTTATTTTTTCTATCAATAGATAATTCATTCGAACGACCAAACTTATTTTTGTTGACTTCTTCTATAGTTCTGTTACAGTAATAACATTTTTGTTCTTGACTATTATACCATTGAATAAAACCCATTTTTTCAATTGAGAAAATAAGTTTTCTTTGTTTTGCACGAGACTTTAATGAACTATATATACCTGCTGGAGAATAATAACTATTCTTTATTTTTTCTTGATGAGTATTATAATATATTTTTGCTCGTATTTTTAATTCGTTTTTATGTTTCTTTCGCCAAATTTTTCTACAAGACTTACATAATGAATTTAAACCGTCTTTGTGCGTCATATCTCGATTAAATTTTTCAAATGATTTCCGTTGTATACATCTACTACAAACTTTGGTTAGCATTTTAATATAATCTCCACCATTGGTATCGGAGACTTTAGTTTTAAAAAATGTACTTGTTCCCTTTCCGTTTCGTAATCAGAAATCAGAGTTACTATTTTGTGTTTGTCTTGTGCTTCTGAAAAGTCAACATATCTACAACTTCCTAGATGTACAATATTTGGCTTTATTAGGGAATAAGAATGAATATGACCTAAAAAGACATATAAATAATTTTTAAATTCTTCCTTAGAAAGTTTAGCATCATAATTTTTAGAAGATTCTTTAATACTAAAATGTCCGCAATAAAGATGATTACCATCTTTGTATTCTTTGACAATTTGCACATTATTAGATAAAATGCCATAATGATTTAAAATACTTTGTTGTTCAGTTTCAGATTCATGACTCTGGGCAGCAATAATAATATGTTTTTTATTATTTCCTAATCTCTTTATAAATGTAGCAAAAGTATCCATCTCCAAAGAACTTGGTTTTAAAATATCAAAAGTATCTCCAAGATTTATCAGAGTATCGGCATTATACTTATTTGCTAACATACCAATTTCTTCAAGAATAAGGATACATTCTTTTAGGAAGGATTGATTTATGTGTAGGTCTGAATAGATAAGAATATTATTCATTAACATTATCTCCAATTTTTGAAGGAACATTTTTGGGTGGTTGTTCCCCGAAAGATTTAAGCGTGTCCAATTTCTTTAATTTCTTTATTAAGTTCTTTTTCTTTAATTTTATCACGTTCATCACCTTTAATTTTAGTAACTGGATTGATTTTCCAAACTTTACGTTCATTAGCATGAATATCACAAGGTTTATTACAATAATTACAAACATGATACATTGTACATGCATTATCAAAATCATCCATACCCTCTACACGAACACCTGCATTGCAACAATTAGATTTTAAATTACTTTTTTTATTTTTCATTTTCGTCTTCTTTTGATGGTAATTCATAAATTCCCAAAAGTTCTAATGAAATCCGATTAATATTTTGTAATCTCAATCTAAATATCTCATCTATTAATTTTTTACAAGTAGGACAAATATATTTAATATCTTTTAATAATTTATCTAAACATATATTATATTCTTCCATATTAGTATAATTTCTATCGTTTGTAAAAGCAATGGATAATATATAATATTCCTTTTCTTTAATTACACCAGAACAAAGGTCGCAATAGGTTATAGTAGGCATTGTAATCTCCTTCTTATTTTATTACCTTTAAAATCATGAAAAATAATAGTTTTATATAAATTTAATTCTTTATATGCTTTTTCTTTACTTACGAAATCTTCAAAATGTTTACCCTTTCGTAATTTCGTAATTATAGGATTTTTCTGACCTTTTTTCATAAACGTCGCCTTATTTGATTCGGAAGTATACTATTTATTATATACAATAATATATTTGGTCTTTTAAAACCATTTAGTCCTCTACATCTATATGGATAAAACCAATAAATCTGCCACCACAAATCTATCATACAAATCAATGCTAAAATACTTGAACAAATAATAAATAAATCATTGATAACAATACCATATCCAAATTTTACAAAATCATTAATTAAAGCAAAATTAATAAATTTTCTAGACATTGATTTTGCAGTTTTTTCCTTTTTAATTCTACGTGCTTGAATTGAATATTTAATTGCATCACCAATAGATGTTATAATTAATAAACTACCTAATACATCTTTAAGAATTAGATTCATCTTTTCCTTCTTTTAGTCCTGGATGCCAATTTTCCCAATCGCAAGAATCTTCCTTGAGAAGATAAAAAATACAATTAATGCACCTTTCTTCTTGGTCTACATAATTTTCAATTTTTTTACAATAAATCATTTTATCTCCTCTAATAATTCCCACGAAGTAGCAACACCCCACTCACAAGGTTTTATTTCAATTAATTCTTTTTTTAAATAAACTAATTGTTTATCATCATTAATTACAATCTCTCTTATATTACTAGGTATTTTATATTTTTTCATTTTTAGTTCTTAGTTAAGTATAACATATTTTATCTTTAAAAGTTATCCGATTTTGTTATTTTGGGGAAGGGCGATAAACATAAACCCTTCCATTTTTGTTTATTTCTGTTCTTTTACTACCCTAGCTTCTTTTGCTTTACG
>Ga0315294_10005725_pt1 | contig 13638 bp, 5 predicted proteins | sample YL17G13_40_MG_FD_203626 | JGI IMG/M metagenome (GOLD analysis project Ga0315294, IMG submission 203626) | Sediment microbial communities from Yellowstone Lake, YNP, Wyoming, USA - YL17G13_40 | ecosystem: Environmental > Aquatic > Freshwater > Lake > Sediment | place: USA: Wyoming | collected... | reverse complement strand
TAATGGTAGGGAGTTGCCTGTCGCATTTGACGGTCTGTTTATGGAGAACGTTTCCCTTTCACGAGATAATACAATCGTGATAGAGGCTGAGAATCAAAAAGGCAAAAAGACAATAGTTCGCTCTTTTAGGATTCTGTATTAATTGGCGTCAACTGCTTTGTCGTCGCCGTTAAGCTCTATTCTAAAGTCTCAAACACTTGAAGCGTTCGAATTCCGTCATAAATCTGAACCTTTTCAATCTGTCTTCGCAGAATTTTTTTGGCCGCTGTAAAGATCAATTGAGGTTTATGCAGGCGATCTTAAAAATTAACTGATGATGAATACTTTGATTCTACTGGTGAAAATCAGAAATTAGAAGCCATAGCAGAGCAGGATGGATCTGAACCCTCGATACCTTTGGGGCACAGGATTTTTCGAACAGATTCTAAAGGCTTGAAATTGTTTTAGCACCTACAACCATACTACAACCACGCACCCCGTTATCCGCCAATTTTATAAAAATTCTTGTTCTATAAGTCTTTCTTTATCAATGATTTACTAAAATATAAAAAACGCAACCGTTTTATATATCCGATTTTTTTTGAAAATTTCTGGAAAAGTTGGATATTTATTCAAAAACAGGGCTTAATTTTTACCCTTTACACGAAAAATACTTCTTTGTGGTAACATATTGGAGACATGTATTCATCGAATGAAATCTACCATTTTTACCGCTCATTGAAAGGTAATTTGTAAGATAAATAGCACAAGATTTATTTGGTTTCTTAGAAGGTCACGTGCAACTTTTAGGATTCGCATATAAACAACCTATTTTGCAAAAAGCATATTACTTACGGAGCACCTTGAAGCCGGTTGTCGCAAAATCCAGTCAAGTCGGTTAAATCTATATTTCCATCCGGTTCTTTATCAACTCCGCCAGACTAGTATGACCCGTCACAGTTAATATCCAGCCATTTGTCGACGAAAACAGCATAGTCGACAAAATCATGTTCGCATCACTTTCATTTTTCTATTCTACTCCTTTGAGCCAATACTCTGCAACTTTTGCATAGTCTAGGAAGTTTACGATACCATCGCCATCAGGCTCAGGGGCAATATCAGCGAGAAATTCATTATCGAGCCAGAAAGTTGTAATTCTCGCCAAATCCTCAAAATCAACTTTGCCATTGCCTGTTATGTCACCGTAAACCAAGTTAGCTGCACCGATAGTATTCGTCACGATTTGAGTCTTGATCGGGTCGTTCCAATCAAAGTAAATTGAGGCTTGGTTAGTAATTTCATTACCAATTGGCAAACCTTCAACTGGCTTTATATTGAAGCTAATGTGGCCATTACCGCGACCTGTCTCATCATTAGGATACAATATGCCCAGCATAATATCCTCAGGCAACCAGCCAGTATTAGGATCGATGCCCATCAAAGTACACGTCAGCATTCTTGAGTCAATATCCAGAGAAACATCAATATCAACTCTAATTGTTGTTTCGCTGACACATTCGTTATCCACCACAATATCCATTGTTGCATGGTAATAGCTCAGCCCTTTAGGAACGATGATTGTTCGGTTGGCAAAGGCAATTTCTGTCAGTTCTAACGTGTTAACGTCCAGGTCTTCATCGAGTTCGTCAGTAATGATAATCTTATGGGCAGGAGAGCCAGCGTCCGACATATTCTCGAACTGAATATGGTATGATAGTGTTTCACCTGCCTGTACAAAGTTAGCCTTACTAAATCCTGCCGGGCCGATCTTCTTATCCGGATCACATGCGGGCCGTGGAATTCTCCCGCTTCCGGAGCCTCCGTCATTGGTTCGTGGCTCATTCGGCACAGGAGGTGGGTCCTCCGACCATCCGCAGAACCAACCGCCGGATAAGCCGTGGCTCCATCCCAGAGACATGCCATTGAATCCACCATGGATGTACCCAAAAGACAAACCGCCAAAGACTCCCAAAGATACGTCCAACAATGATGCTCCTAGTTGATACCCATAATCAGCTGGAAAGAGACCAGTTGGATCCGTGGTTGACCACTTCAGACCAACATTGTGCGATAAGCCTACCCCACCCCCGAGACTTGCACCAGCCGAAAGGCCTGTAATCACACCTAAGCTAAGGCCAAATGAAGCAGCCACTGAGCTCCCTAAAAACAACCCAAAGCTGTGGGTGGGAGATTCTCCCGGAGCTACGAACCCACAACTTATTTTTTCTCCAGATGGATCAATGAACGTAAGTGGATTGTTCCTCACGTAAACGTATAGATTTGTCTGCTCGTCGTATAGTCGTATTGGATCTATGCTAATGAATCTTCCTATAGACGGCGAGTAGAAACGAGCTCGCATGAAGTACAATTTGTTTTCGTTAGACATAACTCCATACTCACCGATATACCGGAAAGGATTATTAACCGGTTCTGATATGATTTGAACATTGCCAAATGGGTCGTAGCCGTAACTGTTGACTATATGGCCAGCCGCATCTGTCATTTCACTTGTGCTCCCGATAGCGTCGAAGGAGTAATAAGCGGCTGTACCAGCATCATCGATTCGTGAAATAAGTCCGAAGCCATGATCATATCGAGAGAACAAAGTGTCATTGCTATCGTATTCGGCTACCACCTTACCAAGCCCTATCGGATCGACAATATAATGAGTTGTCACACCATTGTGTGTAGAAGCAATTCGGTTTCCAAAAGCATCATAGCTATATGTCCAATTGTTATTGGGTGTTGAAACGCCGATAAGGCGATTTTCAATATCATACGAATACGTGGTTGTAACACTGCCTTCAGTTTTAGTTTTCATATTGCCATCAGCGTCATAAGTGTAAATAACGCCATTGACATCAGTGTACTGGTTCACGTTGTTGGTTGTATAAGGTATCGATACACCATTATCAACCACTTCCATTCTGTTGCCTACAGCATCGTAACCATACTCTACGATACGGTTATTAGGATAAGTTACACTTACAAGTTGACCCAGTGGGTCATAACCATATGTGTATGTGCCTTCTAATGTGGTCATTGAAGTCCGCCGACCGGAGGAATTGTATGTATAGTCGAACCGAGAGATGACTGCGTCGTTAGGGGCATGGTTTATCAGGTGTGTCAGACGACCAGCGTTGTCATATTCATAGGTTGTATAAACACCATTGCCGAGTGTCTTGTGGATCAGGCGGCCAGCGGCATCATAGTCGTAATCAACTATAAATACATCATTTCCTTCAGTCGTCCGGTCGAGGCGACCGACATAACCGTAGATATAGTTCACAGAATTGCCGTCTTGGTCGGTTCGCTTTGTTCGGCGGCCAACGGCATCGTACTCGAACGTAAAGAAGTGATCGCTCGGGTAATCAATACGTGTCAGCCAGTCTGTGTTTGGGTCATAGGTCAGGATTGTCGTTCCACAAGGATCTGTAGCTGAGATAAGATTCCCTGCATCATCATAGGTATAAGTATAGTCATTCGGTTCAGGTGTATTAGAATAATCTTTGCTGGTAGGCTGACCTTGTGTGTTGTAAGTATATATGACGGTATCACCACGGCGATTTGTCCAAGTAAGTACGTTACCGACATCGTCATAGGTTAATGACTCATTTCTGCCGTCTTCATATTTAATCGAAGTCAGGTTACCATAAGTATCGTAGCCAGACTGAATTCCATGGCGCCGCGCATCTCTCAACCAGATTAAGCGTTTGTAAACCGGTTCGTATATAAGAGTAGTCAGATTATGCAAAGGATCATCGATGCCAACAATCTCTCCTTGATCATCATATGAGTAACCGTAGTGCTGGCCACCTCCGCCAATCAGGCCAGTCAGTTGATAGTTGCTGTCATACTCAAGACTAGTGACGTTACTTTCTCCATCGTAGATCCGCAGAGCGTGACCAGCCACCCCAAAACACGTGACAGTGTACCTGCCTGTTGCATCCTCAACCGTCACAGTTCCGGCTGAATCATAGCTATATTTAACTGACTCAGCGCCACTATTCTTGTGGGTTTCGATTAATCGCCCCTGAGCATCGTATGAAAAGTAATCATCTCTGCCATCAGGATATTCTATGGACAAGAGTGCATGTCTTTGTTGCTGTGTACCTGCTGCTTCATAGGTGTAAGTTGTTCTGTGATTGCCCGGGGCTGTAACTGTAAGCAAGTATTCGCCAGAAGCATCGTATTCGTACGTAATCACATGGTCATCGTCAGGACTTGTCCCTCTTGGATTGATAATGTGCCAGATCCGTCCGTCTGGATTATACTCAAACAATAACTGCTTGCGGTTCGAGTGGGTCAGGCTTGTGAGTAAATCGCCATTGTAGCCAGCAGTAATCCGGTTCCTATTTCTATCCTCAACAAAATCAAGTTTTCCATCTGAATGGAAGACAATTAATAAACCATCCTTTTCTTTGAGAGTGAAGCTGACACCAGCGACTTCTATTAAGATACCGGTGTCTCCCTGCTTGGCTGTGTAGCCTCCCTGGCCGTTCGGAAGAAAGACTCGCGGCGTTCCAGTTGCATTAAAGATTTTCACAATTCCGTCTTGAGTTTTCTGGAGGTTTAACTGCCACAAGTGGGCCCAGCCCCGTCCAAGAGGTCCCAATTCGTATCGGCGGCTAATTGGTTGGGCATAAACTCTTGTAAATTCAAGCTGTCCACTTGGTATATAGATTGCAGTATCAGTTGCCTCTGTAAGATATCGTACCGGGCAGAGAGAATCAGCTTGACGAAACTCAAAGGCAAGCAACTGGATCACATCATTTGTCTTGACGCCGGCTTGACTAAGATACGTCATGTTCTCCCCAAACATTGCCACATAGTCACCCCACGTTGACCCTACTTGGTCGGTGAAGTTAAGCCATATGGCATCCCAAGCGTCAGATTGCATCCATTCAGGCTGCATATCATCTTTTAACGTAGCCCAATCGATGACATCTGTTTCGTTAGCTTCCAGCACACCAAGTTCAAATTCAATGCTCCATTTCGACCAATCCCACGGCTCCTTCAAGCCAAGAAAGTACACAGGGATACGGCCAGAATCACCCGGCTGCAAGATGCCGGGAGTTGCACCGGAACCTGTAGCCATAACCTGTATAGTATTGCTTACGACAGGAGGCGGCGTATTTGTTCTCATGCCCGGCAGTGAAGGATCAAGCGTAAGCATCGCATCGTCCTCAGTGCCATCCAGCTTTAGAAGCGGTGCTGGCATTGATGAATCGCCAGTATTAGCATACTCAATCCAGATTGTCTGTCGCCAGCTCCGGCCCATCTGACTGGGAACCACCAGATTTGTTTCCAAGTTTGCTTGGCCTGTATTTACCGTAAAGGCATCGGAAACTTCGTAAGAATCAGCTCCCGACTTCGACACCATCACATCATAGACATCTATTGGCCAATTCTGTGTATCAAGTGTGACCACTATTGTCGTGGGTGATAGAAGCTTAGTCTCTATTGGAGTCCGTTCGCTGGAATCAGAGCCAATAAACTTCACTGTTGTGTCGTTATCAAAGCCTCCCCCTGATATAGTCATAGTACAGACGCGGTCATTGCCGTGGCAGTTGGGGCTTATGTCTGTGATTATTATTTCTAAGGCCTCGGCTGTGAGGCTATAAGGACTTAAACCATCCAGCCTCTCGCCATAAACCAACACGTAATATGTTCCACCCGGTCCTGTTGGAATTCCCACTTGTTGTCTATCTTGAATACCTACAGCAGAGCGATGATCATTTTTCAGCCGCGTTGGAATAGCCTCGTAGCTAACAAAGACCTCAGCCTTTGCGATTACCGCCAAATCGTCAAGGATTAGCTCTAAGTATTCACCCTCTCCAATATCAACTTTATAATAATCAGCAAAGTCTGTTTCTGTCAGTGTACTGCTGGCTGGTTCGCCGCCGGGTATAATCTGACGAACATCAAGCGAAAATGGCCCAACTGCAACTACATTGTTACCTTCATCAGCACCTTCTTTCTCCTGGTTATACAGGTCAGCACGCACAATGATGTAATATCCGCCTGGCAGTGCACCAGGTACAGCCGCATTTATGGCCCCTGAGTAAACCTCATCCTGTGCCAAACCACCAGTGTGCGTAACCGTTGCGATAAGTTTGTCATCAATGTCCCATTGGTCATCTCCGGATAGGTACACCGCATCGGTCCACTCACCGAGCAACGGCATGCCGCTTTGATTGGAACCATTCCATGAGATCGTGACCTCCTCGCCTGCCCAGAGCTTATTAGGATCAACCTTCACATTACTGATTGTAAGGTCTACATCAACAAGGTTGAACGTGGCTTGGTATATATCATTGGGTTCTTCACCACTAATCCCGTTTCCATTTTGATCGAGAAGGTTTCCTGCTATATCAGTAATATTAGGCCCTACAGCAACCACATATTGGCCAAAATCTGTTTGAGCAGGAAATGAAATTTCATAACGACTGTTAGTTAGAGGCGTGATGGATGATGGAGTAATAGGTGTGCCATGCGGGGAGATTATGTTCACATCTTCCAACGTAAAAGTTTCCTCACTAATGGCTTCATTAAAAAATACTTCCACATGATCTATCGTGCCCGCAATGTCTCCGTTCGGAGTATGACGAACAATGTGAGGTGGTGTTAGATCGATCGTAAAACTCCAGATATTGCCTATCTGTGTTTTAGAATTGCATACTTGGACCTCATCAACTCGCCAGAAATGCTTCCCCTCATCCAGAATTAAGGGACCATAGCTGTTCGCATCCTGCAATCTACTAACAAGAGGTAGGTTAGCTGGACCGGTGCCAAAGTAGACATTATGTTTCCCAGGGCAATCTCCCGGGTTCCAGCTGAATGTGAGTGTCGTGGTTGCAAATATCGAGTTATCAGCGGGGCTTGGATTCGATGCCAATAAGCGCAACTTATAGGCGGCGAATACGGGGGAGCCTCCGGCTGCCCTGTCATTCAATAATATCCGCCTGCTATCGGCCAAAACCTCATGCAGTTCTAACGATGCGCCTCCGGCACCCTCAAGACTGCGAACTCGGAGAAAGTAGTAACCATCCACCACAGTTGTGAATGTGAAGTCTATTGTTGACGCTTGTTTCCACTCTGCGGTTCTGCCCACCTCCACACAACCTACCTCAATAATGGCACCATCGTCGCTATTAATCCCGATTGTGTGCACGCCCTTGCTCAAGTAGATGCATCCGAGCACCTCTGTTGCGAAGTAGTCATCGTCGTCGTAATCGGCTGGATCTGTTGTCGGCCACTCGAAGAAATCGATTCCAGGGAAAGACTGATCGTAAGCAAACTCTCCCCGATCACCACTATCGTGTAGATTGACAAATAGGGTAAGAAGTGTGCCTTCTTGATATCCAGCAATTCCACCAATCATTCCTGTTATGAGTAGCTCGTCCATCTTTTCATAACCCCATCCTTCGACAACCGGCGACTTGATCGAACGGACAACAAACCATGGGTTATCGATAGGGCACAAAATCATAGCTGCATCTTCTGGAATCGTCACCGACTCAACCCTACCCGTATCAGACTGGGCGTTTCGAGTAACTACCATTATGCAGCAGGTAATACTTAGGACAATTACCGCCCTGACTCTCACTTCTCGTTTCCTTTCCAATGAAACATATGTTCTGACACACTATCCGCCTGGGTTTGTTGGTGCCAGTTACACAACAGCAGGCGGACTGGTACTGCAATACGTTTCCGAATACCGTTCGTTACACCATTCCCAAACATTGCTGGCCATATCATAAAGACAATAACCATTGGCAGCGAAACTGTCCACAGGGGATGTATAGGGATAAATCCCATCATTCCAGGTTGGATGATAGGCCCTATCGCACTACCTGGTAAGAAGGTAACCGCTGGAACAGTCCATGTCGAGCCGCCATCAGAGCTTACCTGGACAGATACGGTGCATCTGTCGCCATCGGCATCAGACAGACTGTAACGTATATCAACAAGCTTTGAGCCATCTGTCCGCTGGCTGACCGTTACGTTGCTTACCACAGGCGCAGAATTGGCAAATATTAAGCCGGGAAAACATGTTATAAAAACCGTCGATAATAGAAAAAATGCTCCTCTCATCGAAATATCTCCTTCAAGATTACCTTTGAATATCAATAAGAAATAACAGGAGGGAGTATAAACTGCCCTCCCCCTCTGTCAAAAACGATATAATTATACCATAAAACCTGATTTTATTCTACCAAAATTTGCCTTATTTTTTTATAAGTCGAGTTATATCAAGCAATTGAGTAGGTATGATATCAGCCGTCATCAGACTATAACAATGGCTGGTATAAATTTCTTCTGATGAAAACTGATTTTAGAGGCTTGCATTGAAGGTAATTTTCACAACCAGTTGCCAATTGGTATTTTCTCTACCGCATGACGCAAAACAGGGTCAACGTTCATATATACCTTGTTTGTCAGGTTTGGTGAGGAATGTTCCAGTAGTTTTTGTGTAACAGCAGTGGATATGCCATTCTGAGCGAGCATCGAGCCGAAGGTCTTACGTAAATCATGAAACTTCAAGTCAGATAACCCCGCATCCTTACATATCTTTTTCCAACGCTTGTGGCTGAAATTATCATTAAATAGTCTTTCCTGTTCGGAATTCGAACTGTTAAGACATTTCTTCAACTCTGCCATCACCACAGCAGGTACAGGACGAGCTCCCATACTCTTTCTGGTTTTCCTGCTCGTTGTAGTAATATAGTTGTGTGCAAAATCAATATCAGAAATTTTCAACGATTCAATGTCACCACGCCTCAAGCCTGTTCCTAATGCCAGCAATATACGCATCTTTATTGACTGATAAGGCTCAGCCGCCACCAATAATTTCTTTATCTGAACATCGTTCAGCGACTTGACGGGCCTTTCATCTTCCTTCAGTTCCTTAATTTTCAGATTCCCATTCAAGTATCTGTTTTCCCTACACCAGTTGACAAAAGTTTTCAAGTTTCTGATGTCTTTGTTGAGAGTCGGGCGTTTTACTTCATTACCTCTCTGTAATATGAACATATCAATTATATTCTGAGCAATCTGTTTTGAATTACATTTTCCTACTAACCGCTCAAAATTCCTAAGAGACAAAGCAATTTCATAAAGTGTTGCCTCGGTGACTCCCTGTACTTTTTTGGACTCCCGATATTCTTCGACCATCTGCTGCCAGTCAACTGCTACCACTCCCGTGAATACATCGGAATTCAATTGTGAATATTTTATCTGCTTGTAATGTTCCGCGAGCTCCTTGGTGGGTAAAGCCTTTGCCTTACGATTTCCACTTTCATACCAGCCAACCCACCAGCCATTTATGCCCTTTCTTCTGTAAATCCAAACCTTTCTCATAACATCAATTCTATCGTAAATATAGGTATGCGAATCAAGCCGAAAACCTAGCCTTAATGTGTGTAAATTGGTATCAGAATGGAGACATACCGTGAGGAGTCTAAGATAAGCAAGTCTTAACTCCCTCTATTTCAAAAGGTTAGGTGGCAGTGTCTTTTTGTGCATCCAGCTTATATATCCTATTAACCCAGTTAAGGATAAAAACGAACAGGGATCGAACCATCATTCTAACTGCTGAAAAAAATTTACCTAACAATGACGAGTTAAGAATTAGCATGTCGCATGCACTTCATTTTTAGCCTAAAAAGACATTGAATCCGATGCATCGTTGAATGAAAATATTACGAATTGCATGAGGAACCTAATTCAGAAAAGCAATCATCGTACAAAGGCAACAAGAATCCCCAGCCATCAAATTAATTCATAACGGGCGACTTGAAACTGTACTTAACCAGTGATTTTTTAAGTAACGTGAAATATAAGGGCTTATAATTGCGTCTTATCTTTGCAAACAAGACGGTATCGTGCAAAACTCCGTTACCTCAGGATTACAATAGAGCTTCGTAAAGATGGGTAGTATGTGAACTTCAAACTTGTATATTGCATCTGGTACGACTGTGATTTACTATGATTTGAAGGGTTATACGCCCAAAAGGCGTAGAAAGGGGAGCAAAGGTCTCCAAATGCGATGCGTCGCACTTGGGAAATCCAACAAGTAACTATGTGTGAATTGATGGGCGCCACGGCTGCGTTGGCGGCCTTTTCTGTCGTGCCGCGATATGTCCTGGTGAGTTCAGGAAAACCGGTGCCCAGTGAGAAGATGAATGTCAGATCTATCGAAGTGGTCTGACATTTTTAAAGCACAGGTAGTGTATTTATTTATGAAAAGGAGCAATGAAAATGAAGTCCAGCGTTAAACTTATTCCCATGATTGTATTATTTTGCATAGCGGGTGTTTTTGCCGAAGATTGGCCGCAGTATCTTGGGCCCAGCAGAAATAGTATATCAGCCCAGAAAGGTATTTTACGCTCATGGCCTGAGAAGGGGCCGGAAGAACTATGGACTGTTACTCTTGGCAGAGGTTTTGGCGGACCTGTTGCCAAAGACGGCAGGATTTATTTGCTCGATAGGGACGATAAGGTGGGTGATAATCTTCGTTGTTTAGACCTTTCCAAGGGTAAAGAACTCTGGAATTTTGCTTATAATGCCCCCGGATCTGTTATGTTTCCTGGCTCGCGAAGTGTACCGACCGTGGACGGCAATAATGTTTATTCGTGTGGTCATAACGGCGACTTGTATTGCATAAACATAAACATACACAAGCCCGTCTGGAATAAGAACGTTTGGAAGGATTTTGGCGGCGATCGAATTCCGATGTGGGCTATCACTCAGAATCCTCTGATTTACGGCGATTTGCTTATTTTGGCCTCACAAGCGCCCCAGGCAGGTGTTGTGGCTTATGAAAAGCTCACAGGTAATGTTAAATGGTCAACGCCGCCTCTTGGTCCTGTCGGATATGTCAGCCCGGCAATAGTAAAAGTTAGCAGACAAGACCATGTTGTTATGATAACTGCTTCAGGTGGTTTTCCTGGAAGTAGCGGCAGCGGCGGTAAAGTAGTTGGAATTGACCCGCTCACTGGGAAAACCCTTTGGGAATATACGAACTGGCAATGCATGATTCCAGTCCCGAGCGCAGTTGATGCTGGTGAAGGTAGAGTGCTTATTACAGGAGGATACAAGGCCGGTGCGGCAATGATAAAAGTTGAGAGGAAAGCCGATGGCACCTACGGCGTTACAGAACTTTATAAAAATCCTGATTTCGGCGCGCATACGCAGCCCCCGGTTCTATATAACGGCTATTTTTATGCTCAATATTCAACCAACGAAAGAAAAGACGGCATGGTTTGTATGAGTATTGACGGCCAGATTAAATGGAAAACCGGGAGGTCTCCGTTATTTGATAAGGGTGGCTCGATTCTCGCCGATGGTATGCTGCTCAGCACCGATGGAAGCAGTAAGTTGTATCTTATTGAGCCTGATCCTTCAGCCTTTAAGCCGATTGCATCAGCAGAATTGCTTAAAGAAGGAGGAACAGGATCAAGCAATGATCCTATAGCTTCAAGCGTTGGGGGTGCAACTCAAAACTGGGCCCCTTTGGCACTTGTCGATGGCAAGCTCCTAATCCGAGACCAAGGCCAGTTAAAGTGTTTCAAAGTTGCTCAATGATTCCTATAAAAAATTGATGAAAAGAATTGCACAAACTGTTTTCAGTTTGAAGCCGGAAATTTGTTGCAGTTCCGATGTAGTAATGGCATTACAGGGCTTGAATTTCATAGGAGTGTCTCAGGAAAAGTGTTAAAACGTGCAGAAATGCCGTTTGTGAAGATAAATGCGAAATCTGAGGTAAATCAAGAGCTTCTCAGTTAACGACGCATCGGAGATTACGATGAAAAAGATGAGTTTATCAATTGCCCTGATTATGTGCGGTATGAGTCTGATCATTGCTGGCCAGATCTTCGCACAGGATTGGCCCGGCTGGCGCGGTAATGGCAGTGGCATTTCACCCGAGAAGAACCTGCCCATGAAATGGAGTGAGAACGAGGGCATCAAGTGGAAGACACCCATCCCCGGCGCCGGTCACTCCTCCCCAATTATCTGGGGCAATCGCGTCTTCGTAACCACTGCCGCCGCCGAAGATCCTAACGTCGAAACGTTTCGAGGCGGCGTGTTTATGGGAGGAGACCGCGATAAACCCGATGAGTCGGGGTACGCTTATAGTGTAATCTGCCTCGATGCCAATCAGGGAAAAGTTATCTGGTCGAAGGCCGTCGCGAGGCAAAAGCCGAGGACGCCCCGCCACACTAAGAACACCTATGCCTCCGAAACGCCTGTCACGGACGGTAAATACGTCTTCGCATCATTCGGTTCGGCGGGCCTGTACGCCGTTGACTTCGAGGGCAACGTAATCTGGCAGCGGGACCTGGGACTCATGCGTAGGCGGGCGGGCTGGGGCACGGCCTCCTCGCCGATCCTGTTTCGGAACACTGTCATTGTCAACTGTGACAGTGATGGCGACTCATACATCACCGCACTTGACAAGACCACCGGCGATCCGGTCTGGCGTACAGCGCGGGATGAGGGCGCATCGTGGGGGACCCCCTTTCTGTTCGAGGCCGGCGACCGGACAACAGTCGTCACCAACGCCACGCGCCGTATGCGGGGTTACGATGCCGCCACAGGCAAGCTGCTGTGGGAGTGTGGGAGTGGGTCAATGATATCGGTTCCTTCTCCTGTCGCCATCAAGGAATTGGTGTTCCTCTCGTCCGGACACAGCCTGATTCCGTGGCGGCCGATTGTCGCCGTCCGCCCGGAAGCCATAGGTGACATCACTCCTCCCAGAGGTCAGTCCACGAGTGATGGCGTTGCTTGGTCGCATAGTTCGGGTGGGCCTTATGTGACCTCACCGATAGCCATTGGCGAATATCTATACGTGCCGATAGACAATGGATCTTTGACCTGCTATGAAGCACGGACGGGTAAGACCGTGTATGAGAATCAAAAGCTCGGCACCAGAAACACTATCACGGCTTCACCGATAGCCTGTGACGGCAAGATTTACGTGCAGACCGAGGACGGCGAGTGTTACGTCATCAAGCCGGGCTCCGAGTTTGAGATTCTCGCCGTGAACAAGCTTGATGAGGTATTCTGCGCTTCACCGGCCGTTTCGGGAGGCAAGATATTTCTTCGCGGCCGAAAGCATCTGTACTGCATCGGGAAGTGATGTCCGTGGCGAACAGACAAGCAGGTTGTCGGATGCAGTTCGGGCCAGACAGCATGGTCAATCAGACATGTGGATGACTATACGTAAGAGCACCGCAGATACTTGGGAACCACCTGTTAATCTTGATATAAATACGAGTTAGTTTGATTGTCAACCGTCTTACAACTATACAACCTCTTACTGGCCAACAGGTAATGCTTTCTGACTAGTATATATGTGCCCTCAGCTATCCGAATCACGCACCTGCCGGAGGCATTGACAGAGGCATCCTGAAGGTAGTTATCGCGGGTACTTGTATGCCGGCTTGCCCATGCACGAGGCGTAGAAAATGTCTGCATGTGGGTCCCAGCCGAAGTTGAGGAACCAGCCTGGGATTGTCACGTTGTACTGAGGCGGTAATGGAGCCACCTGCTCCCACTCTTGGCCTCCGTTGGTTGTCTGAAAGAAACCGTTCTTGCCCACAACAACAATGTGCATTTCATCCTTGCCGAAGTATGGGCCGAAAGAGCATTCCA
>Ga0315294_10005724_pt1 | contig 13640 bp, 13 predicted proteins | sample YL17G13_40_MG_FD_203626 | JGI IMG/M metagenome (GOLD analysis project Ga0315294, IMG submission 203626) | Sediment microbial communities from Yellowstone Lake, YNP, Wyoming, USA - YL17G13_40 | ecosystem: Environmental > Aquatic > Freshwater > Lake > Sediment | place: USA: Wyoming | collected... | reverse complement strand
CAGAACGAAACAAACCCTCGGAAAAGCATAGGGATTTCGGACGTTCAAAATGCTGCAAGTAGCCTTGTATCATACTCTTGGGAATCTACCCGAGCCGGAATCCACCCACGAATTCTTTTGAGGAGGCATAAATCTTTCCTACAATACTTGAATATGTCAAAGCTGGATTTCGATTATCTCTGTCGGCTCAGATCGGCGACAGGCGACCTTTCTCCCCATGACAGGCTCAGATTGTATACTCTCATTGAGGATATTCTGACCCAGACGGTCGATGGCATTGCAGTTACTCCCGACCCCGACGCACTACGCGCTAGATCTCAGCTTCTAGAATACTTGGGCCACGAACTCCCCCGCACGCCCGCCGATTAGCAGATGACGTCACGCTTGCCGCTCGTATTGCTCCTCGAGTATGAACCCCAGCGCTTCATCGATTGAGAACAACAGGCGCCTAATATCCTTCTTGCTCCTGATATGCGTTCTTATGGCCGCTGCGGAGTCTTCTACTGTATGAGCAAAACAGTCCCGAAAGTCCGCAATTCCATATGATTGAAGCCTTTTTAGTCGCTGGTGCATACCTTCGTGCCCAATATAATCGCCATCACGTGAACCGTCGTTCCAATAGATTACAGACTGAATGAGTTGTCCAAGGGATATTCGGCTTATGTCAGAAAAACTGGATCTTTCTCCTTTCTTCGTACCGTCTTTCCATGCTTTCTCCATCCGTCCCGCGAAAGCTTCTCCATGTTGCGACTTTTTCTGGGCAACAAGGTTTTTGAGAAAGCTCTCTATTTTCCCAGCGATTTCTTTATAGAACGGACCGCAAAAGTTCGATAGGTGGAAATACAAGGAATCGGAAACAGTGAGATCGTTCTGAATATGTAGGCACCACGAGATGGAGTAGATACATCTTGCCAACTGGTGTCGAATCTCCTTGATAACAGAAGGCTCCATAGGTTTCTCTTGGAGCATACTAAGCCAAGACGCTGCTCTCCGCCAGATACTGAAGACACGGTTTAGGGCATCGGAATCAAGCCTCTTGACAAGAAAGGGGAGTCTTTCGGTGATGTTTTCGGAGATGATCTCTATTATCCACTCTCTCCCAACGTCATCCTCTACTATAGATTCCGAAACGGATGTGTAGATCCTCTGCGACAGGGATTCCGCCACAGGGACAACGCGTGTCCGGCAGGCTACTTCAGAGTCCCCTAACGTTTTGTGGATCTTGTGAAGGACTATGTCAGACAAGTCGTTGAGATAGCCGACAATGTGAAATATGTAGTTGGCACGCAGAAAACCCGCCGCAATAGGGAAGACGGATTCACACATCTCGATTGTTCGGACTCTTTGATCTGTCAAGATCTCTGTTTCTATAACCTTCTCCTCAAACAGACGGGCTGGGCATTTATCTCCCTCGGGGGCACTCAGCTCCACAAACACGAGAAATTCGTTCTTCTTCTGTTCCAGATCCTCTAGAGTAAGGTCCGAGCTCCCCAGACCCTCGATAAGAACTCCCTTTTCAACCAAGTCGTTCTTCGCCAAGTCTTTTAACGGCTGACCTTCCAGATAATGCTGCAGCGGCTCTAGCATTTGTACAATGTGCTCGCGGTCGAGGTGTCTTAGTTTGTCAAGGCCGTAGTAAGACGCCTTCTCACCAGATTGCCTTTCTCCGACAAAACACCTACCGCGGTACTTTAGTACACCTTTCACCCGCAGGCAGTGTTCCTCGCGAAGACCTAGATCACGCATAATCAGCGGCGGCAGGTCCGCTTTCAATCTCAGTTCTATAAACTCCGGGGATTCCTCAAACGATTGCAGTAGAATGTCCTGAAAACCGTATACCCCACAGCATCCGACTGAGATCCCGCGGAATTGGTCTCGAATCTTCCAATAGTGCTTGACTGTGGCGAATTGATAGAATCTTGACAATCCAAGACGTCCGAGAACATTCGGATGCAAAGCAATGTCGGAGGGTATGTTCGCACGTTGGGGAGTCCAGCTTACACGCCACTGATCATCGAGCAAGAATATCGCTGGGGCCTCGACGACTGCGTCTTGGCCAGTTATCGGAGTTGGCACAGTCAATAACTCCTCACAGTCAATATCGACAACTAACCCTGCCTCTCTCCGAGCAGGGAGAATCGGGGTTGCGCCATACTTTGGCCCAATGATAGTAGATCCTCCACACGTGTTGAGGCCACCGGGCTGGAGCTCGACTGTGTTGCACAAAACACAAACACGACTCCGCATAGGTCTCTTGACTGGAGAGTGCCACCTGATTGCGTTCTGTGCCGTACTCAGGAAGAGATCCATATTTGGGCTGCACATAGGCGACACAAGAACGTCACTGTCCTTCGGATCTTCAGGAAGATCGGGCCACTGGAGGAAATCCATGCAGGTTAGGACAAGAAGAGAGTAGTCTTTACCTTCTGCACTCCAACGGACTCGGAGGAAGGCCGCGTCACTGGAGGCCGTCTCAGCAAGAATGTCAGTCTCAAACTTCGATCGTTTCGACTTCGGTGCTGTTACAAGCCGCGGCCCTTCCTTGTCCGGTGCCGCTACAAAAGACTCACTCGTTCTGGATCCAGCGTCGTAGTAGTTGCCGATGACGACGCAGGAATTCTTCGCCGCGAACTGTGTTATTATGGATACCATTGCCTTAGAAAGTGAGAATTCTGGAAGAACAAGAACGTTTATGTGGCGATCAAAGCGGGAAACGGATTCCAAACATGTTTTAAGGCGGTCCTCGCGTTCGATATGTTGGTCTCGGAACCATTCAATGATGGGGTATTGCACTCCGTACATGATATTCGCTTCGTGGAAAAAAGGAGAGCGAAGTTGCAGCAGGCACAAGGTGACCTTCTTGCCGAGAACATTTGAAGAGAGAACAACATCCTTCGATTTCATGGCCATCTCCTTTCATCAGGGAACACGATTCACTGCTGGACCTTCACTCTGCTCCCGGCCTGGCCGAAGGAAGTGGGCTTTATCGATGGAACGGCTCACTCGCCCACTGCCCGACGGGGAAGGTCGAACCACGTGTAATCCTCTGCTACCATCGTTGCGGGAAAAACCGACCTAGCCTCTGCCTCCATATCTGATGGAACTTCCTGGGGCGATATGTGTGTCAATACGAGACTTCGTACTTGTGCATCTCGGGCCAGGAGGGCCGCGTCTCTTGCAGTCAAATGCTGGAATCTTCTTGCCTGTTCCCGGTTTCTCTCCGAATACGTTGCCTCACAAACCAGCAGGTCCGCATCTCGACAGATATCAACCAGTGAATCGAAGACCTCGGTGTCGGAGACGTATACGAATCTCCGCCCCGGTCTCACCGGTCCGGAAATGTCTCCAGGCTGGATAACGCGGCCGTTCTCCAGAATAATCGACTGACCGGATGTGAGTTTTTTTCGCTCTGGTCCCTCAGGAACGCCGAGCTTGACAGCCTTCTCAATGTCAAAGCTGTGAGAAGGTTTCTCCTGGACAATAAGGGCATGGGACAAGACAGAATGGCGGAGTGGAAACGCCTGGAAGGCATATTGGTTTGATTCGTAGAACAGGCCGTTTTCTGCAATATGGGTATGGACTGTTACAGATGTCAGGTTACAAAGGCGCACTAAGTCGTTTACGCAGTCAATCGTTTCACGGTTCGTGAACACCGAAATGGAGACATTGCGAGATATTAAATCCAAACATCTAAGGAATCCGGCTAGACCAAGGTAGTGCTCAATATGGGAGTGACTAAGCCATATAAAAGACACCTTTTGCAGCCCTTGGTGTGCAACCGACATCTGGCGCACTGTCCCCTCGCCGCACTCTATCAGGAATCGGTCTGCCCCGCACACCAGGAGACCTCCTATGCAGTTCCGCTCCTTTGTTGGCAGTGACGCACTACTTCCGAGTATGAGAAACTCCATTGTTCGTCCCCTCTTCTTCAGGCGCCGGATTGCTCTAACGGGATTGCCCGTCGGCGCAACGGTCTTGGTGTGATAAGCCCACGTCTTGCCTCTTCATGGCCCATCACCTGTTACTTGCTTATTTTCATTTTCTTTGCGCATGTCAAGCTCTTTTTTGTCTATTCTGTGTCTTTTCTGCGAACCGTCGAGGGTCGTGCGAAATGCACGGTTTGCCCCTCGCGGTGTTTGTGTTTGTCCTTCTTTGTCGATCTCCGGCCCAAAATGAAGTCCTAGGAAGAGCGATTTCGCAAGACCCTTTGAACGGTCAGTACAGGGGACACGCGAAATCAAACGAGCATCCGCGAGGTTGGCAGCATTCAGGGGGTTGTTTTTTAGAGACGGGGGACAAGTTTGTATATGAGTGCGACGGAAATCTTTGAAAAATCGAGGGTTATCAATGATCCCGCGGTGTTTCTTGAGGGGTTTCTGCCCGAATCCTTGGCGGGGAGAGAAACGCTGATGCAGGAGATCCAGACGTGTTTGGCGCCGGGAATCGGACAAAACAGATCGAGAAACTTCTGCAGGCGGGATAAGTCGGCAAATCTGTGGGTCTGGGGGCCGGTGGGAAGTGGCAAGACCGTGGTCGCGAAATCCATACTGCGGAAGCTCACGCGTGAAACCCACGCAAAGGGCTGCTATGTGAACTGCTGGGAACACGATTCGCTTTACTCTGTTCTCGACTGCCTCGTTACGGAACTTCGCATCCTTGGGGCGGAACAACAGGACACGGCGTTCAAGTTGGAAAGACTGCGAAGAGCAGTAAGCGACGGATCTTTCATCGCGGTCCTGGATGAGATAGACCGGCCGGAGCCGAAAGATCGGGAGGCGATCATCCACGGGCTCCTGACCCTTGAGCGGGTCGGCCTGGTTTGCATATCCGACTCGGAGGACGCCTATTTCGCGCTGGATGAGAGGATAAAATCGCGTTTGAACCCCAAGATAGTTCCGTTCCAACCCTACTCCGACAGGGAAATCCTTGAGATACTGATCTCCCGTGCAGAGAAAGGGTTGGTTCCGGGTTCCTGGACACGGCCAGCGCTTGAGAGGATCGCACACCTGGCCAAGGGCGACGCCCGGATCGCCATTCTGACGTTGCACAACGCCGCCGAGGCCGCGGAACTCGAATCCGCCGCAAAAGTGACGCCAGGGTACGTGGAAAAAGGCTGGAATCATGCGAAGGACGTCAAGAAGAACTGGCTTTTGCGGAACCTCACGGCAGATCACCGGCTTCTTTACCGGATGATCCTGCGTCGTCGAGAGATTCTTTCGGGGGAGCTTTGGGAATTCTACCAGGATCACTGCGCCGCGACGGGAAAGGATCCGATCGCTTTGCGTACCTTTTCGGATTACGTGAACGATCTTGGGCGGGCTAGGTTGATCGAGATCACCCGAGCGCGAGTGCGGGGCAAAGTGCGGCTTCTGAGAGCGCTGAAATGAGACGCGAGAAGGACTCGGTATCAGCAGAAGCCAGTCAGGACTCCCAAACCATTCAGGGTTCAGAAACCTGCCGAGGCTCCGAAATCACCCTGGGCTCGGAAACCAGCCAGGGCTGAAACCAGCCGGGCCTCGGAAACCGACCGGGACTGAGAAACCACCCGGGGCTGAACCCCGGGACGCGCAGCGGCATGTTTTGCATCGTGCGTGCCAAGCGTTTTTCAACGGCCCTGGCAACATTCCTCATGACTGAGGAAATCCGGCCCGAACAGCGCACGAGACTTCTCTCGCTTTGTGAGAGACTCTCACAGGATCCGCCGTGGGTCCCAGTGTTCCAGGAGCTTCTCAGACTGGCGAGGGCAAGTGGGAAGATGGGGAAGACCACGGGGGTTCGGTCAGACACGACACCAGTTCCGAGGAGGGTTTCTTCTTCAGCTTCGGCGGGAAACGGCGCCCTGGGCGGACGGTTCCCATTCAATACCAGTCCGGATTTCGTTCACGACTCGGAGGAGCTCAGGTGAATCCTTGGCTTTCTCCACGAGAGCGTTCATGAATTTCTCCATCAGCCCGTCGTATTGGAGTCTTGTCTCGATCAGGCCGGTCAGCCTTTTCATCAGGCGTTCCTCTATCGCCGATTCAAGCGACCGTGGCGACGCCTGAGCGGCCGGAACGCAGCGTATCTCGGTCGGCAACCCACACTCGCACACGTCCACGTACAGGGGATTGACTCTGCCACATGCCGGACACCGGACGCCCCGATGCATCGCTGGCTTGTCGCCTGTTTCCAGATTGTGCATTCGGCGTTGTATCTCTTCGAGGTTGCTCAACGAGAGGTGGCTGTAATGCTTCATGACCTTGGAGTCCTTTGACAGCCCGTGAAACGCCTTGATCGCCTGTTCGGGCCAGCCGGCAGCCTGCTTGTGAGTTATGGAGCAGGCTCGGAACAAGTGGGGGTACACCCGCTTTGTGATTCCAGCTACGCGCGCTATGCTCTTCAGGATCGTGTTGGCCGTCTGTTGGAGAAGGGGCTTGCTTCCCGACCCCTTGCAGTTGCTCCAGAGCGGGGCCTCGGGATCGTCTTTCAATGGGTGGTAATTCACCCAGGTCGCGACATGCCTCATGCAGGAGACGAGCGGGATCGTTCTCGGCAGGGTCTTGCTGACGGGCAGCGTCGCCTTGAGCATGCTCGCCGCGAAATCGAGGTGCCGGATCTTCATCGAGAGGAGTTCCGATATCCTCGCGCCGGATTCGTAAAGGAATGATACCAGCGCCTTGTCCCTCGGGTTCCTGGCATGTCGGATCATCTCCAGGATCTCCTCGGGCGTCAGAAGCTGGTCCGGTTCCTTGATCCGTGTCGTGTCGCCGCTGCTCTTGATCCAGCGCACCTTGCGCGGATACTCCTCGTCGTCACCGTCCAGCCATCGGTAGAACCGTTTCAGCGTCACTTTGTACCCGTGCAGAGTCCCCGAAGAGAACCTGCCACCGCGGATTTTGGCGTCACCCTTGGAGAGAAACGTGAGCAGCCCCCGGATATCATCCTCCGTGACCGCGTGGAAATCCTTCCCGAGCCAGGCGGCTAAGCGTCGCAGTTTGTGCGTGTAGAAGGTCAGGCGCCTTTCCGAGACCTCTGGCGAGATGTGGTTCAGAAAGCGGAGAATGAGATCCTTGTTCTCGAGAGAAATGTCTGGGGCGCTCAGGAGAGCCGCCAGCCCCAGTATCCGCAGGTTGGCGAACGAGCTGGACAAACCCAAGCGCCGGACGAAATCTGCTGCTGCCTGCCGGCTGTGCAGCGCCCCCGAACGTGCTTTCATCCTCATGTCAATCGTTTCACGACTTATATTCGGAGCGTCCGGGGCTTGCGCATCGTGCCGAGTAGCCCCGGCAGGACTGCATTGCTCGAGGCGCAAACCCTGTTTTGGAAGGGCTTTCACCTCCAGCCGAGTAGCCCCGGCAGGACTGCATTGCTGGAGGCGAAAGCCCTGGCTCGTCTTGTTCTGCCGAACGCTCCCTAAACACTAGTTGTGGGTTCAGGCTTAAATAGATTCGCGTGATCCGCGACTATAAATGTGCGGTTTCGCTTAACGGGGCGGGAAGCGCCAGGTACACGCAAGAAAGGCAAGCTCCGGCGCAAATCCTCTTATTGTCCCCTCCCATTTTCTCCTCATGAAGGTGGCCCGTGCGGCGCCAATCGCCGACGGGGCCGCATCTCCGCTGGTTCATGCTCTTCAAAACACTCTTTGCTTCAAACGCCTGGTTGACCGTCCAAGGTTCGACCCGGCATTGTTCGTGAACTCGACATGCATACGCGGCCATGACATCGAACCCCCGCGCCTCGAACGCCGAAAGCGTGAGGCGTCGTCGGTGTCTTGCGATGCCTGGCTCTGCCGGGCGTTTCCGTAGGCGCAGCTCTCTTCTCCCCCAAAAGAAAACGCGGTTTCCTCGTCTCGCGTTGTGGTTTGTGATGTCTTTCGTCAGAGAGATGCTTCGCGCCCAGGGCATTGATGCCCCCGGCCTGCCTTTGTACTTCCGGCAGGCCAACATTTGCTGGGGCAGGCGATCTGTCATCGCGCGCGGCTATTTCTTAGCGGGCGAGTTCTTCGAGCGGGAACACGCCCTTTTTCGTTCTCAGAAGGGAGGCGATGAAAAATGCAGGAAAACAATCAGGAGAAGGATTCGATGGAGGAGGTCTTCGGCAATGTCATCTACGCGTACACGCGGAAGCAGGCAATCGAGGACGGGGTTCTGGTGGATGTTTCGAAGACCGCGCGCGAGGCGGGCTTTCTATGGCCCTTCGCCATGACCGCCGAGGTTTGGGGCCTGATCGAGCAGATACCAAAGAAGTACAGCCATGAGGACATCGCCGGACGACTCTGGGACGTGTTGATGGTGGCAAGAGCCAGCATCCGGTCCGCTCAGCGGCAGCAGGACCTCATCTTCTTCGAAGTGATTCTGCACCAGGACCACCAGGACAAGGTCCGGCTGAAGATGCTCAGCGGTCCGGGCGATAGGGGCGAACCGGTACTCACCTTGATGCTCCCAAATCAGGACTGACCCGGCTAGCGCCACAAAGACGAAGGTCACCACAACCCCACATGGCCTTCCGCGCCGTGCGGGGCACACATTTTCTGAAAGGGACGAACGCGCGCTCGCACAGGGCCGTCCGTCCCTTTTTCTTTTTCACAGAGAGGAGGTTATGAACCATGCGAATCTACGGTGTTTCGCTCGGAGAGGGGAATATGAAGGTGGGCGACGTGTTCACTTTCAGTTTGCCCAGCAAGACGACGTGTCCGGGCGCCAGTCCCTGGTGCCTCAAGCACTGTTACGCCCATCGGTACGAACAGTTCCGGCCGGGGTGCCAGAAGGCTTACGGTGAGAATCTTGCGTTGACGCAGGACCCGCAAGAGTTTGTCCGCACCATGATCGGGGTTCTGCCGCGCATCATGAACGCTTTCCGCATCCACGTGAGCGGGGACTTCTATGCCGCGCCTTACGCGGAAGCCTGGACCGAGATCTGCCGGGCCTTTCCCCAAACCTTGTTTTGGGGTTACACGCGGTCTTGGCGCGTGCCGGAGATCCAACCCGCACTCGAAGGTCTCCGCGCCCTGTCAAACGTGCAGATCTTTGCCTCTGTTGACGCGGACATGCCTTTGCCTCCCCGGGACTGGCGCAGGGCGTTCGTGCTGGACGACCCGCGCGCCATGGGCATGCTGTGCGCGTTCCAAACCGAGGAGCAAAGGCAGTGCCTCGTCTGCGGCTATTGCCTCAGGCGCAAGCACGGCGACGTCATTTTCAGGGTCCACTGACTGGACAACGACCCGACAGCCTCCTCATCGGACCTGTCGGGTCATCTTCAGAACTCGACAAGAAGGAGGTACGACAAAATGAAACTCACACTGGAAACCGTCCGAGACGTTTTCAAAGACGCGCTCGGCTTCGACTCTTACATCGCCGGCTTCATCAGCGAGGTGCGCGAGGACTCGGCCAGCCCAACCGCGAACATCACGAAAGACGGACTGCTCCGCTACAACCCGCAGTTCGCGGCCCAGCACATCACCTGCAAGCAGGACCTTTTCAGCCTCTGCATGCACGAGGTGCTGCATCCCATGTTCGGCCATTTCGTGTTCCGCGGGGGCGAGATCGAAAACGTCGCCGCCGACGCCATCATCAACGCGGTGATCAGCACTGTCTTCTCCACAAAGTCCCACCGGGGGCATTTGTTTGAGAAGTTCTACCCGCCCAGCGGTCTGCCGGGCCTTCTCCGACCCTGCAGTCGCATGCACACGAGTTCGCTCTCGCGCCTCTACGACGCACTCTACGAATCCCGCCACATCAAGAAGGAAGACAGCATCACCACGGGCGAGTTGATCCAGAGCCTCAAGATCCTGGTGCCGACTGTTCCGCCCGCGCTCGTGTTGTTCGGAAGCCACGGCGCCGAAGGCCAGGAGGGAAAGGGTCTGGGCGGCCTGCCCAAGGAGACCTTGACCCGCATGGCGGAAGACATCCAGCGGGGAGCCACGGAATGCGCCTCAAGATCAATGGGATACAGCGAGACCTTGATGGACCTGCTCACGGAAGCTCTCAAGACCCACTTGTCCATCCGCCGCGTCCTGCTTGAGCGGTTTCTCACAAAAAGAAAGGTGGACCGGTTCAAAGAGACGCTGCACGCGCGCCGTCTCTCGACATCGCCGATCCCCATCCACCCTTCCAAGCGCGACCTCGTGCTTCTCGCGGCGGGGATCTACCCTTTCCACTTCCACAACACCGTGGCCCATCCGCGGCAGCGGGAGCGGGGACTCGCGATCTACCTCGATGTCTCTGGTTCCGTGAACGACTACCTCCCGCAGATTCTCGGAGTGCTCAAGGGCCTGCGGAAGGAGATCAAGAGCATCTTCCTGTTCAGCAACAAGGTGGTGGAGACATCCTTCGAGTCCGTTCTCAAGGGGCACGTCCAGACGACCTACGGCACGGATTTCGACTGCATCGCCGAGTCGGTCCTCGAACGGGACTTTGAGAAAGCCGTGATCGTCACGGATGGCTTTGCCTCAATGAAGCCGGAACTGAGCGAGAAGTTGAAGGAGCGCCGCCTTCGGACCCTCACGGTCCTGTTCGGCAATTCGCGGGACTGCGACGACTTCGCGAAATTCGGCGACGTTGTCCAACTCGAAGACATTTGTGAAAGATAGCGGAGAAACGTAACGCCCGGCGGAAGCCATCTTGAAATCCGCCAGAAAGAAAACAGGAGGTGAAACTATGTATCTGTCAATACCCCAGAACAAACCCGCAAGCCGCAAGGCGATGATCGCGTACCTTGCGGGCCATTCGCGCTACCACACCATGAACTCGTGGAACTGCTCCACGAGCTACGCGCACAAGATCAAGATTCAAAGCCTCGGTCTCGATAGGGACACTCTTGACGCCTGCTTCGACATGCTGGAGGTCGGCGAGGCGTTCGAGGAGTTCACCGACATCCTGCGGGATTTCGAGCGCCGCCACGACTGGCGCTGGCAGATCACCCAGAACGGCCGCTCAGGCGGCTACCTCGTCTTGATTCACGGTGGCAAAGAGCCTGGCGGCAAGGGTCCCGACGGCAAAGACCGGCCCGGCCGCATCTACTGCCAACCCGGCAAACCCCTCGACATGAACGAGGACTTCGAAACCTGGGACGCCGAAACCCTTCACGCCCTCGTCGAACTCATCTGGGACTTCGACCACATCTGCGAAGCCGCGGTTGCAGCGTTTGTAGAGTTCGCAAAAACACACCGCGCCGTAGAAATCGAGGTCCTTGTCCCAACCCGCAAGATGATCGCGATCTCAAGGTAATAGTTGGCCGTCGAAGACCAGGGAGATCACGTGGGGGTGGAGCGAAAGCCCCCAAAGGGTCCCGTCTCCACCGTCATCCACCCCAGGAAGTGCTTTACCGGGGAACAGCGCTATAGTATCCGCGACGCATGCTTCTCACAAAGAAACAGCGCGTAAGGAGTACGACCATGTCTTCAGTTAGCTTTGCCACGCTGAGCAACCCACAGTCTGGGCAAGATGAATTCTCTGTGATAACGATCCGCACTCCGTTGAACTTCAGCCCTTGATCTCGGAAGCAATGAGAGCGGAGAGCAATACCAGTCATCCTCGGTACTCGATCAAGGAAGTTGTGATGAGTGGCGGAGAAGCCTAACATCGCGCCTTACTTTCCTGCGCGAACAGCGACGGTAAAGTGCAGACGTTTGTCGGCTGATCTCATCTTGATGGCTCCTTCAACTTCCCTTTTTCCCTTCGGCGGATGAAATCCTCAGCACACACCGTCTCCACATACCGTGTTACGGTCCATGTAGGTTTCTGGTTGTCCAGTGTAAGTCCCAACGCTTTCGCCGACAGAACACTTGGATTCCCTTCGTGGATCAGTTTGATCACCTGGCCAAGTTGTATCGGTACACCCTCCCAGAAGTACCCGAGCGGATCGCCTCGATACATTGTCTCAAGTTCCTGTTGACTCCGTTTGTCTAGATTGAGGTGAGCGGTGACTTGGAGCCCCTTATACTCAAGCGTTGCGAGAACTATAGTCTCACTATCGTCCTTGCGAGCCTTGTTGTGGTCATGGATGCGTTTGCATAGTGCTTTCGCCTTTGCCCAGAGGTCCTCGCCAACCGCAGACAGGAACCCCCCTGCAATCGCGCCGAAGAGAAAAGCTACAACCGCCGTGTCACCTCCCCCACCCATGAACGCCCCCAAGTGGGACTGCCGGATGGTTACTTGTACAGGGTGAGTCCGTTCGAGCTCATCAATAAGCGACTGACATTCCTGCTCTAGATCGTCGGTGCTATTCATCGCTTCTCTCCCGAGACTACAGATCATCAAACCTGCGTCTTGTTTCGTTGACCCAGTCGACCACGTGCGCCTTGTCCTCGGGTGTGGAAACGCCGAGCAAGACACCAGATATCCTATCCCACCTCTCCCGTGGGAGACCACACAAGACACCCACTACGGGAAAGCCCCGTCGTCGAAGCAGTTCAAGGTACTCAAAGAGGAGGAAGGTTCCGAGGTGAGGATAGTTGCGTTCCGCAAGACTGTTGCCAAACAGCCAACCACTTCTTACCGCATCGCGAAGGCGTTCAGCAGCCCAGAGATCCGCAGCCGTCTCACTATCCTTCCCGCCAGTGAAGAAGAGCTTTCTTGCTCCTCTCCCAATGAGCCGTGAGTCGCTCGGGGAGCCTGATGCCAAGTGGCCATACTCGTGAAGTATCATGAACAGTTGCTGGGCTAGTGTGGCTCCGACAATCAGTTGGGATTTGCCTTCTCTCTGAAGCATGAGGCACTTTGTCTCTTTGCCGTAGTCCAGTATTACATTTGCGTTCTGGCAACCCAACTCACAAGCGCCCCAGACGGTTTGGCAGATCTGGGGGCCGACGGCGGACGTAAGCACACTGAACTCATCCACGAAGGGCCAATAGTTCAACGATTGGTATTCGTTGAGAAGCCAAAGCCAGTAGAACTCTTGATTAGCCTCTGCTAATCCCCAGAACGTACGAGAGGGAAGGATGATCACCTCCTCCCCGTTGGGTCCTACAACAATTACAGCGTCAACCGTGGCAGGCATTTTCCCGGCGATTATGTTGAGGGTGTAACTCCGAGGTTTCCCCAACAGCTGCAGAGTGGTCGAGTAGATTAGCGCGTAAAAGAGTTCCACACCCCCACACTCGAAGACGGATGGGTTGCGGAACGCCTGTGACTCAAGACGTTCCAATCCCTTTGGCAATCTTAGGCCTTCAGATAGGCTCTGCCGCATGAATGCCTTCAACACCCAGAAATCCTGATTGTAGGGAGCGACCTCTCGTCCTTCAGAGAAATCCCGCTCCACCTTATTCACTGCCCACCTTACGAAATCATCAGTGGAGGTCATTGTCGTGTCCCCGCCAACAACAATTGGACTGATCCGCATAAGATGCGGAGCTTCAGTCTTCTGCCCAAATGACACGCCGTTGACGCAGCGACGGCGGAAGCCATAACTCTTTCACCAACAATCTCTTGCGGTTCTTGGAGCGTCCTATCACGGCGTCTTATGTGGATCGGCATAAAACACTCTCGATTGCCCCAAAGATCGTCAACCGACAGACAGACAGACACCCCACTCTAGCCCTTAAACCAGCGCGCTTTTTTTGCGCGTGGTGCTGAAAATACATGAAACGCCCGTCTTTATTGGGTATAGTGTCTTCTGGTGGAGAACAAGAACCCACGAAAGGGGGCGTTTCAAGTGAATCCAAG
>Ga0315294_10005721_pt1 | contig 13644 bp, 6 predicted proteins | sample YL17G13_40_MG_FD_203626 | JGI IMG/M metagenome (GOLD analysis project Ga0315294, IMG submission 203626) | Sediment microbial communities from Yellowstone Lake, YNP, Wyoming, USA - YL17G13_40 | ecosystem: Environmental > Aquatic > Freshwater > Lake > Sediment | place: USA: Wyoming | collected... | reverse complement strand
CTTCCTCAATCTCAGAGAAAAATGGCAGGGGGTCCATCAAAAGCCAGGCAGCGAATATGGTTAAAATCATAACAGCCTTTGGAATTTTCATCTCTGTTTTCAAGCTTTCGTTCCCAAATTATCTTGATAACGAGTAATGGGTGCTGAGGACGGAGCAACGAAAAAGTACTGAGGACTGAGTGCTGAGGACTGAGTTTTCAGTCCTAAGTGTTTCGGCATTTTATTTTTTAGCTCAGCACTCATACCTCAGTCCTCAGTCCTTAGTCTCAAATCCTCAGACCTGGTTACTTTAGCCTGGTAGTAGGATCTCCGAAGAGTATCCAAGTTCTCCGAATATCTTTATCACTGGTTGTACGCTTGGCCTTCATAATTGCTTCGCCAATGGTCAAGTCTTCTCCGTTGAACAGCTGCCTTACCAGTTCCTGGTTCATCTTCAATTGACCCCCGGGCTCGGTCATGCCCGAGGAGGTCCAGACAGCTACGGCACCTCCCTGTTCAGCCTTCAAGAGAGACTCGGCCAGCGTGTCCCCGTAAGGGGCCTGGAAGAAACCGTTCAGGCAGGTCATGCTGATATAGAAAGGCAACCTTCCTGCGCTGGGTAGCGCCTCGGCATCCTCGGCATTGAAGAGATTCCCCCGCCACTCCATCATGCCTCCATGGCCAAGGTAATTGACCATCAGAGGTCCCTGGCCGAGATAATGCAGGAGAGCCTCTTTGGCCTGTGCATCACTGCCAAACTCTCCCCGGAAGACCTTCCTTAAACCCACCGAGGAGGGGAACAAGGCTCCGACCTTCTGCGCCGCCTCCACAAAATCAAAATTGTCGGTCTCTTCCGTCCTATCCGCCACCAGCAAGGCCTCATTCGTTCCTGCGGACTTCTCATAGGCGATGATCTTGGCAACCACTGTCGAGGCCTCTGCCGGGGTCTGAACGGGCAGCCTCCCCAAGGCCATCTTGGGCAAACCATTTCCATCAAAATCCACAAACCAGTCATCCGAAGCCGTCTCCAAGTAAGCTGTATCCACCAGCTTGGTGGGTACAAAGTCCAGATCCCCATACCCCAGGAAATTGCGGGGATCATAGCTGGCGTCTCCCACCAGCAGGACAAATCGAGGTGCCTTCTTCCAGGAAGACTTCGCTCTCTGGAGAAAGTCCTTTATCGCCTGGGGAGTCTTGCTCCCAAAGCTGAACTCGTCATACACATCTTCCACATCCACCAGGGCCACCGATAACCCCTGGGCCTCCCGCAAGGTCTTGAGGGGCTTCATGCTCTCCAGAAAGTCCTTGTGGGAAATGATCACCAGATCATAACCATTCCCCCTCTGATTCCAGTTCGAAGGCTGGTTGAGGACCACCTGGGCAGGACTCTTGGCCTTTTCTACTCCTATGGCAAGCAAAGTTCTCGGCCCGCTTCCCGGAGCCCGGAAGGTGATTGCATACCCGGAACCCTGGGTCTTGGTCACTTTCCCTTCCACTTCCATGACCGATAGAGGATCCGTAATGTCTACCACCTGAACTTGGGCATGGCTGAATCCCCCCACCGAAACCTGCCTGCCTCCCTGGGCTGTCAGCTTCAAACCATTCTCATGGGCCCGGTAAGCCCGCCAGTAGGTCAGTTGGATAGAGTCCAGAAGGCTAACATCCATCTCCCCCCCATGGGCGATAAAGCTGACCAGATTCTCCCCCTCCTGGAGCACCGAAACCGGAATCTCCGTCTGGAAGCGGCCTTGAGACTGACCACTAAACGAAACCTCTCCCACCTCCGCGTCATTGAAGAAGACCTTCACCCGATGGGGACCAGCGGTGGCTCCCTGGAGGGCTACCTCCAGCAGGGCATCTTCTCGGGAAGTCGGATCCGCATCCCAGACATAAAGAAGCTGGTCCACCCGGTAGGTGTAAATGATGGGTCCGAAGAAGTTGCTCTCTTCCCCATTGAGCAAGGCCGGAAAATAGAAGGAACGCTCTTTGGACTCCGCGGTATAGGGGAAGCTCTCAAAGGAATTGCGGATTGCGGAATGCGGATTGCGGAATTGGGAACTCTCAAAGGAATTGCGGATTGCGGATTGCGGATCGCGGAATTGGGAACTCTCAAAGGCATTGCGGATTTCGGATTGCGGATTGCGGAATTGAGGACTAGAGATATGACTATTAATACGTTTGCCGGGTTTCGAACTTACCACCAGCCAGTACACCCGGGCATCGGTGGAAGGCGTATCCAGTCCTATCCCGTAAAACTCGATGGCATCTTTAGGACCCAACCGCCCTTCTTTCTCCGCGATCACCCGGATGGGCAGCTCCTGTCCCTCTGCATACAGGTGCAGGTGCTTGGGGTTGAAGTGGGTGTTCATTCCTGCTGCCGCCAGTTCGGGTTGACTGACCCGGTACCACCCCTCCTCCCTAACCAGGAGCTTCATGGCCGGCCTGCCCGCCAGGGACCGCTGCACTGCGTTTGCTCGAGGATCGGGAACAAGGTTCCCTCGAGGAGCGCTACGCTTGAGGAGCGCTTCGCTTGAGGTCAAAAGCCCAAAATTCTTTTGCCTCAAGGCCGAAGGCCGATCCTCAAGGCCTGAAAGGCCGCTCCTCGAGTCACGCCGAAGGCGTGACGCTCCTCTATCATTCTTTTCTTTCAGTTTTTCTCTAAAATCCTGGATTTTCCAGAAGTCGGCGTACTTTTCTTGCAACCTGGCTCCGAACTCGCTCAACAGCTCGGCCCTGCGAAGATCAGGAGCTGAAAGCTCAAAGCTGGAAGCTGAAAGCTGAACTTCAACCGGGCCGTGGAAGGTGCGCTGGCCGGTCAGGTCAACATCCTCTAACCAATAACGCAAAGACGACCGCTGACCGCTGACCGCCGACGGCTGAGCGCTGACTGTTGAGTTATCCCACCATAAATAATGGTGGCCGGCGGTGAGGGGGGTGCCGGAGCCGGCCAGGAGGGCGGAGCCGGTGATCAGCTCCGGGGTCAGCCGGACTAACTCGCCATTCGATTCACGGTGGACATTGAAGCCTAGATTGTTTACCTCATGGCTGGTCTTCCATCTTAAAAGGACACCATCCCCATGCTGGAGCGCCTTAAAGGTTCTCAGCGTTACCGCTGTAGGTATTGGACGCTGCTCGGTACCCTCACTTATAAAGGAGGAGGGGGAATTCATACTGCTGAAACTGGTTTCGATCCAGCAGCTATCTCTTGCTACATTTGAAAACCGGACCTCGTCGATCTTGCCATCGAAGTAGTTGCTCTCGAGCCCCCCCAATCTCCCGATGTTGAAATCTGCACTGAAGTTTGTTTCTCCTAGAAGCGTCTCGCACCCGTAGCCCTCCATATCGCTTCCGTTCAAAAAGCCCTGTATACAGCCAGTGGGCCTTCTTAATACCGTGTGGTACCAGGTCCCGGTGGACAATGTGCTCAGCAGGCGGTAATTATCCTCTCGGTTACCTCCGCCCGTGCCTTCTGTATGAATAAAATTGTGATGAGTGTGGTTGGTGTTTTCAATTTCTATCCTGCAGAATGCATGGGTAGTGTCACTTTCCCCAGTGACCCCCTCATCCACGCCGACGATCATCCGTTCACCCGACAGACTGTCGGCATTCCACCACACCTCGATGGTGAATCCTCCACTCCCCCAATTGGGTGCAAAATTCGCGTCAATATATTGGTTGGAACCGTTGAATTCATAGGCTCCTGCGATCCTCCCATCCGATGTGGACGTTGCCCCGCCTATTGATCCATTGTAATTGCCCGTAGAATCGTTGGCATTTCCGTTTAAGTGATACACCGCCGCATAATTATTACTCCATACCCCTTGGGCCACGCTTGCCGCCGGAGCGGAGGTGACCGCCGGGTTTCCATAATAGATGTAGAAATCCGTATTCTGGTTGTAGGAAAGGATCGGGATTTTCACCCAGGCCACAAGCGTGCCGGCCGAACCATCATATTTCTCGATCTCGTAATTCAAGACCGTTTCAGGGTCCGCACCCCGGAAACAAATATCGTATCCGTTGGAATTGTAGATGCGGCCGTTGGTCGGGTCGTTCGCCTTGGTCTTCAGCCAGTCCTTTGCCGACAGGCTGACCAGCACCGGGAAGTTGGAAAGGTTCGAAGAACAACTGCCCCCGACCTGACTCGACTGTATGGTCAGTTTTTTCCGGTACTCATAACGCCCCTCGGTACTGGCCAGAGAGGTCGTTGGTTCAGGGGTGACGCCGATTCGAATGAAATTATCATCAAAATAGAAAGTATTGGCATCCGTATCATCCCCTTGCCAGAAATTTCCGTAATGTACCCTGGTGATGGATCTGGTCCCCGTATTCTTGCTGGTCGCGTCGATCTCCAGATTCCCGTTTATCCAAACTTTGGCCTCCCCTGCCGTGGCGGAGACTGCAAATTTCGCGTCGATCCGGTACCAGGTGTTCGTGGAAAGAGTAGTCGGTGAGCCTGGAGTATAACCTTCCCCAGCGACACTGTTCCATACCATGAGGGTCATATCCGAACGTAGAGTGACGCTAAGAATGTTCTGCCAGGTTGGGTCGGGATCAACAGACTCCACTAAGACGACATCAGCTGCAGGGGGGAAGGTGCTGGAAGAAAGATATACGTAGGTTCTCACATAAATGGTCGGTTGATCGGAGAAATCCTTGAACGAGGTGGCACGAGCACCGTCTCCTGCCACTGTATCGGTCACACACTTAGAAGAGTAAGTCCCGGAGCGGACGGGGTCACTCCCCGTCGTGTAGGGAGATGGGTCGGCTGATCCGGAGAGCGAGCTGGCATCGACGCGGATGCGGCCCTTGCCACCATCGCCGCCTGCACCATGCCATGGGCCATCACCACAGGAACTCGATCCTCCTGCTCCACCGGTTGCTTTTACTAGGTTGGTCCCGAGAGTTGCCGTGTTTGCCCACAAGTAAATACTTCCGCCGGCACCTCCGCCCCCGGATCCATTGTCCGAGCAGTCTGTAGTATATGTTCCGCCATCATCACCTTTGGCCTCTATAGCACCACTAACGGTAATGGTGTTGGCAAAAATCATAATGATGCCGCCGCCGTCCCCGCCGGTCCCAGAAGTGCCAAGATAGGCATCCTCATCGTTGTACCCTCCTCCGCCTCCACTGCCCAAGCATATTTTGGTGAGGTCTGCAATTCCATATGTGGAACCTGCATTGGCTTGTGGCCGGGAGCCTCCACAGGAAGCCCCGTAGCTGCCGTGAGTTCCTGCGGTACCATAACCCCCGCCTCCCCCACCTTCTCCACAGTAATCCGATCCATTAACTGTACAGTCCCCTCCACCCCCACCCCCACCGTTATTGGTAATGTCCTGTGAACCGGTCCCGGCATAGCTTTCTGCTTGCCAACCATATACTCTATTTCCTGTTACCCCATTTCCCTTGCGATACCCTCTGGCATTGACATTAATATTTCCGCCTGAATTCACCGTCACGGTCCCAGTGGCCCGGAATACCAGAACGCCTCCACTGGAGCCGCTCCAGTCATTGGCCGTCAGACTGCCGCCATTGTTGATGGTTACGCTGGTCCATTGCGGAACCCGCTGGACGATTACTTTTTGGTTGGAAAAGCTATTGCCGTCGTATGATTTTTGAATGGATGCTTTAAGGTTTAAAGTTGTGCTGTTAGGAACCGAGTCTATTTCCAGGAATTCATAATTGCCCACATTATCTGTGTCTCCCGATGCACCTTGAAGATTGATTAGGATGATCTCGTCATTGGCCGCAAAACCAGTAGTCGAAGTGACCGTAATGGAGGTGCCGGTTGGATTGGCGGTGACCGTAGTGGAGATACCGTCCGCATAGGTAGAACGGCCTGACCCCAAAACATTTGTGTTGATGTTACTCGCACCGGAAATAGTCACCGAACCATCCCCCCCACTGCCGGTATCCGGTGCAGTAAATGATGAACTCACTATCGTGATGCTGTCGCCCTCGCCGTTCCAATAGCCATCCCAGGCATTGAAATCCCCGCTCTCAAATCCGTCATAGAATAAAAAGACATTGCTGGGAGTAACCGGGGGATTGGTGGCCGAGGGATAACTATAGTAAAGGTAATAGTTATCGTCAGAGCTGCTTGAGTTTATTACCGCCTGAGTTTTGAACCAAATCATAGTGGAGGCATTATTCCAGGAGGAGGTCGTATCCAGGAGACGATGAAGTTCTGTCCAGGTAGAGCCGTTGTAGTAGGCTACTCGAACATCGTTCCCACTGGACAACGACTGCTTGGCTGTGACCAAACCGGCATGATCCAAGGTTGTGGAAACCGAATAACCGGTCGGCACCTGGGCTGAGCCTGCCGTTATGGTAATCTTTTTCCGGGCCCCGTAGTTGAGATTCCACCAGGAACTCTCCGGTGCCGCGGCCTGCGCTTCCTCAGGGCCGGGCAGAAACCGGCAGATTTCCGGTGCCCAGGAAAAGAGGAAGAAAAAGGTAAACAGAACAAAAATGATCTTTGCCGTCCTTGGGGTTTTCATTTTCTTTCCCTCCGGGAAATTATGAGCGCTATGCTTGAGGAGCATCACGCCAAAGGCGTGATTCGAGGAGCGTCCGCTAGGAGCGGACTCGAGGAGCGCTTCGCAAAAGTGACCGCTTCGCTCGAGGAGCATCCGCCAAGGGCGGATTTAAGGAGCGTTTCACTTGAGGACCGCTTCGCTCGAGGCAAAAAACAAATCAACCTCTCCCCCTCAAAGAGTTAATCAATCCGTGTAACTTCCGATCGATCACTTCGGCTCTTTTCCTGATTTCGATTATTTCTTTCTCTTTGATTAACCCTCGACGCCTGAAAATTTCGGTCAAGGTTAATACTTCAAAAAGAGAGCCTTCTGCTATATAGAGAAATTGGACAAATTCTTTCCTGTATTGTCTTCCTTTCCCCTCGGTTTAGCCTGTGAAATATCCTTTTAGCCTGTTTTGTAAATAACGCCTACCATAAGTAGTTTTCAGATATTTTTCTCTCCGAAAAGAATCACTCTCATTCAAGCAAGCTTCGTAGTAAATCAATTCGATTGGCAACCTATTCTTGGTTGATTTCACACGCCCGATGCTATGCTCTTTCATCCTTATTCTTAGGTCTCTAGTGCAACCGATATATAACCCATTATCCTTTCGAGACTTTAAAACATATACGTAAACCATAGCACCTATTTCACAGGCCAAGTGTTCTGGGCTATGCTTGATACCGCTGCCTCCATTTGACCAATTAGCCGAAAGTGCTTGTTGGCCGGGAAAGAATCGAGCAGGCTAAGAATAAAATCAGCAAGTTCAACCGCGAGTTGCCAAATTTCAAGCTTCTCAAAAGCAAATATAAATTTGCCGTTCATCTATCTTTTGCCTCAAGGCCCATGGGGCCGCTCCTCAAGTCACGCCCTTGGCGTGACGCTCCTCGAGGGAGCCCTGCTCCCGCTCGTTATTTCAGCTTCGTGGCTGGATCCCCGAACAAAATCCACGTCCTCCTTATATCCGGGTCGGTGATCGAAGCCTTGGCTCGCTTGACCGCTTCTCCAATGGTCAAGCCTTCTCCGTTGAACAGCAGCCGGACCAACTCCTTGTTCATCACCAGTTGCGGGGCATGCTCGGTTAATCCAGAGGAGGCCCACGCCGCAATGGCTCCTCCCCCCTCGGCTTTCAGAAGAGCCTCAGCAAGCCCCTCCTGGTAGGGGTCATGGAACCAGCCATTCAGACAGGTCATATTGATGAAGAAGGGCAAACGCAGACCGTTCGTCAGAGCCTCCGCGTCGTCGGAATTGAATATTCCCCCTCTCCAGAACTGGGTCGTCCCATGGCCCATGTAATTCACTAAGAGAGGCCCCTGGTTCAAAGAACTAAGCAAGGCATTCCGGACCTGAACATCATCGGGAAACTGATCCCGGAAGACTTCTGTTACCGTTAATCTTTCAGGAAAGAGAGCCTTCACTTCCCGGGAAGAAGCGGGAAAATCACCCGCCTCATCCCTCATATCGGCCACCAGGAGAACATCGGTCATCGCACCTGCCGACTGCTCGTAACCCGTAATCTTGGAGACCACGGCGGCAGCTTCTTCAGGAGTTCGGACCGGCAACCGGCCAATGGCCATATCCGGCAACCCATCTCCATCAAAATCCACAAACCAATCATCGGAAGCGGTCTCCAGGTAGTAAGTGTCCACCAGCTTGGTAGGCACAAAGTCAAAACTGCCGAACCCGTAATAGTTGCGGGGATCAAAGCTGGCATCCCCGACCAGCAGGACAAAGCGGGGAGGCTTCTGCCAGGAAGATTTGGCGTGAAGGAGAAAGTTTTTCAAACCTTGAGGAGTCTTCGTTCCAAAACTGAATTCGTCATACACATCCTCCACATCCACGATAGCCACCGATAAGCCCTGAGACTCCCGCCAGGCCTTGAGCGGTTTTAAACTCTCCAGGAAAAGGCCATAAGAGATCATCAGCAAATCGACTGCCTGATCAGCCTGATGCCACGTCGAGGGCTGATTGGCCGCCACGGCCGCGGGATTCTTGGCCCCTTCATCGATAAAGGCCAACAGGGTTCTGGACCCATGTCCGGGCACGCGTAAATGGGTGGAATAACCCTCTGCCTCCCCCTTGACCAGCCCTTCTGCCTCCATGACTCTATGGGGATCGGTAATGTCCATCACCCGCACGGAAGAACCGCTGAAACCATTTACCCAGAGAAAATCCCCTCCATTGGCCACAATACGTAAGGTATCCTTTTCGGCCGTATATGTACGCCAGTAAGTGAGACGGATATAATCCACCAAACTTACATCCAGGGGGGTCCCCTGGCCTACCAAGGTCACTACATTCTCCCCCTCCACCAGCCCGGACTGAACAAGAGGAAATCTCTCGGCCTTCAAAGTCTGCCCCTCGAAAACCATGGTCCCGACTCCAACTCCATTCACCATTACCTTGACCTGATGAACCCCGGCCGTGGCCCCTTGCAAGGACACCTCCAATCCCGCATTTCCGGGAGCAAAAGAATCCAGATGGGCAACCTTCAAAACCTGGTCCAGCGGGGTGGCAGAAACTAGGAGCCCGAAGAAATTGGGAGCATCCCCATTCTTCAAGGCCGCAAAATAGATCGTCCGGTCCTTCTTCTGCTTGGTGTAGGGAAAGCTGGTGGAGGAAAGCCTGTCTCCGGCATCCTCGCCTATTTTTTGAATTCGTCTCCCGGGCCGCAAACCCTCCACCAGCCAATAGACCCTCGTCTCGGTGTAGGGAGTGTCCAGGCCGGTTCCGTAAAACTCGATGGAATCCTGAGGGCCAAACCGATCGTCGCTTCCTCCCCTGACGATGATGGCCTGCTCTTCCCCATCCACAAACAACTGTAAGAAGCGGGGGTTTACTCCAGGATTCAAGCCGGCGGCCACCAGTTGCGGCTGGGTGACTCGATACCATCCTTCTTCCTGGATGAAGATTTTGACCGATGGGGCGGCCGCTATGGCTTTCTGCCGGGCAGCGGGAGTGGCGTTGGGTTTATCCGACGGAACCCGATGAGACTCGCCCTCCGTGAAGGTGCCGTTTCCTTCGTCCACGCTGGAAACAACGATATTGGCGCGGGGAGCGCTGCGCTTAAGGAGCGCTTCGCTTGAGGCCCCCCCACCCCGTCCCTCCCCCTCGAGGGGGGAGGGTGAGGGAGGGGGTGCTGACCGCTGAAGGCTGACCGATGACTGCTGATTCCTGATTCCTGGGTTTTGTTTATTGATTTGGCTCAGGAGAATGGACTGGGCCTTTTTAGGGGCCGGCTTATGGGAGAAGACCGGGGTGACCGGGCCGTGCTTGGTCTTGGTGCCGTTGAGGTCAATGTCCTCAAGCCAATATTTAATAGCAGGGAGCGGAGAGCTGGGAGCAGGGAGTTTAGAAGAGGAGATAGAGGTGTCCCACCAGGTGTAGGAGTAGCCGGCGGTTCTGGTTCCAGCGCCAGTCATTAAAGCAGAGCCTTTGATCAGCTCAGGATTAATCTGAATAAGCTGGCCGCCTTCTTCCCGGTAGATATGGAACCCAAGATTATTCACCTCATACCCGGTCTTCCACTCAAGAAGAACCCCTTCATCGTAGGTGGCAGCATTGAAGGAGGTGGATATGACGGCCGTAGGATGGGCCTTCCACTCGATCACTTCATACCAGCCTACACCGGCAACGGCAGCATCGCCACGGTTCCCCTGAACTGTCGTGGAGTCAATAATCTTCAGACGCTGAAACGAATTATCGGTGTCGCTTGAAGAGGACGAGTTATTCTGAATGGTGCCGGGGCCGGGCATGGTAATCCCGCCCCACTCAATCGCCACAGCCGTATCGATACAGGTTATGGTTGCCTGCTTTTGAGTATTTCTTGTGGCCGTCACCTTAGGGCCAGCCTCAAAATAAATATCTGCCAATGATTGATCAAAATTGGCACTAGTGCCCGAAGCACCTTGCGTTACAAAGGGCACGCAATTGGCAATAGTTTGACTCTTCGACAAATTGGCGGATGTGGGGCCTGCGGTGGTGAGGCTGATCTCAACGTATTCGATTGACTTGACATACGAAGCCAGCTTGGCTTCAGAATTGCTTGGAAAGCTTAGGGAGAGACCACAAAAGATAAATAAAAGCGCCAGCCAAAGGCTGCCGGTTTTATTTTCGCTATGGTCATTCTTTGTGGTCATGCTCAAATCGTTCCTCTTGGGTTAGAGGGTTTCACTTTTTCCAAAAAAAAACCGGATTACCTTTTCGCGTGTGAGCCACGGGTAATCCGGTCTTTTTCCGAATTCGGCAACCCGGCGATCCCTCGAAAAGCTCGGGACCCGTAGCTTTCCGTCCTCCGATTACTCGGAGTTTGGCTTTATCGATTCATTCGCTTCAGTCGGCCATCCATTGGCCTATTTATTGTTAAATAGAAGCCGATAATGGCCCCTTTTTCTTCCTCCTCTACCCATGGCCACGTGGCAATAATAGCCACATACAGCACACAGGATTTTTCTTACCTTATCGGCATTTTAAAGGGGTAACTTGAGAGGGAAAAAGATAAATAATATTGAATGGTTAGATGGGGGAAAAGGCGTGAAAATTCCCCATTTTACAATTTGGACCTAATGGGGGTGTGGATTTTTAACTTCCAGTGGAATAACAAATAGATACGCCTACACCACAGCTGGTTGTACCCGGACCGAAAATACTGTTCTGCTTGCAAAACCCCAGAACGGCCTCTTCGGGCTTCAATTGGACCTGCTTCACCTCTGGCCGGACGTACGGTTTCTTCGCCTTCTTTGGTGTATTGGATGGTTGATCTGGCATAGTCAACACCTCTCCCAGGAAAAAGATCGCTACGCTTGAGGAGCGTCCGCCGGAGGCGGACTTGAGGAGCGGGCCTGCGGCCCTTGAGGAGCGGCCTTCGGCCTTGAGGCAAAAGCACTCAACCTCTCCCCCTCAAAGAGTTAATCAATCCGTGTAACTTCCGGTCGATTACTTCGGCTTTTTTCCTAATTTCGATTATTTCTTCCTCTTTGATTAACCCTCGACGTCTGAAAATTTCGGTCAAGGTTAATACTTCAAAAAGCGAGCCTTCTGCTATAAAAAGAAATTGGATAAATTCTTTCCTGTATTGTCTTCCCTTTCCTTCTGTTTAGCCTGTGAAATATCCTTTTAGCCTGTTTTGTAAATAACGCCTGCCATAAGTAGTTTTTAGATATTTTTCTCTCCGAAAAGAATCACTCTCATTCAAGCAAGCTTCGTAGTAAATCAACTCGATTGGCAACCTATTCTTGGTTGATTTTACACGCCCGATGCTATGCTCTTTAATTCTTATTCTTAGATCTTTAGTGCAACCGATATATAACCCATTATCCTTTCGAGACTTTAAAACATATACGTAAACCATAGCACCTATTTCACAGGCCAAGTGTTTTGCGCAATGCTTGATACTGCTGCCTCCATTTGACCAATTAGCCGAAAATGCTTATTAGCCGGGAATGAATCGCCGATGAGATTTAGAATAAAATCAGCAAGGTCAACCGCGAGTTGCCAAATTTCAAGCTTCTCAAAAGCAAATTTAAATTGATTTTCCATCATTCCTGCTTTTCGCCTCGAGGCCCATAGGGCCGCTCCTCAAGCGAAGCGCTCCTCAAGTCACGCCCTTGGCGTGACGCTCCTCAAGGGAGCTTTGCTCCCGCTCCTTGTATCAGTTCGACTACCCTCCCATCTGGCACAAACCTCAGTTCACAGGTCGGTACGGTTTTCACCATCTCCTCAAAAAAAGCCATGGTGAAGTCGAGGGCCTCGGGTTTATAGAAAGGGAGAAAGCTGCAAGCGGTGAGATGGCCGATCGCTTCAGCTGTCCGGTATGGAATCAGCTCGTTCTTTTTCCCCTTTTCCAAAAAATAAATCCGGCTCAACTGGACCCGGGACGGGGAGAAGAACCTTCCTTCCCCATGCCAGGGGGTTCCATACATCCAAAAGCCCCCCTTCATTTTGCGGAGCACAATCCGATCATCGCTGAGAATGGTTATCCCGGGTTGATCTTTCCAAAGCCCGGCCATGGTGCTCTTGCCGGTACCCGATTGTCCTATGAAAAGATAACCTTTACCCTGCGAATCCGAAATCCCGCAAGCATGAACTTCTGCCCCCCGACCTAGGGACAGAAAATGAACGAAAAGGAGTTCATCTAATGGGTATTCTAAAGGATATATGGGTTGGCTCGGGTCAAAATAGGGGTTGTGAATGAATACCCTTGCCCGGGAAAAATTTTTTTGAACCTCGGCTATTTTATATGGAACGGGGCCCATGGCCTCAGAATAAAAATAAAATTTATAATTTCCATTATTTTCGTAAAGCCGCCAAGTGCCGCCGGAGTCAAATATTTTTTTGCCGCTGGTCCCTATTCGAGACAGATCATCCCATCCGATTTCGACCGTGATATCCGGGTTTCCCCCCTGGGTGTAAAAATTCTTGGTTGCGCCCTGGAACTGGAGCTTTAAGGACGGATCAGTGCTGTGGATAGAGAGGCTAATATCAGCAATGGTAAAGCTAAGTGATGAATACTGAGGACTGAGTGCTGAGGCCCCCCCACCCCGTCCCTCCCCCCCGAGGGGGGAGGGTAGGGGTGGGGTTGCTGACCGCTGACCGCTGACCGCTGACCGGCGACCGCTGGATTTTGAATCCTGAATCCTGAATCCTGAATCCTGATTTTTGTTTGAGGATTTTATGGGATTTCTCATCGCGTATCACTCATGGTTCATCGCTGATTAACCAGTCCTGATTTCATGAGCCTGCGGAACTGCAGTACAATGGCGAGCCGCAACTTGCGCCCGAAGGACCGCTGGAGCCGGTAGTCTTGCAGTTTCCCAGAACGGCCTCCTCTGGCCGCAAAGGAACCTGTTTGACCTCAGGCTTCACGTAAGGCCTCTTCCGTCTGCTCGGACTCTTCTCTGGCTTGGGTTTCACTTCTTTCCCTCCTTTGCCAGCAACAAAATGATCGCTGCGCTTGGGTGGTCGTTATTCGTTACTCGTTATTGGTTATACGTTATTAGTTATTAGGAACTTCCTTTCTGCAAGACTTCGAGTATTCCAGCTCTTCAATACTCCGAAAGCTTTTTTTATTTTTCTTTTCATTCATGTTTTTATTAATGTTTTACTAATAACGAATAACTTGTAACTAATAACTTTTTGCTAGTAACGA
>Ga0315294_10005720_pt1 | contig 13644 bp, 13 predicted proteins | sample YL17G13_40_MG_FD_203626 | JGI IMG/M metagenome (GOLD analysis project Ga0315294, IMG submission 203626) | Sediment microbial communities from Yellowstone Lake, YNP, Wyoming, USA - YL17G13_40 | ecosystem: Environmental > Aquatic > Freshwater > Lake > Sediment | place: USA: Wyoming | collected... | reverse complement strand
GGTAGAAAGCATTTCTAAAGTCTGGATTTGGATGGCGGTTATTGACATCGTAGCGATTGTAATAACTGGTCTGCTAATCCTTTCACGGCATTAGCAATGCAATCCTCTTCCCCCCTTGTTTGAGGGCTTGTTTGGCCCAACTTTGAGAATCGAATGAACGGCTGGATTTGCGCTTGCGGCGTGCGGGTCTGCTACATGGTGGTTTCTTACTGAATACATGAGCGTGTTTAGAAAGGAATAGCTCTTGAAGGGCGACATAGCGGCAGCGGTCAGGAAAGGGATGATTGTCAACATCGCCGCAGATGACGTGCGAATGGGAGACCTGGTGCTGATACAAACAGGGGATATTGTTCCTGCTGATTTGAAACTGCTGGAGGCGTTGGACCTGGAGGTGGATGAGTTTGGACTGACAGGGGAAATCATGCCTGTTCCGAAATGTGTCGAACCGGAAACCGAGATTCGGGTATTTCAAGGGAGCCACGTGCTTCGGGGCCACGGAAAAGGGGTTGTGATCGCTGCGGGTGAGGATACGGAGTATGGCAAGATATTGGAGCAGTCCAGCCGATATATCAAGGATGAAAAAATCCAATTGTTGAAATCCCTCGTTCTGCGACGTCTACAAAAAAAACTGTTAAAGAGCCACATTTTTTTGAGCCATGAGGGGGTTCTCGATGACATAATAAAAGTTGACGTATTCCTTTTTGACAAAACGGGCGTGCTTACATCACGGGACATTAAGGTAGAAGAGATTTATCTTGGCGGAGGAAATTCCTCTATCGACTGCGTCAGAGGCCGCGAAACATGGGGCATCATCATGACTGGCTGCACCCTTTGTCACGACCTTGCATATCACCAGACTATGGCGTTCACCAATCCCGTGGATCGCGCTTTGATGTCCTTTGCAGAGGAAAATGGGGTTAACATTGACGAATCCCTACGTCAATATCAAAGAATATATCAAAAGCCCTTCAATTCCGAAGAAAGATACATGGCCTGTGGTTTCGATCACGGTTACAGTGGAAAGCGGATTTATTTTGCCAAGGGAGATCCCGAGGTTCTTTTGAAGAAGTGCAATAGTTATGTGACCCCTTTGGGTGAGAAAAGATCCAAGGACCTTTCGTTTTTGTCGGCGGTTCGGGTCAAAATGGAAGAGATGAGCCATGGCGGCAGCGTAATTATTGCCTTGGCTTACAGTGAGAACTCTTTGGTAGAGCCTCCCTCAAGCTATACGTTCCTGTGTTTGTTCCGACTGGAAAATCCTCTGAAGCCGGACGCTAAAGCGGTTTTGCGTGAGCTGAGTGAAAAAGGGATCAGAAATGTGATCTTCACCGGCGACAGGACGGAGACGGCACTGAGAATTGCTATGGAAACCGGCATTGAGAATGCCGCAAAATTTTACCTGACAGGTAGAGACATCGAGAAGATGCCGCTTTCCGAAGTTGCGAAACAGTGTGAATATGTTTCCGTATTTACCAGGTTATCACCATCGCAGAAAGGGATCATCGCCAGGATTTTTCAACAAAGAGGCCACGGGGTCGCCGTGATCGGCGATGGAACGAATGACGTGATCGCTCTTAAATCAGCCGATGTGGGAATATCTTTTGTCGAGGGGAGTTCTCCTATGGCCAAGAGAGCGGCAAAAGTTCTGATTAACGATTTAACCGATATTCTCCGCGTCGTGGAAACGGCACGTCAGGCTCACCGGCACGTTGGATTTATTGCCGCTTGCATAACGCTCATGTTTCTGATGTTGCTGTTTGGCGGCTATCTCTTTACCACATGATGAGATTCACCTTTTGATCTTTCTGGAGAAATCGTGGTGGTCCCATTCTATGAGTAACGGTTCGTCTTGGGGAAAACGCATTGTAACAGTAGGTAATAGCATTCTTCGGTTTGCCCTCTTCTATCATGGACACACTGGAGTCGCCATTATTGGAGGACTCGTAAATCTTGCATGGGCACTGGACGAATGGTTCCAGTATCGCATCCGCCGTTTTCTGCGGTCATGGGCGCTTGTCATCAATACGGCATTTTGGGCCTATGGGGCTTTAAGCGGTGGGCCTTCAATTTTGGCTCTGTTTCTGGCCGGAAGTTCTCTCCTCGCCTGGAATGCAGGGCTCTTCCTGGAACGCTGGAGCGATGCTCCGGTGACTATTCAATATCAGTATCTCCGGCGAGTTGGGACTCTTACAGCGTTGGGATTACTGGCAGCGTTTTCCGCCGTGACATTACAGGGACGCTTCGCGTTGCTTTTTCTTCCAGTGCTCTTCTTGATGTTGGTCGCCGGGTTTCTATGGCTGCGGATCGTTTCCAAGGCTTTAAAAGATAGGACTCCCGGCTAAGACAGAGTGGGACACTATGCTTAGGTCGACAGAAAGAGATAAGGCAAATCAAAGAAGCTCTGAAGGGAGGAAAGAACGTAATCGTCTCCGGCAAGTACGGAATGTAAAATAATTACATTTCCCTTCCCTGTGATGTTTATTTGCCGGTGGGCAGAAATGGGGTGAAGGGAGAAAGGAGTCCTTTATGCCTTATACGTTATGGTTTGATAAAGCTGGGAAGGAAACTCACCATCTTGTAGGTGGTAAGAATGCGAGCCTTGGTGAATTAATCAAAGCCGATATCCCGGTTCCACCTGGTTTTTCTGTCACGACAGATGCTTATGGTGAGTTTTTTAGTGGAAGTGGGATGAGAGGAAAGATTCAAGAGATTTTATCCACAATTGACCTTCAGGATGTCGGTCTTTTGGAGGAGGCCAGCAAAACAATTCGGGAGCTTATGATAGAAGCTCCATTACCCAAAATATTAGAGGAGGAAATATGTTTTAACTATGAAGCCCTGGCTCAAGTGCTTGACGTTCCAAACCTCCCCGTTGCGGTCCGTTCCAGTGCCACAGCCGAGGATATGCCCGGAGCAAGTTTCGCCGGGCAGCAGGATACCTTCCTGTGGGTGAGCGGTTCTGAGGAAGTTCTGAGAAAAATCAAATTGTGTATGTCGAGTCTCTTTACATCCCGGGCGATTGCATACCGGGTTAAAATGGGGTTTCCTCATGAGAAGGTCTTGATCAGCGTCGGCGTCCAGAAGATGGTCGACGCCAGAGCAGCAGGCGTCATGTTCACTCTAAACCCAATCAATGGAGATCCATCAAAGGTGGTTATTGAAGGGAATTGGGGGCTGGGAGAAAGCGTCGTTTCAGGAATTTGCAATCCAGATAAATTTGTTGTGGACAAAGTCACCATGGAGATAGAAAGAAAAATCTCCGTAAAAGAGTGCGAATGTATTTACGATCCAACGAGATTTGGAGTTTGTCATGTGGATATTCCTCCTGAACGGCGGGAGATCCAATGCATTGAAGATAAAGAAATCATTGAGCTGGCACGGTACGCAAAAAGAGTAGAAGAATATTATGGGTGTCCCCAGGATATCGAATGGGTCATCGATAAACAAAACCCCTTTCCTTTCAATGTATTCATGGTGCAGTGCCGGCCAGAAACGGTTTGGAGCCAGAAGAAAAAGGAGCCAGTCCTTGGGAAGAAAAGCGCTTACGAGCTCCTGATGGAGAAGGCTTTATCGCGCGTAAAAATTGGTTCTTAGGCGAATTCCAATCGTCTCAAGACAGAAAGGCTCATTTTTATTTTAGAGGAGATAAAAATGTCTTCAATAAAAAAACATGTGATTTGGCTCAAAGACTGTTCAAGCCAGTATTATCTTCAAGTTGGAGGGAAAAATGCCAATTTAGGGGAGATGCTTCAAATCGGCCTCCGAGTTCCCCCCGGATTTGCTGTCACGACACATGCTTTTGATACCTTTTGGGAGAAGGAGAGAGTCCGGAACCAAATCATTCGAATCCTCTCTGAAATCCCTTCGGAGGATGTCAAAGCACTTGAAGAAGCAGGCCGCGACGTTCGTAGTCTTATCGAATCCAGCCCAATTCCTGAAAGCATCGCCAAACAGATCAGGGAAAATTACAAAAAATTGTGCAAGCTCTGTGGGGTCTCGGATCTTCCAGTTGCTGTCCGATCCAGCGCCACATCTGAAGATACGAGGATGGCCAGTTTCGCCGGGCTCCATGACTCTTACCTCTGCGTCAGAGGCGAAAGTGAAGTGGTCCAACATATATTAAAATGTTGGGCAAGCCTTTTCACAGATCGTGTCATCGCCTATCGAAATCATATTGGATGGCCTCATCACAAGGTGACCATCAGCGTTGGGGTTCAGAAAATGGTCAATGCGAAATGTGCGGGTGTCATGTTCACGATCGACCCGGTAGCGGGAGATCCAGATAAAATCACCATAGAAGGGAATTGGGGATTGGGTGAGAGCGTGGTGAAAGGAGAGGTTTCTCCGGACCACTTCGTTGTGGATAAAGGATCGCTTGAAATTTTAAACAAGACGATCGCTCCGAAAACGCTCTGCTATCAAAGAGGGGAAAACCAGGTTGAACGAATCGAACCCCCCATCGAAAAGCAGAATCAGCCATGTCTTAGTCATGAAGAATTGATGGAACTTGTCCGGCTCGGTAAAATTGCAGAGGCCCATTATCAATCGGCTCAGGATATAGAGTGGGCCATCGATGCCGATCTCCCCTTCCCTGAAAACATCTTTCTCGTTCAGACCCGACCGGTAACGGGGATGGATAGGCCAAAAAGGAACGATGCTGATATCATTATCGATATGATGTCTTCACTTTTTAGAAGATAATTGGTGATCTAATGCAGTTTGGCGATGAAGTTCGCCTTTAACCGTCCTTTTTTTAAGAAGGACTAATAACTTCTACTGGGTTACCGGTAGGAGTTTTTTTTCTTATGGTTTTATAAGAGGCTTTTCAGCAGTCTTTTAATGTCAGTTTGAGGAGCAGAGAGATGAGCGGCAAAAGTAGTTTTCCCTACCGCAAGTTTGACCGGAAACCCCACCCACATATTGTGAAACAGATTTTAGAAGACAGAGAATTGATCGAGATGATTAAGGAGATTCTCATTCAGGAAGGGAAGCCCTGCCCCTTCTGTCACCGGAAGTTGAGTGGGGACAAGAGGGAGAGGGAAATCTGGTAATTTCATTTCAATCCCTTCGTCGTGTAACTGAGAATGAGAGAAAAACTTGCCAAAAAACTTGACAACACGTTGCTAACTTGGTTAGTATTATTTGCGTGATGGAGTCCACCTAATGCCTCCGAAGGCTGATGACTCCTGCCAAGTTCAATAGCTCCTTGGTGGGAGCCGGGATAGGTGGACGCAAAAAAAACTCCTACCAGGGAAAACTGGAGGAGTTTTTTTATGGTTCAAGACCCGCTTCCCCCTTACCTCAAAGAAACATCTAACTCGCGGAGAAAATCTGAACGGACCCCTGAATACCGATTGACCGGTAAACAACCTTACGTCTTCCGTGCAGAAAAACCAGGCGATCTCCCCGGCGTGCATGCGGATCTTATGAGCAAGACTCTTCGCCGTGACGAAGAATTGTCCTATCTTCTTTATTCTCCCATTTTCCCCGAGGAGAAAGGCCCCTTCGGGCTGTGCGCAACGCCCGGTTCCCATTCAGTTGCAGTTACGAAGCATTGGTTTGTCATCTCCGAAGATCGGCACATGGAAGGAATCGCTCCGACCGATCAGTCAATCTCTTTCGATCAGGTGTTTTATGTCAAACTGGGCAATGCTCTCCTTTTCGGCTGGTTTTCTATCACATTTGTAGTGGATGACAAACCATCTTGTACAACACTCTTTTTCCCGGCAACGACCGGAATGAAACATTTTGGTATCGCGGTTCGGGAATATCGCAGCATGACAGGCCCCACTCACGATCAGTTGCCTGCTGATGCAATAGATTGGCCGGATATTTGGCAGCACACTCCGAAGACAGAGGTAGATCATCTGAAACCCCTTATCCTTAGAGATGAACTTCCGTTCAATACGCTCCGTTCTTCAGAGCGATGGATTTTAAGAAAGAGGCGATGGAAGAGCATCCCGGTCTACCTTTCCACAAATGGAATTCTCGTTTCAACGAATTTCGGGTTCATCCATGCTACGGATGAACCATGCATCAGACCCGAAATATTTAGTTTCGGCGTCAATGCATCCTGTATTCCCTTCGATGCTTTGAAGTCAGCCCAGTTACTTCAAAAAAGGATGTATGGAAGGCTTTTGTGCTTTTTGCGACTGAAAATCGCCCGTGGAAACGTGACCGTCGATTTCGATATACCTTTTAATGAAAGTAATCTGAAGGATTCCGAGAACCTTGTTCATTTCCTGGCCCGGAATAGATGAACAGAGAAAGAAGCATGTATTTTGCAGGTCGAGATAAAGAGATAGGGCAAATCAAGAAAACGCTGGAGGGAGGGGGAAATGTAATCGTTCCAGGGAAGTACGGAATGGGCCGGACGAGCCTCATCAAGCATGTTGGGGAGCGAATGAAAGACGAATGGCGTTTCGTTTTTACAGACTTTTCCAAGACTCCGGGGGCCATATGCAATCATCTGTTATCGAAATTGTTCCCTCAGCACGATTTGGATCCCGAATACGTAAAATATAAGTCCAGCCGATTTCGAATCGTCACCCTTGAATTAAAGGACAAGAGAAAACACGTGCTCGTTTTCGATAACCTTGCAAAACTCACTCCTCCCAAGAGTGACTTGCTGCGATATCTTACCTGGGAGAAACGGTTTCAATTCATAGCAATCGTAGAGAGCTTTCTCCCGCGCAATGATCTTTTCCTGCTTCGTGTCCGGCTGGACCCGGCGGTTGTAATTAATCTTGAGCGCCTCTGTACGGGAAGCGAGATTCGATTCTTTCGATCTCTCTCTGAACAGCACCGGCTTCATTGGACAGAAGGTCACATCAAGAACTTAGCTGAAATAACAGGAGGCTATCCACTGAGAATGACGGAAGTCGCCTTGCGGCAATTGAGAGCTAGGGGAATCATTGAGTCCCGCGCAGCATCGGATTAGAAAAAAACATAATTATCGTGGCAGGCCATGAACGATCCACCAAAGCTAGTATTTGAGTCAAGAAATGCGAAACGGCTTTTTCATCGATGCCAGGTCTGTGGTTCCGAATGGCCGACTTCGGCGGAATATTGCCGGCGGTGCGCTGTCTGGCTTGGCTCGACATGTAACACCGAAGATATCCTGTGGTACGTGCCGGCCAACGAGTTCGCGACAGGGGCGAAGCGAAATATTTCGGACGGGATTTATGAGGCCACAGTGCTTACGATTGCTGCATGCGACAGTTTCTATGTTAGCCGTTCGAGATGCCCGGAACTGCTTCTCGAAGCAGCCAGCCAGATGGTAACCTCAGGCGGAGTAATAACAAGGGGACCTGGTGGTCATCTGGTCGGGTGCTTTGCCAGCCGGAATCTTATCGAGGGTGCAACACGCTCTGTGCAATGTGCCCGAGCAGTTCAAATTCAATCGGAAAAATACGGGCTCAAAACATTTATGGGGATCAATACCGGTCCTGTTTTGATTAGAACTCAAATGGCTCAAGAACGTGGGAAATCCCACAGCGAAATCTCAGGAGGGGTCATCGGGTGTTCCGAAGCGCTGGCTTTTTCTCTTTATCCACGCATGATCGTCCTCTCTCCCGCAACCTTCAAACTTGTCGCCTCCCACTTTGAATGTTACGGAACAGGACCTATCAATCTTTGGGGAACGTACCCGAACACACCAGGAACAGTTTATATTGTGGCGGGGTCCCAAAAAGTGACAAGCTGGAGGGATCGACTGGATGATAACTCTGTTCCCCTTGTGGGCAGGGAAGAAGAACTGAGGCTGCTGTACCGGCACTGGGAGGAGACTAAGTCTGGGAAAATGCCAGCAGGTTCAACGATCCATCTGATAGGTGAACCCGGTACTGGGAAGTCGAAACTCTTGCAGGCGTTCCTTGCGAAGGTCAGCGAAGCTGGCAATGACATGATCCTGGTAAAACTGGCCGGGGCCAACTACGGAGGTCGATCAGGACTGCTCTTGGAGGAATTTGTGAGTGAATGCTCCAGGGTAGGCATTTTATCTGCTAAGGTCACGCGTAAGTTGCCCGGTACGGAGAGCGAGACCTCACGAAACTCCATTCCCAAATCACTTCCAACACGGGTTCGACTCGTTTCTCAGTTGCTCACCGAACTGAAGAGTCGTGGCCCTACGCTCATCGTGATAGACGATGTGCATTGGACTGACAGGGAATCGATAAAAGTGTTCGGGAAAGCTTTCTTGAACCTTCCTGCCCGTATGATGGTTATTGCATCCTATCGACCTTCCGGTTCAGGGATTGCCAAGCTGCTAACAAAGACTGTCACAAGGAAAATCATATTGGGTCCATTGGATGAAGGCGAAGCAAAGCAGATCAGCAAATTGCATTCCAAGGAAGGGGAATGGATATCCAGGTCCGCTTGGCGTGAACTATGGAAGAAGTCCCAAGGGAATCCCCTTTATGTGGAAGAAGCCACTAAATTACTTCTAACCCGAAGAGAAAGCTCGTTCAGCGAAGTCCACCCAGAGATCACTCCGGATAGGCTTGCATTGCCTGGAACGAGAGCGGGTTTGCTTTCAGCAAGGATACGAGAATGGGCGGATCGAGAGTTGAACGAGCTACGACGAGAGTTAAGCCTTCGGTGGGGATGGTCCGTGCGCAGCCGGTTAGCCAGCCTGGAGACGCAGGTTAACGACTGGCTTGACAGATTGGAAACGCAAGGGTACCTGGAGCGGTCCGAACTTGCGGAGTATCTGGACGAATTAGAGCGTTTCCAGAGTAGAGTTGTTGAAGTCTGTCTGGTGGGAGGCTTGAGCCGGCCTCTCACCACCCGGCTTGGTGAAGCTCTCTCTCGCCTCTACGAGGGAAGTTATGAAGACCATTACCGTTATCTTCGGCAATGCAGCAAGCTTGGCGAGAGTCGCTCCTGGGTTGGTAATCAAGCCTTAAGAGTTGCAAAGAGGGCCGTCCGGGCGGGAAAATTGCGCGAAGCCATGTGCTTCTTTCGGATCGCCGAAAAGATGTTGCCCAACGATCACCCCGTAAGGAGAGATCTCCTTGAGGATGCAGGGGATGTAAACCTCCTGCTCGGCCGGGTGGAGGAGGCAGTCAGATTATACCAAAAAGGGTTAGCCGAAGGAAACAGAAGCAACCTTCACAACGGAGATATTGTCCACAAGCTTCTTGCAGCGCGTGTCCTAAAGGGTGAGCGAGTCGATCTTGAAGCGTGTCAATGTAAAGACGATCCTTGCCCATGGCATCTTGTCCTTATGAGTGCAGAGGCCTTCCTATTGAAAGAGAACAACACGGCCCTGTTGTTTGCCGAAAAAGCCAAGGAGGTTTCCTCGGATTGGGTGACACGCAGCAGTGCTTGCCTTGTTGAGGCTCTTGCCCGTCTTGTAGTTGGTAATATTGGAAATGCGGCAATGTTTTGCAGACAGGCCGCCGCAACAATGGAAAGCGGAGGCCTGTCCCTGCTTTCTTTCGGGCTTCACTGGGTATTATCGCAAGTGGAAGGAGACCCCTTACGTAAAAGGCACGTGCGTACGTGGAAATCTATTGCAAGACAATTGGGGATCACTTCAGGGCTCACAGCGTTTCAATCCAAATTTGACTTCTTGGCGGCTAATGAGTGTGTTCCCAGGATTTAAGCCATAGGAGCGATATGGATATCTCGATAATTATATCATCTATTCTGGTCTGGGCAGCATTCTCATAGAGACAATAGAACGGGAGGTCACAAATGACACGAATTATATTGGTACGACATGGACAGACTGAATGGAACCGCATCGAGCGTTTTCGAGGTCGTGCCGACATACCGTTAAACGAAACGGGATTGACCCAGGCTGAAGTAACTGGACGACGCATCGCGGCTGAGTGGCGACCAATGGCTGTCTATTCCAGCCCCCTTTTGCGCGCTGGCAAGACAGCGGAGGCTATTGCTTGGCACTTTGATCTGCCGGTTCAAATTCACAAAGGTTTAACCGATATTGACTACGGTCAATGGCAAGGATTGACGCCTGATGAAGCTCGAAAGGGATGGCCAGAGGTGGTCGAGGCCTGGTACAACGCTCCCCACACAGCGCATATCCCTGGCGGTGAAACTCTGGCCGCTTTGCGTGCCCGTGCCATGAGAACGGTTAATGAATTAGCTTCACTTCATGAAGACCAGACGATTGTGCTGGTGAGCCATACGGTTATTAATCGCATCATCTTGTTAGGTGTTTTAGGCCTGGGTAACGATCGCTTCTGGCGATTGCGACAGGATACCTGCGCCATTAATACATTCGAGGTAGAAGGTGGGTTCTTTACCATTGGGTCACTGAACGAGACGTACCACCTGCGTTCAAAGATCTAATTCCGGGAGGGAATTGCTTCTCTGTAAGTGTAGTAGAGTTCAATACGGAAGGAGTTGGGGCGATGGCTGATCAGTATATTGCTTTAATCATCGGTTTGTTGGTTTTCTTGGCGAGTCTCATTTCTGTTGAGACAGGCATCTCGGTCGCCCTGATCGAAATTAGTTTAGGGGTGATCGGAGGAAATTTTCTGAAGCTAACTCCTACTCCGTGGCTTACCTTTCTCTCAGGGTTTGGGGGAATCCTGCTCACCTTTTTGGCAGGAGCTGAGGTGGACCTAATTATTCTTAGAGAAAAGGCCAAGGAGAGCCTTTTACTCGGCGGCATCTCATTTCTTGCTCCATTCTTGGGCACCATCGTCTACTGCCATTGGGTCGCCCACTGGACTTTGAATGCTTCCATCATTGGAGGAATTGCCCTCTCGACTACTTCGCTGGCGGTGGTCTATGCCGTTTTGGTTGAAACGGGACTGACGAATTATGAGATCGGAAAGATTATCATGGCCTCCTGCTTTATCACCGATCTAGGCACCGCGCTGGCCTTAAGCCTCATCTTTGCAGAGTTTAATGCTTTTACTCTGATCTTTGCAGGAGTGTCCATCTTCGTGATAATCATCATGCCAAAAATATCGCCTTCCATTTTCAAACGATATGGAGAACGGGTCATCGAACCTGAAATCAAATTTCTTTTTTTCATCCTCTTTCTTTTTATTTATATAGCCAAATTGGGGTCAAGTCATGCGATCCTGCCTGCCTTTGTGACCGGTCTTGTCCTTTCTAAGAATTTTAGTGAAAATCGACTCCTCCAGAGGAAATTGAGGGTCATTGCCTTCGCCATGATCACACCTTTCTTCTTTATTAATGGAGGCATGAATATTTCTCTAAAGTTGCTCTATCAACATTTGGGTTTGTTTGTTATTCTCTTCGGTGTAAAACAAGTGACTAAAATCGTAGGGATATACCCTTTTGCTAAGCGTTATGTTCCAAAGGAAGCAATGTTTACCACCTTGCTCATGAGCACTGGCCTTACAATGGGGACGATCTCCTCAATGTTTGGTCTGTCTTCAGGAATCATCAATCAGGGACAGTTCTCAGTTCTGGTGGCAGCCGTAGTGATAAGCGCTATTCTACCAACATTCATTGCACAGAAATGGTTCTATCCATCTCATGTCATGGATGGAAACGGGAGTTCAACGGAGGATCAAAAGATAGGAGGAGAAGATGTTTAAGAAGGTTTTGGTTGGAAATGATGGGTCAGAAGGAGCAAAAAAGGCTCTGAAAGCAGGCATTGACATAGCCAAGCATTACGGAGCTGAGCTTCATTCAATCTCTGTGGAAGAAGACCTTCCGCATTATGCGGCGACCGTGGGTGAGGTTCTGGAAGCCAAGGCAGAGAAAAATGGCTATTTTGCTAAGCTGGTTGAAGAGGCCAAGGAGATGGCGGCCAAAGAGGGGATTGTTCTGCATACAAAGGTTGTCGCAGGCCACGAAGTGCAGACAATCGTGGATTATGCCAAAGATCATCATTTTGATCTGGTAGTAATCGGTTTCATGGGCCATTCAAAGATCTATGATCGCGTATGGGGAAGCACCTCCCAGAATATCGCACGTCTAGTCCCGTGCACCGTTATGGTTGTGAAATAGCAAGTTTAGGGGAGGTATGTTCACTCAGAGAAAATTGCCGGAAGTTTGACAAAATTAGTAGCATGATGGGTTTGGTATTCAAGGGAGGCGGGCATGGGAAAGCTTCGGATTACCGTATTGATTGTTTCGATTACGCCAATGATCTTGAGTTTTGTACTTTATCTTCTTCTGAAGAACAAGAGATTTGTAAAAACCTTCTTCGGCAACGAGGCGCAGAATCAGACGGGGTGGTTGCCTTGGTTGCTTATCACTCTTGGTTGGTTTCTCGTCAGTGTAGTCATTTCATTGGTATTTGATCTCTAAATAACAGAAGGACTTAGGGGTGATGCGAAGTTGCAGGAAAGGACGTATGATGAAGTGTTTTCCCTGGGTTTTCCATTTCAAAGCCTTGGCTGATCAGTAAAAATGATCACGCCTTTCTTTTTCATCAAGGCATTTAATGTCATAGAAAAATTTGACAAGAACCCATAAAAGAGTGTACGTTTATTTTTATAATTGGTGATGGAGTTCACCGGAACCGCCCCCATAAAGGGTTGATAACTCCTAAGAGGGTAGTCCTTGGCAGGAGTGGTTCTGGTAACCGGAAAGACTCCTCCAAGGGAAAACTTGGAGGAGTTTTTTTATGGGTGTGTCGGAAACCCGCTCAAAACAAGCAACGCCTGACCTCGCTCCACAACAGGTGACGGCGCTGGTGGCCCGTTTTGGAGAGATCAGGTGTTCTGTGTCGAACTGGGAACGCTCTCCTTTTGGGCTGGTTTTCTATCGAATTGAGAGTGGATGACAAACCATCTTGTGCAACACTCTTTTTCCCGGCAACGAGTCATCGTTCGCCAAGTTGAGGCTTTTCCGAATCACCGAATTCTTCGCTGCGCCATTCGTCATCTCGGTGGCGGCCATGATTACCCGATTTTTGGAGATATAGGAGGAAAATGATGACCGAACCCCATGTGGCGCTCTCGATTCTTAGGGGCAGTCATGACGCCATTCGAGGGGATGGAGTTCCCCTGACAAGCGGCTAGACTGGGCTGATAACTCCCACCACGCGGGCATTTGCGGCCGTAGAGTTGATACCGCGCGTCCGCGTCATGCCCCAGGAGGTGTTTTTCCCATGACTTTCTACAGCATACTATTTGAAAGAACTGAAGATAGCATAAAAAAAGAAACACTTGAAGCGCCCGTCTTTTTTGTTGATTTAAATCTTGATCAGATCATAGACGCCATCACGGCAGGCAAGCAGGAATATAACTTAAAACCGTTTTTTTACACTTCCTTGAATGATATTGACGCCATCAAGTACCGTCAAGAAATAGCGCGGGATCTTGAAAACGAAACTCTGTTGGAGAATATAAAATCATTTGCGCTCAAAATGATCATTATGCGCCGATATCTTGCCATGATAGATAAGCTTGACTACAAATACCATAAAGAAGGATGGTTTTTGGAGGCGGTGGAAATTTATTGTGACGCCGTCAATTGCCTGGTACATGATTTATCCCTGGTAGATTTAAAATCCCGCGGTCTTTTGGCCTTTCGCAAATATTTGACGAACTATGCCAAGTCGGACCGTTTTACGTCGCTTCTTGCAGAAACGAAAAAGCTTAAAACCGATTTGTCAACCGTAAAATATTGCGTGCTCATAAAGGGTAACAGCGTCAAAGTTCGTAAATATGAATCTGAAATTGATTA
>Ga0315294_10005719_pt1 | contig 13645 bp, 12 predicted proteins | sample YL17G13_40_MG_FD_203626 | JGI IMG/M metagenome (GOLD analysis project Ga0315294, IMG submission 203626) | Sediment microbial communities from Yellowstone Lake, YNP, Wyoming, USA - YL17G13_40 | ecosystem: Environmental > Aquatic > Freshwater > Lake > Sediment | place: USA: Wyoming | collected... | reverse complement strand
ACTGCCATGACATAGGATTGTCTGGCAGGCACATCCATCTGGCTGATACTGAATCGCAGGAGCAGCATAAGAACGGCCAGAGGCATACTGGGCATAAGCGGCACGAGTATAACCAATACGTTGGACGGCAGGTGCGTAAAAACCATCGTCTTAATCAGGCCGATACGTGAAGCCATCGCCGCCGCCGTCAGGGCGGATACCGCTGCCAGAATATTTGCCCAGAAGAAAATCATGCCCAAGGTCGCCGGCTGAACGCCAAAACGGATATGAAACCAATAAGCCACGATGCTCTGCATTATAAACCCGCCGGCAAAAGCGTCCAGAGAGAACAGAGCCGATAACTTAACTACGATGCCTTTGGAACGATGCAGGCCCAGAAAGACGCGGGCCCCGGCCATCCGCGGGGCGGTATTGTTAGGCGGCAGTTCGACCTCGCCGGACAGGCACAAAGACAGCAGAGTCAGAATCACACCGGTCCCGGCATAACCAAAAATAACAACGCGATAGCTGTCCAGCGCGGACGCCCCGGCGTTTCGGATTGCCTGTACTACCGCTCCGGAAACCAAAGCGCCCAGAGCGGTGGCGAGAGAACCGGTCAGATTGTACCAGCCGAAAACATTTGTACGGCGGTTAAATGGGATTACCTGTGAAAGGCCGGCCTGCTCGACGGAAAGGAACGGACCGACTTCATTGCCGCTTGGACTTATGACGCCGATTGTGGCCGCCAGCAAAAGTACCACGAAATTATTTGTCATGGCGAACACGATTCCCGCCATGAACATAAGCAGTGCGCCGATTGCCAGCGTACGCCGCCGGCCAAAACGGTCGGCTGTTGTGGTCAGTAAAAGAGATACGGCGACGTCGCCTGCCAGCATAAGCGTCAGCAATAAACCGATTTTTGCCTCGGAAAGTTTTAATTGAGCCAGATATAAAACTAACAGCACCGAAAGAGAGCCGTATGCAAACATCCGCACGAAACGGGCCAGAAAAAACAGCTGCACGTTCAATTTTAAAAACGGATTGTTTGTTGTGCCTGATTCGTTTTCCATGAGTTTTAGTTTATAATTGCAAATCAATATAATCCTATTCGGCAATCAGAATAATATAACATAAGTCCAGAATTATCGGTACAGTAAATTGCTCCTATTAAATCCTTTTGATTTTTACGGTTTTCTCCTGTATCCTATTAAAGGACTTCCGAAAACAGGTTCTTGGATAAAATCGTTATGAATACAAAAAAACTCATTCTTTCCTGCTTTGGCGTTGGATTTCTGCCTCTTATGCCCGGCACGTGGGCGAGCCTTCTGCTGCTGGCGGCTTTTCTGGTTATTCATTACCTTTGGCCGATAACGGTTATTGTTTTCCTTGTCTTTGTAATGGTCGTATCGTCTGTTTTTTGTCTGTTGTTTGCCGGCGAAGCTGAGAAGCTGGAGGATAAAAAGGACCCCGGCTGGATAGTCCTCGATGAACTCGCAGGAGAAGGATTGGCACTTTTGCCTGTTGCCGTAATAGACGAAAAAGTTCTGGTTACTGCCATTGGCGGCTTTGTGCTTTTCAGGATTTTTGACATTCTAAAGCCGCCGCCGATACGCGAATGCGAACAGCTCAAAGGCGCTTGCGGCATCCTTGCCGACGATATCGTCGCAGGCCTTGTGGCGGGGGTATCGGTGCAGATAGTTTCATGTCTTTTTACATTTTTCCAATAAGAGATTGAATCCCGCACCTTCTGAATATTCAATATATCACGTATATCTTTTGAAGAGTCGAAAGGATAATAGAATTATAACAGGTTTAAAGAAAATTGAACAGAAAGAAAGTGCGGGATTGAAAATTTGCCTCCTGCAAAGTATCATTTCGTAAAAAGAGCCACGAAGACACAAAGACACGAAGTGAATTTGATGTTTAGCATTGAAAATTTAAGATTTAATTAGTCGTCGCTTTAAAAGGATTTTATGGCGTCGGATTATTCGGTAGAATTTTGCAAAAGTTTACAGACAGCTTTTGAGCAGTTGGGGCTTTTTCGGCCTGTTCATATCAGTCGATACGAGAGCGGCACAGAACTTTCTTACGACCTTGAGCCTGCAGGCGGCAGCAAAAAGGCTAAAGTAAAGCTGATTATCGAAAATTTCGTCGGCGGCGGCTTTGCAGGACAGGTTTACAAGGTGAAAATTCTCGAAATCAACAAACCGGAAGTTTGTCCTGATTTGACTGTCGGCAAGATATGTGCAATGAAGATTCTGGTTCCGCTTGGGGGTTTTAGTAAACTGTTCCGCAATTTTCTCTACCGGGTCGGCTTTGGCGCACCATTTCAGCTTCAGGTCAATCCTGCAGCGGCAAAGGTAGGGGCGCTGTGGCAGAAATTTATCCGCAGGGCTGCAAAAACAAGATTCGGCGATGAGAAAAGCATTGTCGATATCTTCGGCACGTTTATTGACAATCAGATAGGCAGCTGCGGTGAATTGAGAGAATGGGTTGACGGCAGGACCTGGCGGCTGGAAGTGGACGAGCACGTCGATTTGCTTAAGAAATGGCGAAAGAATAAAAGAGTCGATTATCAAAAGCTCGGTTCGCCTGAATACCGCGCCAAATACACTTTTATGCACAAGTTTGTAAAACTGCTGCACAAAGTCGGCGCTTATGAATTTGCGCGGCAGTATGAATGGACAACACTCAAGAGTCAGCCTAACTGCCTTAAGCGTCTTGATACCCAGTCTGAGCCGGAGAAAGGTCTTGTGGCGGTTGATTTCCGGCCGGGGCTGGCGCTTCTGCCGTTTTTGCCGATGAGCCCGGGCGATGTAAAGTTAATCTTTCAGGGCATAAAACGCGGCTCTTTGGTGCAGTTCGACAGAGGCGATTTAAATAAGCTGAAAGGTTTCATCGACAGCCATAAAGAATATTTCAGTGATATGCAGGGGCTGTTTGAAGAACTCGCTCGCGCTGAGGATATTTATAGAAATTCTATGCCGGACATTACGCACAACCATATTCGTCTTTTATACAGCGGTAAACTTTGGACGACTATATTTGACAGCGCCGTTGTCGGCTGGAAAGTGAAGAATATTGTTGACGAAAAGGGTTTTGAAAAGCTTCGCAGCAGCAGATTTAAGACATTTATTTTCTTTTTGATTGGTTTATTGCCGATTTTGGGCGGCTGTTTGCGAAAGTTCTGGTGTAATGATAGTTGGCGAAGGCATTACATTGGTGTTTTGACTAATCTGGAATATTTCAAGAAAGCCCTTAAAGGTAAAATCATTGAACTGCTCATATCGTGGCACAGGTCAGGCAGGTTGTCGCAGCCGAAAGCAGAAAAGTTTTGGTATCAGTCCTGGCGTATTTTATATCATTTGCCGTTTACACTTTTGATTTTGCCGGGCCTGCACCGGTTATTAACCGATTGGCAGTTTGCAAAAGAAAAACTTTATTTCATTACCGTAAGGCCGGTCAGGCTGTATTTCAATGCCGAGCTTCGCTCTCAATGGCTTCGTGATATGGTTAGTCAGGGCAAGAAAAAACATATTCTTACTGATGAAGATGCACAGACAATTCTTTCGCAGGTCGATGAGCCTTTTATTCAAAAATACTTACAGAGTCTTGCCGTTCATATTTGTACTTTGCCTATAACGCAGATTGTTTCTGTTTCCATTGCGGCAGTTTACTGGCTTACGCACCGCAGCGAGCCCAATGCCTGGGCTGTCGGGTTGGGGATAATAGCGTTTTTTCAGTTGATTCCGATTTCGCCCGGCTCGCTTACTCGCGGTCTGTATGTTGTTTATATGGTAATAAAAGACAAAAACTTTAAGGATTATAATATTGCAGTCTTTTTAGGCTTTTTGAAATATGTCGGCTATCTTGCCTTTCCGATTCAGATGACATATCGCTATCCTGTGCTTGCGAGATTTATGGCGGCGCATTGGGCAACCGATGCCGTTCATATTGTACCGGTCTTCGGTGAAAGAGGCGCGTTGTTTGAACATTCAATATTCTGTATTTTCTACAATTGGCCTTTGACGATTCGCAGGCGGATGCGGTCGAGAGCTGCTTTTCGCCAAAACCTGCCGCGGCGATTTTGGCATATCATCCCGATAGCTGTTTTGGCCTCAACTATCCTGATGTATTTTGGCAGGTGGCATCTGGGTATAGCCGGCGTTTTGATTTGTTTTGTCTGCGGCTTGCTTACAACGATATATTGCGGCAGGGCATCGCTTCTGAAGAGATTTGTCTGCTCGGCCGTCAGCGGATTTTTAACGGCTGTTTTTTATATAATTTGGATGAGTTTTCTGCCTGACTGTGTGTCTGTGTCGGTGGTAGCAGGACCTGCGATGTGGCTGTGTTTCAGTTCTACACTAATCTCGGTAATTGGGGCAATTTTGACGGAATTGTCGCTTCCGGATGTCGAAAACCAGACGGGTTAATTTTAATGCTTGTTTTTAGCAGTGTTTTATGAGAAAATAGAAAAGCTGTACTGATTTTATGGAGCGAGGCTTATGTCAATTAGTTATAACTCGTTGTGTGATGATTTTTATGTCGATATGTACATAAATACCCGGTTCGACCTGCCGAGTGAAAGGGAGACTCTGCTTACGTTTTTTGAAAGAATAACCAAACAGTTTCCTTCGATGAAGGCCCTGAGTCGGGATAGCGGCGCCGGCTATTGTCTTGAAGAGGACCCGCAATCCGGCCGAAACCGCTGGGTCGGCGTCGATGTCGACCGGGTGGGAGCAGGTATTGTGAATCCTGAAAGCTTCCAGCAGGCCTTCGAGCTGCCGAAGGCGATAATCGACCTTGTGCCATATATGCTTGGGGTGCGAGGCCTGGATGTTGACAGCGTCGATTTGACCTTCGGGATGGATTTTGATTGTGCGGGCAATCATAATGAGATAATAGCCGAGGCCTTGTTCAGCGGTTCGGCCTTTGCCAAGATTTTCGATTGTGCCGGGGCAGGACCTCTCAACCTTTCTCCTGCGGTAGTAATCGCGATTGACGATGATTGTATGACTCGCGCCAGACTGACGGTGGACTGTCGAACGGATGAATCTGAAATCCGCAGTAAAAAATTCGACGAGGATAAACCCATAAGTCTGTATCTTACGATAAGACAGTATCCGCGTCCCAGCAAGGATTTTGACCTTAAAGACGCTTTTGACAGGCTATGCGGGCAGGCGGTTGATTTTATGGATGAGAAAATTGTGCCGAATTTTGTGATGTCTCTGACCAATGCCATAGCGCACAGGAGATAACGAGAAAAACAGGAAAGGATTTTTTGGAGGTTAAAATGGCGGTTGTTGCACCATTCTGCAAGTATAAAAAAACGAATTTAAAGATATATATTGTGATGCTGCTGGCTTTTGCAGTGTATTTTGCATACGATGGTTATTTAAGCAAGTATAAATGGTCGAAGCGATATAATTTTTATAAGAAGCATGTTATTGAAAATGGCGACAAACCTACCGACACAATGAAGTTTAATCGTTATTCTCCGCCCTTTATGATAATAAGTGCAATGGGCATAGCGATTTATTACCTGAAAGTAAAAGATAAAAAGCTTGTTGCTGACGGTGAGGCGATTGTCTTAAGCGAAAAGGACAGAATACCGTATAATTCAATCGAGGGCATAAAAGATAATTATAAATCAAAGGGTTTTTTTATAATAGAGTACAAGTTGCCTGACGGCGGGAAATCACAGCGTAAAATCAGTAGCCGCACTTATGATAATCTTGACGCCGTTATTGAATTGCTTGTGTCGAAAATTACAAGCTGACCACAATATCATGTCCATTTAGTGAACATTGGCGGTTTTTTGAGGAATTATCGTTATGAATACCTGCGTAGTAGGACTGCAATGGGGCGATGAAGGCAAGGGCAAGGTTGTGGATATTCTTGCCGAGAAAAACGATATAGTAGTCCGCTATGGCGGTGGGGCGAATGCCGGCCATACGGTTGTTATCGGCGACAAGAAATTTGCGCTGCATCTTCTGCCAAGCGGAGCGGTCAGAGACAAGACCATCTGTGTTATCGCCAACGGCGTCGTTGTTGACCCTGAGGTTCTGATAGAGGAGATTGACGGTCTGGCTCAAAAAGGCATAATGCTGAACGGCAGATTATTTATCAGCGAAAGCGCGCACGTCGTGCTCGATTACCACAAGGCTGAAGACAGATTAAGGGAGGCATCACTGGGCGACAAAAAAATCGGCACCACGGTTCGCGGAATAGGTCCCTGCTATTCCGACAAGGTAGGCAGGAGCTACGCGGTCAGGATGGCCGATTTTCTCAATCTCGAAAAACTTCGTGAAAAGCTTGAGAAAATAGTCGATTACAAAAACAAGATTTTCGCGGCCCTGTATAATGCCGAACCAATCAAAACGGCGGATATTTTTGAGAAATGCAGAGTATACTCGCAGAGACTTTCAAAACATATCTGCAATACCACTGAATATCTCCATCAGGAGATTGAATCGGGCAAAAAAATTCTTTTTGAAGGCGCCCAGGGTGCGCTTCTCGACCTTGACCACGGGACGTTTCCATTTGTTACAAGCTCAAATGCCAGTTCGCTGGGCGTCGGGCCAGGCTGCGGTGTGCCGGTGCAGATGATTAATAAATTCATCGGCGTAGTCAAGGCCTATACGACCCGCGTGGGAGCCGGGCCGTTTCCTTCTGAGCTTGACAACGAAATAGGCCAATATATTCGCGACAAAGGCCATGAATACGGCACGACTACCGGCCGGCCCAGACGCTGCGGCTGGTTCGATGCTATGGTGGTGAAATACGCTGCGAAAATCGGCGGAATAAATGAAATAGCAATGATGCATCTCGATACGCTTGCAGGCCTTGAAGAGGTTAAGATTTGTACGGGTTATACAATCGACGGCAAAGAAGTCAGGATGTTTCCGTCGAATATCGACATACTGGCAAAGGTAAAGTGCAGATTCGAAACTATTAAGGGGTTCAGCGAAGAAATCACACAGGCCGGCAGATTCTATGAGTTGCCCAAGCAGGGGCGAAAATATATTGAAACCGTTGAAAAAATTCTCGGTCTGCCTGTAACGATTATCGGGGTAGGCGCCGGCAGGAATCAGACAATCTTCAGGAAATAAATTTTGGGTCCTAAGGAGAAAACAGAGTTACAGGAAAATCGCATCGCAGCGGCAAAAAGGCTCGGCATTGAGACAGAGAAGATGCCGCGTCATATAGCGATAATAATGGACGGCAACGGCAGATGGGCTGTAAAGTGCGGCCTTAAGCGATTCCAGGGACACCGGCAGGGTGCGAAGGTAGTAGAAAAGATTGTGCTTCACTGCGTTAATCTCGGCCTGGAGTGTATAACCCTTTATTCGTTTAGTATGCAGAACTGGAAAAGGCCGAAGCTGGAGGTTAATTTTCTTATGCAGCTTTATACACGATACCTTGCCGGCATAAGAAAAACCCTCAAAAAATATAACGTCAGACTCATACACCTCGGCAGAACTGAAAAGCTGCCGCCCAAACTTGTAAGGGAGCTGCACAAGACGGTAGAAATTACTTCAAAGCATACGGGCTTGACACTTGCCCTTGCTCTAAATTACGGCAGCCGGGAAGAAATAGTCGATGCGATAAAAAAAATCTATCGGGACTGCGTCGACGGCAAAATGAAGGTTGAACAAATTGATGAACAGTGCATAAGTGAAAATCTCTATAGTGCTGGTCTGCCGGACCCTGATTTGCTTATAAGGACCTCTAGTGAAAAACGTTTGAGCAATTTTCTTTTGTGGCAGCTCTCCTATACGGAATTTTACGTTACCGATACGCTGTGGCCCGATTTTACTGCCGAGGACCTCGACAAGGCTGTAATCGAGTATTCGAAACGTGCCAGGCGTCTGGGTGATATTAAACCTTTCGTGGAATAACTGAGTTTTTCAGAGATTATTTTATGCTTCGATACAGATTGATTTTTGGCACGTTGATGACCATCGGTTTTATTGCGCTGGTATTGTTTGATGCCTGGCTTGACGGCAGCATAAGTGCACAAAAACCCGATGCACCGGTACAGGCAACGCTGCTTGCGATTTTTTTGATTATCGTAGCTGTTCCCGCAAATCTTGAATTAGCTAAACTGGTAAGGTTCGCCGGTGCGAAAATCTCTTTGTCCGTTACAATCATAAGTACTATTCTGCTGGCTACGGTTTGGTACTGGTCGCAGTTTTTTGCCGACAGAAATCAATTTGCCGCATTTTTTTTTATCTTTGTTGTTAGTTTTGCCCTTCTTGCGGTTTTCTTGTGGCAGGGCCTTAAATATGCAGCCGTCGGGGCATTTGCAAACTGCGGCGCCAATCTGCTTGCCTTGATTTATCTTGGAGCATTGACGAGTTTCATTGTTGCGGTAAGGATTGATTTTGGCCCGATTGCATTTTTGATGTACATTTTTGTCGTAAAATGTGCAGATATAGGGGCTTATACGACAGGCCGGCTTTTCGGAAAGCACAAGTTTTCGCCGGTTTTAAGCCCTAAAAAAACCTGGGAAGGTATGGCTGGAGCAGTTGTTTTTGCCTTGGTTGTATCCTCTATATTTGCGTATTTATCTGGTATAATGCCGCTGTGGCAGGCTATTTTATTCGGTGTAATTTTTGCCTTTTTGGGTCAACTTGGAGATTTGGCTGAGTCGATGCTAAAGCGTGCCGCCGAGCAAAAGGACGCGTCAAACTCTGTACCCGGTTTCGGCGGAGTGCTGGATGTTATTGACTCACCGCTTGTCACGGCCGTATTTGCGTATTTGTTTTTTATGCTGATTAAATAATGGTTTCGACAGGCTCACCATAAATGGAGCAGACGATACAATTAGATTCTGCGGGCAGTCGGCTGGAGCTTTTCGGCCCCGGCGATGAGCATTTAAGGATATTGCGTGCCCGCTGCGGCGTTCAGATTGTCGCAAGGGACAATGAAATTATCCTTAAAGGAGACGACGAGGAAGTCGGCCAGGCTGCAAAAGTGGTCGAGCTGATGCAGAATCAACTGACCAGATTCGGTAAACTGAACGCCAATGATATCATCGGTCTGATAAGCAAGGTAGAGGTCAGTATTGAGCCTGATGAAGGCTTTGGTATTCAGGTCTATTCTCCGAAAAGAATAGTAAAACCGTTTACTCGCGGCCAGCGCCGTTACATGGAGGCAATGCTGAATTTTGACTTGACTTTCTGCACCGGTCCTGCCGGGACGGGCAAAACGTATCTTGCCGTTGCTGTTGCCGTTTCAATGTTGAGAAAAAAACAGATACGAAAGATAGTGCTGGCTCGCCCCGCGGTCGAGGCAGGTGAAAAACTCGGGTTTTTACCCGGCGATATACAGGCAAAGGTTAATCCGTATCTAAGGCCGCTATTCGACAGTCTTGAGGACATGATGGAATTTTCACAGATGCGCAAGCTGATGGAGATGGATATAATAGAGGTAATTCCACTGGCGTTTATGCGGGGCAGGACGTTAAATGAGGCGTGTATTATTTGTGATGAGGCGCAGAATACCTCTGCTACTCAGATGCTGATGTTTCTGACAAGGATGGGCAGAGGTTCGAAGATGATTATCACCGGCGATGTTACTCAGGTGGACCTGGACAGAGGTCAAAAAAGCGGAATGCTCGACGCGATGGAGACCCTTGCCGGCACAGAAGGAATATCCCTGATAGGTCTTGATGATACCGATATTGTAAGGCATAGTCTTGTGCAGGATATCGTTGTGGCTTACGAAGCAAAAAAGAAAAAGCATAATCAATAGTTTATGGCAATACTCAAAAAAATAAGTCCGCGCCGCAAGCAGTTCAGGGAGACCATTGCAGCCGAGAGGTTCGCCAGGATAAGCGAACTTATCAACAGCGGTATCCCCGCGGCAGTTCTGATGCTTATTGGTTTTATTGCGGTATGCTCTTTTCTTTTAAGTATTGTTACCGGTCAGGACAAATTTGGTTTTCGCCCCTGGCAGCAGATAATTTCGGTATGTTTAATTGTTATCGGCGCAGGTTTCACAATGGCGGTATATATTTATCATTACAATTACGGGATAATCAAAAACCCTTTGAAGGCTTTTGCGCTTTGCGGTTTGTTTATTTTGCTGCTGGCCATTGCAAGGCTCGGCTCCTTTTTCCCGAACGGTGTTTATCTGGCGGCAGCCTGTTCGATAGCTTGTGCTGTAATTCTGGCTATTGCTTATGACCAGCGGTTTGCAATCGGGATGAGTCTTTTTTTTGCCTCGTTCGTTTGTTTTGCTGCCGGCCGTGAAACCGATTTTGCCCTTTTCCTAACGATGGCTGCGGGAATTCTGACGAGTTGTTTTCTGCTCAAGGAAGTAAGAACCCGCATAAAACTTCTTGAAGTAGGCACCTTTGCCGGTGCAGCGGTTTTTGTTGTTTGTTTCGCTGCGGGTCTTTTCGAGAGGAATTTATCTGTTTCGCTTTTTGCTTTTGCCGGCAAGATGGCGGCAGCGACGATTTTTGTAGGTGTAATTATCCAGGCGATATTGCCCCTGATTGAGAAGGTTTTCCGAATTGCTACCAGCATGACTCTGCTGGATTACAGCGATGCCAATCAGCCGCTGCTGAAGAAACTTGCGATGGAAGCCCCCGGCACATTCAGCCATAGTCTGCTTATAGGTTCGATTGCAGAGGCTGCTGCCGAGGCTATCGGAGCAAACGGTCTTTTGTGCAGGGTGGGCGCTTATTATCATGATATCGGCAAAATCGGCAAGCCTCGTTATTTTATTGAAAATCAGATGGGCACCGCAAGCCGGCACGAGCAGCTTTCGCCGGCTATGAGTCAGTTGATAATTGTCGGCCATGTCAAGGACGGCATCGAGATGGCCAGGGAATACAGGCTGCCTGAGGTGATAATACAGTTTATTGAGACGCATCACGGCACAACGCTTATAGAGTATTTTTACGAGGAGGCGAAGAAAAAGGCCGACGGCAGGACTTCGCCGACGACGGAAGCGGGGTTCAGGTATCCCGGCCCGCGGCCGCAGACAAAAGAAGCTGCGATAGTTATGCTTGCCGACACAGTGGAAGGAGCAGTGCGTGCTCTTACAGAAATAACGCCTATGAAGATAGAGACGGTAATTCACAGTATGGCTATGAAGCGGCTGCAGGACGGTCAGTTCGACGAGTGCGAACTTACGTTGCGAGAGCTGAGCAGGATAGAAGAATCGCTTTCGAAAAGTCTTGCAGCTCATCACCACGGCCGTATTGCTTATCCGAAACCTGCTGAGCAAGACCAGCAGGCCAATGAGAATGAAAAAGAAAACACCTGACAAAAACGTCATATCCGATCCGCCTTGTCGGACAAGTATCGCAGTTAATATAAATATTAGCTGTGATACTGTTCGTTTTGACCGCCATAAGATAATTGAGATGGTTCAAAAAGTTACCGGGCAGTTCGGGACAAGAAAAGCTCGGATAAATTTTATCGTTTTAGACGACAAGGAAATAACGAAGCTGAATCGAAAATTTTTGAACAAGACTGGTACTACCGATGTTATAAGTTTTGACCTTTCTGATAAGGCGGATGGTTTAAATAATTTTGATATTGCGGTGAACGCCGAGATGGCGCAGCGGCAGGCAAAGACAAGAGACCATAAGCCCGAATCAGAGCTTGCACTTTATTTACTGCACGGTCTTCTTCACAATCTTGGTTTCGATGATTCTACGGCAGGCAAAGCGGCGAAAATGCATAAAACTGAAGACGATATACTGCAAAAGTTTGGTTATGGCATAGTATATAATCGCAAGAGATAAGCTCCAATGCTGAAAAAAGACAAAGGTATTTGTATTCGCACAACAGATTATTCTGAAAGTTCTCAGATACTTACCTTTTTTACCGCCGATACGGGCAAGCTGAATGTAATCGCCAAAGGTGCAAAAAGGCCCAAATCGTCTTTCGGCGGACCTGTCGAGCTTTTTTCTGCCGGGGATATGGTTTTTTCTTTCAAAGACAGCGAAAAACTCAGCGCCCTGACCGAGTTTAATCCGACTTTTTTCGGTTTTGCGCTGCGCAAGAAACTTTTTGCACTCAACTGTGCACTTTATGCCTGCGAGCTTTTAAATTTGTTTACTAAAGAACTTGACCCCCATCCTGCGATGTTTAATGAAGCGATTGTTTTTTTGCAAAGGCTCGAAGACAATCCCGATGACAAGGTTTTACCATATCTGGTACTTTTTCAGCTTGCTCTTTTGGGCCAGTCAGGCTCAAAACCTCTTTGCGACTGCTGCGCGAACTGCAAAAGGAAATTCGCCGACAACTGGCAGCAGTTTTACTTCAGCTCATCGGCCAACGGCCTTGTCTGCCGGGACTGCGAATCTGCTTTTGTTGATAAAAAGAAGATAAGCGGCGAATGTGCCAAATGTTTAAACCGGTCGGCAAAGATTCCAGGCTGTAATAATAAAGTGCTTGTTGAAATGCAGAATCTTTTGATTGAGTATATAACGCACATCCTCGAAAGGCCGATGAGGACGGCGCCGATGATTTTAAAACTTATGAAGAAAAATTAACCACGAATAAACACGAATTGACACTAATTTTTATCACAGATTTCACAGATTAAACTGATTATTTTTTATAACTATTTCTGTGTAATCAGCGTAATCTGCGATAAAAGATTTGTATTCATTCGTGATTTATAGCTCTTTAAGCAGCCTTGCAAAGGCGGTTTTTGCATCTACCCCGCAGGCTTTAGACCAAACAATAAACTCAGTTATATCAACCCTCCTGTTGGCAGTTTCACAGTTATAAATGTATGATTGAGGCTTATTTATGATTTTTCCTATGTCTCTTTGGGTAAGACCTGCCTTTTCCCTCATTTCTCTTAGAAAAACAGGTATTTTTTTATACATTAAATTATGTTGTGACTTGGTAGCCATAAACATAATTTTAGAGTCAAAATGTCTTGACACGAGTTTAGTGTTAAAGTAAAATGGAGCAAATTTGGCAGGAAATTTCTTATTAGTAAGGTTTGGAGGAAGAAGAAAATGAAGAATAAAATTGTTTTTTGGGGAAGTGCTGCATTGTGCTTTCTGGTGGTTTTATCGAGCAGTGCACAAGGCGGTTTAAATGATGGTCTTGTAGGACATTGGGATTTTAATGAGAATAGCAGCAACACCTTGCATGACCATTCAGGGAATGAACACAATGGTCAAATATATGGTGCAACATGGACTAATGGGATTTCAGGGACGACGGCATTGTATTTCGATGGATTCAACAATCCGCTACCTTTAGATCCCGAAACGGATGATTATGTAGAGATTGTTGGCACTATCAATCTGCATCTGTTCTCAGGCTTTACCTTATCGGTTTGGGCATGCTATAGTGAGTATACAGATGATGCGTGTATAATTGGAAAACACGATGGTTGGCCCAATGGATATGTGTTAGGCGTTGTTGATAATAAATTCCAATTTTATCTTCAGGGTACGCGACTATACACCGATGATATGTATAGTGATGGGCGATGGCACCATCTTGCTGGAACGTATGATGGTATATCGCACCAGCAAAACTTTTATGTTGATGGTGAGTTGGTTCGGAGCCAAACCATAATATACAATGCTTCTAACTCAGCGAATATCACAATTGGTAAATGCTCGACGGCTTTTGATGGCAAGGTTGATGAGGCTCGAATTTATGACAGAGCATTA
>Ga0315294_10005718_pt1 | contig 13645 bp, 7 predicted proteins | sample YL17G13_40_MG_FD_203626 | JGI IMG/M metagenome (GOLD analysis project Ga0315294, IMG submission 203626) | Sediment microbial communities from Yellowstone Lake, YNP, Wyoming, USA - YL17G13_40 | ecosystem: Environmental > Aquatic > Freshwater > Lake > Sediment | place: USA: Wyoming | collected... | reverse complement strand
CGAAGGAGGACGAAATGTCAAGATCAGTTGCCACAATCGGATTGGCGCTAGTGCTGTTTGTTGCCGTCGGGTGCTCCAGCCCCGATGTGCCCACTTCCCCCAGCGGGACCACACGTGGTTGTCAGGGATTTGGTCCGGCGATGCATCTCTATACGGCCACGCCGGAATTGGATAGGTTCTGGGATGTGGATCTTGCGACAATCGTCGCCGGTCCCGGCGTGCTGGGCTATACGCCTGGCGATATATGGGACATGCCCAACATGATGGGGCAGCCATCCAACTACTGCGGCGCGGTCAGTCTCTGCAAGTCTAACGATCCCCAGAGCGTACATGATCAATTTCCCTGGCTCACGTGGCTTCTCACAAATCACATGCCGGCGAACCTCCCTGTCGTCGTGTATGCATCACAGGGCCCTGCCGCCGCGAAGCCGACCTGTTCTGCTGTGTATGAGTTCCCGAAGTGCGATGCGATAACACTGATGAAGCAACCGGGAATGCAGGTGATTGAGCTTGCGGTCTGCAATGATCCGCTCAAGTTGCCCAAAATGCCTTATGTCGCCTTCGGCCGCACAAACGGATAGAGCAGCACTTTCGTACGCGAAACCGGACTTCCGATCTTAATCATACCGCTTCGGCGATGAACGGACAGGCTCGTCCCTTGACAAGGGATGAGTACCCGATTATACTACCGCAGCCTTCATTGTCTGACCGAGGCCGATTATGGCGTTACCGAAATACAAGCTTTCGAGGTCCAACACGAAACAGAGACGCGCCGCGTGGAAGGCTCAGCCGCCGGCACTCGGCACGTGTCCGTCCTGCGGAAAATCCAGACCTTCGCATACCATATGCCCACACTGTGGTTTCTATAAGGGCCGTCAATTCAAGCCCCGCAGGCGTGAGAAGCGGGAAGAGTAACCACCGAGGAGATATCATGAACGAAGAGATTTTCGAGAAGCTCAAGGGCATCATCGTTGAGCAGCTTGGGGTTAAGGAAGCCGAGATTACAGCTGAGGCACACTTCGCCGACGATCTCGGCGCCGACAGCCTTGACATCGTCGAGATGATCATGGCCGTTGAGGAGGAGTTCGCAATCCAGGTTTCGGACGAGGAAGCCGAATCGCTCCAGACCGTCGCGGACGTCATCCGCTTCATCAAAGAACATAAGGAAAGCTGAACCCAGGACCTGCTCGCGCTTAATCCCGGCACTCCGGAGGATGACAGTCCTCCTTTTTTTGCTTTAGCGCAAAAGACAATTCGCCTCCCTGGGCGACCTTTGTGCTGAACAGGTTTCCCACTTGGGGCTTACTTCAAGGGTGCGCGGTCTACGGGGCTGGTTGCGGCTTCCGGATCGTACAGGCGGCGCGAGTACAGGTAGTACCCGATGCCTATCAGGGAAATCGTCAGGCCCACGGCGATCGCCACGGGCGGGTCGAGCACGGTGTGCTTGAGGAGAGCGGGGTCGAGATACCATCTGACGAAATAGAAGGCGAAACCGGCTCCGGCCGCTCCGCCCGCCGCCGCGAACGTCTGTTTCACCGCAAGCGACAGGGATTTCCGCTCGGTGTATATCCCGAAGAAAAGCGTGATCAGGCCGATCAGGGGCGATGCGATCGAGAACCTGGTGATGCAGATGTTGGCGCAGCCGAGCACGATCAGAACGCCCGATACCATCCTCATCAGGCGAGAGCGGTTCATTCCCCGAGTGCGCGACCCTATCAGGTGCGAGATCAGCACGCCCGCCGTCCCGATACATCCGGCGCTTACCGCAGCCACCGACATGTCGATCATCCCGAAGCGATAGAGGTAGAAGGCCGCGTTCGCGAGCAGGACCGCCGCTATGACACCGATGGTGAACGATATCCGACCGGAGAAGACCCTGATGTTCTGAGAGTTCAGCAGCGCGAATCCCGCCAGCTTGATGTACCCCACGAATCTGCTGACCACAAGAATGCTCGTAGCCAGCAGGATCAGTATGCGCCGGTCTTCCTCGGAAGACACGAGCATGATGTTCGGCACGCCGGCGATCAGCGCCGTGACGCTGTAGATCATCAGGAACAGCGCGCTCCTGGTGCGGTAACGTTCGAACGGTCGTGACGGTTTACCCATAACAAAAAAGCCGGGTCGCTCTGTGACGACACCCGATCCTCTGGCTTATCTTAACACGTTCCGACTCCAAGGCCAATAGCCCTCATGCTCGGTAGGGGGTTCGGTCCGTTCGGACGCCTTGTCGACCCGTGCGGCCGGAAGCAAATGCCCCTCGACTCTCCCCCCATTAAGATCGATTAAACCTCATTAATCGTACACAATCGGGATGGAAATCACGAAAATCGTGAGGGCGTGCTGCTCCAGCTCCCCCCGACTGACCCTGACATCGGACGACACGCCGGAGGATGCGAGCATAAGATAGGCCCTCTGGGGGCGGCCCGTTGTCCAGCACTGCGTGTAGTACTGTGATCGACCCACCGACGTCGCATAAACATGTTTCCACAGCTCCTGAAGCACCTGTCCCATGAGTTGGTCGATCGCATTCACGCCGGGTCCCTGCAATCTCGATGGGGAATCGCCCTGGTATTCCGGGGCAAGCCCCTCGCCCCGGTCGATTTCCTCTCCGTCGACAAGGTCGCAGTCGAGGTGAATCTCCGCGCCCTCCGGGACCACATTTTTCCCCACTGCCAGTGCACGCGAGGATACGGAAATCCGCCCCGCTACAGCAGGGAACGGCAGTTTTGCGTCGAGCTTGAGGTGGGCCGCGGTCGGGCCGACCGTCAGCTTCCCGGTGGCCGTCAGCTCGGGCGCCTGCCGACGCATGACAAACGTGCGCTCTCCCAAACCGTCGGCGCGCATCGAGATAGCCTCCAGGGGCAGGTTCGGCAGGCTGATTTTCGATCCTTCCTCGACTGTGACCGTGCCGTACGGCCATACCGCAGGGTCCGCCAACTCGTCCAGAATGGCGTTCGAATGATTCCATGTGAGCGTGTGAGGGGCCGAAGATGTCGCGCTGTACGACATGCACGAGTATACGTGGGATTGTCCGCGTATCGCTCCAGAGGACTCCTCGGGAGCGATCGCCTCGCACCAGTACAGGTTTGCCTCGTTCAGCCTGATCTTCTCAGACGAGGGTTTTCCGGTTCTGAAAAAGGCGATGCCCGTGAACACCACGGACCATAGTATGAACGTGGCGAGAATAATATTTCCCCGACCCCTCGCCAGGATTGCGATGAGCGGCAGCGCGAGGAGGTAGATCAGCACTGGTCCGAGAGCGTCGAGCCATTTCATTACCCGGCCCGGACCGCCTCCCAGGCCCTGCCGGAAAAAACTCTGGATTCTCGCGTCGTAAAATCCCCTGAACTGTGTAACCGAGTCGGCGGCAAGCTGGCGTACCGGAGAGAAAGGATCGAGAAGCCCGTAGACGGCGAGCAGTCCGATCGTCGGATCGCCGGCGGCCGGACCGCCCTCGAACGGATTGAAGGCCGCGAACCCCGCGTGACCTCCTCCAAGCGTCCGGACAACGAGTATCGGCGACGTCACCCCGGCGACTGCGACGGTCTCGCATTCGGCGGTAGGGGTGACCGAGATCGTCCTGTAGCTGTCCGGGCGATCCCAGGCGGTCTCCGCCCCTTCCTCCTGGGCGTCGGGGACTCCGGCGCCGCTCGATTCCTCCGCCGGGCCGAAGACTTCCCCATGAATGCCCCGGGTCTTGCCGATGGCCCTCGGAGGCATGAAGCTGTCGAATCCGCCCTCCGGCAGGATTCCGTTGCACGTCTCCAGAAATGCTTCAATCGGCATCGATCCCTGCCCCTGCGCGGCCGTCACGGCGAGCAATTGATCGTTCTCCCAGCCGTCCACCGGATCGATCCCGTCCTCGTAGTAAATCAGCACATTGCCGCCGTGAAGAACGTACTCCAGAATCGTGTCCTTCTTCTGCCGGTCCAGAGCGAGGTACGTGCTCACGTTTGTCGCGATGAGGCTCACGCTCTCGAGGAGGATCGCTTTGGAAGGCAGATCGCCGGGGTCGATAACAACCGGGAAAATCTTGGGTGGGTACTCGATAAGACCTCCGGACGGATGAACGCCCTTCGACGCCATGTTCAGGAATCCGGGATTGTTGCCCAGGAACAGGTTCTCCAATGGCTCCGACGGCGTCCCAAGATGGATAACGAGGCTGTCGAACTGGCTGAGCATCCAGGATTCTAGGCTCACCTGCTTCAGGGGATCCCCGTTTGCGCTCAGCACGCTCACCGGCACCGTGCACGGGCTTCTGTCGAAGCAGCCGAAACATCCGATCTCCACTTTCTGCCGTGCGCCGGGCGGGATAATGATCGGCTGAGTGTAGTAGGTCGGCGGGACCCATCCCTGCATGTCCGCAAGCGCCCAGCCCTCCAGCAGGTCCCCTTTGTTTTCGATCAGGAGGCTGATGGGCGACGGAGTCTGGATTCTGTAGTATCCACCGAATCCCACGGAGCCCGTGAAATCGATGTTTCTGGACCCTTCCTGTGCCTGCAACGGCCGTCCGGAGGTCAGGACAAGACAGAGGGCCATCAACAGAGAGAGGCAGAATCGCAGAGACCTGCGACCCCCTACAAAGGGAAGGCTCGCGAAAAGCCGAAGACGTCGCAAGTGTGTGTTCATGTGGTAATGGCGCCGGCGACGATTCGATCTGCCTTTGACATACAGAGCGCAAGGGGACTGGCACACCGATTTCGCCCTCTTGTCCGCTTCACTTTCGCCGTTTCGTTCGGGGAGGCGAAATCGGGGTGCCTGTCCCCGGCATCCGGGGTCAAATTGTAGCACGGGTTTTGGTGAAGGGCAGGGGCAGGGCATGGAGCGTGATCGCGATGAGAGCGAGAAGCGCGTGAAACGACACGGCGGTCCAGTCCGATTGCACGATCTCGCGCGCCTGCGGAGCGATAAGAAACGCGTCAGCCATCCCGCGTGCCAGATGAATGGCGCCCGCGAAAATCCAGGCCGTCAGGGGTCGAAGGCGAGGATGCGGAGCACGGGAGAGGGCGAAATCGACTCCCCAGGCCATCATCGTGCCGAGAATCATCAGGTCTATGACAGCGGTTGCGAGCGCCGCGGGTCCGGGAAACGCGTTTGAGCCCGCGATCATGGGCATGCTGAGGATAATGAACAGGCCGTACAACGTCAGAGCCGACAAGGGGAGTACGCCGCCGGAGAAGGGTGGGCACGCGGCTGTGTCGACCAGGTGCCTCTCGGCTCTGCGCCAGTACACCAGAACGGAGGGAATGATCAGAAGGCCCGCGAGCGCCAGCATGGAATGAGGGCCGAATGCGCCTCTGGACGGGCAGAGGAGGCTGAAGCCGAACGGGTCGATCGGCTGGAACGCATCTCCCCTGAACGGGGATGTGCCCCCCGAGAACGGCAGCATGCACGCAAGCAGGAGAAAAAACGCCATGAGCCATGCCGGACGCGCCAAGATTCGACCGAGAAGGATCGGGACCGGACAAAATATGGATGCATGGTCACGAAGCATTTATGGTGATGCCGTTCAGGGCGATGATGTCGCCCGCTACCGCGGAGTCGCCTTCGATCCTCAGGAAAAGCGTTCTCCCGTCCGGCGCGAAATACCTTCCGACATCGTTCAGCCTTATCATCACCCTGCCCCTCGTCGAGCCGAACTCGGGCATGCGCACCCATACCCCCTGTTCGCGGCTGAATACCCACACTGTGAAAGGAGCGCTCGTGTCGGTCGTGCCGACGCTCACGCGAAGCATCCCGGGAAGCTCGACCGACGGCCCGGTCGGGGGAAGACTGATCGAGTAAACCATCTGTCCGTCCGTCAGGAGAAGCGCGCCGGAGGGCTCGATCTCCATGTTTGCGGCGGAAAGGGCGACGATCTGGCCCTCGGCTCCCTCGACGGGCGAATTGCCCTTCTCGATGACCAGCGGAATGTGGATGAGGACGAGCGTTTCCTCGCTTGTCGCCCTAATGCGCGGGCTGGCCAGAGCCCGGTCGCCCACCGAAGACCTCCAGCCCGCAAGCACGAGCTCGTCGTCGCCGGAGTTGTGCGTCGGCCTGGTGTTGAGGACCTCCAGCGCCGCATCGCGAAGCTTGCGCGACCTCGACGATACCTGGCTCCCCATCGTCCCGAGCGATATCGAGTCCGCACGCGAGTCGGTCAGAAGATCGAAATCGATCGAGCCGTTCCGAAGTCCGGCCTCTGACCCGGCCTGGAGACGTTTACCTACGAACTGTCCCTGCGTGTAATAGTACAGGAACGGCTCCTGAAGATCGTAGTTCAGCGCGACATTGAGTTTTCCGACAAGATGGTATCCATCCAGCGACACGTTCTCGAGGAACGCCGATCCGGGGCTCTCGCACGCGCCGGAGCTCTCGAGATGGAGCTCCGACCAGATTTTGATGTATGCGTCGCTGACGAACGCCTCGCCCCGCTTCCCGTGCTGCATAAGGTTCAGCATGTCCGCAGGAGAATACTCCTGCGAAGTCACGCCATACATGGGCGACTGGACCGACGGTGTCTCGAGGCGCCTTATGAGGTCCCGGCCCGTCCCAAGCTCGACGTCGTATCGCCTGGCAGCCGGACTGAACAGGCTGAACCAGCTCGATTCCCATGCAGTCTGCGCCGACGGAAACGCGTCCAGTACGTTTACCCTCGCAAGCATCAGCCTGGCCCCCTTCGTGCTCAGCGCCCAGCTGTACGACGCGATCACGAACGCCGCCACGACAAGGGGAATCGTGTACCACAGCCACTCCCGTCTCCGCATCCTGAGAAGGATAAAATAGTTGACCGGACCGACCACGATGATGTACGCGACGAGAAACAGGGCGACCGATTTCACCGCGGGAAGCGCAGTCAGGTTATCGGACTGAAGGAGGTTGTCGATGTCATAGGAGAGCCTGTACCGGGACTGCTCCACGAACGGGTTCGGGTTCTGTCCACCCCGACCCCATCCGTAGCGGTAGGGGGACTCGGTCTTCACTATCGGCTCCATTCGATCGTCCGCGGCCATCAGGTAGCCCATCATAAATGTCAGGTAATCCCCCAGACCCGCGCTCGTCGTCGCTTTCATTGCACCCAGGTTGAGCCCGGAAAGGAGGATGTCGCCGTCGCCAAGTTTCAGGTGCTGAAGGACCGGAATATCGCCTTCCGCAAAGAGGGTTCTTGCGCTTGCCTGAGGCGCGAATGTGACAGGGAAGTCCCCCCTGAACGGATTGTGCCCCGTGAGACCGGGGACCGTTCTCAGCTCGCCCAGCGTGGTCCTCACAGTGGGTTCGGTGATTGCCGACGGTCCCGCCCAGCCGCTTCCGTCGATCGCACCGGTCAGAAACGATCCCTGGTAACGGTTGGGATCCTCTCCGAGCCACATGATCACTCTGCCGCCCGACACGATCCACTCCGCCAGGGCCGCCTTCTGTTCCTCCGTAAGTTCGTAGAACCGCCGCGTGTTCAGGATTAGACCCTCGACGGACTCGTAACCCTCGGGACGGTCAGGAAGGCCGGACGGTTTGACCCAGACCATCAGAGGGTCCGCGGGAGAGTAGCGTGTATTCGGCGGGGGGGACCCTCCAGTGTACGGACTCCGGTAGCTGCCGTGTGAAGGTCCTTGAGCTGCAGCGGCAAAACGCGCTATGTCGGCGAACGACGGCCCCTCCGGAAGGGAAACGCCGCTCAGAAACACGAAATCGGCGCCTTCGTCCGCGACCTCAACCCACAGCCTCTCCTCATCCAGAAGGCTTTTCAAATCAATCACTTCGGTGGCCACAGGCGTGGTCTCAACGTACTGCACGAAGATCGAAGGCGACGGGTCAGCTTCAAGGAAATACGGGTACAGAAAATAGGTCTTCCTTGAGTTTGTCGGGATATCGCACTCGGCCAGGAAAGTGGCGGTAAGCGGATTCGTTGACTCCTGGCTGACAACCCTCAGTTGCCCCTTGCGGGACGGTCCCGAATTCTCCAGCGTCACCCTGATCGGGAAGTAGCAGCCCTGACGGATAAACCCGTCGAAGCACTGCCGCACTTCCATCTTGAGCCCTTCTGCGCTCTTCTCAGTGCCCTGGCCCGGCTCGCTTTCGGTCTGAGCGACCGCATGTCCCGTGAACAGAACAGCCAAAGCGAGAAGCATCAGGACAATCCAGACCGCGGATTTTGACCCCGACGATCCTTCCCTCTTGATGTGGATCCCTGGCTGTCGCTTTGATGAGGTCATGTTTCCCTACGCCACAGTCTGAAAATCAGGTTTCATCGAAATCGAGCAACTCACTATATCAGACCGAATGAGGCATTGAAAGTTCAGCGCGGGGCATGGTTTCGAGTCTCCGGGGAGGGATGATGCAGCAATGGTGTCTGCCCCCCTTGATATCCGTGGACGGTCCGAACGGGCGGAGGAGGACAAAGTGTCCCCTGTCGGCAGAATTGTCGGGATATAGCATAATATTCTGCAAGGTGTTAAGCCTGTCGGCCTCCCGGTGGCCATCAGTAAAGGGATTCAGCCGCCTGTTAAATCTACGCTATAATGTGCCATTTGGTACAATAACTGCCCCGTTACGCTCACAACACCTTCGGGAGTGTCCGACCATGAAAATGTCTCGCCTCGCGTTCCTCTTATCTTTTCTCTTCCTGGCCGCAACGCTTTCGTCCTGTGGCGGAAGCGACCCTGTCACCGGCGGACCCGGCAACACCCCGGACCCTTTGGTTTTCGGCCTCAACACGGATGGGGTGAGCATCGATGCCCAGGATGCGGGGCACGGAATCTCGACACCTTCGATCGCACCGGGAAGCACCCATCTTGTCACATATAACCCTCCCCCCGAATATGCGGACGCCATGTTCGAGGCCCAGTGCTCCGATGGTTCATGGCGCGTGGACGGGAAGGATGCCGGCAAATGCATCGCCACGCGCGAACGCTCCCTCGAATGGGTTGCGCCTTCCTCCAACACCGAAGTACAGCTCCTGTTCTTTCCCAGTGACCCTGGAAGCGGGCCCAAGCTCGGCACGATGGTTGTTGTGTCGAACGAATGGTATATGAATCCACGCCGTCCGGTTCCGTATGACCGCGAGGCGACGTTCGCGAATCCCATGACGGGCGAGAAAGTCGTCGCGGCCGCAGGAGAGCTTCTTGTAAAGCTGGCGAGCGGCCAGCCGGTCACCGAGGTTCTGTCCCTCAGGGCGAGCCAGGACTACGAGGTGCTGGAGAGAGTCAGCGCGACCGATCCGGTGTTCAGGATTCGACTGGATCCGTCTGTGGACATCGGCAGCGCATGGCTTGAGCTGGTCAATGATCCGAGAGTGGCGGTTGTGGAACCCAATTACCTCGCGTATCCGGCCGTGGTTCCGGACGATCCCGATTACGGGAACAAGCACGAGTTTCCGATGATCGACGCCCCGCTGGCCTGGGACATGGCGACCGGTTCGCCGGACGTGTGGGTCGCAGTTGTCGACACCGGCGTCGATCGCGATCATCCCGACCTTGCCGCCAATGTGCTGCCGGGCGCGGATTTCATCCTGGGGGGCGACGGGCTCGGCGGCGAGACCCCGGGCGACGGCATCGATAACAACCAGGACGGGTGTGTCGATCAGAACGTGGGACACGGAACCCATGTCTCGGGAATCATCGCAGCCCAGGCGTTCAACGGCGTCGGGGCCTGCGGAATAGCATACAACACGGCAATACTGCCCTTGAGAATCTTCCCCACAAACGGCGACACCGGCGCAACTTTCTCGAGCATTATCGAGGCTGTTGAATATGCCGCAGCCGAGAGCAAGGTGAAGGTCATCAGCATGTCCATCGGGACCACATACGAGTCAAGCCTGCTTCAGTCCGCCATAAACGAAGCTTGGGCGGCGGGCAAGGTGCTGGTCGCGGCCGCAGCGAACTCGAACACGACCGCTGAATTCTACCCGGCGGCACACGATCATGTCATCGCGGTGGCGGCCCTCAACAAGAGCGGGACCAAGGCGAGTTTCTCGAACTACGGCGCCTGGGTCGACATCTCGGCTTACGGTACCGGCATATACTCGACATATTTCGACAACATGTATGCCTACATGTCGGGAACGAGTATGGCCTGCCCCCTGGTCTCGGGTTGCGTCGCGCTGCTCTTCTCCTATGACCCGACTCTGTCGAACGAGCAGTGCGTGGACATGATTCTCAGCTTCACGGACGATGTATACGAGGCGAACCCCGATTATCCCGGTCAGCTCGGCAGCGGCATTGTAAACCCGTACCTCGCGATGGACGGCCTGAATCACAGCCAGCCGGGCGGTGTCGGGGATGCGGGCAGCGATGGAAGTGTTTCGGACACCAGGATCGAGCCGGGCCCGAAAGCCTAGCGACGAACCGGGAGAACAGATTCAATGAGTTGACTGGAGGACGCGAAAATGAACGGACAAAGACTGGCAATAGGCCTTATCATACTTTTCCTCTGCGCGATGTGCCTGATCCAGACTTCGATGACCGGCTGCAGCTCTGCGGACAAGTCTGCGGGCGCGGCGGCATCCGATTCCGCCGACGCCGATTCACCGTTTTTCCACAGGACGGGCGACGAAGACAAGTTGCCCGATCAGTGGGAACCGGTCTCCGAAAAAGTCCTGGACCAGATCAAGGACATGTACACCGACAGCGGAGTCGAGATCCAGGCCCTTGAGAGAAGCCACTCCGGAGCCCCCGGAATCAGGTGCAGCGTCGTAAGGAAAGACGCAGTCCCGGTCCGGAAACAGCTCCTCGACGGCATGTATCTCCTGTACCTCACATTCCCCGGCCAGAAGGTCTACATGGTCGACCTGGGCGAGGATACTCAGGACAGGCTGGAAACCCGATGGGAGGCGCTTGCCGCGTTCGCTGAGGCCGGCTATTCGTTCGAGACCGGCCCGGGCGAGACTGGGAGCTTCTGGTCGATCCTGACCGAAGGGGATTCCTCTGATCAGCAGGGGAAATCGGTCCAGACCGAATCATCCGACTAGACCTGTTTGAAATAAATCTCTGGAGCCTCGGCGCGGACAATTCCGCGCCTTTTTGCGTGTCCGGCCCGCTTCCGACCTTGATCGCCGTTTCTCCGCCGGAATCGCAGGGGAATATTTTCTGCCGGTTAAGCGCTCTCCACGGTTGACAGAACCGTAATAAGATTATAATCTTTAATGTGTCGGTTTCGGGGGACATTTTATACCTCTGGCGATGCTTCTTACTCGTATCCCATTTTCAAGTGGAACTCATTGGGTTCTGCCATATTATTCAAGACGCCGACCGGACTCAAAACCGGCCGCGTTAGCCTGGAGGCGAATCGATGCCTGATGGAAGAACCGTGAAGACATTGGAGCGCGCTCGACTATTTAACCTCATCACATACGCTCTACTGCTGATCTTCCTGATACCCGGCTGCGGAGGAAAGGGAGCCGGCGATGTTACCGCTCCCGCGACGGACAAGAGTCCGTCCACGGACGGACCTCCCGCGCTTACCGCCGCAATAGATTATCCTCCTTCGGTTCCAGGGCAGATCGGCGGCAAGGCGTCCTGGGGACTGTGGGACATCGCCCTGGACCGCGAATCCGGATTTCAGGTCGTTCCCTTGAGAGGCGTCGAGTATTTCCTCAATGTCAACACCTTCCTGCAGCCCCCCATGGGCAGTCTCGCGAACCTCCAGATCAATGTCGTCAACATGGAGAAACTCTTCATTGCCGGCGATGTCACGGTGGATGTCTCGATCACCCATCCCTTCCCGGCGGCCTCCCAGTTCACCGGGTTCGATGTTCTCGGCGTGATCATAGGTAAGGGCACTTTCGTTGCCAACTCCGACATCGGTATCATCTTTGCCGACCCTCACAAGAATCCGGTGTTGAAGAACGCGGACGGGTATACGCGCTGGATGAACCAGCTTGAGTTCACTACGGAGGGCTTGCGGGGCTATACCGAGGGTGCGAGGGGGAAGAAGGACCAGTTCTGGAATTCATCCCTCAACGGCTACAAGTACTTCGCAACCAACCTTTATCCCACGGAATCGATCGTCGAATTCTACCAAAGCTCGTCCATTGTCTCTCAGCGCGGGATGTTCTCCACCAATGCGACAAACACGAGGCGATACGATCTGCGTTTCCCGATGGTCGGGGGCTTTCCGGACGTGCGGTTCCAGTACGCGGTGGTTGCGAGCTGGGTCGAGCCCGTCAACATTCCGCCCCTCAATCTTCCGGGCGATTTTCCTGCGGCCGCCAACATGCAGGAGGCCTTCCACTGCGAGATCTCCACGGTCGGCAGCAGCCTTTACTGGAACAACATGTACGACAACGGCGGAGACCTTTTCCTCACCCTCGAGATTTTCGACTGGCAGGGCATGACAAATCTCTCCGGCGTCGCGGGCGAGATCAAGCAGGTCATCCTTGACAGCCCGGACGAGTTCATCAACAACGGCACCAAGATGGTGTTCGACTCGAACAACTGGACCATGCTCGACGGGACCTGCGCGAACTCGGTGCGCCTCGCTCTCGATGTGGGACAGGTACAACCCGGCGGCCCATGTCCGTACGACAACGATGTCCTGATAACCATAGTCACAGCCGAGGAGGGGAGCTACGACAACGGTCTCGGCGGAGCATACCCGATCACCGGCGTGCTTTCCGGCTACGCCAGGCTCTTCTACGACATGGGCAACATATGCAACGACCCGCCGATCCTCACTTTCCTGAACTGCCCGACATCGAGCATCTCAGTCGCCAACCGCACGTTCATGTGGGAAGGCCAGGACGACGTCACGCCGAACAACCAGCTCCAGTATCGGTACAAGGTGGACAGCGATCCCTGGACCGATTGGGAGACCGGCTTGAAACAGGCATATCTCGAAAACCTAACGCAGGACACGCACACCATCTGGGTTGAATGCCGCGACATGGACGGGCAGGTCTCGCAGGCGCAGTGCACGTTCCTGGTCGAGCTTCCGCCGGAGCCTCAGCCCCCGAGCGTTGAATTCATCGACTGCGGCCAGTACATACGCAGCTCGACGTATACATTCCATCTCGATCTTTCAGATGACAATACGTCTATATCGCATCTGAAGGTCCGCTACTCCTTCGAGGGCGGCCCGTGGATTAATCTGCCGGACGGCTCCACGAGCATCACGCTGAACGGCCTGGTCGCCGGTGGCCCCTATCAACTGATGGTGGAAGTCGAGGACCTCGACGGCATGATCGATCAGGCCCTGTGCGAGTTCAACGTCAATCTCAAGCCGTCCGTCGCTATCATCAACTGCCCTCCGTTTGACATCAACAACGATTTCTACACCTTCAACTGGACCGGGGCCGATCCCGAGATGGATCCGCTTGAGTACCAGACTCAGCTTGACGCAACCGGCTGGTCCGCCTGGGGAGGCGCCACTTCCCAGGCTCTGTCCGGCCTTCCTTCCGGAAATCACACCTTCTACGTCAGGGTCAGGGACACAACGGGCGGCACGGACCAGGTCCAGTGCAATTTCAAGGTTAATTTGTATCCCACAATCACAATAACGAACAAGCCGACACAGGATGTCAATGCGACATCCTACGACTTCACATGGACGTCGTCGGATGATCTCGACAGCCCGCTGACGATGCAATACAACGTTGAGCTCGACGGCGTGTGGCAGGGCTGGCAACTGGGCATCAACCACTACGACTGGAATCCCGTGGGTCCCGGCGGCCACT
>Ga0315294_10005716_pt1 | contig 13647 bp, 13 predicted proteins | sample YL17G13_40_MG_FD_203626 | JGI IMG/M metagenome (GOLD analysis project Ga0315294, IMG submission 203626) | Sediment microbial communities from Yellowstone Lake, YNP, Wyoming, USA - YL17G13_40 | ecosystem: Environmental > Aquatic > Freshwater > Lake > Sediment | place: USA: Wyoming | collected... | reverse complement strand
GAGGGGTCAGTGGAAAGTGATCGTCGATCAAGTGATCAGTGGCAACCGATGACCGATCACTGATTACCGATAACTATTAACTAAAGAAAAGGAGGAAAAGACTATGGCCAAGAAGCAACCGAACATTCTTATTTTATGGGGCGATGACATCGGCTGGTGGAACATCAGCTACAACAGCCGGGGCCAGATGGGCTACCGGACGCCGAACATCGACCGCGTCGGCAATGAAGGCGTCGCCTTCACCGACTACTATGCCCAGCAGAGCTGCACCGCCGGGCGCGCCGCGTTCATCACCGGCCAGAACCCGGTGCGCACCGGCTTGACCAAGGTTGGGATGCCAGGCGCTGATGTCGGTCTGCAGAAGGAAGACCCGACCATCGCCGAGCTGCTCAAGCCCTTGGGGTACGCAACGGGTCAGTTCGGCAAGAATCACCTGGGCGACAAGGACGAGTTCCTGCCCACAATGCACGGATTCGACGAGTTCTTTGGCAACCTCTACCACCTCAACGCCGAGGAAGAACCGGAACTTCCGGATTACCCGAAAATGCCGGAGTTCAGGAAGAAGTTCGGACCCCGCGGCGTGCTGCACTGCTGGGCTGACGGCAAGGGTGGACAGAAAATCGAGAACACCGGGCCATTGACCAAGAAGCGCATGGAAACCATCGATGACGAGACGACGGAAGCCGCCCTCAAGTTCATCGACAAAAACCATAAGGAAGGCAAGCCGTTCTTTGTCTGGTACAACACGACCGCTATGCACTTCCGCACCCACTGCGCCGACAAGCACAAGGGCAAGAGCGGCCAGGGACCCTATAACGATGTCATGGTCGCCCATGACGAGCACATAGGCCAGATGCTGAACAAGCTCGACGAGCTGGGCATTTCCGAAGACACTATCGTTATGTACTCGACGGATAACGGGCCGCACTACAACAGTTGGCCGGATGCCGGAATCACCCCATTCAGAGCCGAAAAGAACACCAACTGGGAAGGCGGCTGGCGCGTACCTGCGTTCGTTCGCTGGCCGGGCAAGTTCAAGGCTGGGACGGTACTGAACGGCATCGTTTCCCATCAGGACTGGCTGCCAACTCTGCTGGCAGCTGCCGGTGAGCCGGAGATCAGCCAGAAGCTGCTCGACGGCTACAAGGCCGGGGACAAGACCTTCAAGGTTCACATCGATGGCCTGAACATGCTGCCCTATCTGACCGGCAAGGTGAAGGAGAGCCCCAGGACTTCCTTCGTCTACATCAGCGATGACGGCGACGTTCTCGCTATTCGGATCGGCGATATGAAGTGTGTTCTCGCCGAGCAACGCGCGACGAGAATGCAATGCTGGGCGGAGCCGTTCGTGAAGCTGCGCTTCCCGAAGATGTTCAACCTTCGCCGCGACCCGTTCGAACGGGCCGATGATAACTCGAATACCTACTGGGACTGGATCTTTGACAACATTTTCGTGGTTTATGAGATGCAGTCGCTAATCGCCTCAATGCTCCCGGGGTTTGTCAAGTACCCGCCACGCCAGAAGGCGGCCTCGTTCAACCTGGACGGAGTAATGCGGGATCTGCAGGATGCGGGCGGCGGAGGCCACCACTAAGCTGTGCTTAAACGAAGTTGAATATACAGAATTCCCCGGCGGACGATAAGTCTGCCGGGGGGGATCTGTACTATAAGATGATAAGAGAATGTTATGTACTGTTAGAGTAATTTAATTTTGTGGAGGTAAAGTAAAATGTCAGAAACAAAAAAAACAGCCAATGCGCTCGCCGAGGAACGTACCGACATGGCCCTTGAGCGGACGTCGATGGCTCACGACCGCACCCTGATGGCGTGGACACGGACCTCGCTTTCAATGATAAGTTTCGGATTCACAGTTTTTAAGTTCATGGAGTATATGCATCAGGAAGGCAAGCAGACCATAATTAAAACCGAACAAGGCGCTAAAAATTTTGGGATGGCTTTAATTACTGTTGGGATTATTTCTCTAATTATCGCCTGTGTTCAATACTGGCATCTCGACAAAAAACTCAATCCGGACCGGAAGTGGTATTTAAATTTAGCTTTTGTTAATGCTGCATTTATGGGGCTTCTTGGCGGTCTTGCTTTGATAAATACTTTATTCAAGATAGGACCGTTTTAGAAGCACAGGGATAATCTAACGAAAATGAACATTACTGAAACATTATGCATTGCATGTTTTTTTGCCGCTATTTTTGTTTTTGGCGAAAAGATTCATATCCTCTATCGAACCCATAAAAGGCGCGCTCTTTCAGCGGCGGGAGGAGCGGCTGTAGCGTATGTTTTCATCCACCTTCTCCCGGAACTGGCCCGGGCAGGTGACACCTTTGTCAAAATTACAGCCGATAGGTCGCTTCCGCTGCCTGAATATCGGGTGTATGTTGCGGCACTGGCGGGATTTATTTTATTTTACGGGTTGGAGCATATGATGCATTGGTCTCGCCTGTCGGGGCGGCGGGAAAAGCCTGGCTATGGAATAGGCGACCCGATTTTTCTTCTGCACATCAGCGGCTTTGCATTATACGGGGGACTCATAAGCTATCTGATGGTTCGCAGTATAGATGAAAAATCGGTTCCGATACTCATTTACGGTATAGCTATGGGCCTTCATTTTCTCTCAATAGACCGTTCGATGCATGATGAACATGGCGGTATATATGATAAGTTTGGAAAATGGATTTTGGCTGGAGCTGTTTTAATATCATGGGCGTGCGGTGCCTTGGCGGAATTTCCAAAACCTGTGGTAATCACGATGCTTGGATTTGTGTCGGGAGGTGTTGTAATGAATAGCATGATAGTGGAATTGCCCGGAGAGAAAGACGGCAGGTTTCTGTATTTTTGCGCGGGAGCAGCGGCCTATGCGACATTATTGTTTTTTGTATGAAATAACCGGTAAGGACTGGAAAAGATTATAAGGAGTTTATAATGGATCCGCTAACGAAGATTCTTACATCGATATTCCTGATTTCCACCATGGCGGCTATCGGCCTTAAGGTAACGATGGTTGAAATTGTTTCGTCGCTGCGTGACCGCAGTCTGATGGTGCGATCGCTTGTGGTCAACATGATAATTGTGCCGCTCCTGGGACTGGTGCTTGTAAAAATCGTTCCCATGAGCCAAGATGTCAAAGTCGGAATACTTCTTTTGGCTGTGTCTCCGGGAGGGCTTAATGCCATACAGTTCACCAGCAAGACGAAGGACGCTCTTTGCTATGCGACCTCGCTTCTTTTCATCCTTACTTTGCTGTCTGTCCTGCTCTCTCCCGTAATTGCTAACTTTATGCTTCCTGTTAGCACCTCGTTTACATTGCAATATGGAAGAGTAATCATGTTTCTCTTTCTCTATATTTTTTTGCCGCTGCTGGCCGGTCTCGGTGTTCACCGTGTATCGAAGCGGGTTGCGGGAATGCTATCGAAACCGGCGGCTCTTATCGGTACGGTATTTTTTGTGGTCGTTGTCATTCGTATGCTGGCACAAAGAAAACAGGCAATGGCCACTCTGAGTAAAACCGAACTGGCGGCGATGATTGTGTTCATTATTTTAACAATGATAATCGGCTGGCTCTTCGGCGGACCATCTAATCAGACTCGCAGAATTCTTGCCACAGCTACAAGCATGAGAAATGCGGCGCTGTGTTTTATTATGGCGAATAAAGGATTTCCGGATACAAACGTTATTGTCACCGTGGTTGCCTTCAGTGGTCTGATGATATTTCCAAACATGCTCTTTACCATCTATGAAATTATTAAAGAGAGAAAATCTTCTAAAAACAACATTAAAACCGTCTTGGTGCAAATATAATGAATATGTTTATTAAAGGAGGTAATATTATGAAAAAGAGTATCAGTAATCTCGTTGTATGGTGTCTTATTCTTTTGACTGCAGCCCCTGTTTGGGCAGTTTCATCAGAACCGAATACCAGCCCTGTGTTCAAGCAGGAAGAGCTCGACCAGCTTCTTGCGCCGATTGCGCTCTATCCGGATTCACTGCTTTCGCAGATATTGATGGCCTCGACTTATCCGCTCGAAGTCGTGCAGGCGCAGCGTTGGATGGAACAGAACAAAGCTCTTGACGGCAACGATCTTGCCGCTGCCCTCGAGAAAGAGACGTGGGACCCGAGTGTTAAATCGCTTGTGAATTTTCCTCAGGTGCTCGCAATGATGAGCGAGAAACTTGACTGGACGCAGAAACTTGGTGATGCCTTCCTTGCGCAGCAGAAGGATGTAATGGATACGGCCCAGAAGCTTCGCGGCAAGGCACAGGAGCAGGGAACCCTCAAGACGACCGAGCAGCAGATCGTCAAGATTGAACCTAATGTCATCATCATCGAGTCCGCGGATCCGCGGGTCGTTTACGTCCCCACATACGATCCTAACGTGGTTTATGGGGCCTGGTCGTATCCGGATTACCCGCCGTATTACTACTATCCCCCTGGATATGTTTACGGGTCTGACGATATTTATTACGGACCGGGATTTGGGCTTGGTGCAGCGTGGGGGTGGGCATGGGGCCACTCTGACTGGCATAGAGGGGACATCGATATTGACATCGGCCGAAACCTTAATATTAACCCCCTTATCGACCGTGGTAAGTATGCACAGCAGTATCAGAACCGTGGGCAGTTCAATAGTCAGAGCGGCAGGGGAACGTGGCAGCACAACCCTGCAAACCGCAAGGGTGTTGCTTATCGGGACCAGGCGACCGCTCAGAAGTTCAATCGTGCATCAACGCCTGATGCCGTTAAGTCTCGCGAGGCTTTTCGCGGCCGCGCTGAGCAGGGACGACAGGAGCTTACCGGCAGCCGCGTTGATCAGGGAAGACAGAACCTTGGCGTCGGTGGTGCCGGCGTTGCAGACAGAAGTAATGTCCGTCCGAATACCGTCCAGCGAGGCCAACCCGCGACAAGAGACACACCCGGAACGCGTGATATCAGCAACCGTGATCTTTCCAACCGTAGCCGTCCAAGCCAGGGCCAGAGTATGAACCGTGGAAGTGCATTCCAAGGTATGGATCGTGGCAACGCCGCGAGAAACTACAGCAGCCGCGGACAGACGAGTCGCCAAAGCATGTCCCGCCCAAGCGGTAGTCGCGGTGGCGGTGGTGGGAGTCGCGGTGGCGGTGGCGGGGGAAGGAGGTAACTATGGTTAAGGCGCATGAATCATTAAATAAACAATTAATGGAGAAAAAAATTATGCTTTCAAGAATGAATGATAAAGAAATATCGGCGTTTTACCGCATCAGCATTATCCTCATCGCGATGGTTATTATAGCTTTAGCTTTTACCGGTTCGCCGGCAGCTGCTGTTGAACCGAAAGTTTTTCCTGCCGGTGAGGATGCCGTTAATGAGTTCATCAAGGCCCTTAGAGAAAATAACAACGAGGAATTGTTGGCAATTTTCGGCTCTGACGCAAATGATCTGGTCTCATCTGGTGATGAGGTTGCTGACAAGCAGGGGCGGCAAATGCTTATAAAGGCTTATGACGAACAGAACAGTATCGCTCCCGAAGGAGACAAACTCGTTCTTATCGTTGGTAAGAATGCCTGGCCTTTTCCCATCCCCCTCATTAAGCAGGAAGGGCAATGGGTTTTCGACACGAATAGCGGCAAGGAAGAGATTCTGAACCGCCGTATCGGACAAAACGAGCTGAACACCATTCAGGCAATGCTTGCCATTGTTGATGCCGAGCGTGAATACGCGATGAAGAGCCGCGACAGTAACGGGCTGCTTGAGTATGCTCAAAAATTCAAGAGCGATTCCGGAAAGAAGAACGGCCTCTACTGGGAGACGAAAGAAGGGGAAGAGCCGAGCCCGCTTGGTCTTTTCGCTGCAAAAGCGAAGGAGGAAGGTTATTTCGAAAAGGAATCCTCGGAGGGACCTCAGCCGTATCACGGATATTTCTACAGGATTCTCACGGCGCAGGGGGAAAATGCTCCCGGCGGGGCATTTGACTACATCGTGAACGGTAAAATGATTGGAGGTTTCGCCGTAATTGCTTATACGGCGGAGTATGGAAATTCAGGCGTTATGACCTTTATCGTGAACCACGAAGGTGTGGTTTATCAGAAAGACCTTGGAGAAGATACCGAAAAAGAATCGCAGGCCATGAAACTGTTCGACCCGGACAAAACTTGGGCAAAAGCCCAATAGAAAGAAACGGCAATGACAACAATATATTGGAGAATAGCACTATGAAGTCTGATTTTTGGCTGGAGCAAATCCCCCTTTGGGGTGTATTTCTTCTCACTATTATTGTGGTGTTGCTCTCAATCGGGGTTGGAACACTCCTTGGCGGCCGCAGAAGACGTCAGCCCGATCACGAGGCCGAATCATCATCACTGGGTACAATCATTGGCGCTACACTCGGATTGCTGGCATTTATGCTTGCTTTTACGTTTGGAATGGCGGCGGAACGCCTGCAGACCAGAAAGCAGCTTCTTCTTGATGAAATCAACGCCATCGGCACCACCTATCTGCGTGCGGGGCTGCTATTGGAGCCCCACCGAAGTGAAATCCAAAAACTGCTGCGTGAGTACGTTGATATACGCGCAAATCTGGCAAGAGAGGGCCAGTTTAAAAAACTTCCTGAAGCTATTTCCCGTTCAGAGGCACTGCACGACCAGATGTGGTCGCACGCTGTCGCCATAACTAAGGCAAATCGCAATTCGCCAATTGATGCTCTGTTCATAAGTTCGCTCAACGAGATGATAGACCTCCACAGCAGCCGAGTGACAGTGGTCCAGTATCGCATCCCGACGCCCATCTGGTATGTTCTGTATTCTATCACCATCCTTTCTATGGCTGCGGTGGGATATCATGCCGGGCTGTCAGGCAAAAGCAACCTTAAGATAGGCCTTGTACTGGCGTTTACTTTCTCGGCGGTAGTTTTCCTTATCGCAGACCTGGACCGTGCCACAGGCAGTCTGCGAGTGAGCCAACAACCAATGTTAGAACTGCAGAAGAAGCTGCAAATCCAGACGCAGGAAACAGGATACGAACAGATATTTCCGGATTCCAAAGGAACAAGCGACAAAGAAGCGGTCGTAAAGTAGCGGCAGACGGATACTGTTTAACTTTAACTTTTAAAAGGAATGGTTATGAAAAAGTTATGGTTAATTCTAATGATTTGTTTTGTATGTCCGGGCGTTTTTGCGCAAGCCAATACAGATGCCAATGCCGCCAAGGATAACACGGAGGAAGAAATCAATACCGGCCAAGACATTACCAAACCGCTAAGCCGGCTTGATATACGGTTGAAGTTGCAACAGACAACGGGGAATTATGATACAGCGATGACGACTCTTCGTCTGGACGTTCCTTTCAAATTTAAAAACGGCTGGCAGTTAGCAACACGATTTGACCTGCCCCTTGTGCGAAGCGATGTCCCCAGCAGGGATAACCCGAGGGGTGATTATGAGTTTGGTACGGGTGATGTTCTGACCCAGTTTTTATTGATTGCTCCGCCGAAGGGACGCTGGGCTTACGCCTTCGGCACACAGGTACTCTTCCCTACAGGCAGCCAGGACCAGATGGGAACCGGCAAATATCAGTTGGTTCCTACGGTGGCCGCTGTCTATTATCCTGAAAGTTGGAGCAAGGGCAGCTTTGCGGGGATAATGATACGGGATGGATTTGACTTCGCAGGCAAAGATGACCGCAAGCATATTCATGAGCTGTATGTCCAGCCGCTGGTCAATATCAATCTGCCGGAACGGTGGTTTGTCACATTTGCTCCCGAAATGAAGATGAACTGGCTGGACGACAATAAGTGGTTTGTGCCGTTTGATGTGATCCTGGGCAAATTGATCAATAAATCCACAGTGGTTTCTTTAGAATTCAAACAGGCGGTTGTCAATGATTACGATTTATATGACTGGGAAATTGAGTTTCGAATCGGATTCTTCTTTTGATAGATAAGAACCATAGTATAATGTAAGGAAAATAGAAACTAATTATTTACAGAAAGGGAAAACACAATGAAGACAAAAATTATGTTGGCTGTAAGTGTTGTAGTGGCTTTGGTTTTATTCAGCGGCTGCGATGAAAGCAGTCAGGTCAAAACGGGTTTTCTGAGCGATTATTCTAAATTGCAGAAGGAGTCCGATACTTGCTTGCGTTATGTAAATGATGAAGCGTTGGCAAAGTATTCCGGTTTTATGGTTGATCCTGTGAAAGTATATCTTCGCAGCGATCCGGAAGGCAAGCTTACGGAGCAGCAGATTACCGATTTGACGAATTATCTGCATACGAAGATTCTCGAAGCCGTTCAGGGCGCCGGTAAAAAAGTTGTCTACCAGCCTGCTGCCGGGGTTGCAAGGATTCGTGTAGCTCTGACGGACGTCCAAAGATCCAGCGAGCTCAGTATGCTGCCTCAGGCGAGCTTACTGGGTGCCGGTATTGGCGGTGCATCGATGGAGGCTGAGGTTGTCGATTCGATGACTGGTGAGCAGATTGGCGCTGTTTTTGAATCAGCGAAAGGCCCAAACATTCCGCTCGCAAATCTTGGTGACTGGACGGCTGCGAAAAATGTTATGGATGGCTGGGGCGAACGATTCCAGAAACGCCTTGAGGGATCACGTTAAACCGGACGTCAAGCCAGCTTGGCAGATGTATGAAAATCTGAACAATCAAGAGTCTCTCATAGCAATCTGCTGCTTGAAGTTAAATGTGAAGAACCGGATATATCATTCCACTGGTGTGCCAGCGGAGTGGCCGGCGGCTCTGACGGAACCACAAGGTCTTACAGGCATTGATCGGCTAAAGGTATCAGGGACACCATTATACTTGCGATGCCCAGGTACATGTTACTGGCAAGCGGGTAAGAAATCGGCCGGTCCATCTGTACGAAACCGAAAGAAGCGGCGGTAGGCGGTGAAGCCGAAGATATGACACATGAAAACAAACAACCGGACGACCTGACTCCTATCTGACAACTATATTTTTACAGCCACTTACCCACCGGCAATTGCTCTACAGCATGACGCAAAACTGGATCAACGTTTGTGTACACCTTATTTGTCAGATTTGGTGAAGAGTGTTCCAACAGTCTCTGTGTCACGGCAGCCAAAAGACCATGATGGAACTTATGCAGTGCATATCTAACATAACGGAGAGGGCGGGATTCGAACCCGCGGTGCAGTGTTACCCGCACACACGCTTTCCAAGCGTGCTCGATCAGCCGCTCCGACACCTCTCCTAAAACTAAAAACTTTTAATGAACATGTTCCTTTACTGGCTCAGTATGTTCCTGATGAGTCGATTGCTTTGCCTCCGCCGCTTCAAATACGCCCTCTGCATAGTGTATAAAGACGATATAAGCTTCTACAAATTTTCTGCCGGCGGTTATATCATCGGGACTGTAATTTTTCCGTTCAAGCAATTCGTGGAATTTTTTATGCAATTCTTCCTTTACAGTGTTGACTAATAATTCTTCAAGTTTTTCCAGAGAGTTGCTGTCAATCGCTTTATCGGCAGCGGCCACCGCAGGATTTGTTTCTGCACCAGCAGGTTTAAGGCCGGTATAAGGCGCTCCTTCGCCTGCCCGATGAATTCGCACAATAGTCTCGAAAAAATACATATCAGCAAGTTCCTTTGCCTGGGGGCTCAACTTGCGAACCGCCAGCGTCTTTTCAAATACCTTTTTAATTTCAGATTCGTTTTTCTGCTGAACCCAGACGAGGATAAGATTAACATTGCCGCTTTCCAATGCCTTTTGAGCGGCTTTGACTACCGGCCCATCCATCGTATCACAATGTGCCCAAGCCGGCGGACATAAAAACGCTAGAATTGTGCAAGTTACTACAATAACCAGAACGAAATGAATACTTGTTTTCATAACCATTCCTTTCAAACACTTTTAAAGATTTACGTTTATTCTTTCTCGTCTTAAGTAGTCTTTCAGCTCTGGAATTTTAATAGTATTAAAATGAAATACCGATGCGGCAAGCAGAATTGTTGCCCCGGCCTGTACGGCTTCAAGAAAATGTTTCATTTCGCCTGCCCCACCCGATGCGACAATTTCGGCACTGGTCGCCTTTGCTATCGCCTTTATCAATGGCAAATCATAGCCTGTTTTTGCGCCGTCCGTTGCCTTGCTTGTCGGCAGAATTACTTTTACGCCAAACGAGTCAACTCTCTTTGCCCACTCAACAGCGTCAACGCCGGTTGCTGTTCTTCCGCCGTCGATATAAACTTCGTAGCCGCTTTGCAGTTTGGGGTTTTTATCGACGTCAATAGCCACTGTTACCTTTTCTTCGCCAAACTCCTTTACCATCTCTTCAATAATCTGCGGCTTCCTGAATGCCGCGCTGCTCGTCGAGATTTTATCAGCACCCGCTTTAAAGACCGCCTCAGCGGTCTTCAGGTCGCTTATACCGCCTCCTACGGTGAATGGGATAGTGGTGACAAATGCCACCTTTTTTACAACGTCGAGCATGGTCAGCCTGTTTTCAACCGTAGCGGTAATATCGAGCATTGCAAGTTCATCTGCGCCTGCCTCGCAATAAGCCTTGGCACATTCTACCGGGTCGCCTGCGTCTTTTGTATTCACAAAGTGAACGCCTTTTACGACCCTGCCGTTTTGCATATCAAGACAGGGCATAATTTTTATTTTTCTGTCGTTTTGCATTTTCAATCCTTTTAGAAATCGTTATCAGTGGAATTTCTTTTCTTTTTGAAAAAGTCAGTCAAAATCGCCGAGCACTCATCAGCCAGAATACCGTTCGTTACTTCGAGGCGATGATTAAGCCGGGTATCCTGCACGATATTATAAAGACTCTTTACCGCACCTGCCTTGGGGTCGTCGCAGCCATAAACAAGCCGGTCGATTCTTGCCAGCACAAGTGCACCTGCGCACATCGGGCAGGGCTCCAAAGTAACATAAATTGTACATCCGTGCAATCGCCAATTGCCTATGTATTCAGCAGCCGCGGTAATCGCGATTATTTCAGCGTGTGCCGTAGGGTCGTTGAGTTTATGCCGCTGATTGTATCCTTTTGCGACAATTTTGTTTTGGTGAACGATGACTGCACCAATCGGCACATCGCCGTTTTCCAGAGCGATATTCGCCTGGTCAATCGCCGCCTTTATAAACTGCTGGTCTTCTTTGTAACTGTTCATACTGATTTCTGTAGTTTTCCCGGCGAAAGATACTAAACCAAAAACTGATAAATGTAAAATCATTTCAGATGGCAAATATCTGCAAATAATTATAACAGGGGATGGATGCGAGCAGGGGAATGCGGATTATAAAAAAACTGCCCGAATCGAAGCTATGAATCTCTGATTCGGGCGATTTATATTGATATCAGCACTGAAATCCAGTGCCGTCTAAAGTCTTAATGTTTTCTTCTTAAAAGCAGACCGCCGAGGAGCAATAGTGCAATCGTTGCCGGCTCAGGAATAATCGGCCCACCAAGGCCAACGGCCCATTCCTCAAATCCGTCACTGCCATCGATAGTGTCGCCGCACATTGAATACATATAAATATAATTCCCTTCTCCGATAAATGCGCTTTCCGGAACGAAGAGAAGCATGTCACCTTTTCCGCTTCCGGCTCCGAAGCTGTCATCCAGCTTAACGTAATTGTCCCCACCTGCATCAAGGTCATAAATTGGCGCACCGAAGGCCGGGTTCGTTGAATTCCTGGTAGTAAAGTCCGGTGAATACCCGGTAAGAGTGCCCGTCACTGCCCGATATAACGTGAGTTCGTCGATCGATAAAATTTTATTCGTCTTAGCTTGATTGATGTCCAACAGGAACTCTCTATACCATACCTCGCCAAATTCAACCCTCGGAATGTCGCTTAATAAAAGTGCGTGGGTATGGCTACCAGCTACTGTGTCAAATTCAAGAGCACCATCAGTATTGTAACCATGTTGAGCTTGATTAGTTTTACCCTGAATTGCGAGAAATGCGTCAATAACCCCCGTACCCATTGGTTTTGGCTCATCCCACTGTTGGAAAATTGCCCCGTTAATAGTTTCTACAGCTCCATCATAAGCGAGATCATATTCAACAGCAGCCTGCGATGAAGCCACCATCAAAACAACTGTGGAAACAATAACCCCCAGCACAACTACTACCCTTGTGCCAAATGCACTTCTTCTCTTCTTCCCTACTTCTCTCAACTGTTTTCTCCCTCATAAGTCATAGAAACGCTTTCACCGCTTCTACTTACTGACTTATGGTTATATTACTAAGAAATATAATAATGCTACTGGTAGGCATTGTCAAGAGAAAAAATATAAAAAATTTTTAATTTTTTTAATACTAATAAATATGGATTCTATATGTCTGCTTAAAAATGGCTTTTTATTTCTATTTGTAACAAACTTTTGCTTGTGTTTGTTATTTTAGCTTCACTGCTTCTTCGAACAGGTGCAAGCCAGAGGTTTTTTTCGATATCACAGACAAGAAAGGTCTTTTTTCGCTGGTCAAGGTCAAGTTTCGCAGATGTTATGAATTTACCAATTTTTTTGGACACACCGAGCCCAAAAGGTTTAAATCTGTCTCCCTGCTGCCTGCATCGCGCAACCAGAGGCGGTTTTATCAGCTCAAGGTCAAACCATTCTATGAAATTATTTTTATTACTTTTGACTTTTTCGATATTGAATTTATCAGCAGATAAAATCTCAGTCTCGATAACCCAGTTAGAAAAACAAACACTGCCCGGTATTTTCAACTCAACAGGCGATGGTTTGTAAGAATGATTTTGAAAGAAGCCGAGATAAAAGCTTTTTTGTTCCGCCCTTGCGGACAAGTGTTTTTTAATAATAGCATTGTTCGGCAATTGCAGGGTTTCGCCTGTTCGATTATCCATCAAAAATTTTATGATTCTGTCATAATGAACATTTGTGATTTTCTGCAGACCAACGCCGCAGTGCCGCAAAGCATTTTGAATAATTTCCACCTTCAGCAAAGATGAATAATTATTAAATCTGTCAATGTCCGCAGATACGGAATATTCTGACTGTTCTATAATACATTCTTTCCAGGCTGCCCTGGTCAGTCTTTCGATTTTTTCTGAAAAGGCAAAACCTTTTTGAGACAGGACGAAAAGCAATTCAACCAGGTCGCCATAACTTTGCTTCTGCCCCGGCGGACAAGTTTGGAGCAGCGGCAGGAGCCGATGCCTTATGCGGTTGCGTGTGAATCGGCAGTCAAGATTCGTATGGTCGGTCTGCCATTTGATGTTCTGCGATACGAGATAATCTTCAATTTCTTTTCGGTTAAGGCACAAAAGCGGTCTTATAAAGATGGTACCGTCCGCCTTCGCTAAAGCTCCGGCGGATAAATTTATAACTGATTTGGGCCTTATTCCTGCAAGTCCTTTAAAAGCTGTGCCTCGCAGCAGGCGATGAATTATCGTTTCAGCATTGTCATTTTTCTGATGAGCAGTAACGACACAGGAACAGTTGTTTTTTTGTGCTATTGCCGTGAGTTTTTCAAGCCTTAAGTTTCTGGCGGCTGTTTCGATTGAAAGCTTATTTTCCTTTGCGTATTTTTTTACTTCAATGCGCTTAATTGATACAGGAAGGTTGTGTTTTTCGGCCAGGGTTTTGACAAATTCTTCATCTTCAAGGCTTTTTTTGCCTCTCAATCGATGATTTATATGGGCGATATAAAAATCATTA
>Ga0315294_10005715_pt1 | contig 13647 bp, 7 predicted proteins | sample YL17G13_40_MG_FD_203626 | JGI IMG/M metagenome (GOLD analysis project Ga0315294, IMG submission 203626) | Sediment microbial communities from Yellowstone Lake, YNP, Wyoming, USA - YL17G13_40 | ecosystem: Environmental > Aquatic > Freshwater > Lake > Sediment | place: USA: Wyoming | collected... | reverse complement strand
TGCCATACGGTATGATGCGTATCTCTCCGATTACCACGCCGGGCATCGGAGACCGGTATCTGGCGGATAAGATTTACGGGTTTCCTGCTGGAGGCATGTCCCTGATGCCAATGACCGGATCTGCTCAGACCGATCCGGACAAGGTTGCCTCAATGTATGACCACGATCTGGAAACGGCCACACCATACTACTATGCGACGATCCTGGAGAAATACGACATCAAGGTGGAATACACGGTAAGCGAACACGCTGCCTATTACCGCTTCACGTTCCCGGAGGGTGCGGGTGCGCATGTGCTGTTCAATGTGCCGCAGAACGCAACGATCGACCCCACGAATAATACGGTGCTCAGTGGAGGCAGCGGCGGCGGCAGGGGCAGAGGCGGCTATTTCTATGCTGAGTTCTTAAAACCTGTTTCCTCTTTTAAAACCTTGACCGGAGCGCAGCCTTCGCGTGGACGCACGCAAAGGGGAGGTGGCGGCCAGGGCATCATGGTGGACTTTTCACCAGGACAGAACCGGCAGGTTGAACTACGCGTCGGCATCTCCAGTTTCAGCCTGGATCAGGCGCGTCAGAATCTGCAACGTGAGATCCCGGCATGGGACTTCGATCAGGCGAGAACTCAGGCGCGTCAGACATGGAATGACGCACTGAGGACCATCCAAATAAAGGGAGGCACTGAAGACCAGCGCACCATCTTCTACACATCCCTCTACCGCGTGCTGACAAGTGTGTCCAACGTCACTGAGGACGACAAGTATTACGGCCCCTTTGACCAAAAGGTGCACTCTGCGGATGGTCATGGTTTTTATCCTATTGGCGCAGGCGCTGCAATGTGGGGCAATTATCGTTCCCTGGAGCCGATACACTTACTTCTGGACCCCAAGGAGCAGGTCGACCTGATCCGCTCTTTTATCATTCTCTACGAACAAACCGGCACCATGTCAGCCATTAACCGTGGGCTGAGCGGCTATCACGTGATCGGGGTTGCTCTGGACGCGTACATGAAAGGCTACCGCGATTTCGATGTGGAGAAGGCTTACGCTGCGTTTAAGAAGTTGCTGATGGAGGATACGTTTCTGCCGTGGACTAATAATGTGCCACAGACCTCACTGGACCGTTTCTACATAGAAAAGGGGTACTTTCCTGCGTTGAAGAAGGGTGAGAAGGAGACGGTCGAAGGAGTCCATACGTGGGAGCGGCGTCAGGCCGTGGCAGTCACGCTCGAAACCGCTTACGACGACTGGTGCATGTCCGAGTGGGCTCGCGTTCTCAACAAGAAAGAAGATCACGAGTACTTCTTGAAGCGAGCGCACAACTACGAGAACGTGTTTGACAAGCGCATTGGCTTCATGGCACCCAAGTCAGAGGACGGCAATTGGGTGCTCGATGAGAAAGAGTACAGCCCTATATGGAGCGGAGGCCAGGGAGGACGAGAATACTACACGGAAATGAATGGATGGATCTACACCTTCCATGTTCAACAAGACGTCGCCGGCCTGATCAATCTGTTGGGTGGAAGAGATAAATTTGTAGAAAAGCTGGATTCGCTGTTCCAGGCCCAATTGGAGGGATTCACCCCGCCCGAACCGTTCCGGGGATCAGGCAAGTACATGTTCCACGCCTTGTTCCCGGATCAGACGGGCCTGATCGGGCAGTACTCGCAGGGTAACGAACCTGCCTTCCACATCCCCTACCTCTACAACTATGGCGGAGCCCCTTGGATGACGCAACGCCGGGTGCGTGACATCATGAAGATCTGGTTCAACGCCGGGCCGCTGGGCTTCAGTGGGGATGAAGACAACGGAGAACAGTCGTCCTGGTACGCATTCAGTGCCATGGGCTTTTACCCGGTCTGCCCCGGCCGTCCGGTGTATGACATTGGAAGCCCGATCTTCGAAGAAGTCAAACTGAACCTGGCCGGCGGAAAGGTCTTTACGATCACGGCCAAGAATGTCTCGGCTGCGAACAAGTACATCCAGTCCGCCATGCTAAATGGCAAGCCGTTGAATAAACCATGGTTCGAGCACAAGGACATGGTGAATGGAGGAACGCTCATTTTGGAGATGGGGCCACGTCCGAACAAGGCCTGGGGCAGTGCGCCGGAGGCAGCGCCGCCGTCCTTGTTGCAGGAAAGAGGATAAATCTATAGAGACCGTGTCCCAATCAGGGTGCGTGGATTGAGACAATACATTGTTGGCACTAGATCAAGGAGAATGATTATGAGCGTCAAACGACAGTTGCAGATTCTGGTACTAGCTGTCCTCGTCTCCCTTCCGGGGGCAGCCCAAACCGAGCCGGTCGTGATGCCGGTCAAGGGTGACGTCCCCATATCCCTGTACGGCGACGGAGCGGCATCGAAGGACGATTGCCTCAGGAAGCAAGCCGGGGACTGCTTCCGTTGGACGGGCAGCGGACAGATGACCTGGAAGGTACAGGTCGACCGGGCAGGAGACTACGAGGTCGCCTTTAACCACGCAGCAGAACCTGGGGCTGTTGGACAGGCCGTGCAGGTCAGCAGTGGTGACAGCACGGTCAGGTACACGATGGCGATGACCAACGGGGTCTTTGGAAACAAGACGTATGAAATGACGCCGGTCAAGGGCCTGCTCCACCTCGATGCTGGGGTTCAGTCGATCGCGATCAGCATCCCGGACGCGCCGAAAACGATGGCTGTGCTCACCTTTCGCAGTCTGGAACTGATTCCCGTTGCTGCCAAGGCGGCCATCGAGGCAGACCGACAGGAGGCGATCAAGGCGCGGGCCAGCACGGAGTGGATGACCAAGGCCGGCTACGGGCTGATGTTCCATTGGACCTCGCAGAGCGTCGGCAAGGACGGAACCCATAAGCCGTATGTGCAGGCCGTTGACGACTTTGACGTCAAGCGCTTTGCGGACATGGTGGAAGAAACGGGCGCGGGCTACGTGTTTCTCACGATCGGCCACGCCGAGTCCTATTGTCCGGGACCGATCAAAGCCTGGGAGAAATACCACCCCGGCAAGACAACCCGGCGCGACCTGATTGCCGAGATGGCCGATGCGCTTAACGCCAAAGGCATCAAGCTGGCGTGCTACTTGAACGTGGCCAGTCTCGCCGGACTGCGATCCGGCGAAGAGGCATTCACCCGGACCATGACCGAGGTCGTGACGGAGTTCGGCGAGCACTACAAGGAAAAGGTGGCAGCCTACTGGTTCGACTGCTGTTATCAAGCCAAAGAAAGATACCCCGGCTTCTCCTTCCGCGAGTTCTTCAAGGTCTGCAAAGTGGGGAACCCGAATCGCGTCGTTACATGGAATTCCTGGATCTACCCGAACGTCTCCGAATGGCAGGAGTTTTGGGCTGGGGAAACCTGCGACCCCGTCGGGTTGCCGGTCAACGGTACGACCCAGGATCGCGGCCCAGGCGCGGGATTGCGATACCAGTCCCTGCTGATCATGGAGCCTTATTGGGTACAGCAGAGGGTAGAAATGCCAAGACCTAAGTTTACGGCCCAACAGTTGGGGGATTACATCAGCCAGTGCAAGGCCAACGGCGGCGCGGTGACGATCAACCTCGGTATATACCAGGATGGCACGGTGGATCCCAATGCCGTTAATGTGCTCAAGGAAGTGAGCAACCGTATCCGGAATGAAAGCAGATGAGCGGGGATGTTCGTTGGACAAACTCACTCATCTGTACGCCAACCTTTTCTTTACGACCGGCTTCTTCACCTATCAACTCGGTGAGACGTCTGTGAAAACAACCAGTTAAATTAAGGAAAACAAACAATGAAAATAAACAGATCTTTCCTCATCGTGGCGGCGCTGGGCATCAGCCTGGCGGCGTCGGTCTTTGCACAGGGCGCCAGGGTCCGAAACAACGCCCCCCCGCCCCCACCCGCCGGTGGAAGCGGCACGTATTTCCGGCTCGACTATCCGGGCTCGACCGAGCCGAACCAACTGCAGACGGCGGTCAGCTACCTGCTCTGGGTTCCAGAGAGCGTGACGCAGCTCCGCGGTCTGATCGTCCATCAGCACGGCGCAGGCACGACGGCATCGATCGAAGGCTCCACAGGCGCCTACGACTTGCAGTGGCAGGCCCTGGCGAAGAAGTGGGACTGCGCGCTCTGGAGTTCCTCGTACTATGTGCAGAACGAGGCTGTCGATCTGACGCCCGGCGGATCGGAGCATTGGTTCGATCCGCGCCGCGGCTCAGAGAAGACATTCCTCAAGGCCCTGGATGAGTTTTCAGCCAAGTCCGGCCACTCCGAACTGGCGAAGGTGCCCTGGATTCTTTGGGGACACTCCGGCGGCGGTATCTGGGCAGACGTGATGACCACACTGCATCCTGAGCGAGTTGTGGCGGTCTGGATGCGATCGGGCTCGGCGGAAATGTTCCGCCCGAGGTCCGAGTTCCCGCAGCCGCAAGTCCCTGATGGCGCCTATAATGTTCCAGAGATGGGCAACCCAGGTGCGAAGGAGGGTGGCCCTTACACTGGCACGCTGGCTACGTTTAGGCAGTATCGACTGAAGGGGGCGCCGGTCGGATTCGCGCCCGACCCGCGGACCGGCCACGAGTGCGGCGACAGCCGCTACCTGGCCATCCCGTATCTGGATGCTTGCATGGCCATGCGTCTACCTGACAAGGGGAGGACGGACCAGACGCTCAAGCCGGTGGACATGAGCCATGCCTGGCTAGCTGCTCTCGTCGAAAAGGATCCTCAGAATGCGGCGGCCGTCCCCGCGGCTGAGTATAAGGGCAACCCCCTTGAAGCGGTGTGGTTGCCTAATGAAGCGGTCGCCAAGGCGTGGGTCGAGTACGTCAAAACCGGCGCGGTCAGCGACACGACCCCGCCGCCCGCTCCATTTGACGTGAAGGCGTCGAGGGGCGAAACGGGCGTCGAGATCACGTGGAACGCAGCAGCGGACTTTGAGAGCGGCATCCGCAACTTCATAGTGCTCCGTGACGGCCAGGAGCTGGCCAGTGTGCCGGAGAGGCCCGTCGGCACATTCGGCCGCCCGCTGTTCCAGTCCATGACATTTCACGACACACCGAACCAACCCCTGCCGGCGATGCGATACCTCGACACTTCGGCCAGTGCTGGGGAGAAGCACGCCTACACCGTGGTCGAGGTCAACAGCTTGGGCCTGAAATCGCAGCCCTCGGCCGCGGCGTCCGCCCAGTGACGATGAGGGTTATCGCGTGTCGGCCAGTACGGCGTTGCCAAGAAGGGATCCGCAATGAGCAGTTTATTAAGAACAGCAAACACCTAAACAGAAAATGAACGCGCCTCCGCGCCCGCTGTCGTTAGGCCGCGTTGATAACCTGGAGTTGAAACCAATGAATGCAAAAGCGTTAATGTCAGAAAGCTTTCGGCATTCAGCTCACAGTAATCACTGGCGAAAAGGCTGGCGGCTTCTCATGCCGTCAGCCTTTATTTATTGTGGATTGAAGGGGCAGGTTTGGGATTGAACCACGTGACATCTGCCATTGCAGACGCCATGGTGGCCACTATGTCTCCGCCCTTGTCTGTATGCGGACGACTGATTCTCTAACAAGCCCGTGCGGTACAAAAATGCATTCCATATAAGTCCTTTTACCATGGACGATTAATGTCATTACGGATGAAGGTGATTGTCTGTTGGCCATTGATTCATTGTACGGAGATTCGATTGGCATAGCAGTCGGGTTAGCGGCCACTGCATCTCCCGCCCCTGTCTGTATGCGGACAACGTACAATTCTCCAAAAGGTCCCAAGAATGGCGTGCTTATTGTCAGTTGGCGCCTACAACTGCAGTACAACCCAACAGGCCGTTATCTCCCAAATCAGCGAAAATGCCCATTTCTTAAGTTCTGCATTATCAGGGCATTAGGGAAGTCAGAAATTTTCGTAACGTTTTCAATGACCGTTGCTAAAAGGGGAAGAGCTGATTAAACTTTCTCAGGCTGCTAATACTGTGCTCGTTTCATAACCATTTGTAATGACTGTTAATAATGCTCTAAAAACATCAAAGGCTCATAATCTTTGATTAATACATCTAAAACCATAATTGTGTCTCGCAATGTTAATATTATTGCCAAATGTGGTATATTGGACTGGTGATTCATTGAAGTCTCTTATTTAATTGATATGAAAATACTCATCTCAATAGGAAAGGCAATTAGTGGGCATATTAAATACCAAGGACAAGGGTCGGGGACACAAACGTAAAGAAAGTACCATTAAGAAGCTTGAGCGGATGAGGAAAACCCTCTCTCACAAGGAGCCGGACCGAGTACCGATTAGCGATTTTTTCTGGGGCAGCTTCATAGAACGATGGCGGAAAGATCTTGTATTGGCCAATGATGCCAATCCGTACTTCCACTACGATCTGGACTGGATCGTTACTATTCCCAACATGGACCCGTTTATCCGCTCGTTCGAGACGTTGAAAGAAAACAGCAGAGAAGTGATTGTCAAGACCGGTTTCGGTGCGATTTTACGCAAGAAGTTCAATGCTCCAATGCCAGAGTTTATGGATTTTGAGATTGATACAATCGACAAGCTCGAAGCACTTGAGTTTGATAGTCCCTATGACAGGCGACGATATTATGAAGCCGGCGACAATCAGATTGCCGGTGTGGGTGATGGCTTTCAGCGGAACTCACCGGCATGGAGGGAAACGGTCATATCTTTGCGTCCGGATTTTCCGGTGTTTGGCAGTATAATCGAATGTAATGAGTGCCTGACTCGACTGATCGGCCCGGAAAACAACATGTTATGGATTGGCTTATATCCGGAGCGTATGGGCAAAATAATCAATCGTATCGGGCAGTTCTACCTGGATTGTACTAAAGCTCAGATCGATGCTGTAGATAACTTGCTGGATGGCCTTGTGATATGGGGGGATGTGGCTTATAAGAAAAGCATGTTCTTTTCACCGGATTACTGGCGTACTTATTTTAGGCCCTGGGTCAAGGCGATGGTAGATTACGCCCATTCAAAAGGCTTAATGGTTATCTATCATGGTTGCGGGAATGTCAGCCAGATTCTTAATGACTACATTAACATCGGTATCGATGCCATGAATCCTCTCGAAGCCAAGGCGGATCTTGACGCCGTGGACCTGCGTCGCAAGTATGGCCACAAACTCGGTATCTGTGGAAACAGTAATATCCAAATCTGGGAGACAGGTGACAAGGGTCAGATCCGCGAAGAAGTACTCCGGAAACTGAACGCCGCTAAGGGCGGGGGATATATTTTCCAATCCGACCACTCTGTTTCCAGTAGTGTGTCTGGATATACTTACGATTTTATAGTTAAGCTAGTCCGTGAGTACGGCCAGTACCCCTTGGAGCTGGGCGAGTACGACATCCAAGATTTGACTGCATGAGTGAATTAAGTGGAACCTTATTGGTGAAGGCGCAGGTTTAAGAGTATATCAGGATTACTTGCTGTTGGGAGTCGGTAGACCCAATCGTATACAAGCATCGTGAAATAGAAGGGCTGTTCAGATAAGCTACAAAGTATGGCTGAGAGGTCGTAACGTAGATGCCTCAAAGGAAATTTTTTGTGGCGACAAGTATTATAGTGTTTGACTTTGAGCTTTTCATAGGTGGACGGTGTGATCTCTTAGCATATTAGAGCACTTTGCGCCAAATCTGAGGAACGAAGGGCATACATAAATGTCGATGCCGACCGTTGCCCATCCTGGGCGGTGGTCAGCATACCCAACGCACTGGAAGTAGCTTTTTGTGATCTGATCTGTTATTGTACTTGAGTAGCTGGCAAAACATGATTAGCACAGATAAGCGTCAACAAAGGCTGCACGGGAAACAAAGTATTGAGCCGCTTAACCCAAACAGCCATCGAATCCAGCGTTTGGATCTTCAGGTTATGGTGTAACAGGCTCAACACAGGGAGATATCAATGAAGATAACAAAGCGTGACTTTATCATGGGAACCGGCTTTCTCGGAGTGGCGAGTCTCGCCGGAGCAATACCTGCCTCGTCATCTGAAAAGACGGGAGCACAGAGTACTTCCGTTTTCAACGTTCGTGATTTCGATGCCAAAGGTGATGGTAAAACGCCGGACTCGAACGCTGTCCAGAAAGCGCTGGATGTGGCCGGCGCGGTAAGTGGTACGGTTTATTTCCCCTCGGGACGATATCTCTGCCACGACCTTAAGGTCCACCCGCATACAACGGTCATGGCAGAACCTCAGTGGGGATATCGAGGCGATGCCGGGGCCATGCTACTCCTGGATTCCGACGAGGCGGACTGCCTGCTGAACATCACCGGAGCTTTCGGCGTCCATCTCAGGGGACTGTTCCTGCAGGGGCGACGAAACGCCCAAAAAGCTATCCATGGCGTCTTCCTCAACAATACGGAGAAATATAGCCCCCAGGAGGACTCTATCGTCATCGACGACTGCAAGATTGCAGGGTTCTCCGGCCATGGTGTGCATCTGCTGCGCATTTGGCTATTTATCATCCGGCACAGTATCATGCAGGGTAACAAGGGGTGCGGCGTTCAGATAACCGGCTGGGACGGTTTCGTAACAGACAACCAGTTCTCCGGAAACGGAAGTCATGGTTTCGGTTGCGATAGCGTGGGCGCAACAGTTATGTTCACGGCCAACCGCGTCGAATGGAATAGGGGATATGGCCTTTACCTCTGCGCAGGTGACGCCTGGAACGTGACAGGCAATTGCTTCGACCGGAATTGGGGTGCGGGGATTTGTGCGATGAAGATGCGTACAACCACCATCACCGGCAATGTCTTCAGACGCTGCGGCAAAGACAGCAGCCTGCTGGCCGAGGGAGAACGCTCCTGCCAGGTCCGCCTGGAGGAATGCGATGGACTGACATTCGTTTCGAATACGTGTGCGGCTGGGCGTGACGACGGTGGCAGGGGAACATACACTCCGCAGGTCGGATTCATTCTGCGAAAACTAAGCTACTCAGTAGTCGCCAACAACTCGCTTTATCACGGGTTCATGGATCAGATGGTTGTCGACCTCGGGGAACATGGCGACGGTTACGTATTCGCCAACAACGTCGGCTGCCCTATGAAATGACGACAGGTCCAAGCGGAAGTCAATGACAAAAGTCTACGGATTCCACCGAGCCAGGCTCCTTAACAACTCCCGGCTACGACACGGCAGATTGCGAGGTTGTCAAGCATGCCAATTGCCTCGCTCGTATTGGCAAGTGTGTCGGTCTACAATAGAGGACAACTCCTTAACCCTCCATGTAATTTGTTACTGTTGTTTGTCGGGGGCGTTCCTCACGCAGCGAAAGCCATAAATATCGTAGCCGAAGCAGACATCGGCGTAGCCGGGATTCTCGTTGTAGCGATAGCCGGACCGGCACGTCTCGGCGCTGAACTTCCAGGCTCCGCCTCGCACGGCTTTGGTCTCACCGGTCTTGGGTCCTGGGGGGGTTCTCTTTGGGGCTCTGCTGATAGTAGTCCACCTGGTAGAAGTCGTTGCACCATTCCCAGACGTTACCGTGCATGTCGTACAGACCCCAGGCATTAGGCGGCTTCTGACCCACCGGCCGGGGTTTGCCGCCCGAATTCTTGTCAAACCAGGCGTAATCCACGAGCTTCGACGCGTCGTTGCCGAAGAAATACGCCGTCGTGGTCCCGGCCCGGCAGGCGTATTCCCATTCCGCTTCCGTGGGGAGCCTCCAGCCATTGGCCTGCAAATTACATTCCCACGTCTGGAGATTATAGCAGGGTTCAAGCCCTTCTGCTTTCGACCGGGCGTTGCAGTATCGAACTGCATCGGACCAGCGCATCTGCTCGACGGGATTCTTGGTGCCCTTCCAGCGGGAGGGGTCCTCTCCCATCACTTTTTGGTATTGCTCCTGAGTCACCAGGTTCTTGTCCATGTAGAACGAGCTTACAGCAACTTCATGAGGCGTTGCATCGACCTGCGTTTCGTCACCCATGATAAATCGGCCGGCGGGGATAAGGATCATCCCTCCTATGGCTTCGGTCTTCGACTCTGTCGGCGTGGGGCTCGGGGCCTCTGCGGAATTGTACGGAGCTTTGCGATTGCAGCCCTCAAGCAGGAACAATGTTACCAGAAGCACATATGCGGTCAGTACATGAGCTCTCATGATTCATACCCCTCAGTTGTTGATTACCAAATTCCGATTGTCAATTTGGAAATTTAAAATCGAAAATCATCAATAGTCCGCCCATATTTCATAGCCGTCGGGATTTCTCAGACACTGTTTGCAGAGATTTCTGATCTCATCGGCCACGGGAATCGCCTCGGGCCGGTTCACACAACCATAACCCGCCTGCTGGAAGAGTTTTCTGGTGATGGTGTGGAACTTGCAGACCAGGGTGTCCTGAGTTCCACCCATGCCCCGCCACCTCATCTTGAGGTCATTGAAATGCGCCAGATTTCCGGGGTCTTTTTTGAGGGTCAGGGCTTTCGTTTCGCGCGCTAGGTCGTCGGCGTATGCCAGAGTCTTCATGTTCTCTTTTTGGCTGTCGTGTTGCTGAATTATCTCTCGCGTGATTGTTCTCATCTCGTCTATGAACGTTTGGAGGTCGGGCCGGGCTTTGCCCGTCTTATCGAGATAGGCCATCATTCTTCCGGCAAAGTCCTGGTACTCTTCGATCCTCTGCCTCTGTCGAGTAATGAAATAAACCATATCATCGACGCCCCCGTGGATGTACTCTTTCCTTTCTACTTCTTTGCCCGCCTCGAAGACCGGCTGCATTCCGTCCGTGACTTCGCAGGTCGCGGCGCCAATGACGGCGTCCTTTCTTATGTGCGAGCGCAACTGGCGGCCTTCGACATCGAGCAGAGCACTGCAAACCTGCCCGCCCAACGTGTCTCTTATGACGTCAACAGGGGTCGAAACCGAGGAGGGAGTACCTTTCCTTTCCAGAGAATATACAAGAGACTTGCCCCGGGGCGGAACCTTCTTGCCAAGGCGGTAGAACGTAGTCCCGTCCTGGAACCAGACAGGATAGGGATAGAAGCCGACCACGCCACGCCAGAACTTCTCCGGCCTGATTTCGTGGAATGTGTACGTGGTCTTGACACCGTCCTCAAGCAATTGCGTTATCCATTTCGCGGGAAAAGGCCTTTTCCAATTACTGGGAATGTCCTTCTCCAGGTAGGATGCACTCAAGACTTCTTCGTGCCAGATGCCTGGAGCGCTCAATACGGCCAGGAACACGCTCTTGCCGTCGTTTTCAATATCGACAGATTCGATCAGGCCGGGCCCTCGCTGCTTCTTGTCTGTAGTGAGCCTGACCCGTTGCTTTCCCTCCGGCCACGTGACAGTCAGCGTATCGTTTTCGCCCTCGAGCAATCCTATGAAGACATTTGCAGAAGGAAGGTGAAGTGTCTCGAACAAAGGGTATTCCCGCGGATCGAGAATGAGGTCGTCACTGAGAAAATCCGGCACCACGCCGTACCGGATCGGACCAAGCAAGCTAAGCCCGGTGATGTTCTGTGAAGGCCGCATCTCGACAATGCACTTCGTGCCGAAGGAGAAGACACTCGATAGATTCTTGTCTGTCTTCTGACCGGAAAAAACCACCTCCAAAACGGCCTCGTCCCCCGAATTCTGCAGCACACCGCAGCGGGTGATTCTTGCCGGCTCCGCTCGGAATTCAAGAGGTATGACCTCCAGTTTCTTTTCCGCGCGATCCGCTTTGGAGTATATTGTTGCCTTTCCGCCTCTCGACGAAAACACGGCCAGCAGATGTTCGTTTTCTACTGCGGCGTCGCCCGTGAAGGAGTATTGCAAGCTGTAGTTCTCGGGCTTGTAGTATTCCGGCTTCTTCCATTTTTCAGCTTCGGTAGGGACGACTTTCCAACCGCCCCTGTTTACGAGCACTTCCTCATCGAGGGCCGGCGACATGGTATCCCATATCTGGGTCGCCGCTGTCCCTTGGCTCGCTGCCAGCAAGAGAACGATGGCAATCTTACTTGAGAACAATTTGCGATTTGACTTCCGATTAAACATTGTCGCCCATTTCCTCATCCGACATTTCCCATTTGACGATGACCGACTACGCCGCCGGCCTTTCCGAGTACCAGTATAACACGCCGCCGCCGGATCCACAAGCCCAACGACCTCAGTTCTGCAACAGCCGACAGCGGATTGGTTACCCAAACTACGTTTGAGTGGCCCAGCCAGCATTTTCGGGCCCGATTTGACCAGACGGGCGTCGCTGCTCCCTCCTCGGTTGTCCACTTGTTCGCTGGTCGGATGCAACTATATATATGATATCCGGGAGACTTTTAACGCTCTGAGTTCCGCCTGTTCAATGAACCCGCGGTAACGTGGAGTTCCCCTTCAATGACTGAACCTGAGCGGATATTTTGCTATGTCTCAATAATCTGCATGAGCTGCTTTGGCATTCGGCAAGCTCCGGATAGGTGCTTGGCAACGTTGTTTCAACGATTGTCTATGACATAGGTAGATTCACGATGTCTATGATAATGCATCGTGAAGTCGAAGGGCTGTTCAGATAAGCTACAAAGCGTGGCTGAGAGGTCGTAACGTGGATGCCTCAAAGAAAAATTTTTGTAGCAACAAGAATATTAGTGTTTGACTTTGAGCTGTTTATAAGTGAACGACGCCAAATGGGAAAGGTTGACAGCATTTTAGTATACCAGTCCGCAACGCTTCAAATAACCGTTCATGAGGTCTGCTCAAAAAGAGTGATTATCACTACATGTTTGTTCAACCCTGCCGTCCAGAATGCGGATCACACGATGCGCCCTGCAAGCAATCGTCTCATCATGAGTAACGAGGATGACAGTCCTGCCTTCAGCATGTAGTTCCTCGAAAAGAGAAAGAATCTCAGTTCCAGAATGCGAGTCAAGATTACCGGTCGGCTCGTCGGCAAGAAGGATGGAAGGCTTGTTAACCAGAGCACGAGCAATGGCGACACGCTGGCGTTCCCCGCCGGATAGCTCGTTAGGCAGATGTCTTGCCCGATGTTTCAGGCCGACTTGCTCGAGGACATATTCCGCCCGGGCGCTGCGTTCGGCAGCCCTGACGGCTCCAAAAACCATCGGAAGCTCGACATTCTCGGCGGCTGTGGCTCTGGGTAGAAGGTGGAAGCTCTGAAAAACAAAGCCAATCTTGCGATTCCTGATCTCGGCAAGCTCATTGCGGCTCAAATCTTGCACAGCAAGGCCCTCAAGGTGGTATGTGCCGGCAGTAGGGCTGTCAAGGCACCCGAGTATGTGCATAAGGGTGGACTTGCCCGATCCCGATGGGCCGAGTATGGCGATAAACTCTCCCCTCTCGATCTGCAGATCAACTCCATTCAGAGCTCGAACCTCTGTGCCCCCCATGGAGTACACTTTGGTTACATCATGCAGTACAATGAATCCTTCGTGGCTCATATCCACCTATTCATATCGCAAGGCCTCGACCGGATCGACGGAAGCGGCACGGCGCGCCGGGAAAAACCCGGCCGCTAAAGCAATCAATGTCAGGATCGACGACGTCATCAAAGCCGTAGCTATTGACAGTACCGGTCGGCCCAGATACGCTAATCCTTCCTGGTCGGTGGGGATTTGCCGGATAAGGAACAGGACTATCCACGAAAACGCCAACCCAAGCACGCCACCGACAAGCACAAGCGCCAACCCTTCCAGCAAGTACTGTTTCAGGATGTGCACCGGTTTTGCACCCA
>Ga0315294_10005714_pt1 | contig 13648 bp, 14 predicted proteins | sample YL17G13_40_MG_FD_203626 | JGI IMG/M metagenome (GOLD analysis project Ga0315294, IMG submission 203626) | Sediment microbial communities from Yellowstone Lake, YNP, Wyoming, USA - YL17G13_40 | ecosystem: Environmental > Aquatic > Freshwater > Lake > Sediment | place: USA: Wyoming | collected... | reverse complement strand
ATACGCATTCCATTTAATTCTCGTGCATTAACCATGTGGCATTGCAGATTGTTTTAAATTGGTTTGATGTGATTTTATTCCAAGCTGCTGAAGCAGCATCAAATATCTGCTGGTAATCATCATAGGCTTTATTGCTGAGATAGTGGCTGCGGATATGTGCCCATAATCGTTCGATAGGGTTGAGTTCCGGGCTATACGGGGGCAAGTGCATCAGAGTTATATTGTACGGCACTTTCAGATTTTTTGCCACATGCCAGCCGGCCCGATCAAGTACAAGCACCACATGGGCATCAGCTCCGGCTTCTTCACTTATAAACCTAAGATGATGATTCATATAGTCGGTGTTTACTGTCGGAGCTATCATAGCAGAAGATTTGCCGTTTACAGGATTGACCGCTCCAAACATATAAACCCATTCATATTCGGTCTGCTTGACAGCGGTCGGACGCGAACCTTTCTTAGCCCATACAGATGTTAATGTTCCCTGCTGGCCGATTCTGGCTTCATCCTGGAACCAGACTTCGATATCTTTGTCCGGGTTTTCCCTTTGGACTGTTTGGACAAAAAGGGGGCTTCTTTGAGCCATTGCTCCATGGCAGCTGGATCATTGTGAATGTGACGAGGACGCGGTTTAAGGCAGGCAAGCCCAAGTCTGTGCATCAATGCATAAACACTGCTCAGCGAGTATTTGACACCGAATTCCTGTTGCAGTATTCGCATGGCATCTTTTCCTCGCAATGTGCAAAGCCCATTGTCAACTGCTGTAGGGCCAGCAACAATGCGTTGTTTGAAGTCGCCGGCAGATTCACAGGCAAGTTTGACAGGTCTTCCTTTTTGCAGCCTAGGGCTGATTGCCTCTATTCCACCGTCCCGATAGAAGTATGTCCACCTCTGTACAAAGTTTTTACTCCGCGACAGTATGTACATAATGTGTTCGGTACTGAATCCTTCCATTGCCATTGCAACGGCACGATAACGATCACGCTGTTTGGCATTTTTTTCTGAACGGGCTTTCGATTTTAGAGTGGCAATGTCTGTGGGTGTATGTGGCTGTAGACGCATGGCAAATTTCCTTTTTAGAACAACTATGCCATACATTAAACGATAGCGCAAGTCTTATTTTCCTGGCGCGCGAGAATTTATTGGAATGCGTATAAATGGCCGGAAAACCAGCGTTTTTTAGAGATTGCTTTGGATAATCTTTGCACATTATAATATGCTATTTCTGTCTTGCATCCTATTGGGTAAATACTTAAAATCACCTGTTTTTAATTCCGGTGATAATTTAGACAGGCGAAGCTATGGCAACGATACTTGAAAATTTCAAGACGTTCGATATTCATCATTTAGATATGCTCCTGATGATTGGCATAGCGATATTTTTCGCTACTGCCGGCGCGCATATATTCCAGAAACTGCGCATCCCGCAGGTGGTAGGTTACGTGGCGATGGGGATAGTTTTAGGGCCGATACTGAAAATTATTCCACCGCAGATTGTGGAATCGTTTCGTCCGCTGAGCATGTTCGCTCTCGGCATTATCGGTTTTGTCATCGGCGGTGAACTAAAAAAAGACATATTCGTCAAATACGGTAAACAGGTTTTTTATATTCTACTCTACGAAGGTCTCGCGGCGGCAATATTTGCCGGAGCATTGTGCTTTTTTGCTCTTCTTTTGTTTTTCGACTGGAAGATATCCGCAGCGGCTGCAATAGTGTTTGGGGCAATTTGTTCCGCAACCGACCCAGCTTCAACGGTAGCTGTGCTGTGGGAATACAAGTGTCGGGGGCCGCTTACAACGATGCTTATCACGATTGTCGCTCTGGATGATGCATTAGCGGCGCTGTTATACATAATCAGCGTCGCTGCTTCCGAAATGCTGACCGGTTCAGCGCACCAGACAAGTTTCGGCATTTTGCTTTTGAACGCCCTTTACGAAGCTGGCGGGTCGCTGGTAATGGGATTTGCGATTGGAATGCTTCTTAAATGGCTTATGACCCGAATCGAAGATAATGAAAAATTATTCATCGCAACGGTAGGAATAATCATAGTAATAGTCGGCCTGTCCATATCTCTCGGCTTTGACGTTATTTTGTCATCGATGGCCTGCGGAGCTACGCTGATAAATGCCGCTCCAAGGCGAAGCGAATCAAGTTTTGAGACTATTCAAAGATTTGCTTCGCCGTTGTATGTACTGTTTTTTGTAATCATCGGCGCAACTCTCGACCTTTCAGGCACAACGAAAGCTATGCTGCCTGTGCTGGCAGCCTATATTATCGGCACGGTTGTCGGCAAGACCGCCGGCTCCTGGCTCGGCGCTATTTCTTCAGGCGCCTGCACATCTATCCGTAAATATCTCGGCACAAGTCTTTATCAGCAGGGAACGGTAGCCATTGCCTTGCTGATAGTTGCAAGCGCAAGATTCGAAGGCGAGATTCGCGCGCTGATGCTGGCGGTGATAATTGCGGGCATATTCATTTTCCAGATGTTCGGCCCGATATTTGTAAAAATCAGCGTCAAAAAGGCCGGCGAGGCCGGTCTTGATGTTACGGAAGAAGACCTCATCCGACAATACTCTGTCAAGGAAGTTATGGATTCGAATCCTGCCACGCTCATGGAAGACTTGCCTCTCGATGCAATTCTCGATACGTTAAGCAAAAATGACAGTCTCTATTATCCGGTTGTGGATAATCAGTTCAAGTTAAAGGGAATAGTTACGCTGGCAGGCATCAAGGAAACTTTTGCACATCAGACTGCAGCAAACTGGCTTCTGGCCTGTGACATCGCTCAGCCTGCAGACGATAAAACAACCTGGAATACACCGCTGACCAAAGCGATGGAACATATGAAGCAATTTGACCTTGAATATATGACTGTCGTATCAGGTGATGATAACAAACTTGTCGGAATAATCGACGCAAAGGCGGTGAATCGGAAAATTAGCGCTGAGGTTGTGAAAAAACACAAACAAGCTGACGAAATGGCAACAATGACTACATAGAAAAATTTCAGGTTTTTAAATGTCTGCAATGCCTTTTTGAAACCTTTATTCGAATGCCAAAATATAATTTCCCAAAATCTGCAAAGCTGACTTCAAAATACGATTTCAGAGCGATTCTGGAACATAAATTATTTGCTAAAAACAACTTAATGACATTGTATATGACTCCCAATAATGCCTCAACGGCAAGGTTCGCCGTCTCTATAAGTTCAAAAACTGCCCCAGCAGTCGTCAGAAATAGACTCAAAAGACTTGCCAGAGAAGCCTTTAGGTTAAGCAGGCATACAATCCCTGATAATTTCGATTACCTCATAATTTTTTCCAGGTTATTGTCTAAAGTTAAGTCTTGTGATATAAAAAAATTAAGTCTCAGTCAGGTCAGAGACTCCTTTTTGGAACTTGTAAGGCAGGGACAAAAGCTTCTTGAAAAAAGGCAGGACAAAAACTGAAACATTCGCTTTTCTGGTTACCGAGAGTCTTGTTTTCATCATAAGACTCTACCAGGCTGTTTTGAGCCCCGTTCTGGGTACTCAATGCAGATTTGTTCCAAGCTGCAGCAGTTACGCAATTGAATCTGTCAGGCTGTTTGGCCCATTCAGAGGCCTTTTTCTTGCGATAAAGCGGCTCCTGCGATGTCATCCTTTCGGTTCACAAGGCTACGACCCGCCGCCTGCAAGGCTAAAAAACTGTTGACTATGAAGGCAAAAACAAAGTTAATGTCTATAGGCCAGACCGCCCGCCAGGCGGGTATTTCGACACAGTCGCTGCAATATTATATAATGGTAGGCCTCATAAAGCCGACATCGGTAAGCAGGACAAACAGAAGACTTTTCGATGGACGGGCCGTTGACAGGATAAAACTTATAAAAAAACTAAATAAATCAGGCTATCCGCTTCGTGCGATACGGGAACTCTTTCTCGAAGGCAGACAGGATATTTAAGGAATAACCTAATGAGCGATTATGATTATATACAAAACAAACGGAATATGATTGTCGGCGCTTTTGTTGTTGTCGGCGTTCTTATTTTTGCCTATATGGTTTTCCTCTTCGGCGAACTGCCGGTAACGGTAACCAAGTTCACTTCCTATTCCGTAACGGTAAGATTTACCTTTGCGCCTGGAGTTCAGGAAAACACACCCATAAGATACTGCGGCTACCAGATAGGCAGAGTAACGTATGTTGCGCCGCCGACGCCGTTTCCGGATAGCAGCGGCAGAACCGTTCACCAGGTTACGGTGGAGATGTCAATAGACCGAAAATATTCAACCATTCCCGGTAATGTGAAAGCCAGACTCGGCAAACGCGGGATGGGCAGCAGCTATATCGACCTGATAACAGAACCGATAACGGCAGAGGAACTTGCAAAACTCGAACCGAAATACCTGCGGCAGGGAATGCTTATTCCGGGATTAGACAGCTCAGCGGCCGAATTCGAACTGATACCGCCGGAATTGCAGAATAAAATAGATACATTTTTCGTAAAGGTTACAACACTGACCGACAACCTTAACACCATAGTCGGAGACACAAACAACCAGCAGAACCTTAAAAAAACGCTGGCAAACCTTTCAAAAGCCACGGAAGAATCCGTTGCAACGCTTCAGCAGATAAGGGAGTTTTCTCAAACAGGTAAAGAAAAATTGGCTTCTGTTTCAGATTCGGTTACGCAGACAAGCGAAGAGCTGGGCGAAACGCTTATCGAGCTGCGCAGGATACTCAACAAAATTAACAGCGGCGAAGGCACCGTAGGAAAACTTATCAACGATGGCAAACTCTATGAAAACCTGCTCGACAGCAGCGAAGAATTGAAGGCAGCACTTGAGAAAATGAAAAAGACCTTCAACAAATCCAGCGAAAAAGGTATTAAGGTCAGCGTTTTCTAAAATTTAAAAATATCTATCAGGTGGGATATTAAAAAGGAGTCAAAGAAATGGCAAACGTAAAAATTCGCTTAGTAAAAAAAAAAGCAGATGCTGCTGAGTGCAATAGTATTGGTATTCTTTGTTCATGTCGCCTTGTCACAAAAAGAAGATGTGCAAGTTTTATTCAAGCAAGGAGTTCATTTTATCCAATTAGTCGACTATGAAAAGGCGGTTGCTTCTTTCGATAAAGTTCTGTCTACAGACCCAAATCACGTCGCAGCACAGACATATAAAGGGTTATGTCTCATATTCTTAAGGAACTATGAAGAAGCTATTAAGTGTTTCGACAAGTCAATAAAAGAAGACTCCAATTTTATTCTGGCTTGGCATGGGAAGGCTCAAGTTCTGCAAATATTGAATCGATATGATGAAGCAAAACAATGCTACGACAAAGCTATTTCGTCAGAGCCGAAGGACGCATTAGGTTACTTTGGCCGCGCCAACGCTTACTTTTCAAAACAAGATTATGACAGAACAATCGAAGATTGTAACAAAGCAATATATCTCGACTCTAATTTTGCCGATGCCTTTAATATGCGCGGAATGGTATACCGTCAGATAAAGGAGTATGAGCTATCAATTAAAGATTTCAGCGTAGCCATACAACTAAACCCAGAGTACGCCGAAGCCTATACCAACCGTGGAAACGCATATCGCTACAAAGGCGACATTGAGCAAGCAATTGCGGACCACACTAATGCAATAAAACTGAATTCTAAGTTCGGTACTGCTTACTTTAACCGTGGTCGTGCCTATTATCAGAAAGGCGATTATAAAGCTGCTCGGCTTGACTGGGAGAAAACAGTGGAATTAGAACCTCCAGACAGCCGTGTTAGGCAAGCAGCCCAAAACAACTTAGAAGGTATAAAGAACACGGGTTATTGAGTAAGACTTAATTGAAACTAAAGAACAAATTGAAAGCCTCTGATCACACATTGGCTGATAAAGTTTTTAAGATTTCACATCTTCGACGCTTCATACAAGTCTTGCCTTTAGCAAAACACTCTTTAAAGCTTCAGGCATTAGATGAAACACGATGCTATAGATATCAGTTTATAAAATTAACGGATCAAATTTTGCTCCTATCCAATATATGTAAAAGCCGTATAAATCTTTGCTAATTCACGGTTTTATTTTCTTAAATCAGCATGTCGGCAATTTTGACAGTCACAAAATAATCAAAATAAAAAACCCTGCCGGGTTAAGGCAGGGTTAAATATTTGTAGATTGCCGCCCCCTAAGGGGTCGCAATGACGTTTTTTTAGTGCATATCAAAGAGGGACTGAGTTTTAATAATCGTTACCTGGTCTGGATACGCATGGAATGCGTGAATGTGCAGTTCATCGCGTCTTGCCTCAAAATCAATATAACTGAAAGGCTCAAGACCGCCAACGGCAAGTTTCGGGAATTTTACAAATATGCCGCGGTTGCGTGCAAACCTTTCAAGGTCGGTATGGCTCTGACGGTAGAGATTGGGACTCATCTTTTCGACCTGGAAATCCGTCATATAGCTAAGGCCGCGGGCAAGCGTGCATTTATGATTTCGCTGGCCGTTGAATCTGAATCTTTCAATCAGGCCGCGACGCGGCAGAAGCTGCGTCGGGTTGCTTATCAACTCCGAAAGACAAAGGTCATTCGCGAAAACACTGACTACGTGCGAGCCGCCTGTCGCCCAGATGAGCGCTTCATACTTGTCGGTCTTTATCGTGCGCTTCTCATAAATGCTGAAAAGCTCCGGATGAAGCGGCCGCTGATACAGGGTGAAGGTCAATTCGCTGACAACAACATTTGTATTCGGAAGTTCCATTGCTAAATCCACCTAAGATTTAAAAAACTCACTGCTTCTTATAGTGTTATTTTACCAAAAACAGCCTTGCGATTCAAGGCCATTATCAATGCTGATAATGCGGTTTTACTACATTATAGGACAATGAAAGCATAACTCCAGAAACGGACAGGGATAAAGATTTTAAAAAAAAAACGCCTTTTCCGGAAAAAACACGGACTTGCAAATAATTTTTGAATTTTTTAGTGCTGCCCAAACAGCCAGGCGTTGAGAAGTGTGGCAATTATATCGTAGAAGGAGTGAGTGCCGGCGGCTATGCCGAATCCCCGTGCGGCGAAAATTACGGCAAAGAATACCCCCGCAACAGTTCGAAAAGCAAAACGGGGCAGAGTAAAAATCTCCGCCTTGGCGAACTGGCCGTTGAGAAACACAAAATGATGATGAAGACTGAAAAGGACGGAGGATATAATCACGGATATAACCACGGCTTTAAATTTGTTTATGCCGAGAACCGTTTCAAAAAATATCATCGAAATGCTTATGAGAATCAGCCTGAAAATCAGCTCTTCGTAAATTCCCGCCCCGATGCCGGTCAGCAGGTCCATCGCAATGTTATGGCTGCCGCTGTCGTATTGAGAAGCCATACTATTGGCCGGCACATTTGCCGACCTGTTAAGAACAAGTGCAAGAACGATAAGGGGTATCGCCAAAATCAGACATTCTATGGTCATAATCAAAAAATCGCCCGCCCTGATTTTCCAGCTTTGTCTTGAAATAAGCTGAATTATCAAAAGCGTCAGAATCACGACAACAGGCGCGAAAAACCAGGCGTTTTTTGTGTCCATACCGAGATAGTGCAGAAAGTTCTGCACCCAGACGAAAGACACTACCGCCCCGCGGATATTGCTGACAGGCTCAGTCAAAAGCTGGGGATTGACCAGGAGGACAAGAATTTCATAAAGGACGATAAAAGGCAGAAGAAAAACAAGTGCATAAACAGGCCGGCCGGTCCTGGTAAAATATCCCGCCTCTACCGCCATTATGCTGCACGATTCTTTTTTATCAGTTCCATCTGATTTTTTTGCTGCCATCGCAGCAGAAGTTTAACCTGACAAAGTAAAAAATGCAAAACATATCCAGTTGACGCAGATAAAAAAATATTGAATAATCTCTCAGACTATGACAGCACAAACGATACAACAGATATATGAGCTGCTTTTTAAGCGATTCGGTCCGCAGCACTGGTGGCCGGGCGAAACAAAGGATGAGATTCTCGCAGGGGCCATCCTGACGCAGAACACAAACTGGCAGAATGTCGAAAAGGCCATACTGAACCTGAAAAAAGCCTCCGTAATGAGTCTTGAAAAATTATATTCAATCGGGCAGCCGCAACTGGCGGAGCTTATCAGACCTGCCGGCTACTACAATATTAAGGCAAAAAGACTCAAAGCCTTTTTAAAATGGCTCTTTGAGCAGCATAACGGCCGGCTTAGCGAAATAGAGTCAATTCATACCGAAAATCTTCGCCAGGAACTTTTGCAGATAAACGGCATCGGCCCGGAAACAGCAGATTCGATTTTACTTTACGCATTTGACCGGCCTGTTTTTGTCGTTGATGCGTATACATACAGGATAGCGACAAGGCATCAGTTAATCGAGCCGCAGTGCGATTACGAGCAGCTTCGCAGCCTGTTTGAAGATAGTCTCGAAGATAACATAAAACTCTTCAATGAATATCACGCCCTGCTTGTTCGTACAGGCAAGGAATTTTGCAGGCCGCAGGCCAGATGTGCAGGCTGTCCTCTTGAAAAGCTGCCGCACCAGACCGAAATAGATTAGTTCAATGCGTATTATAAGAAAAAAAATAACGGTACACGGACAGGTACAGGGAATAGGATTCAGACCTTTTGTTTACAGACTCGCTGCAGAGCTGAACCTGACAGGCTTTGTTTACAATTACACACAGGGGGCAATAATAGAAATTCAGGGCAGTAAAGACAACACAGAATTATTCATCAGCAAATTAAAACAGGGCGGCAGTCAAATACCTCTTCTGAAAATCACCTCAATGAATATCACTGAAACTGCCCTGATTACCGATGAGAAGTCTTTTGAGATAAAACAAAGCACAGCAATCGGAACAGTAAGTGCGGAAGTTACCGCTGATATCGCTACGTGTCGGGATTGCCTTGCCGAGCTGTTCGATAAAAACGATTTCAGATATCGCTACCCGTTTATTAACTGCACCAACTGCGGTCCGCGATACTCAATAATAAAGTCGATACCTTATGACCGGCCCAATACAACAATGGCAACTTTCACAATGTGCGATAGATGCAAAGAACAATATGAAAATGTCGAAGACAGGCGTTTTCATGCTCAGCCTGTGGCCTGCCCTGTATGCGGACCAAAAATAAAACTTTGCGATAAGGCGAGCAGCGAAATTGAAAGTGATTCAGATAAAGCCGTTTCGGAAACGGTTCGCCTTTTGCTTGCGGGAAAAATTATTGCAATCAAAGGGCTTGGCGGGTTTCATCTTGCCTGCGACGCTGAAAATGACGAGGCGGTAAAACTGCTTCGCCTGCGAAAGATGCGCGATTATAAACCCTTTGCGATGATGGCAGCCGATATAGCTAAAATCCGGCAATTCGCTTATACAGATAAAACAGCAGGAGCGATTTTGAAAAGTCCGCAGTCGCCAATAGTGCTTTTGCCAAAAAAAGAACCAAACACAATCGCACCGTCAGTTGCCGGGGGCATAAATACATTTGGTTTTATGCTGCCTTACACGCCTTTGCATCATCTTATATTTGCTGAAAAAAAGTTAAACGCACTTGTAATGACCAGCGGCAATATCGCAGATGAGCCTTTGATTTGCAAAGACAGCCAGGCTCTTGAGAAACTTGGATGTGTCGCTGATGTATTTTTAATGCACAACAGAGAAATTTATCGTCAGGTTGACGATTCTGTAATACATATTATTCAAAATGAACCTGTCCTGCTTCGCCGCTCAAGAGGATTTGTACCGCAGACTTTCGTTTTAAAAATTTCAGCTCCAGCCGATATATTCGCAGCAGGTGCAGATTTGAAAAACACCTTCTGTTTTGTAAAGCAGAACCGCTTTATACTCAGCGAGCATATAGGCGATATGGCCGATGCGAGCGTTTACAAACACTGGCTATACTCCATTGAACACTTAAAAAAACTTCTCGAAGTCAATCCTTCTGTAGTTGCCGCCGATTTACATCCGAATTACCTGTCAAGTCAATATGCAAAGAGGCTCAAAAAGGACAAATTCATCGAGGTTCAGCATCACTGGGCTCACATAGCTTCAGTCCTTGCCGAACACGATATTGATGAAAAAATAATCGGTATTGTCGCAGACGGTACAGGTTACGGCACAGACGGCGCGATCTGGGGCTGTGAGTGCCTGGTTGCCTCGCTTGACGATTTCCAGCGTTTCGGCCATTTATCTTATTATCCGCTTCCCGGCGGCGACCTGGCCGCCAAGGAAACTATCAGGCCGATAATGGGCCTGATGAAAAAATATAATCTTTCCATTCCTGAAAAAATCCTCAAGGAAATCGAACCGGAGAAAGAAAAAAGAAATGCGGTTGAAAAACAGATTGAAAGAAACATAAATACTATTGCGACATCGAGCCTTGGCAGATTGTTTGATGCAATCGGCGCTCTTTGCGGTCTGGGGAATTATAATTACTTTGAGGCACAGCTCCCGATGGCTCTGGAGGCAATCGCAGATAAGCAGGTAACTGAATATTATCCATTCGACCTGAAAGAAGAAAACGGAGTTACCACAGTCGAAATCGGTGATATGCTCAAAGGCGTAATAACAGACAGAATGGGCGGCGTTGATAAAAGCATTATCTCGGCAAAATTTCATAACACTGTAGCCGAGTTTTTCCTTGCCCTGGCGAAACAGGCGAAAAACCGGACTGGCATAAAGACCGCCGCCGTAAGCGGCGGCGTGTTCTGCAACAGATTTCTTTCGGAAAGGCTGATTGAACTGTTGAAAAATAATGGCTTTACTGTATTATTTAACCAACTTGTACCCGCCAATGACGGCGGAATTTCACTGGGTCAGGCTGTCATAGCGGCAAAAAAATCAGGTTAAACTATGTGTTTAGCAGTACCCGCACGAATAATTGAGTTAAAAGGCGATGAGGCGATTGCCGATTGCATAGGCAATCGTATCGAGGCTAAAACTACGCTCGTGCCGGATGTAAAGGTCGGCGACATCGTCCTCATACACGCAGGCTTTGCCATCACAGTTCTCGATGAAAACGAGGCCAAAAAGACCTGGCAGCTCCTGGCCGATTTGGACAACTTTTCAAGGACCGACAAAAGAGTTTCAGGATAAAAAATGCTTGAGAGAATTAACAGGGCTTATACACAAATAGCAAGGGCGCGGAAGACGCTTGGCCGAACTGTAAATATAATGGAAGTATGCGGCACTCATACGGTAAGTATTTTCCGTACCGGCCTGAAGACCGCCTTTCCGGAAGGACTGAAACTTTTAAGCGGCCCCGGCTGTCCCGTGTGTATCACAGACCAAGGTTACATCGACGCAATTTTGGCGTTTGCGGATAGAGCCGACATTATAATTGCCACTTACGGCGATATGATTCGCGTGCCCGGCAGAAACGGCTCGCTTGAGCAGAAAACAAACAGGGGCAACATAAAAATAATATTAAGCGCTGAAGATGTATTAAAACTTGCAAAACAAAATCCAACCAAAAAAATTCTGTTTGTGGCGATAGGTTTTGAAACAACAGCTCCTGCAACTGCAGTTATGGCAAATGAAGCCTTGCAGCAGGGTATCAAAAATATTTTTATTTTCAGCAATCACAAGCTCGTTGTGCCGGCAATGGAGGCACTGCTTAGCGGCAAAAACCACAGAATCGACGCATTTCTCTGCCCAGGCCACGTCAGCGTCATAATCGGTTCGGATGCTTACAAACCGATTGTCAAGCGGTTCAAAAAACCCTGCATTGTGGCGGGCTTTGAGCCGATGCAGATAATCGAGGCGATTTCAGAAATCTGCCGAGAGATTGCGGACGGAAAACCGCAGGTCGGGTCGGTTTATCATGCTGCTGTTACGCCCGCAGGCAATAGGACGGCACAGAAAATAATAGATGAATCTTTTGATATTGCTCCCGGCTGCTGGCGCGGCCTGGGCAGGATTGACAAAAGCACCTTGAAATTGAAGGAGAAATTCGCCGGCCTGGATGCTGAAAAGCAACTTGGCATTGAATTCATACCCGAAGAGGACCTCACCGGCTGCTGCTGCGGCGAGGTTATATGCGGCCTGATGGACCCGCCTGACTGCGGACTATTCGCAACAAGCTGCACTCCTGACACACCCGTCGGCCCCTGTATGGTAAGCAGCGAGGGAGCCTGTGCCGCGTGGTTCAAATACACCCGCAAAAAAAGGCAAAGCTGATGACGGCAGGCGATAAGATATTGCTCGCGCACGGTGGGGGCGGCAGACTGACGGATGAAATTGTCCGCAATATAATTCTTCCTGCATTCGATAATGAAACTCTCGGCAAACTGACGGATTCCGCCGAAATACAGTTTGGTAAAGACAGTATCTGCTTTACAACTGACAGCTACGTTGTAAAGCCGTTGTTCTTCAACGGCGGAGATATCGGCAAACTCGCTGTCTGCGGCACAATAAACGACCTTGCCGTAAGCGGAGCAAAACCGCTTTATTTGAGCCTAGCTCTCATAATAGAAGAGGGACTGGAAGTCGATACTCTGAAAAAAATTCTCTACAGTGCCGCAACCGCCGCAAAACAGGAAAATGTTCAAATCGTCTGCGGCGATACAAAAGTTGTCGAGGCAGGCTGTGCAGACAAACTTTTCATCAATACTTCCGGAATAGGAGTTAAATGGCCGAAAGCGAACCTTGGTTTTAAAAGAATCGCCGCCGGAGACAAAATTATCATAACCGGCCGCATCGGCGACCACGGTATGACGATTATGTCGCAAAGAGAAGGAATGAAATTTGAAACCGACATCAAAAGCGATTGCGCCTCCGTTGCCCAAATCTGCGAGAAAGTAATTGAAGCCCTTGGTAATGATATAAAATTTATGCGCGACCCAACCCGCGGCGGCATTGCCGCAACTTTAAACGAAATCGCAAATCAGGCAAACTGCGGCATTGAAATATACGAAGAGAATATCCCTGTAAACCCAACCGTAAAGGCGGCGGCGGAGATGCTGGGCTTTGATATTTTAAACGTCGCCAACGAGGGAAAGGCCGTCATCGTGATTTCACCGCAAAAGGTAGAGAAGTGTCTCGATATTTGTCGAAGCTGCAAAATCGGCAAAGAAGCCGCGATAATAGGACAAGTTGTCGCAGACGGCGAGCCGCTTGTCGAGCTTGTAACAACTATAAAAGGCAGACGCATTGTGCAGATGCCTTATGGCAGAGAACTGCCGAGGATTTGCTGATGCACGAAGCGATGATTGCCGAAAACATCCTCGAAACAATATTTGCCCAGACAAAAACCAGGGCCGGCAAAGTAACCCGCATAGTTATAAGCTGCGGCCAGATGAACGTTTTAAACGATGAGGCGATGCAGTTTGCCTTCCAGGCCGCCGCGGCAGGAACAATATGCCAGGACGCAAAACTCCAAATAAGACATATTCCGCTAAAAGGCATCTGCAAAAGCTGCGGCAGCGAATTTGAATTTGATTTGTACGACCCGAAGTGTCCCAAATGCGGCAAAAGCGATTTTTCAATCGGCGAAGATGCCCCCCTGCTGCTCGAAGAGATAGAATTTGAGGAAAAATAATGAATCCCGCACCTTCTAAATATTCAGTAAATTATGCATATTTTTTTAAGAATCGAAAGATTGTATGATTAAGATAGATTTAAAAAAAAATTAATTAAAAGAAGGTGCGGGATGAAAA
>Ga0315294_10005713_pt1 | contig 13651 bp, 12 predicted proteins | sample YL17G13_40_MG_FD_203626 | JGI IMG/M metagenome (GOLD analysis project Ga0315294, IMG submission 203626) | Sediment microbial communities from Yellowstone Lake, YNP, Wyoming, USA - YL17G13_40 | ecosystem: Environmental > Aquatic > Freshwater > Lake > Sediment | place: USA: Wyoming | collected... | reverse complement strand
ATATTTTCGTCTATATCATAATAACCGTTTTGCGGAATAAGCTGTTCTTCCGAATATGTGTGAAATCGGTCACGGTATTTATCAGCCATCGGATCCAGAATATATTTATGATCATAATATCTTCCTGAAGCCACAAACGGCTGACCCCAGTACTGGAGTGTCAGATCGGGGCTGACATTGACATTTATCCTCAGGGATGCGTTTATTGTTGTTCTGTCGATGCTTGCAAATATATATCTGTCATTTTCATTTAAGGATCTTCTTGTAACATACTGAAGCTCACTGAAGGATCTGGAATATCCCGGACTGAAAGTGAGTTTTAAATAGTTTGTCGGCTTATAAGAGATATCTAAGCCTGTATATGTGTTCTTATAATAGTCTTCAAAACCATTGTTGAAATTAGTATAGAATTCCAGTCCCAGTTTTTTCCTGCTGTCGGTTGAAAAACCAACCCGGGCATTATATCTTCCGGGAGTTTTCATAGTTGGTCCTCCGCGAAGGATGCTTGGATCCATTGAGCTGGTTCCAATGTTCCCGCCTGTCCAGACACTCCAGTAGTTTTTCAGGGTCACGTTTACATTTCCCTCAAACCCGGTCTGGATATTAACACCGCCAAAATTATAGATTGAAAAAATGTCTCCATTTATATTGAATCTCCTGTATATCCCCTTGGGTTCCCATTGATTGTAACCTGCCCAGATGATAGGCATAATCCTGTCAGCCTCTTGAAGATAGCCAAGGTCATTAATCTCAAACCCGGGTGTTTTCCATAAAACGACCCCCATAAGGTTTAAATGCCCGTTATTCTTGGCTATCTGCACCTTGCCTCCTGCTCCGGAAAGTGAAGTCCGGTTTGGATCAAGCATGGCATAATCTTTATCGGGACGCTGGAAATACCGTGCTGAAGATCTCTGTGTTATCTCCAATGCCTCTTTGGTTCCGTTAACCTGGCTTAATGCAGTATTTATGCTGAACATCCATTTTTTATCCTTAAAGTACTGGGCAAAATCAATTCCCCCCGAGTAGGCTGATTTATGCATGTAATCGTCGAGATTTGTATCCAGGTTCCTGTTGGTGCCTGTAAAAATGCCTCCGATTATTGTTTTCCCTTCGTTAAAATCCTTCTGGACCCTGCCCACAACATAGTTTGTAAGCGGTTCAACAGTCTCAAAGGTTCTTTCGCCCTCATTATCAATTTCAGCCTTTTCTTCACTGGTCACAGCTTCGACGAAGCCAACTGATAAGCCATTCTGGGTTTTGCCCGTAAGCTTGGCTGCCCCGATAATGGTTGTAAAATTTGGCACATCAGCATACATGCCCTCTTCCACGTTTGGATAACCCTGCGGGCGCCGGCCAATTCGCCTGGTATAAAATAAATTATCATTACCGACATCACCATCCCCGATTCCAATATTGAAATTGGTAATGTTATTTCCTTCGATGAAAAATGGTCTCTTTTCACTAAAAAAAGTCTCATAGGCGGAGAGATTTACCTGAGAGGGGTCGGCTTCCACCTGGCCAAAATCAGGATTAATGGTAAGGTCCATTGTCATATTGTTTGTCACCCCGATTTTAGCATCAATTCCGCCATTGAGCCCGTACTTCTTTCCCTTTTCCATAAATGGATTTCCGGGCACGGCCTTAAATGTTTCGGCCTTACCGACACCATAGGGAGTTATATCAAAAATCTTACGCGGCTTTATCTGTTCAAGACCGGCCAACTCACCAAACATATGCACAATACCAGGCGCATCTTTCGGGATATGCTGCCAGAAGGTTGTCTCGTTCTTTCTGTATAAAACCCTTGCAACTTCAAGGCCCCATATATCTCCTGAGTTCTTTTCAAATCTTACCTGGCTGAAGGGGATCTTCATTTCGGCAATCCAACCCTCATCATTAATTGAAGTCTTCACCCACCAGTTGGGATCCCATGATGAATCCTGGTTCTGCCCGTCGTTGGAAAACATCTGGTCATATTTGACGCCGCTGGAGGTTATCCCGAACAGGAAGCCCGTACGCAGGTCATGAAAACTGTCGAAAACAATAGCTACCAGGTCGCCGTCAGGATTGTCACGCCTTGTCAGACGGTTGACAATACTGTCGGGACTGGTGTCATAAGCTTTAAATGCAGCATAAAGGTTGTCATCGTCAAAGAGGATCTTAAATTCTGTTCTTTGCGATACTTTACTCCCGTTAAAAGGTTCATACTGGGTAAAATCATCTGTCCAGGTTCCTTCTTTCCAGGCGTCATCATCTAGAATGCCATCGATTGCAGGTGCAGTCGTAAGCCTTGCTGCCTTGTACTGTTTCTTTGCAGGCGTCTGTCCAGTTACGCCCGGCAGTATCAGCACCAAGGTAATCAGGGTGATTAAAATTCTTTTCATTTGTTAATGAACTTTTCATGGTTTGAATTAAAGACGGATAAGAATTGATTCTGATGCAAAAAGATGTTATTAAGAATTATTTTAGATTAGTTCCATTGTAGCCTGCAGTGGATAAAGTAAATACACTTCAGAATATTTATACCTTATTTTTATGACAGGAAGTGTAAAATATATATCTTAGGCTAAAATCTTAAAGCTATGGTTTCACGCAGGTCGTTTATAATAAAAAGTGCCGCTGTCACAGCTGCAGCAATAATAGCTCCTTCGGTTTGGGGCCGAAATATTTCTGGTGCAGGAAATTCACCACTGAACGGAAAGAAAGTTCTTTTCGTCTGGGGAGGATGGATGGGACACGAACCTGATAAATGCCGTGATATCTTTGTTCCGTGGATTAAGGCAGAAGGAGCAGAGGTGACGGTGTCGGATACTCTGGAGGCTTATACAAAGTATAATTTAAAGAATGATTTCGACCTGATAATCCAGGCGTGGACCATGGGAACAATTACAGCCAGCCAGGAGAAAGCTTTGCTTGAAGCCGTCAGGGGCGGTACCGGTATTGCAGGCTGGCACGGAGGATTGGGAGATTCTTTCAGGAATAATACTGAATACCAGTTCATGGTAGGAGGACAATGGGTCGCTCATCCGGGTGGTGTTATCGATTACAGGGTAAATATTGTTGATCACAAGGATCCGGTAACCAAAGGGCTTGATGATTTTGACATGCATTCTGAGCAATACTATGTTCAGGTGGATCCAAATGTAAAAGTTCTTGCCACAACGACTTTCAATGATAAAAGTGCTGACTGGATAGGTGGGAATGTCATACCTGTGGCATGGAAGAAATCCTATGGAAAGGGAAGGGTTTTTTATTCCTCCCTCGGTCATGTTGCTTCGGATTTCAATGTTCTGCAGGTTCTTGAGATCCAGAAACGAGGAATTCTCTGGGCCTGCATGAGCAAATATGAACCTGCCGAGGAATGGAAACAACCGGTATATGGAACCGGGAAGAAAAAATGACTCTGCATAAGGATTGTCTGCCCCTAAATCCCCTTTTTATGAAAATAATAAATACCCCCTTTTGGGGGAAGGGGGCTAATAATTCAATCATAGAGCTTTATAAACTCGTATGAGTTTCCGGTATATTCAAGAAATTTGAGAAAATCGGATTTTGAAACAACAATCGATGCGGTATTGACGTTGGGATGAAATGCCAGGCGATCAAAATCGTTCAGCTTTTCATCGATGAACAGGTGGACATGTTTTTCCCTGTCATTTATCAATCCGAAGGGAGAGACAGATCCCGGTTCGACACCAAGATATTTCATCAGCCGCTGGTCCGATGCAAATGAAAGCTTACCCTGACGCAGGCTCTTTTCGAGATCGTGGATATCAAGCTGTCGCAGATGTTCAAGGATCACCAGATAATGCCTGTTCCCCTTATGGTTCCTGAAAAAGATATTTTTGCATCTTCCTGAATTATAATCTTTCCAGTGGATCTTTGCATCCTCTATTGTAGCCAGCGGGGGATGCTCATGATATTCGAAGCTAATGTCAAGCTTTTCCATGAGTTCATATAGTTCAATTTGTCCCCTCATTTGATTAGTAAGCCATCATTATCTTCAGGCATATAACCAATATCTTCTGCCAGGTTATCTTTCTTGTATGCTTCCACTGCCAGACGGTCGCAAAGCTCATTTTCAGGATTGTTTGCGTGTCCTTTTATCCAAACAAATCTTACTTTGTGTTTCCTGAATGTTTTGAGAAACCTTATCCAAAGGTCAGGATTCTTTTTCTTTTTGAAAGCCTTTGATTCCCACTGGAAGACCCATCCCTTTTCGACAGAGTCTGCAACATATCTTGAATCGGTATATATTACTACACTGCTTCCGGGAATCTTTAGTGATTCAAGGCCGGTAATTACTGCAAGAAGTTCCATCCGGTTGTTTGTGGTGAGCCTGAATCCTTCTGATTTTTCGAGCCGGTGCTTTCCTGAGATAAGAACAACACCATATCCTCCGGGGCCCGGATTTCCGCTGGCAGCGCCATCGGTATAAATTGTTATCTCATTTGCCATTAATAAGTACGATGCCTGTATTGGTAAGGAACAGCTTAATGGCTATTGAAAGCAGAATTACGCCAAACACCTTTTTCAGGATCTGAAGGCCGCTCTTTCCGAGAATTCTTTCAAAAGTTGAAGTCAGGCGCAAAACAAGGTAAATCACGACCATGTTAAAAACCAGGGCAATAAATATATTAATTGTCTGATATTCAGCTTTCAGTGAAAGGATGGTGGTAATTGAGCCGGCTCCTGCAATGAGGGGGAAAGCAATCGGGAAAACAGAACCACCGCCGTGTGAATCCTGCTTAAAGAGCTCAATACCAAGTATCATTTCCATTGCAATAAGAAAAATGATGAAAGACCCGGCAATGGCAAATGAAGAGATATCGACTCCGAAAACACCAAGAAGGGGAGTTCCGATGAACAGAAATGCACAGAATATAAGGAAAGAAACAAGAGTCACTCTCATTGGATGGACAACGCCGGATTTGGATTTGATATCAATGATTATCGGAATTGATCCGGGTATGTCAATTATGGCAAAGAGGACCATAAAAGCAGCAAGCATCTCCCTTAAGTCTAAGTGCATATTGTGAGGTTTTACTGAACCACTGTCATCTCATCCACCAGGTGCCCGGCTCCGGCATATACATCCATTATCCAGAGAACATACCTTATATCAACAGCAATCGTCCTTTGCAATTCTGCCTCGTAGGCTATATCCCCGCTCATTGCTTCCCAGTTCCCATCGAATGCAAGTCCGATAAGCTCACCATTGGCATTCATAACAGGGCTTCCGGAGTTTCCGCCTGTAATATCGTTGGTTGTAAGGAAGCAGACAGGCATGTAACCTTTCGGAGATGCATATCTTCCGAATTCTTTTTTATTGTTCAGGTCGATAAGCCTTTGCGGAAGATCAAACTCAAAATCACCGGGTTTGTACTTGTCAACAACACCCTGCAGAGTTGTATAAAATTTATAAGTAACGGCATCTTTCGGATCATAATCCTGAATTGTTCCATATGTAAGCCTCATTGTCGAGTTGGCATCAGGATATAAAGTTTTGTCAGGCGTCATTTCTTTAAGAGCAACTATCCATATCCTTCTTCCCTTTGTTAAGTTCTCGATAAACTGGGAGAGACCTTTTGATACTTCGCTGCTAACTTTACTGATCGAGCCGGATGTCAGATACACAGGATCATTTTCAAGAGTTTTAAGAACAGGCTTGTCAAGGAAAGCGGAGAGTTTTGCTTCGCTTGCAAATACTGATCTTGCAAACATATCATCAACAAACTTATCGATATTGCCTTTGAATTTCTTATCTACAAGCTGGACATAAAAATCAGGATGAAATTTAGCCGGTACATCATTCCTGTAAAGCTTCAGCATAGCTTTCATTGTCTTCTGATCGGTAGGCGGATTATAATCCTTGTAAAGTGCGCTTAACCTTTCCTTAAGGTTAGACGATATCTTTGATACTTGTTTGGTGTCGCCTGACTTCAGGGCATCAATCAGCATGGAGGATACCATATTAAAGCCAAGGATCTCGCAGCCCTGATTGAAGCACTCGCTTATATATTGCTGTGCATTGGCAAAATCAGCTCTTCCTTCGACAGCTGAGCGGATCAGATTCAAAGCTTCACCATACTTAGCCTTGCGGTCAGGATTAGAAGCAATCCAGAAATTAAACTGATTTTCAATCTGCTGTTTTTTTGCAATCACATTCAGATTCTTAAGCTGATTATTCTGGCCTATAGAATATTTCCAGTAATTTGATGAACCAAAGTATTTTGAGGCATATTGAATATTTACCTTCTCATTTGCCAGCATGTCTGCCATCCATATTTCCTGCTTTGTCCCGCGTATTTTGATCCTGCTTGGATTTATTATCTTAAGTGTCTCATCAACCTCATATGATGTTGCATATCTCTGTGTTCTGCCCGGATAACCGAGGATCATTGCATAATCTCCTTTGTTAAGGTCCTTTATTGAGACAGGGAGCCAGTATTTCGGCATAAGCGGAATATTTTCCTTTGAGTAAGGAGCAGGTTTGCCATCTGGACCTGAATATACTCTGAATACACTGAAATCGCCTGTATGACGGGGCCATTCCCAGTTATCTGTATCGGATCCATATTTCCCGATTGACGAAGGAGGTGCACCTACAAGCCTTACGTCGTTATATCTTTCATAAACCAGGAGGTAAAAATAATAGCCTCCGTAGAAATCTGTTACGGTGGCCCTGTAGTTTGTTCCCTGGGCTGCCTTTGCTTCAATTGCCGAGCGTGCTTCATTAATAGCGGAACTTCTTTCCTGTTCGTTCATTCCGGCCTTTACATTTTCCAGTACCTGATCGCTTACATCTTCAATTCTGATCAGAAAGCTTGCGTACATTCCGGGATTTGGGAGTTCATCTTCTTTTGTCATTGCCCAGAAACCATCCTTAAGGTAATCATGTTCGACGGTACTATGGGACTGAATACGGCCATAACCGCAATGATGGTTTGTGAGAAGCAATCCCTGAGAGGATACAATTTCACCGGTGCATCCTCCAATAGAAACAACAGCATCTTTAATGCTGACTTTGTTCAGACTGTAAATGTCTTCTGCCGATAGCTTAAGTCCAAGCTCTGTCATTTTGCCGATATTGAGCTTTTCGATAAGCGGCATAACCCACATACCTTCATCCGGTGCTGCTTTTAATCCAAGTCCGGCAACAAGAATTATAAAAAGTGAAATAAATTTCTTCATAAAGTATTTAATTAAGATTTTGTAAAAAATAATCGTCAAAGATAACCTTAATTATTTAAAATGATAATCAGAAATTGATTGTCATCTGAGTGTTGAACAGGCTGAAGGACTTCCTGTGATACGGGGAGATCCCGTACTTCAGCAGGGCTTCCCTGTGAAACGCTGTCGGGTAACCTTTATTCCTGATCCAGCCGTATACCGGATATTCATCGTGGATTTTTTCCATGTATTCGTCGCGGAATGTTTTTGCCAGAACCGACGCAGCGGCAATTGAAAAAAACAGGCCGTCGCCTTTTACTATTGTCTTGTATTTAATCTCTTTATAAGGAAAGAACCTGTTCCCGTCAATAAGAAGGAACTGAGGCTGTTTTTTGAGGCCCTCAACAGCAAGATGCATTGCCTTGATTGAAGCCCTCAGGATGTTCATCTCATCAATCTCATTATTTCCGACAAATGCAACTTTCCAGGCAATTGCTGAATTGATAATCTCATCCTTTAGCTCCATCCGTTGTTTCGCTGTAAGCTTTTTTGAATCATTCAGGACAGGATGTTTGTAGTTTTTCGGAAGGATCACGGCAGCAGCCACTACCGGACCTGCCAGACAGCCGCGTCCGGCTTCATCACAGCCGGCTTCGGTAAGATTATGATATAAAAATGACCTGAGCATCACGGAAATTTATACAGACATGCTATTTTAATATGTACCACGATACACTGTTGGCATCCACATTAACCGGGATTATAACATTGTAGTTCCTGTCGACCCGGTATCTCCGTTCCCGTTTGTCATTTTCGCTTATTAATGAGTGTTTTGAAAGACCTGTGTAGTAAACATTTATTTTAAAATCTTTTTTTACCGGATGAGAAAGAGGATTGTAAACCATCAGCAGACCTTTTTCATCGTTTGCCGGATCGGCATGTAAAATGGCATCGATATCTTTCCCGTCAGGACGCCGGATATGAATAATGTCAGCATCCAGAATGGCACGGTGTTTTTTATAAAATGACACCCATTTCTTCACCAGATCGAGTGTTTCAGGGGCATCATACAGTCGCTTTCCTCTCCATGCAGCCTGTACCCCGGCACCAAAAAGATCAGCCAGCCTCTGCCCGTAATGGGGCAAATGTTCCCTTAGAGGTTCGATGGTTGCTTCAGCGCCGCCTCCCTGGTATTCTACAAGCGGAACATGCATCCATCCCATTGAAGGTGTCTTTTCCCAGGTTCCGTCAAAAATATTTTGTCTTTCAATTATCTCCTGCTGCCTGCGGGGAAGCGACCAGTTGCTCTCACGGTAACCCATTCCTGTCTTGCTGCTCCCGTTAAGGAAATACCAGTCAGGTACTGTCAGGTAAACCCCCCTTCCCCTGCACCATTTATAGAAATCGGTAATTACTTTGAATTGCTTCCATTGTGAATCGTCATACCCCTCATGCCCCGGATGATTTACTGACGCGCAGACATCTCCCGGATATGAGCCGTCGTGCTCAAAATTATCAAATCCTGTATATTCAATAAACCTGTATAATTTTCTGAAATACTCTTCTCCCCAAACGCTTCCCAGACATGGAGAGTTGCCAAACACAGGCTTCATGCCTGCAGGCATTAAAACATCCTGTCCATCGCCAATTTTGCGGCTTGCCAGCAGACTGTATCCTCCCAGGGTTATCCCCTTGCTGTGGGCATATTCGGTAAGTTCCCTGGACTTCTCAAGATTAGCTGTTGAAGTATCCTCAATGTCAAATCCGCTTCCAAACGACAGGATAATCTTCTCAAATCCGGTCTCTGCACATTGATCGACTGCCTCTTTAACAGATTCATTATCAGAATACCTCAGGTGCATGAATACTGGATTTTCAGTTATCCATGGCGCAATTGTGCGATACATTTTTCTTTGCGCCAGCCCATTCCTCTCCCTGTCGGAACTGTCGTTTACAAGGATCCATGCCCTGAAGCTTGAAAAGGATCCTCCTGACCTCACTCTTTCTGATGGACCAATTACAGGTCTGCACTCAAGCATTGACGGCTGGATCCTGTTGTAATTTACAATAGTTTTATAATCAGGATCAGGAACCCACCAGACAGATTTTTCAAAACATGATTCTGAAGACATACTTCCCCCGAAAGCATAATCGGTTTCAACGTAAATATCCGGCAATATCCAGTTTTTCTTGTCTCCCACCGCACTTTCCGCCTCCGTGAAAGCAAGAATCTCAGATATAAAGCTGTTGATTAGTATTTCCCTGCCGGAATTGTTTTCAACCGTGATCCATTTGCAGACAAGAGGTATGCCGTCATAAATCTCATAGTGAACAGTCACCTCTATTCCTTCTGCCTCAGAATTACCTTTTCTTGCTGAATAAGTAAAGTCAATGCTTTTCCCTGCCGGGGGCCATGGAAGATCCCCGGGCATCCACTCCAGCCTTTTCTTCCATTCAAATCTTGGCAGGATCTCACCTGTTCTGTATCCATTAAGGGAAAAAGGTGAAAGAGTATCAGGTTTCATGGATTCGATCCACTCTTCAGTAAGATAATTGTTTACCGGCTGTCCGGTAAGCCCGCCGATTTTCATCGGAACTCCGTTTACTGTAATGATTGCTTCCGGCTTAATTGATCTTAAAAGTTCTTTATTTGTGATATTGTTATGAAAACCGATTGTCGCTCCATCCGGTTTAAGACTGAAGGTTCTTGTTATCAGTCCATTTGTCATTATCAACCTGTTCCCGGCATCTTTTATACAGGAAATGTAGCCTGATCCATCTAAAAGCCAGTCCCCGGGACTCTTTTGAGTTTCAGTACAGGAGACTGCAATAAGAAACAAGGGCAGAACAACGAATTTCAGATCTAGTATTTCTTTCATCCCGGATTGTTATAACTGTGTTGAGAACATAAATATACTAATTGTTGGAAAAATTCTAAATTTGCCCAAAATCAGAATGATGATAACTACCGAGCAGATAAAGAGTTTGTCGGAACGCCGCGATGCGTTGAGGAGGTATCTTTGACATCGATAGCAAGCTTAACCAGATCACAGAAAAAGAAATGCTGACCCAGAAGTCAGATTTCTGGAACGATCCGAAATCAGCAGAGGAACTCCTGAGAGAAATAGCGCAGATTAAAACCTGGACCGCAGAATTCAGCAAGGTCAATCAGGGCTTTGAGGACATGCAGGTCATCTTTGATTTTTACAAGGAAGGAGAAGCATCAGAGGAAGATGTTGATAAGCAATATGATACATGCTTATCGATGATTGAGGACCTTGAAGTCAGGAATATGCTCCAGAAGGAGGAGGACCAGCTTGGAGCAATCCTGAAAATAAATTCAGGGGCAGGAGGGACTGAAAGCAACGATTGGGCCTCGATGCTCATGAGGATGTATCTCAGGTGGGCAGAAAGGAATAATTACCCGGTCAAAGAACTCGATTTTCAGCCAGGTGATGAGGTTGGTGTAAAATCTGTGACACTTGAAATCGATGGCGAAAGAGCATACGGTTATCTTAAAAGTGAGAATGGGGTTCACCGGCTTGTAAGAATCTCACCCTTCAACGCCCAGGGTAAGCGTCAGACTACATTTGCCTCAGTATTTATTTCACCGCTGGTCGACAATAACATTGAAATAGAAGTCAATCATGCTGATATAACATGGGAGACTTACCGGTCGAGCGGAGCTGGAGGCCAGAATGTAAATAAGGTTGAAACTGCAGTAAGGCTGAGGCATCATCCGACCGGTATCGTGATTGAAAACCAGGAGACACGATCCCAGCTCAACAACAAGGAAAACGCAATGAGAATTCTTAAATCCCAGCTTTATGAGCTTGAACTGAGAAAATTGAGAGAAGAGCAGGCTAAGATTGAAGGTGAAAAGAAAAAAATTGAATGGGGATCACAGATACGGTCGTACACGCTCCATCCATACAAGATGGTAAAAGACCACAGGACAAACCACGAATCGGGAAATGTTCTTGCAGTTCTTGACGGAGATCTGAATCAATTCATTAAATCTTTTTTAATGGAGTTTGCAGGTAAATAAAGTTCCCCTTCAAAGGGGGATTGAAAAAACCTGAAACCAATGGCTTGTGAAACAAAACATAAAAGGTTCCGATTATTCTGCCGCGCATAAAAAGCCCTTGAAATTCTTTTGACCGTATTTGAGTAAAAAAATACTATATTGGCTGAAAACTTGAATTAAGCAGAATAACTGTAAAAATCTCAGTAAATGAAAAATTACCTGTCGGCTGTTATTCTTTTCACAATGATCTTAACCGGTTGCAGAACAGGCAAAACTGCTGTAGAAAATAGAAGTTCAGGCAATAAGACGGTTGAAAAACAGGCAGGCACAAATTTTTCAGATCCTGTAACCTGGCTGCTGGGGTATATCAATCCTGACCGGTTTTCAAAACCTCCTTATTCAGAATGGTTCCTGAAGGGATTTAATGAATATCAGCCTGTTCAGGAGGTAATCGGGAAATTAGCCCGGATAGATAAAGATGATATTTCAATTAAGGTTGTTCTTGGAACCTGGTGTCCCGACAGCAGAAGGGAAGTGCCGCGCTTTATGAAAATCATTGATCTCTGGCAATTCCCTGCCGAAAAAATAATTTTCATTGGAGTTGATAATACCAAAATCGCACCGGTAGGAGGTTACGACACGCTCGGGATCGAGAGGGTCCCGACTTTTATTATTTTACAGAATAAAGTTGAAACCGGACGCATCATTGAAAATCCTGTAACGTCTTTAGAGCAGGATATGTTAAATATTCTGACAAGGAATGAAAATTAACGAAAACAAATAAATGTCATGGAAGATTTTACAACCAACACCGGACAAAACCAGGGACAACCTTCGGGACAACCCTCAAAGCAGCCTGCCGGACAAAATCTCGGAGTAGCAGCTCTCATTACAGCGATCGTAACATTTGTGATTGCAGTGATCCCTTGTGTGGGCATTATAGCAATGATCCCCGGAATAATTGCAATAGTCCTGGCTTCGGTAGGATTATCCCAGGCTTCCAGGAACGGGGCGCCCCGCGGAGTGCTCGTCGCCGGACTTATAATTGCAGCTGTTGCGACGCTTATATCCTTCTCACAGATATTTGTTGCAGGCAGGATCGGGGATAAGTTCCAGAACAAATGGGGAAAAGATATCGAAAATGTTATCGATGATGTTCAGCAAAATGTTCTTGATGAACTCGAAAATAGCAATATCAACATTAAAGTTGAAAGTGACGGGAATAAGGTTGAAATAACTACCAATCCCGATAAACAGGATCGTCATCAGGAGCTTGAAGAGCTTGAGAAAGACAATACCGGGATAAATGACACCCTGGACAAGAAAAAATAATTATGTTTCTGATCTGAAGGACAGATTCAGAAGTGAACCTTACCTTTTAATAAATTTGACCTTAACCGGAGTAATCCTGCTTGTTTTTTTATACTCCGGCTTTTTTTCGCCCGTAAAGGACAACTATCCTGTTGTCTGCATTCATGAAAAACTTACCGGTGAGCCATGTGTCTCATGCGGATTGTCGCACAGCTTCTCGCTTATTCTCAGGGGAAGGATATCTGAAGCATACGACTGGAATATATACGGACTCAGGGTGTTCATCTTTTTTGCTGCACAACTTATAATGAGAATAGTGTTCTCAGTTTTCTACCTTAAGAACGCTGATTCAAATAAACAGCTTATTACCTATGATATAGCTGTTTCAATAATGCTGTTCTTTGTGTCATTCCTGCCTTATGTTGAGTGGATCTTTAATCAAGCTTTAAAAATATTGGACTAAAGTCCAGATTGTTTTAGCGTTTTATCCCTTCGGTTAAAACCGACGGTAATAGAATTTTCTTCTTAATATTACTTACTGTTTCAATTACCGTTGGCTTCAGCCAACGGTTCAAAGCATATCCCCCCTCAGGGCTTTAGCCCAATAATCAGATTTATAAAGATTTTTACCCCAGTTCATTCAGCAAATCGTACAAAATATGGCTTTCGAAACCCTTTGAAAGACCGAACCTCAGCAATTTGCCTTTAAGATCATACTGATTTTTTGCTTTTATGAATTTCCTGTGAGAGTCAAGCGTATCCCTGATCATCTGCCTGTACTGATCGTCATCAAGGGAATCAAGTGCGGACCCGATCAATTCAGATGCAATATTTTTTACCCTCAGATGAGCAGCAATTTTTACTTTACCCCATTTGTTATGACGATATTTATCCTTAACAAAAGCTTCGGCATATCTTTTATCATTTATAAAATCCTCCTTTATAAGTGTACTGATAACACTTTTTACGTCTTGACTATTTAAACCCCACAAATCAAGTTTTGCCCGGATATCTCCGCTGCAAAATTCACGTCTTGCACAGAGGGCCATTGCTTTATTAAGTGCTGTTTTGACAAGGGTATTTTCAGTCATCTTTCTTTCCTTTTGCGAAACGGTCCTTACCATTTATATCTTTTATGAT
>Ga0315294_10005712_pt1 | contig 13651 bp, 19 predicted proteins | sample YL17G13_40_MG_FD_203626 | JGI IMG/M metagenome (GOLD analysis project Ga0315294, IMG submission 203626) | Sediment microbial communities from Yellowstone Lake, YNP, Wyoming, USA - YL17G13_40 | ecosystem: Environmental > Aquatic > Freshwater > Lake > Sediment | place: USA: Wyoming | collected... | reverse complement strand
TCATATTCACGGCATTTTTGCTGCACAACGGTTTTAAAATGATGTCGAATTTTGGACAATTCAACAATTTAGAGAGTGGTTAAATGAGCATTCTGAAGGAGATGCAGGAGAAGCTTCCTGCTGATGCGAAAATCTCGGAAGTGAAGTTCGAGGGCTCAGAGATAGTTATGTACACCAAGAACAAGGACTTCTTCCGGAACAGCGAGACTTCTGTGAGGGAGCTTGTGAAGGAGCTAAAGAAGAGGGTGGAGATAAGGCCTGACCTCTCAATCTGTGCCGACCCTGAGAAAACAAAGAAAATGATACAGGAGATTGTGCCTGAGGGAGCGGGCATAGTGGAGATTTATTTCGAGCCCGAGCTGGGGAAGGTTGTGATTGAGGCGCAAAAACCAGGGCTCATAATAGGAAAGGGTGGGGAGACCTTCAAGAAGATAAAGAGCGAGACCTTATGGCTTCCCAAGATAGAGCGCGCTCCTGCCATAAAATCTGATGTTGTAAGGGCTGTTCGGAACCTCCTCCACTCGGAGCTGGACTACCGCAAGAAGTTCCTGAACATGATTGGCCAGAAGATAAACCAGAAGCCTGACGCAGGCTATGACAGGAACAAGGAATGGGTGCGACTTTCGACTCTGGGAGGATTCAGGCAGGTCGGGAGAAGCTCCCTGCTGTTCCAGACTTCTCTTTCAAGCGTTCTTGTGGACTGCGGGATTGATGTGGCCTCCGACCAGTTCCCATACCTGAATGCCCCTGAGTTCTCTCTTGAGAAGCTGGATGCCATTGTCCTCTCGCATGCGCACCTTGACCACTGCGGATACATACCCCACCTTTATGAGGCAGGCTATACTGGACCTTTGTACTGCAGCGTAGATTACAATGAGCCAGTCATGGTAAAGATAGATGGAATGATAAGGAATCTCCCGATAGGCAGAATCGCAGACGAGTTGATAGAAAAATCTGAAAAAATAAACAGGATACCCGAAAACGATTTTGTCAGCGCAGAGATACACGGCAATATAGAGGTCCCTGCATTCTCTTTCAAGGATTACAAAATTACATTCAGGCCGCTTAGGGCAGTGATAAGGCACAAGATAACCGATGACTTATTTGAATTGAAAGTCAAGACGGGAAGGAGCGTAAAAGTAACGGGCTCTCATAGTGTTTTTACCATAAGGGATGGCGAGGTAAAAGAGGTCAAAGTCAATGAGCTAAAGATAGGGGATTATGTCGTTGTGCCCCACAAGCTCCCGGGACAGAGGCTCGAAGAATTTAAAATTCCCGACGAGATTAATTGCGGAAAATTCAAGCTCCCGGAAAGCATTGCAATCACGAAAGAGCTGATGAGGATTCTCGGGTATTTTACCGCAGAGGGAAGCCTCGAAAAAAGGAGCCTGAGGTTTTCGTTCGGGCTAAAGGATGAAAAACTTGTGGACGACCTGACTTATTGCATAAATAAGGTTTTCGGGCTTGACGCTAAGGTGCGCATAGATCGGGTAACGAGGGTAAGTGTCAATGTCAATTCAAAGTCATTGAAATATCTGTTCTCGCGCGTGTTTTTCCCTGAATACACAAAAGCTACAGAAAAAAGGATTCCAGATATAGTATTCAATGTAGGAGATGAGCTTAAGCTAGAATTTCTTAGGGCATACTTCGCTGGAGACGGATATGTAAACCATGCAAACAAGACCGTAGATGCAATAACCGTGAGCAAATACCTGATATCAGACTTGAGCTATCTCTGCTCCCAGATAGGCTTCAATTATACGCTTTTTGAAAGGATCATACCATCTGCAAAGACAAGGAACATGGTATACAAGATAACAATCAATTTCTCTGATTTCTTTGAGGAATATTCCATAAGGAAAAGCTGGAACTCATGCGGGCTCATACCTCTGAACGAAACCAGATTTAACGAGGATTGGTATTACCACAAGTTAAAGAACAGGTTCCATGTGACAAAGGAAAGGCTTCTTGAACTCATGGCTAAAAATCTGGTAAAAATCGGGGGCGCGAATGCCGTTCAGGTTCAGGAAATGCTGTCAAAATTTGCTAATTCCCACATTTCATTCCTTCCTATAGTAGATTTAAGGAAGGTGAAGCCAACAACAGAGTTTGTCTATGACTTTTCAGTGGACGATGATGAGAACTTTGTCGGAGGAAGCGCACCAATCTGTTTGCATAACACAGCTCCCACCCGAGATCTCATGGTTCTGCTGTGCCTTGATTACATAGATGTGTGCCAGAAGGAGGGCAAGCAGATTAATTATTCGAAGAAAGCTATTGAGAAGGCTGTAAAGCACTCCGTCGTCCTTGACTATGGGGAGGTTTCAGACATAGCCAGGAACATACGCCTCACCCTCCAGCCTGCAGGCCACCTTCTCGGCTCCTCCCTTGTCCACCTGCATGTGGGGGACGGCTTGCACAATATCCTTTATACGGGAGACCTGAAGTTCGGGCCATCAAGGCTTTTTGACCCGGCATTCACGGATTTCCAGAGGGTGGAAACCCTTATAATAGAATCCACTTACGGCGCTCAGAACGATTTCATGCCCTCCATGAAGGAGGCGGATATGAACCTCTTCAGGGTTATAGATGAAACCATGAAGAAGGGGGGGAAAGTCCTTATGCCCTCTTTTGCTGTGGGAAGGGCTCAGGAGATCATGGCCATACTCGGAGGCGTGAAATTTGACTATCCTGTCTGGATAGAGGGCATGCTCTGGGACGCCACGGCAATCCATACAGCTTACCCTGAGTATCTTTCACAAAGGCTTCAGAGGGAGATATTCCACCATGGAAAGAACCCGTTCCTCTCAGACGTCTTCAAGTATGTGGCGCCCAGGCAGAGGAACTCTGTTATAGACTCCGGAGAGCCGGGTGTGATAATAGCCACATCAGGTATGCTTGTGGGCGGGCCTGCAATGGAGTATCTCAAGGGGCTTGCTCCTGACAAGAAGAACACGCTCATGTTTGTTGGATACCAGGCAGAAGGAACCCTCGGCCGCAGGCTCCAGAAGGGATGGAAGGAGATTCCTGTCCGCTCCCCGACAGGCAAGACCAGCGTGATAAACATGGAGATGGAGGTGCAGACAATCGAAGGCCTGTCCGGCCACTCTGACAGGAACCAGCTGCTCAGTTATATGCACAAGCTCGGCTCCCGTCCCGAAAGGATAATAGTGAACCACGGGGAACAGCACAAGACCACAGACATGGCCAGGGATTTGCACAAGATATTCAGGTGCGAGACGCTTGCGCCTAAGAACCTAGAGGCTATCAGGTTACGCTGATTCTGAATTACAATACAAGAAAATAGAAAAAGGAGGAAGGCTTTACGCCCTCTCAACAGCTGCGTACTCCGGAGTGAGAATGAGCCAGTCAGACTCCACTCCCGCGATATCGCCATTGTTCGCAATCACGGTTTTCTTGAGCTTGTCGACAGCGCGTTTGAGCTCTCCCATGTCCTTCTCCCTGAGGTCCTTTATCTTCAGGAAGATGACAGAGCCCTTCCTTATGTGCTTGAGAATCCTGTCTGTGTCGCTGAATTCCGTGAGCTTCTCTATCCGGATTCCCATGGTTCCCGTCTTCCTTTCCTGGGAATCCATCACATTTACCTCAACATAAGTCTCGCCCTCTTCCTCATTTTCGTCGGGCCTTTTTGCGAATATTTTCCTGAACTGCGGCATAACAACCCCTCCTAACCAATTAATTATTAACAATATAATTTACTGTATGAAATTAACGGATTTAACTTTAAAAAGCTATTGTGTAACAACTTGTTCGGCTTTGCTGAAATCCTGCCCAAATAACCATTAACTGGCGTTCAATGTTGTGCAGGATGTTGAGGGTTTCAACAGAGCTGCTTATTCTTTTCCGATTAGAGAATAAGATCACAAGCGAACTTCCGGATATGCGCTATTGTGGTTGAGCTCCTCAAGGATTGAGACCACGTTCCATATCCTTGTCCTAGTATGTGCGGACACGTTCGGGTCTGTGGAGGCGTCATCAAGTATGGAAGTCACATGAGCGAGCTTCTCCTCCTCGGGGCCGCATCCCTTCAGGATGCAGATGGACTCTTCAAGGGAGCCTTTTATGTTCCTCGGGACTCCCCTGTCATTCATTATCTCTTCAAGCAGTGTGACAATCTCATCCTTTTCCATCAAAACCACCCCGATTTTAGAGCCCAAAGCTTATTCAGCTTTCGCGAGCTTCTCCCTTAGCTCCTCTATCTTTTCCTTGACCTTCTTCTCGCTCCGCTCAAAGGTCTGAAGCCTCGTGATTATGAACTCATCCTTCTCGGACAGCTCTTTCTTCACGTCCTCTTTCAAGGACTTTATGAGTATGGGCCCGGAAGCCTTGTAAACATGCTCATCACTGCTCTTTTCAATCTCCTCCAGGGCCTTCTTTATCTCCAGCTGCTGGATTTTCAGGGTCTCCTTCTGCGCGAGTATGCTCTGCATCTGCTGCTGGTAGACCTGCGCCTGCCCCAATATCTGCTGGACCTGTTCCTGGGAAACCATATTATCAATCTTTATGACAGATAAGCATCAAGCTTTTCCTTTTCAGCCGGTTCTAGCAGTTTTTTTATCGTGATTGTTTCTCCCGAGGGGATGTCATGCATTTCTTCGTTTCCTGCAAGAACAAAGTATTTCCATCCCTGGCTCCAGTCAGAAAATATCCCGTAAGTTTCATTAACCCTGCATATTTCATGCAAGTTTTTTCCCATTCTCACACCGCCTTTACTTTTCTGACTACCTTAGGTCTTGCCTTCACGAGAATCCGGTACCCGCATTGCGGGCATATGACTTTCTTTGCTGTCTTGAGGATTACATCAACATTCTTACCGCAGTTTAAGCATTTGTACATAATACTACCCAACCCAGGCGTCTCTTGACGCCTTCCGTCTAACTTTCGATTTATTTTAACAAGCAAAGCAAAAAACCAAAATATTATTTATTGGTCAATATGGCTTATATGCTTTGCCCGCGAACTTTGCCCCGCATTTTTTGCACACCCAGACTCCTGCTGCTTCCCTTTTCAGTCCGGGTTTATAGCAGTTCGGGCAGGGCTTTTTCTCTTTCTTGGCTTTCTCCACTTCAAGTACCCTCTGGCGTATGCGCCTTCCGTACCTGACTCCGAATCTTCCTGTTGAGCCGACTTTTTTTGTTTTCCTTGCCATAATTTCCTCGCGTTAAATATGTTTTTCAAGGAGCTTCCTTATCTCCTCGCCTTTCTTAAGGGAAAGCTCAAAGGCTTTTTCTATCTCCTCGAGCGAAAGGCCGTGAGAGCCGCCTTTCTGCAGGGCCACTATGTTCCCGTCATCCTTTGTGGTCACTGTCAAAGAGACAGACATCACGTCCTCCTCCTCCAGGTTCGGGTCCAGGAATAGCGAGTCTGACATCTTGAACACTGTTATTGGCACTGGCTTAAATTTCATGGGAAGCTTTTTATGCTTTTTTTCATAATTCACTGTCCCTGCCTCCTCATCATATTCGGGCATTTTACAGGTAAGGAGCGCTGCTATGGATGCCAAGCCAGCCGCATCTATAAGGTTCCCTGCATGGTTAAGTATGTGTATGTCCACGAAGACCATCCATGTCTTTTCCTTCTCCTTTATGCACAGCTTCTTCAAATCTATCGCTCCTGACTCCCTTATTCCCCTGTCAACCACCCTTGCAAGCTCTATCGCGTCCTCGGCTGGGGGGCCTTTCTCAAAGTCAGGGGAAGCTATTGGGGAGAATTCTGCCCCTATCATCAGGACCCCTTCATCAGGCCTGTCAGGAAAAGGCGTTCCCACACTCATCTTGACTCCTGCTATGACTTCTGTCTTCCCTATCTTCACGCGGGCTGAGCCTTCTGCCTTTGCTATGACTCCAGGTTCTATGGTTATGTCCCTGAACTCTTCCTGCCCTCTTTTATCAATCCTCATTTTCCTTGAGGCCAGGCTGCTTATGAACTGTTTCTGTATTATCATATCAATCACCTTACCCATTTTTCCCTGAGGGCCTGCTTCTGCTTCTCGTAAAGAATCTCGCAGCCCTTTATGGCAGTTTTTATAACCTCTTTTGTTTCTTCAGGCGGCAGGTCCCCGTCCATCTGGAGGAGGGTTATCTGCTTTTTCCTTGGCATGTATGCCACAGGCACATCACATTTGGTGACTTCCTCCTCCTTTCCTCCAAGGTCCAGGACAAAATGCTCGTCTATCTTGCCTGCAGCAACAGCAGCCACAAGGTCCCTCATGGGAATCCCTGCATCAGCAAGCGCCACGCTGGCTGCATTTATACCTGCGGTCCTGGTCCCCGCATCCGCTTGTATTATGTCTATGAACACATCTATTCCCGTCTTGGGAAATTCTTCCAGAAAAACAGCCGGCTCCAAAGCCTCTCTTGTGACCTTGGATATCTCCTGGCTTCTCCTGGACGGCCCGGGCCTTACCCTCTCGCTTGTGGAGAAAGGCGCCATTGAGTAAAAAGTCTGCAGAACTGCCCGGTCTGAGGCCTGCTTCCACTTGGGGTGCATGGACCTGGGCCCGTATACAGCAGCTATTGCTGTGGTTTTTCCCAGGCTTACAAGAGCAGACCCGTCAGCCTGCTCTATCACCCCGACCTTTATAACAATAGGCCTCAGCTCGTCCGGTTTTCTTCCGTCATCTCTCTTGAATTCTTTCATATCATCTCTCCTTAACTATCAAAGGTCTCCTCTTCAAAGGATTCTTCCGCAGCCTCGGAAGGTTCCATCTGGAACTCATGTGTTGTTTCTTCCTTGTGGGGCGTCTCAGGAGCCTTGGGAATTTTGCTCCCTCCAAGGAGCATGGATATCTTGTCCGTGAGGCCCTCGCTCTGGGATTCATGCTCTATGACCTCTATTGCCTTTATCACAAGGTCCTCCTTCTCCCCTTCTATGCAGATTATCCCGTTCTGGCCCACGTTTATCCTGCATCCTGTCAGATCCTTTATCATCATTATCATGGAGCCCTGCCTGCCTATGAGCCTCGGGATTTTTGAGGGGTTCATCCTGGCTATCCTTCCTGACCTGAACTTCCTGCATCTCGGGTCCTGCATTGAAAGATGGATTGAGTTCGCGCTAACCACTGAATTTATGTTCGCGTATATCACTTCCCCGACCCCGTAAACCCTAGAAAGGTCTGTTTTGGACGTGTCTATGAACTCCCTGACCCCGGAGAGCGGGAGATATGCGCTGTGAGCTGAGTTTATGTTCACCACCCAGCCGTTTGACTGCACATCCTCTACCTCCCCTATAACCATGTCCCCAACCCTTGGGAAATAAACTCCGGTTAGAGGTATCACGGATATCACCCTTCCGTCCACATTCACTATTCCAAGCCTTTTCGCGTATATTGAATTCCCTTCCCTCAGGCAGTTCCTGCCCGGGAGGTAGTCCATGGAATTTATTATCTCATCTCCAGGGACCACGAAATCACGTTCCTTCTTTATGAATTCTGCCATACCAATCACTCCTTTGCCTAAACATGAATTAACCATTATCTAAGGGGTATTTCCCTTATAACCTTTGATTCCACTCTTCCGCCAGTCAGATCGTTAAGTTTCTTGTAAATCTCGGACTGCATTCCTGCAGGTATCTCTATAACAGCATAAAAATACTCAGTCCCCCACTCCTCCTTCTTCACTGTCGCCAGATTCCTCAGGTGGGAGCCCAGCCTTCCCGCATTCGCCACAGGGACCTTGATCGCGACCTCCATCCTCTCGAAAGCTATGGGGATTATGGGCTGGATTTTGGACAGGACGGCTTCCAACTGCTCATTAGCGGACTTCACCATGTCTATCTGGACCTTCGCCTCATCCATCGCGTTCAGGATTCTCGTGACAGGATGGGGAAGCTTGGTCTGGGGGTTTATTCCCTGCTTGGAGATTATCTCAGCAATCTGCTTCCTCTTCTCCTCGAGCATTCTCCTTCGTTGCTCCGTGGTGAGCTGCACTTCCCCGTGCCTGATTATCTCCTCAGCCACTTTGAATATATCGCTCGTTTTGAAATGCTTCTCAAGCTCATGGGCTCCTGCCCTCTCACCTTTGCCTGCATCCTTGAATATGTCCTGGACGGCCAGGATGCTGGCTATCCCTATGTCCTTGCCTTTCTTGAACTCCATAGCTTTCTCTGGGTCAACCAGTATCTCAAAAAGCACATGCTCCTTTGTAATCCTTGCAGTGACAGCTTTGTCAACAGAAACCATACTCTCTCCTTCCAAGCGGCGCTATTTCTCAATGTCCTTTGCAGAAACCTTTTCAGTCCCTTTCCTTGTCACGGATATTATATTCACCGTGTCCGCAGTCGCCTCTTTTTCACCTGCCTTCAGAGCCTTAAGAAGCAACTTCACGCCGCTTTTCAGGTCGAGGCCGTCCTTGTATTCCTTAGAAAGTATAACCTTGGCCTTGTCCGCGCCCTTTCCTATCACCTGGGCCCTCCATTCTATCATGGTCCCGGAAGGTTCAGTCTCATATAATCTTGGGCCTGACTTGTCCACTCCGCCGACAAGAAGTCCCACTCCGTAGGGCCTCACTCCAGCGTATTGTGTGACCAGATGCTTCCTGCTGGATATGTACTTAGTAAGCGAGCTTACAGATATGGGCTCCCCGTATGTTATCTTGTTTATCTGGGCCCTCACCCTTGCCATCTCCACAAGGCTTCTGGCATCAGCAAGGGAGCCTGCGCTAACCACGCTTATGTGGTCATCTATGTCATATATCTTCTTGTATGATTCAGCCACGGCGAGAGGCATGCTAACCTTAACAGCTCCTAAAACAACTCCGTCCTTTGTTTTCATCCCTATGGCAGTGCTTCCGTTCTTCACCATCTGCCTGGCGTATTCCACCTGCAGTAGCCTCCCGTCCGGGGAAAAAACCACGATCGTCCTGTCGTAAGCCATATAATCTGGCGGTAGCGGTTGCGGCATAAAATTCCTCCTGATTTTCGATAAATTGCCTTTTTTGGCTTTGTGTATGGTATATTGTATTTACTAAATTACTATAGAGTATGGAATCCTGTTATATAAATGTTTTCCCGGTTTTCCGGGAAAGAAAAAGGGAAAATTACTTTTGCTCGCACTGTCTATAGAACGGCACTTTCTGCCCCAGTTCAAGGTCCCCGAAAAGCAAGGGCTCTCCATGAAGTTCCATGTTATTTTCATTCATGTCAATTGAAACGTCCGCAGGCTTGACACCCATCTTTTTTGCGCACGGCACTATAAGGTTGTTGTACGGATCTTGAGCTTCGCTTAACGTCAGCACATGGGTTGAGGTGGGTCCAAGCAGGGTCTTCCTGATATTTTTTGAGCTGTAGTCAGAAACTATACCGTAGGCCAGTCCGCCTAAAACTACCAAAACTGCAGCGCCTTCTGCAAAATGCTTTAACCCTTTTCTATTTTCTTCCTTTCTTTTTTGCTCATTTCTCGGCGTTTCCCCAAAACCCCTAGCAAATTTATAAGAAGGGTCTCCCAAACCAGTTGGATAGCTGCCATAATTTTTTCTTCCACTAACCATGAGCTTAACATCCTTTCCTATATCATATTTTCCCATCTTATCACCTCATTTGTAACTATCAATTAGTGACAACTTTGTATTTATAAAGCTTTCGGTCACTGTTGGAAAGAAGGTGTCTCTTGACACCTTCAAATGGAGGCTGCAAGCCCTTGTTTCAGGCCTTCTTTACCTTGAAATAACTGCTGTAAAATTCCCCTTCAGGGATTAAGGTTTTTATATGGGCGGGATTTATATATATGCCATGGCAAATCTCGTAATAGTCGATTTATTCTGGCAGAATTTCTCCATAATAAGGGCAGCTATAGCCATAATCCTCTCTTTTGTTATTGCAAAGACCGTAAATTTCATTCTCAAGAATTATGCCGTCAAGCTTACTGCCAAGACCAAGACCAACCTGGACGACATGCTTATAAAGTCCATGAGGAAGCCCCTACTCATAGGGTTCCTGCTTTACGGGTTATATTATGCAGTTACAACAACCGAATACCTGTTACCACATGCGGCCACTGTCAACGAGGCCTTCCTTTTCATAGAGGTTTTCTTTACAGCGTTCACAATAGCCAGGATAATAAACACCTTCCTTGAGTGGTATGCAAAGGGCATAGCCGTAAAGACGGAATCCAAGCTGGACGACCACTTCCTGTCCGCACTAAAGAAGGTCGCCTACCTGCTGGCCTTCATCCTGGGGATTCTCTTCTTCATGGACAAGATAGGTGTACAGGTAACCACACTCATAGCGGCCCTGGGCATAGGAGGCCTTGCCATCGCCCTCGCGCTTCAGGACACGCTCTCGAACTTCTTCGCAGGAGCATACACCACAGTAGACCAGCCGATACGCGTTAACGACTTTATAGAGCTTGAGACCGGGGAAAGGGGCTATGTGAAGGAGATAGGATGGAGGACCACCAAGATACTCAAGCTTGACAACAACATCGTGATAATACCCAACAACAAGATTGCCCAGAACAGGATAATAAACTATGACATGCCTGATTCTAGCATGGCTGTTGGTCTTGCATGCGGAGTCTCGTATGATTCTGACCTTGAGAAGGTGGAGAAGATCTCAATAGATGTGGCGAAAAAAGTCATGAAGGAGCATGCGGGCATAACTGATTTCGAGAAGTACGCTCCCAGCGTCCGCTTCAACGAGTTCGGGGACTCTAACATAAAGTTCAACATCTGGTTCAACGTTCTGAAGGCCACTGACCAGTTCAGGGTCAAGCATGAGTTCATAAAGGAGCTGAAGAAGCGCTTTGACAAGGAGGGGATAGAGATTTCCTATCCCATAACCAAGGTGCGGATGGAGAAGAAGGCTAGAAAACGCAGGTAATCAATCCTACTCTATTCTAGCCATTATTTTTCCTTCTTTATCTAATTTCTTTATAAAATCACGGGGAAATTTGTTTGCATCAAGAGGAATCTCATATGACTTTCTGCACAATTCACAGCTAAGAATCCTTACGTAACTGCCGTCAGGTTTTTTCAAGTCCATTATTCTTTTTACATCCGGATAATAACAGCTGCATTCTGCAGGTATCTGAAATTTGGCATAAGGTCCTGGCATTTTTTGCACCTATAATAGAATTAGAGCAAAATCTTATAACTATTTGCTGTTCCTCACCAGAAATTCCATCGGCCCGTTTCTCTGCAATCGCAAAGCCCTTTGCTCAAACCTTTATAAGCCGTTCCATTAACTGAATATTATGATGACTCTAACTGCTGTTATTCACAGGGAAGAGGACATGTACGTGTCCGAGTGTCCTGAAGTCGGGACAGTCAGCCAGGGTAAAAGTATAGAGGAATCTCTGAAAAATCTCAAGGAAGCCACTGAACTCTATTTAGAAGAATTTCCGCTCAAGGAGAACGGCAAGCCTATCATGACTATTTTTGAGGTCGCCTCCCATGCCTGAACTTAAGAAGTTGTCAGGTAATGAAGTGGTCAGGATTCTGTGCAACAAATTCGGGTTTTCTGTAAAGCGGCAGAGAGGAAGCCACATTCTTCTTGTGAAAGAGGGCAAGAGTGGAAAAGCCGGATGTGTAGTTCCTATGCACAGGGAACTGAAAACCGGAACGCTAAAAGGAATTCTCAAGAAGGCATGCATATCCGAGGAAGAATTTGCAAAATATCAGTAATTACTTCACATTCCTAACCAGAAACTCCATCAGCCCGTTCCCCTCAAGGCGCAGGCGCGACTTCTCGCATTCCTGCTCTGAGTAGGGCCTTCCTTCCGCCTTTATTTTCCCTCCTGAAGCGAAGAAAGGCACGGGGTCAGGGAGGTGCTCATAACCCTTGTAAGAAGGGGAGGACGCTGTCCTGTGATCACATGTGACAGCTATCATAATATCTTTTGGATTTGTGAAATGCGAGAAAACTGTGCGGTCTATCTTCTGTATAAAATCCCTCTTGGAATCAGGCTTCTTGTCATGCGAGAGGATATCTGTCCCGTTTATGTGCAGGAAGACCAGTTCGTATTTCTTGAGGGCTTGCACAGCCGCTTCTGCCTTCCCTTCCAGGTTTGTATTTGGCAGGCCCGTGGCTCCCTTTACCTCTATCTCATCTATTCCCAGGAATCTTGCCACTCCCTTGGCTATGGCTATCCCTGTTATGCAGCAGGCTTTGAGAGAGAAACGCTTCTGGAAAGGTATGACTTTTTTGGCCTTGCCTGCATTCCTTATCAGGACTGTATTTGCAGGTATCTTCCTTTTTTTATTTACAGGTTCCTGCGAAAGGAGCTTGTTCGCTCGGTAGAGGAACTTGTTCAGGACAGAGACCGTGCGCTTGGCTTCTGCGGATTTGGCTGTCACCTGCGGGACAGCCACTCCCGTCCGTTTCGGGTCATTCGGGACTATCTTGTCAGAAAGGCTCTCTCCTGTGAGAAGAATAACAAGCCTGTGGCCGGAGGACTTTTTTACTAAAAATTTGACCCCGTCTATTTCCATGCCGTCCAGCCTCCCAGCAAGCTCCTCCAGCCCTGTTTCATCCCTGCCAGCACGCCTGTCCGCAAGCATGCCCCTGGAGTCTAATGTGGCAAAGTTAGCCCTTATGCAGATATCCTTTGGGTCTGGATTAAGCCCAAGCCCGAGGGCCTCCAGATAGCCCCTTCCAGGATAGTCTTCCTTTGAATAGCAGCCTAAGAGATTCAGGTAGCCCAAATCAGAATCCACATCCTTCTGGTAGCCTATATCAAGAAGTCCCAGCCTTCCCTGCCTGGCAAGGGTGTCCATATTGGGTTTGTTCGCAAGGGAAAGCGGGGTTTGCGTTCCTATGTCCCCGGCCCCGTCAAGCACAACAAGAAGAATCTTCATGAATAATAATGGGTTTGGAGCAATATAATCCTTAAATTGTTTTTTACGAAGTGAATATTATGAATGCCCTGAAAGCCCTCCAGAAGAAAAAACTTCAAAGGGATATGAAAGTAACGCCCTCCCTTTTTCATCCAAAGCATGGAAATAAGGAATGGTCAAACAGAATATTTTATGTGAACAGGATTGAAACCGCATATTCAAAAGGTAACCCACAAAAACAGGGCGGAAACTTTGGAAAGCGCTACCAGATTGTCTACGTTTCAGAAAAGCCTTATTTTCAGGGTGACATATCAGGTTTTGGTATTGCCCTTACTACAGAGAAGAAAAAGAAATATGAAGATAGGGATTTTTATTTGCGTTACTTCAAGGTTCTTGATTGACTACCTCAATTTCTCCAGCCTCTTCATCCCATTCATGTAAGGCCTGAGGGCTTCCGGGATCTCCACAGTTCCGTCCCTCTGCTGGTACTGCTCAAGAATGGCCATAATTGTCCTGCTTGTGGCAAGGGCTGTGTTATTCAGGGTGTGCACAAATCCAAGAGGAGCCTGACCTTCCTTCTCCCTGTACTTTATGTTAAGCCTGCGCGCCTGGTAATCCGTGCAGTTTGAGTTGGAGCCTATTTCCCTGTAAACCCCGTCAGCCATCCAGACCTCTGTGTCATATTTCTTGGCAGCTATTATTCCTATATCTCCTGTGCACACGTTCACTACTCTGTGCACAAGCCCCAGGGCCTTGTAAAGCGATTCTGAGTTCTTCTGCAGCTCTTCATGTAATTTCCAGGAATCTTCCGGAAGGCAGAATATGAACTGCTCCACCTTGTTGAACTGGTGCATGCGGAA
>Ga0315294_10005711_pt1 | contig 13652 bp, 10 predicted proteins | sample YL17G13_40_MG_FD_203626 | JGI IMG/M metagenome (GOLD analysis project Ga0315294, IMG submission 203626) | Sediment microbial communities from Yellowstone Lake, YNP, Wyoming, USA - YL17G13_40 | ecosystem: Environmental > Aquatic > Freshwater > Lake > Sediment | place: USA: Wyoming | collected... | reverse complement strand
GGAACGGTACGTAGTCATCGAAGATCTTAACTTTAGTTCCCTGAGGGTCGGTCGCCCAGACTTCTGCCCGGTCAGCGTACCCTGGTGCGGTAGTGCTGGCCAAAGATACGGAATCTCCGACTTTAAGCGGTTTAAGAATATTCCCGTTTTCTACGATGCCGTCAGACCTTGTGACTTTGACATCAACCTGCTGGATAAAGTTGAGCCCTTTGCCGCCTCGCACAGTAGTGATTATCTGCGGATCCGGGGCAAAACCATTGCTTTGGACTTGGACTTCGATGTACCAGGCTTCAAGAAGGGTCTGGGTTGGTCCAGGAGTTGAAGAAACGGATGTTGACGACGCTGTTGGTTTTGCCGTGACTATGGTTACCACCGGCGTTGATGTTACCGGGGGCGTTGCGGGTTGCGTGCACCCGGCTGCCAGAGCAAGCACCGCGCAGAGAACGAGTGCTGATACAATTACCAGTGTCTTATTCATACCGGATAATTACATCGGCGGGTATTTGATGATTGTGTCTTTTTGTGCGGGAAGTATTTCCCTCGACTGAGGACAGGCACAAATACCGAAGCCGATATGCTTCTCACTCATGCAATGATGACGGCGCTTAAAAAAATTAAAGGATCCTTCTGACTATGCCCGCTTCCCGGATGCCGGCTCGATCCCGGTTGGCTGGTTTCGAATCGTCCGGTCTTTCATAATTGTATAGACTTCTGTTGCGTGCTCACGGGGTACCTCGACAAAGGAGTAGGAGTCAAGGATCCGTATCGCACCTATGGCTTTTCCCGGTATCCCTGTCTCACCTGCAATCGCCCCGACGATGTCTTTTGGTGCGACGTTATGCATCCTGCCCACTCCCAAAAAGAACCTTACCATGCCGGCTTCTGCCCCCGTGTCAGCGAAATCCATCTCTTTAATCTTTTCTGGTGCCAGCTCGCTGCCCTGCTCCATCTGCATCTTGAGGAGTGCCGCAGCAATATCAATAGTACTGAGGTCACCTTCAGTCTCATGCTCGATGATACGGACATAAGGCTCCACTCCTCCCGCCGTAATAATCTCACGCACTTTTTCGAGCATCGTGCGGGTACGTGTTTCTGCCACGTCATCCTGCGTTGGTATTGGCATGCGGGGGATCTGGATTTTTGCGTAATGCTGGATCTCACGGAGTTTGGTAAAATCCTTGGGTGCGACAAAAGTTACTGCCCTGCCACTCTTGCCTGCCCTGCCCGTTCGCCCGATACGGTGGACATAATATTCTACATCCTGAGGCACGTCGAAGTTGATGATCATATCGACATCCTCCACGTCAATACCCCGGGCAGCGACATCGGTTGCGACCAGGATCTCGATCGAACCTTTCCGGAACCCGCCCATCACCCGGTCACGCTGTGACTGCTTCATGTCGCCATGGAGCTCCTCGGCACGGTACCCCCGCGCCTTGATCTTCCCGGCGAGTTCCTCTGCCCTGCGTTTGGTGTTACAGAAGATAATCGACAGGTGCGGGTCGGCGATATCGATCAGCCGGCAGAGTACATCGAGCTTTTCGCGCTCTTTAACCTCAATATACGATTGTTCGATCTGGGGGACGATCAGGTCAGCATACTCAACCTTGACAAACTCAGGTTTATTCATGAACCGTTTGGAAATATCGATGATCGGCTGCGGGAGTGTCGCTGAGAAGAGAAGGGTCTGGCGTTTCTGCGGGATTTTTTTCAAGATCAGTTCAATATCGTCACGGAATCCCATGTCAAGCATCTGGTCTGCTTCGTCAAGAACTACCGTTGATACCTCATCGAGTGAGAGTGTACGGCGTCTGAGATGGTCCATCACCCGTCCTGGTGTACCAATCACGATATTGACGCCGGAATGAAGCGCCCGCAACTGGCGGTCGATCGGTTGCCCGCCGTATACCGGAAGCACCGTGATACGCGGGAGATGCGAAAGGAGTTCAGAGAACTCTTCTGCTATCTGGATCGCGAGTTCACGGGTCGGGCAAAGTACTATTGCCTGGACAGTTTTGTGGGTTGCATCAATCTTCTCAATAATGGGAATGCCAAATGCGGCTGTCTTACCTGTACCTGTTTGTGCCTGGGCGGTCACGTCACGCCCGGCCTGGATGAGGGGGATAGTGAGTGCCTGGATGGGTGTGGGCTCTTCAAAGCCCATATCTTCTATCGCTTTACCGATTTCACGCGAGAGGTGAAAATCGGAAAATTGCATACGAGTATTCATATCGCAACACCATTTGCTGTGAGGGCTCTTAAGATGGTGCTTTCAGACAGGTAGGGTAGTATCTGAGAAGAGGATCCTGCGGTTTTTTTATCTGTTCATGAGAGAATGGATTAGTAAAAAGGTGAGAGAAATGAAGGTTGTTGCATTCAACGGAAGTGCACGCAAGGATGGGAATACCGCGATTCTTGTCAATGCAGTGTTCGAGGAACTGAAAAAAGAGGGTATAACAACCGAGCTTGTGCAGCTGGCAGGAAAGAAGATCCGGGGCTGTACTGCGTGTGGAAAATGTTTTGAGAAGCAGAACAACCGGTGCGCGGTCAAAGGGGATATCACTAACGACTGTATCGAAAAGATGCTGGAAGCTGATGGGATCATCCTTGCATCGCCGACATATTTTGCCGATGTCTCATCGGAAATGAAGGCCCTGATAGACCGGTCAGGGTTTGTGGCCAAGGCAAACCAGGATATGTTCAAACGAAAAGTGGGTGCCGCGGTTATCGCGGTGAGAAGAGGTGGTGCAATCCATGCATTTGACACTATCAACCACTTCTTTTTCATAAACCAGATGGTGGTTCCGGGTTCGTCCTACTGGAACATCGGTATCGGGCTTGCACCGGGCGATGTGAATGGTGACTATGAAGGAATTATGACGATGAAGACACTGGGCGCCAATATGGCTTGGCTGATGAAAAAAATCCAGGAATAATTTCTCTTTTCAGATATCAATGGTCAGGTCATCGGTTGTCACAACCAGACCCGGGTATTCTTTCTCAAATCGTTTTTGCACTTCGCGTCGATCGTCAAGAGTCCTGTACACTTCTGCACCAAAATGCATGAGTGCAAGACGCTTCGCATGCGCTTCTTTGGCAATATGGATTGCATTCTCCGGATTGAGATGTGGCCAGCCCGGGCTTTCCTGCCCCGGTTTCAATCCGCATTCAGTGATGAGAAGATCCGCATTACGGCCAAGCGTGATAGCGTTGTCGCAGACACCCGTATCGGTACAGTAGGTGATTACCTTGTCGTCAAGGGTCAGCCGGTACCCATAACAGGGTGCCGGGTGTACGAGCGGGAGGCACTCAACCGGGAACGGGATGGTATGCTTTCCCTCTTCGAGTTCCACAAAACAGACGGGATACGGAAGTTGTGCGAACGGGACCGTGAAAGGCTCTGCGACAAATGTATTCAGGACTGTAGTAGTTCCAATTTGTCCGCAGATGGTCAGTCCTTTCGGGAATTTGAATTTGACCAGCGTGTGGAGTCCCGTAATATGGTCAATATGAAAATGGCTGATGAACAGGTATGCCGGCTTGTCCTGCGTGATATAGTGATCCGCTTTTGCGATGCCATTGCCGGCATCAAGGATGATATCATACTCTTTTGATTGGATCAGGACCGAGCAGGTATTGCCGGTCACGGTATCATACCAGCCGTTCGTCCCCAGGAACGTGACCTTCATGGATACCGGGTTGTCGTTCACAGGGCAAAAAGGTTCAGATATGCCTGATCCCCGTTTTATCCTCATACAGAGAAAGTCGTTATAGTATTTTGAACAGAGACTATACGATTATGAAACAAACAGGCGTTTTTACTATTATTGCAGCGCTGTTCCTCTGCTTCATTTGTGTACCGGTGGGAGCAGTCATGCTGGAAGTGACGGTCAAAGGACCTGTAGCTACCACCAACCCGGCCAAGAATACCCTGACGGTTGACCACCCGCTCCAATATGGATGTAGTTACCCGGCAACAGGAGTACCCGTCTGTTCCTATTCACCCATCAATAAGTCTGCGCTCACTGGCACAGTACCGGATGCGGCTGCATTCACGGTCTTTAAAAACGGCGATCCGGTTGTCGCTACCAGCGTTGGCGGTCCCGGTGAAACGTGGATTACGCTAGCAAAGTTGTACGGTTCACGGCCAAACGAGGAGCTGGTAACCGATATAGTTGGCGATATTGGCACGATCCCAACCCCGCTCATCGGCAATTACGCTCTGGATGCAACAACGGTCCCGGACTGTTCGGTATGTTCTGGCACCACGTGCACAGCCATGTCAGCCATCGTCATGGTAAAAAGCGAGGGATATGGAATCCTGGTAAGGACACTCCTGCCGGGGGAATCGTTTACCTATAGTGGAAGGAACGATGGCTCGAGTGTGATCGTCACGTTTGTCAAAGGACAGGCATTATCCGCCACCTGTCCGGGTAAGGCCGGTGTGACCGGTCCGCAGGCGATCTCTGTTTACCTAGTCAAAGTAGTGCCACCAGTCAGTGCAGCGCAGACAAATATCCGGACGGCAACGACAACCCGGCCTGATGAGGCGCTGACACCGCTGCTATCACTGCCAACAACGGCCTGGACGAGTCCCGGTGTGCCGGCAACCACCAAGGCAGGCATGGTGCCGCTCGCGGCTATCGGGGCTATCGGGTTTGCAGGGCTGGCTCTGGTGATGAAAAGGAAATAAAAACTTTTTTCATACACTGTCAGGTCCAGCGTCCTGATCGCTTTCATCATATCCCCGACTCGCCAGTTTTCGGTGAGACTGCAACCTTCTAAATAGATCCCCTTCGAATCCAAATGCATACAAAACGGTGTGGGTATGGTTCGCGTTGGTGTCCATGTTTCAATCGCAGGTTCGCTGGATCTCGCCGTGGATCGCGCAAAGGAAACCAGGTGCGACGTGTTCCAGATGTTCTCGCGCAACCCCCGGAGCTGGGGATACAAGCTGTTGTCAGATGACGACTGTGATACTTTCCAGGGGAAGATCCAGGCTACCGGAATAATTCCCGTTGACCACATGCCTTATCTTCCGAACCTTGCCTCACCCAAACCGGATATTTACGAAAAGTCGATCGGAGCCCTTACTGCTGAACTCGACCGTTGCGGACGGCTTGGCATCCCTTATCTCATCACCCATCTCGGACATCACCTTGGTGACGGGATTGCCGGAGGAAGGGCCCGGGTCATCAGTGCGATTAACGCTGCTCTTGGTGAATCAGACACTACGGTTATGCTGCTTCTTGAGAACACTGCAGGAGAAAAGAACAGTGTCGGCAGCAGTTTTGAGCACATAAGGGGAATCCTCGACGGGATTGAAAATCACCGCCGTACCGGGGTCTGTTTTGACACCTGTCACGCGTTTGCTGCGGGATATGAGCTGCGAACGGAAATGGGCATCGCAGACACCCTTGCACAGTTCGATGACCAGATTGGCATCGGAAACCTTAAAATCATACATCTGAATGATACGAAAGGTGACCGGGGGAGCGGTCTTGACCGGCACGAACACATCGGTATGGGATTCATCGGTGAAAACGGGTTCCGGAACCTTCTTCACCATCCCGTCCTGTCAGCACTCCCGCTGATTTGTGAAACGCCTGTAGATGAGCGACGGAATGATGTCGGGAATATTGCAAAAGTGCGCGAGCTTGCGGGATAACGTATCTTCCTATGTCCTGTTCATGTGCGCGAACGGTTACCTGGATCGTTCACTACCCAATACGCAAATAAATTAATGGATTTGGGGGGGAATTGCATGCCAGCGTGCGGAATCGCTAGAATTACGTCCCCTTATGGTTGCCGCATTTTTAATCAGGAAAAAAAATTGTTGTGCAAAGTGCATCTATAAAACTTTTTTATCAAGCGCAAAATGTAATCTTACTTTTTCCCGTGCTCTTATTATCATCTACACACAATAGATCTGCCAGTGAAGGCAACATTCGATGGCACCGTAGTGCGTGTGGGGAAAGAGGGGCGCGTACTCTATGAACAAAGCGGCTACGGACGCCTGTATCAGGATGGCGTGAAACTCTCAAACCAGGAGGCGCTGTATCTTCTCCACAGGCAGAAGATCGATGTGGTCGGGTACACGTTCAACACCCTGTTTTCTGCATTTGCTGACCAGGCTAATTTCCTGCGTAGTTTTCTGGTGTACCGTGACCTGCGCGAGCGGGGATATGTTGTGCAGGCAGGACCGCACGATTTCCGGGTGTTCAAACGCGGTGAAAAACCCGGTACGGGAGAGTCGCTCTATCTTGTCCGGGTCCTATCCGAACGCGACCCGATCCGGTTTGTAAAACTCATCGAAGAGGTTGTTGCTTCAAGAAACATGCGCAAGCAGTATGTTCTCGCTGTTGTGGATGATGAGGAAGAGCTGACCTATTATGAGATCAAACTCCAGAACCTGGCAGAACCCGGTAATTGTTCACCAGAGGTATCCGCTCAGGAAGCGGTACTGGTGGGGAAATCCGCGATGGTGCTGGTGCCGGCCCATTCTGATCTCGAACAGTCAGGTTTTGGAAAACGGCTTGACGATGAACGTCTTATGCTCGCTCCTGTTGAACTCCTCTACCTGATGGGGAAAGGAAAAATTGTTCTCAAAAAGGAAAATATCCTTGTCAGCACGGATGAGTATTTTGCACTTGCCCGCGAGACGGATGGAGAACTTGCCGGGAAGGATAAGGTATATACTGAACTCAGGGGGCACGATTTCACTCCACGGACGGGCTACAAATTCGGTCACCATTTCCGGGTCTACTGCGGGAAAAATGTACATTCAGACATGCTGGTGCATGCAGTCGAGAAAGAGGCGTCGCTCCCCATGAGCGTGATCTCGCGATCAGTCCGGATGGCACACAGTGTCAAAAAGAAGATGTTGTTTGGCGCTGTACATACTACCGGAATTCAGTTCGTCGAATTTGCACGAATCAAACTATGAGCGCTCACCATGCAAGAACCGCAGATTAATCCCTGGTCAAGCAACCAGTCCATCGATGTTGAGAAACTATTCTCCGATTTTGGCATCGAGCCCATCGCCCCGATACTCCCCGATCTCCCCAACGTCCCGTATTTTATGCGGAGAGGTATAGTAATCGGGCACCGTGATTACCGCCCGATCGCCACGGCGATCCGCAACTGCACGCCCTTTCACATCCTCACCGGGTTCATGCCGAGCGGCCACCCGCATCTCGGTCACCTGATGGTCATGAAAGAGGTTGTCTGGCATGTGCAGCAGGGCGGCAATGGCTACGTGACCATTGCTGACCGTGAGGCGCATGCAGTCCGGGGCATGTCATGGGAAAAGTGCAGGGATTTTGGGAAAGAGTACCTTGCCTGCCTCTATGCACTCGGGTTTGAGGGACAGACCTATTTCCAGAGTAAAAATGAACGCTTGAAAGATCTCGCATTTGAAGCGGCAACCAAGGTGAATTTCTCTGAACTGACGGCAATTTATGGTTTCTCACCCGAGACTGATCTCGCCCATGCCGACAGTGTGATCACGCAGGTTGCAGATATCCTGTACCCCCAGATCGATCGCGAACCGGCTCCCACGGTTGTCCCTGTTGGTGTTGACCAGGACCCGCACATACGGCTTACCCGGGGCGTTGCCCACAAACTCCGCATGTTCACTGTCGAAGAACGGCATGGCTACATAAGCGTCCGGTCAAAGAACGCACCGGAGCAGGCGCTTGACGCGGTCAAAGCAGCGTTCCCGAATGCAAAGAAGTACGAGGGGCATGTGGATATCAAAGGTGCACCATGCTCTGATGTCAGTGCAAAGGTCCGCCAGATAGAACGTGCGCATGGGGGTTTTGCCTTCTACACCCCTTCGTCCACCTACCACATTTTCATGCCGGGACTTACCGGTGGTAAGATGTCCAGCAGTATCCCCGAAAGTATCATATCGTTCTATGAGCCTGAAGCAACGGTAAGAAAGAAGGTTATGACTGGGATTACCGGCGGGAGAATGACGCTTGAGGAACAGAAGCGTCTTGGTGGGGAACCCGACAGATGCTCCCTGTACCTGCTCAACCTTTTCCATATGGTGACGGACGATGCGGAGCTTGCTGAGATCCGCAGGAAATGTGTGTCGGGCGAGATCATGTGCGGCAACTGCAAGAAGGAGACAGCGGAACGTGTGGTTGCGTTCCTGAAAGACTTCAAGGAGAAAATGGACGCAGCTGCAGATAAGATCGAGGTGTAAGATGGCGGAACTGACGCAGAACGAGAAACGGTTGCTTGCGACGCTGGTAAAAGAACACAAAGCAGATGCCCCGCATCTTGCCACACTATTGGATTCAACACCGGAATCCGTAGTACAATGGGCACACCTTTTAGAGGACAAGGGACTGGTCAGCCTCGAGCGGATTGTCGATAAATCCTTCGTTTATTCGGATGAAGGAAAAGAATATCTCAAATGTGGACTTCCCGAGACACAACTCCTGAAATTTTGCCGGAATGATACCCCGCTTGTCGAACTCCAGAAACATGCTGCGTTCAGGATAGGTTTCGGGCAGCTGCGCAAAAAAGGGCTCATAAGCGTAAACAATGGTGTGGTATCAAAGACAGATGGTGCGTCGACTATCGCTGATGAAACCGCACTGAAAAACCCACAGTCTGGCGGGCAGCGTACAAAGGACCTCATCAAACGCGGAATCCTGCAGGAAACGGAATCAGTCCGAAATATTGTATCAATAAAACCCGAAGGGCTGGCGCTGGCAAAGCAGGGTCTTGATATGCGTGAAGAGACCGGGACACTCACCCGCGATCAGATCATTTCGGGGGAATGGAAAAACCTCAATCTCCGACGGTATAATGTTGCAAAACTCCCCAAAAAGGTATGCCCCGGCAAGATCCACCCTTACCAGCGAATCATCGCCGAGATGCGGGAGATCCTCCTCGAGATGGGGTTTGAGGAACTCTACGGCGGCATCGTCCAGCAGTCGTTCTGGAACTTCGACGCACTCTTCCAGCCCCAGGACCACCCGGCCCGCGAGATGCAGGACACATTCTACCTCCGCGAGACCCTCCCGCTCCCTCCGGGATACGAGAAGGTGAAGGCCATGCACGAGTCCGGTGGCGAGACCTCCTCAACCGGCTGGGGCGGGGTCTGGACGGAGGAGAAGGCCGAACAGTGTGTGCTTCGGACCCACACCACGAGCGTCTCGATCCAGCACCTGGCAAGGAACCCGAACCCCCCCGTCAAGGCCTTCTGCATCGGCAGGGTCTACCGGCGCGAGACGATTGACACCACCCATCTTGCCGAGTTTGAGCAGCTCGAAGGGATAGTGATGGACGAGGGTGTCACGTTCGGAAACCTGCTCGGGATCCTCCGCGAATTCTATCACCGCATGGGTTTTGAGGGCGTGCGGTTCAAGCCCTCCTACTACCCGTATACTGAGCCGAGCCTCGATGCCGAAGTGTATGTCGAGGGAATCGGTTGGATCGAGATGGGTGGCGCCGGCGTCTTCCGCGAGGAGGTAACCGCTCCGCTCGGGATCAACTACCCAGTCCTTGCCTGGGGTCTTGGCGTGAGCCGGATCGCTATGCTCCGCCTCGGCCTGAAAGATCTTCGCTACCTGCACCGGAGCGATGTTGCGTTCCTGCGGGAGACCCCTGCCCTGCGCTCTATAAAGGGAGGTGTCTGAAATGGCAGTCATCACCCTTCCCTACAAATATCTCGAGCGGCTCACCCGGACTGATAAAAAGACGATCCTCGACAAGGTCGCTCTCATAGGTTCGGACGTGGAACGAATTGAGGAAGATCACGCGGACGTGGAGTTCTTCCCGGACCGCCCCGACCTCTTCTCGCCTGAAGGCGTAGCCCGGGCAATGCGGGGATTCCTCGGGATCGAGACCGGGCTGCCAGCGTACCCTGTGAAACCCTCGGGAATATCATTCACCGTGGATCCAGCCCTTGCGAATATCCGCCCCGTGCTTGGTGCAGCGGTCATCCGCGGGGTTGAGTTCGATGACGAATCCATCCAGAGCATCATGTCACTGCAGGAGTCGCTACACTGGGCGGTTGGCAGGGGCAGGAGCAAAGTGGCGATTGGCATCCATGATCTCGACACTATCAAACCCCCGTTCCGTTACATCGCCTCGCCGCGGAGCAGGAAGTTCATCCCGCTCGATTATTCCGAAGAGATGACTATGGATGAGATCCTCGAGAAGCACCCGAAGGGCAGGGACTATGCAAAAATTGTCAGGGACTTCCCGCTCTTCCCTTTAATCGTGGACAAGGACGACCACGTCCTCTCGTTCCCCCCTATCATCAACGGCGAAAGGACGCGGGTGACCATCGACACGGAGAATATCCTCCTCGACACGACCGGCACCGATACGCGGGCGGTCGGCGTTGCCGTCAACATCATCTGCACGGCCATGGCCGAAGCAGGCGCGATTATCGAGAGCGTAGAGATCCGCGGGGTGCAGACCCCGATGCTTGCTCCTGTAGAGCGGACCGTGAGCGCGAACGAGTGCTCCCGGCTCCTCGGGATTGACCTGAACGCAGCCACGATGGCAGCACTCCTGCAGAAGATGCGGTTTGGTGCTGAGCCGTTGGGGGAAGACAATGTGAAGGTGCAGGTGCCCTGCTACCGGGCTGATGTTATGCACGACTGGGATATCTTTGAGGATGTGGCGATTGCGTATGGGTATGACAAAATTATGGACCCCCCGCCAGCTACGTTCACTGTAGGAAAACCGCACCCGGTGCAGATCTATGCCTCTCTTGCCCGCGATGCGTTTTGCGGACTTGGGTACCTCGAAGTGATGCCGTTCACGCTTACAAGCGAGGATATCCTCTACAAAAAGATGCAGCGGCCCGAGCGGGAGGGGGTCCTCCGTGTGATGCACCCGATCAGTATCGAGAATACCGTAGTCAGGACCGACCTTCTTCCCCTGCTCCTTGAATTCCTGACCCTGAACCGCCACCGCGAACTCCCGCAGCGCCTTTTCACGGCGGGCGACGTAGTGGACTCCTGTCTCACTTACCAGCAGGCAGCCGGTGTCAGCACCCACCCGGATGCAGATTTCTCGGAAGCCTATGCCTCTGCCGATGCAGTTCTTCACGAGCTCTCCATTGTCTATACTGTGAAAGAATCAGACGACCCAGCGTTCATAAGTGGCAGAAGAGGGGACATAATTGCTGGCGGAAAAAAGGTCGGGGTGTTCGGGGAGATTCACCCTGGAGTGCTGAACGCTTTTGAGCTGGAGCATCCTGTTGCGGCGTTTGAGCTCGATCTCAGAGCCGTACCGGGATACCCCGACCTCTGAGATACTCTTTTACATCGCGGACAGTAAATTCACCGTAGTGGAAGATACTCGCGGCAAGACAAGCGTCTGCCTTTCCTGCGGTAAAACCTTCATAGAAGTGTTCGAGAGTACCTACACCACCGCTTGCGACGATGGGAATACCTGTTGCATCGGATATGGCCGCTGTGATGGGGATATCAAACCCATTCTTCGTGCCATCGGTCTCCATGCTGGTGAGCAGGATCTCCCCGGCCCCCCGCTCTTCTGACTCTTTTGCCCAGGCAATTGCATCGATGCCGGTAGGTTTACTTCCTCCATAAATAACCACTTCATACCAACAGGTCATCCCGTTGGGAAGCTGGACGGGTATTGCATCAGGATTGGGTGAAAGGTTCCTGCGCACATCTATGGCAACAACAATGCATTGTGTGCCAAACGACTCAGCGGATCGGGTGATAAGAGCCGGATCGTGCACAGCACTTGTGTTAATACTCACCTTATCCGCACCCGCACGCAGGATCTGCTGAATGTCGTCAAGTGAGCGGATGCCACCTCCTACAGTGAGCGGCAGGAAGAGCTCATCTGCGGCCCGCTTGATCAGTTCGACGATGGTTCCGCGTTTCTGCTGGGAGGCGGTAATATCCAGAAAGACTACTTCATCCGCACCCTGCTCGTTGTAGCGTTGTGCAAGCTCCACAGGGTCTCCGGCATCGCGAAGCGAAACAAAATGTGTCCCTTTGACAACCCTGCCATCCTTGAGGTCAAGGCAGGGGATTATCCTTCGTGTGAGCACCATAGGTAAAATCTTGGCGTGCAACCCCTATCTACGTTTCCCCATACCGTCAGGGGTGTTTCGCCGGAATGGATTTTTGGGAGTTTTTATGTAACTTGGCGTGCCTACTCATAGGGTACATCAGTATCCGGGCAGGTGCAGGTAAAGCACCCCCCGACAAGGAGTATCATGAGCTCAGGAAAGCTGAAGATCGAATGGGCAGCGCAGTACATGCCGGTGCTCGCCGCCATAAGAAAACAGTTTGAGAAAGAGAGGCCGTTTGCTGGTATGACGATTGGCATGGCGCTCCATGTTGAGGCAAAGACCGCAAACCTGGTTTCTGCACTCGCCGCGGGCGGTGCCGAGGTGCACATCACCGGCTGCAACCCGCTTTCCACGCAGGATGATGTGGCCGAAGCCCTCAATGACGTCAGGAACGTCCACTGCTATGCAAAACGCGCATGCTCGGTCGACGAGTACTATGCCGCCATTGACAAAGTGCTCGATGCCAGGCCGGTCATCACCATCGATGACGGGATGGACCTCATCCACTACATCCACACGAAGCGCCGCGACCTCATCAGGAAGGTTATTGGTGGCTGCGAAGAGACCACGACCGGTATCCACCGCCTCCGGGCGATGGCTGCTGAAGGCAAGCTCGAATTCCCGGTCATCGCCGTGAACGACACCCCTATGAAGCGGTTCTTTGACAATGTCCATGGTACTGGGGAGAGTGCTCTCTCATCGATCATGATCACAACGAACACCCTCATCGCCGGGAAATACTTCGTGGTCGCCGGTTACGGCTTCTGCGGGCGGGGGCTTGCGAAGAAAGCCCATGGGCTTGGCGCAAAAATCATCGTCACCGAGATTGACCCTCGGCGCGCTCTCGAAGCCCACATGGACGGGTTCATGGTCATGTCCATGGACGACGCAGCAGCGATGGGGGACATCTTCGTCACCACAACCGGCAACGTTGCTGTCATTGCCGCCAGGCACTTCAGGAAACTGAAAAACGGCGCCATCCTCTCGAATGCCGGCCACTTCAATGTAGAGATCGACATTGCATGGCTCCACAAGAACGCCGACAAGGTCATCCAGCGAGACGGTATTGAGACGTTCATGCTCAAAGGAAAAGCAGTCCACGTCCTTGCCGAAGGCCGGCTTGTCAACCTCGCCACTCCGAAAGGCATGGGGCACCCGATCGAGGTCATGGACTTAAGTTTCGCCCTGCAGGCACTCTGCACCCTCCACATCGCAAAGAACGGCAAGAAGATGAAGGGCGGTGTATACGATGTCCCGCAGGAGATCGATGTACAGGTTGCTAACCTGAAACTCTCATCGCTCGGGCTCTCTTTTGATGAGATGACAAACGAGCAGAAGAAATATCTCTGTAGCTGGGACATTGGAACATAAGATCTCTTATTTTTTTTTGAAAAAATGTTTTTGAGGGCTCCGCCTACCCCGACGGAGCGTATCCGGGTCTTTACCCTTCCCTCGCTGCGTACAGGTACTCCTGCGCATACCCGCAGTATTCCCCAAAATGCTGCCGGGCAAAGCGGCGGATTGCATCATATTCCCGACCTGTCAAAGGAGAACCGGCACTCAAATCCGG
>Ga0315294_10005708_pt1 | contig 13657 bp, 5 predicted proteins | sample YL17G13_40_MG_FD_203626 | JGI IMG/M metagenome (GOLD analysis project Ga0315294, IMG submission 203626) | Sediment microbial communities from Yellowstone Lake, YNP, Wyoming, USA - YL17G13_40 | ecosystem: Environmental > Aquatic > Freshwater > Lake > Sediment | place: USA: Wyoming | collected... | reverse complement strand
GGGGATTATTAAAAAATTAATGGATTCAAAATATTCATTTTATGAAAATCCAACACCACCCATCACGGTTCGCGTTTCACCCGAAGACATTGTGGTGGAAACCATTGACATGGATTCCATAGCGCCGACGACCCCCATCGATGATTTCGATGCATTCGAATATGAACCCGAGATGGATGTCATATCCCGATGGAAAACCGCGGCACGAAACGATATTCGACCGCTCATTGCAATGATTCGGCAACTGTATTTTTTCTCGGACCACAGGAAAACGACGATTCGTAAATACACAACCTGCAAGGAAGAAATCCCAAAATTCATTGGCAAAATCAAACGTCGCCCAGAACTTCAGATTGACGTCTCGGATGTGAACGTGTTTGACCATCCGCAAATGTTCAACATGTACCGGCGATTGAGCCACATGGTCGGCATGTTCCGCATCAATGACTTCATGGTGCGCGTCGAGCACGCATTTGACAATTCGCAAATCGAGTCGGAGCATTTTGTGGTGTCGCAAATCATGCACATGCAACCGGACCACAAGTTGCCCCTGGTGCACGGGTGCGGAATTGACCACGCACACCACATCATCATCCCGGCGCACGTGCATTTGAATAGCATCCACAAAATTCCCGCCAGCGAGCGCACGCTGTTTCACCACATATCGTACAGCATTCAGCCCGTTTTAACACACTCTCGCACGCTCGACACATGGTTCAAAACGGTGTTCAATCCTCCGACAACTGCGCAAATCATGCGGCTGTGCATTCAAATGGCCGAAGCGCTGACGCATTTGCACGCGCACAACATCGTGCACGGGGACATCAAACCTGGAAACACCCTGATTCGGGATGTCCGTTGGGAACCGGATTCCAGCAGTTCGGGGGAAGAGACGCTCTATCTCATTGATTTTGGAATGTCGGGCAGCCCTGGCGTTGGCGACGGCACTGGAGGAACCAAACCCTTTTGCGCACCGGAAACTGGCAACGGCTTCAATCCAAACATTGACATGGACACATACACCTGGACGAAAACCCAAAAGCACCACGACGTGTGGTCATTTGCGCTAATGTTTTTCACGCTGATTGTGTTGCGCAAGTGCACTGCCTATCCGAAAGATTACCCTGTCGATTTTTTTGATACTGACGACAAAATCGGTCACGTCAATCCCGCATATTTTGACAAAATTCCGGATGAACCCATGCGTGAATTATTTCGACGCGCACTGTCTCCCGCTGAAGAACGCATCACTGCGGCCGAATTCTTATCTGCTGCCGGCGCTGTCGTCAGTGGCACTGGCGTCAGCGATAGCAGCACTGGCGTCAGCAGCACTGGTGATGGTGGCACTGGCGACATCAATTGATGCATTCGCGTTCGCCGTAGAAGCTGTTATTTTTTTCTCAATGACATCGCGCTTCACATTTTGCTGCTGCAGCAACCACATGCACAGCTTGTCCAATATGCTGACAGTGTTCATGTACGTGCGATACTTGAAACAGCAAATGGTTGAAACCGCGGATGCAGGGAACTGCATGCTGCACCACCAATATGCTGGGATGTAAATGATTTGTCCCGCGCGCAGCTCCACGTCCATGGTTTTAATCTTGTCAAAATCGGCGCGGTACTCCGCCTGTGTTGTCCACGGATTGACGGGCGACCGAAACTCGAAATTGTCGTAATCGGCGACGGGGTACAGGTACTTGCTGGCGTGCGGGGCAATCAGCCGCAGCTTAACGCTGCCCTGCGTCACCAAATAATAGTTGCGATAATTCAGCTCGTACCGCAGAGGCGTTGCGGTCCCGGGCGATGCGCACACGACATCATACATGCACTTGCTCACCATGGACGGCCGCAAAAACGCGTCATTGTATTTGAACGTTTTGGTCAGGCCCGTTTCCTCTAAGAAGTCGCCATTGTTCTCGCTGATGTAGCGCGAGTCCTTGTCGCTGTGAAACGCTTCCGCCGCGGCGTGCAGCGTCAACGGAACATGCAATGCGGTTGTGTCAGTTTCATCTGCGGAATCCTTCACGTTGCGCAGGCGCACATCGAATGCGCCGTATGTGGCGCGCATTGCATTCAGGGTGCAGGATTCCATCAACCGCTCGTTGGCATATTCAAACAGCACCGGCTGCCGCAAATCGCACACCTCTTCCAATTTGTCTTTAGATGGCTGGTCAATTTCATACACCTCCAAGTCGTTACTAGTTTTCATGTGGAAATAAATGTGCAAATACAGAAACAGCACAACGCAAAAAATGAGCACCGCAAACACCGACTGCATGAACGGATGAACGGATGAACGGATGAACGAATGAATTGCTAATAAATGATGCAATCAATTTTTTAAATACTTATGCACATGCTTATTTATATGCGACAATAATTTCATATAAATATTACGAGGACCTCAATTCACTTCACTTTAATCCACCGTTTGCATGTTTGACACCTCCAATTGAATGTTGGAGCCGTCACCTTGTTCATCTTCTTGGTCTGCATCTGCATCTGTGTCCGCATCTGCATCCATTATTGTTGCATCGGTTATTGGGGTTGGGGTTGGGGTTGATGTTGCGATTGGTGTTGGGGTTGGGGGTGGTGTCATGCTCTGGCTAAACAATTTCAGCAACATGATGTTCATTTCGTTGATGGTCTTTTGCTGCGCGTAAAGCAGTTCGCGCAGTTCCCTATTTTCATTTTGCACGGCATCAATCTGTTCAATGATGTCAGACAAGTTGGAATTGGTCATGATGTTGTCCACAATACCGGACACAAACTCCTCATCGCTCATGAGCTCCGGCTTAATCTGCTCTAAGGACAACGACGACGACGTCCCATCGGATGATGATGATGAATGCGCTCCAGGCAATGAACCACTTTCGATGCAATTCAACCGATTTTTAATGTCATCAATCGATTGACTTTGTTGAAACAACAGAGTGTCCATCTGCTTCATGAGATAAATGGGCGGCGCAGGCCAGGTCAATCCCGGCTTTTTATTTGGCTGGCCTTGGCCTTGGCCTTGGCCTTGACTTTGGCCTTGTCCTTGTCCTTGTCCTTGTCCTTGTTTTGGTTGACTCAGTTTTTGCTGCTGCGGTTGTTGTTGCGGTTGTTGCATTTGTTGCATGCGCTGCTGTTGCTGCATCAAAAATTGTTGGCGTTGTGCAGGCGTCAAACTTGCTAAAGAAGGCGCGGTCATGGGTCTTTGCTGTTGCTGTTGTGGCGTGGGCGGTTGCACCTGGTTGGCGCGACGTTTCTTTGCGGCGGAAATGGATGCAGCGCTACTCATTGTATTGATTTTTGAATGTGTAATTATAAATGCACATGACACTATAATTTTATATTATTTGCGCATTACATCTATATCCATACAATGAAAATGAAATAAAATGAAATGAATAACATGAAATAAAATAAAAATTGAAAACAATTAAACACTAGACATGTTCCAAATACAGAATCCAACCCATACTATAACGTGAAAACGTGAAAACGTGAATATGTCAGAAGCTCATTCGTTCCGTCTATTTGATTTTCAGGTGCGTGATGAAATGCCAGGCACTGGCACCGGAAGCGGAAGTGCAAGCAGCAATAGCAGTAGTGGCGGCTTCAAAAAACACGCCAAGGACAAAAAACACTTCGTAATTCAAATGTTCGGCATCAATGAGCGCGGCGAAACCTGCTGCATCATTGTGCGCAATTACGAGCCCTTCTTCTACGTCAAGGTCCCGGAGACGTGGGGGTTTGAAGCCAAGGCGCGCTTCATCTCGGAATTGAAAAAAGACATCGGAAAATTCAGCGAGGATTCCATTTTGGTCGACGAATGCAAGCTCCTGCGCCGCAAGACGCTCTACGGGTTTGACGGCGGAAAAGACCACAAATTCCTCCTTCTCAAATTCAAAAACATGGCCACCATGAACAAAGTGAAGAACCTGTGGTATGAGCGCAAAGGGACCGACATGCGCCTGAACCCGCGTGGCCACAAAGACACCTACATATATGAGGCCAACATCCCGCCCCTGTTGCGCTACTTCCACATCAAGGACATCAGTCCATCCGGCTGGGTCAAGGTCAAGGGCGAACCCATTGAAACACAAAAGCAAACCACGTGTCGATACGAATACAGCGTTGGACACAAGGACGTTGTTGCACAGCCCGAAAAGGAGACACTCGTCCCCTACAAAATCATGAGTTTTGACATTGAAGCCAGCAGCAGCCACGGCGATTTCCCGGTTCCGATTAAAAGCTACAAAAAACTCGCCTCCAACATCGTGGACGTGTGTCTGAAGACGCCCGAATCTACAACCCGGTCGGAAGTGCATCGCATGATTCGCACCGCGTTCCATGACAAAAAAACGCAGCCGCCTGTGTCTTTCACGATACACGATGACATTGAGCGCATTTACACCAAAACCGTGCCAACTCCGGCACAACTGGATGCCGCATTTGAGCGCATGTGGTCCACGCCCATCAACGCATTGGTGGAAGAAGCCGACCCCGACGTCATGCTGAATGTGAACACCATCGAGCGCATGTTTGAAAAAATGAAGGCAGAAAACGATGCATTGGCTGAGTGCGATGGCGAAGACGATGATGGCGACGCAGACGACGATGATGGGCGCAGCGTGTTCACTACGGCAACCGGTGCGGTAAAACCAATTGCCACTGCTGCTGCTGCTGCTGCTGCTGCTGCTGCATACGCTTATTCCGCTAATCCCGCCGCTCTCGCTCATTCCATTGCGGACATGCTGCAATCCTCTGCGTTGGACCGCGAAACCAAAATCAACCACATGAACGACGCCCTGTGCGCCGTGTTTCCGCCAGTAGAGGGTGACAAGGTCACATTCATCGGCTCCACCTTCCTGCGATACGGCGAAGACCGCCCCTATTTGAACCACTGCCTTGCACTGGGAACATGCGACCCCGTTCCCACCGCAGAAATCGTGAGCTGCAAGACCGAGCGCAAGCTGCTGCAGGCCTGGACCGAGCTCGTGCAGCGCGAGGACCCCGACATCATCATCGGCTACAACATCTTCGGATTTGATTACCAGTTCATGTTTCATCGTGCGCTGGAAAACCACGTGGAAGACGATTTCCTGAAGCTCTCGCGCAACGCTGACGAGTTTTGCGGCAAGCGCGATTTCAAAACGGGGCGCGTCAGCATTGAAGAAACCAGCATCGCCCTCGCCAGCGGGCAGTACGACCTGCACTACATTGCCATGTCGGGTCGCCTGCAAATTGACATGTACAACTACTTCCGCCGCGACTACAACCTCACATCCTACAAGCTGGACTACGTCGGCTCCTACTTCATTGGCGATGACGTGCTTAAAGTGGAGCACCGGGTTGAAGCCGACGATGGAAAGGTTACTCGCATTGTCAGCAAGAATCTCAGCGGCCTGGAGGTCGGCAACTACATCGAGCTGGAAGAGACGGGGCACTCCACCGACCCCTACAAGGACGGCCAAAAATTCCAGGTCGTCGCAGTGAATCGCGACGGCAAGGACAGCTATTTCGAAATCGTCGGACACGAGACACCCGACATGAAGAAGCACGTCCGCTGGGGTGTGTCCAAGGACGACGTGACGCCGCAGGACATTTTCCGCATGACGAACGAGGGCCCCGGGCCGCGCGCCGTCATTGCCAAGTACTGCATTCAGGATTGCAACCTCGTGCACCATCTCATGAAGAAGGTGGACGTGGTCACGGGTTATAACGAGATGGCCAAGATTTGCAGCGTGCCCATCAGTTTCCTGGTCATTCGCGGCCAGGGCATCAAGCTGACGAGCTACATGGCCAAAAAATGCCGCGAGAAAAACACGCTCATGCCCGTCATTGACAAGGGGCCATCCGGCGAAGGCTACGAAGGCGCCATTGTGCTGCCCCCCAAGCGCGGCCTCTACCTGGACAATCCCGTGGCATGCAACGATTACTCGTCGCTGTATCCATCCTCCATGATCAGCGAAAACCTGTCGCACGACAGCAAGGTCTGGACAAAGGAGTACGACCTGGATGGCAAGCTGGTTCGCGAGACGGGCGAAAAGGACCCGAAAACCCGGCAGCACATTTACGACAATTTGCTTAATTACAACTACGTGGACGTGGAGTACGACACGTATCGCTGGAAGCCGAACGCGCGTGGCAAGATGGAGAAGCACCTGAGCGGGAAAAAGGTGTGCCGGTTTGCGCAGTTCAAGGACGGCACGAAGGCCATTCTGCCGTCCATTTTGGAGGAGCTGCTCGCAGCGCGCAAGGCCACGCGCAAGCTGGCGGAGCAGCAGTCGGACCCCTTCATGGCCAACGTGCTGGACAAGCGGCAGCTGGCTTACAAGGTCACCGCGAACTCGCTTTACGGTCAGTGCGGCGCCAAGACCAGCTCGTTCTACGAAGTGGATGTGGCGGCTTCCACGACCGCCACCGGGCGTAAATTATTAACGTATGCCAAGCGCATGGTGGAGGAGGTGTACGGGAACACGGAATGCCAAACGAGCAAATATGGCATAGTGCACACGCGGGCTGAATACGTGTACGGGGACAGTGTAGCGGCACACACTCCAGTGTATGTCCGGTTGAACGGCGTCATTGATGTGTGTCCCATTGAAGCGCTTGCAGAAAAATATGGCGCGAATCCGAATGAATGGTCCGACTGCAAAGAAGATGGCAAACAAACCAAGCAGGTTTGTGAAATGATGTGCGGCGTAGAAACGTGGTCGGAAAAGGGATGGACCCGTCTTCATCGTGTTATTCGGCACGTGCTCGCCCCTCACAAAAAAATGATGAGAATCATTACGCACACTGGAATTGTTGATGTGACGGACGACCATTCTTTGATTCTCTCAAACGGTGATGAGATTTCACCAAAAAATGTGGAGATTGGAACCAAATTGCTGCATTGTGCGTTGCCGCAGCCACAACCCGCATCCGATGAAGTGCCAGTGATCACTGTTGAACAAGCCAGAGTCATGGGGTTCTTCTTTGGAGATGGAAGTTGCGGAGAGTATGATTGTGATTCTGGCAAAAAATGTTCATGGGCATTGAACAATGCCTCAATGGAATTCATACATAAATATCTAGAACTATGCAAAATCGCTTACCCAGATTTGGATTGGACCTACAACGACACTCTGGAAAGTTCGGGGGTGTACAAAATTGTTCCAAAATCAAAAAAATATGGAAGCATTGTGGAATTTGTGAAATTTTATAGGAACATGATGTATTACCAAAAATGCAAAATCATCCCAACCAGCATCCTCAATAACACGAGAGAAGTTCGAGAAAGCTTTTGGAACGGCATGTATGATGCTGACGGAGACAAAGACAAAAATGGATACAATCGAATTGACCAAAAAAATCAAATCAGCGCTGCATGCATATGTTTGTTGGCTCAAAGTCTTGGATGGAAAACATCATTGAACACGCGTTCAGACAAGATGGACATTTATAGAGCGACCATGACAACCGGCGTTCAGAGAAAATGTCCCGATTCCATCAAGAAAATATTAACATTGCCGGTTGTGGAGAATCAATGTGTTTACGATTTGACCACAGACAATCATCATTTTGCGGCTGGAATTGGAAACATGATTGTTCACAACACGGACTCTGTATTCTACACGTTCAATTTGTCCAACAAGGACGGAACACCCATTCGCGGCAAGCAGGCGTTGGAAATCACGATTGAACTCGCGCGCCAGGTGGGCGACATGGCGTCGGCTTTCTTGAAGGCACCGCACGGGTGGGTGTATGAAAAGACGCTCATGCCTTTCGGTTTATTACAGAAGAAGCGCTACTTCGGCATCTTGTATGAGACGGACCCAAACAAGGGCAAGCCGAAGAGCATGGGCATCGTGCTGCGTCGCCGCGACAACGCACCCATCGTCAAGGACGTGTATGGCGGCCTGATTGATATTCTGACGAAGCAACAAGATCTGGAGGCAGCCGTGCATTTCGTGCGCGACTCGCTGCAGTCCCTCGTGGACGAGCGCGTGCCCATGGACAAACTCATCATCACAAAATCGCTGCGTTCCACGTATAAAAACCCGCAGCAAATCGCGCACAAGGTGCTGGCGGACCGCATGGGCAAACGCGACCCGGGCAACAAGCCGAGTTCGGGCGACCGCATCCCTTTCGTGTACATCCACAATCCGGACAAGAAGGCGCTGCAGGGGGAACGCATCGAGACGCCGGACTACATTCGGGCCAAGCGTTTGAAACCGAATTACTCGTTTTACATCACGAACCAGATCATGAAGCCGGTTGCGCAGCTGTTCGGCCTCGTGCTGGAACAAATGGCGGCGTTTCGGCGCAAGAAGGCGCGCTTCTTGGAGGAGCTGGAATCGGTGCGGAGCAACTGGACGGACACCGATGACAAGCTGCAGAAGAAGCTGGACGACCTGCGATTCCGCGAAGTGAAAGAGCTCATATTTGACGACTACTTGCGCCAGGCAGACAACCTGGCGAAATCAAATAAGAGCATAACGGAGTTCTTCAAAACCAAAACTAGTAAATGAACTGAAACAATGAAGGTGCATGTGCAAAAAAAGAAAATTATCTGCGATATGAACGATAGTGTGAACGATTTATAATTATTTTTTTATGAATTCTTTTTGATGTTTTGCGAGTTTTTGGTTTGTTCATACTTCTTCGTCTGAGTTTTCTTCCACCCATAAAACCAATTACATGACCTCTTCCACTTGTTGGACTGTGCCTGACTGCAAGATCCGCCGGGTCAGAGCTTGGAACATGTCTGCACCCAATAAACACGACATACACGTTGTCATTTCCAGAATATTCGCGAATTTTACCAAAAAGTTCATCTGAACGAATTAGTGTATGTCCAGTTGTTACTGATTTGTAATCAGAATAAAATGTAGAACGATGAATAGAGACAAGGACATTGTGTGTTAATACTCGAGTTAATTTAAGAGCAGGAATGTCTTTTTTATCAATGGCATATTTTGTTTTCAAGGCCACAAATATATCACTAAGTGTATCTTCGCTTGATTTCTTATCTTTCTGATATCTCATAACCCATTTGAGTTGTGGATCTTCAAGCCGTGTGTCATGCCTGATAACCAACTGCAATATTTCTTCGCGCAACCTTTCGACATCCTCTATGGCATGAGAACAAAATTCATTGATTGAATCTCCAAATTGAATTGCACTTTTATAGCGTTCGCGATTTTCATGCAAACTGTCAATGTCTGATTGGACAATTTGTCCACCTGAATGGCGTATAATTAAATCGTCAGTTGGACATGCAATAAACCCCTGTCCTGGCAACCGTTTTTCAATCGCAATTATAGCTCTATCTTTGTCGATTGTTTCACGATACAATTGCATGCCAGGATTGACCTTCTGTCCAAGAATAACATCGCTGACATCCATGCCTGTTTCATGGGTTGGAGAGAATTCATATATGGCTGAATGCACTAAAGCACCTGGGAGGAAACACATTTGAACTGTCATTTCTGCCTGGTGTTTTCTTTGTCTAAAATCACACGGTTGTCGTTTGCCATTATGAGTTGCGTACACAATTCTCATCGCACTCAGGCGGGACAACAATCCCATTACATCTGAATCGGTTGGCAGAACATGATGTGCAAAACCACGACTATCACGCTGAGGACCATATTGACTGAACAGGTGTCTGAACATGTCGATTGGAATCTGTCCATCTTTCACATGAATTGTTTGGTTCATCTGGGTCAAAGTGGTGACTGTCATGTTTGTTGGAAGTGCCCTTTGTTCACTGGGATATATGACTTCCGAATGGTTCGCCACAATAAATAATCTATTATAAGATTCATCCGTAGATGATGCCGTCATTAACGCGTTTCTTGATATATAATTTATTATTATTATTTTATTTAATCAACATCGTCGATATTTCTCGGGCCTGGTGCTGGTGCTGGTGCTGAACCTGAAGCGCCTGGCCTGGACATCAAATCAAACGAAAACACAATTGAATCATCATTCACTGTGTTCAATTCGAACCCAGGAAGGTTTCCACTGTTTCGCAGCAATTCATTGTAAAATGTGTTAATGTTGATATCAGATTCGAGTGGAATGCTTATTCCGCGCATGGGTTCGGGAGCAGCAGTGGCCGGAGGAGCAGTGGCCGGAGGAGGAACATCATGAGTAGAGCTCATTAGGTCGTGTCTACATGTGGGACATGTGTTATTCATGCGCAGCCATTGCATCAAACTATCTGGGCTGAATATGTGTCCGCAATGCCGAATGCGCACAACACGCTGATTGGGTTCAAACGCGTCTTGTGTGATTGAACACACAGTATTCAGTGGATTTACTATATTTTGAAAATGCGCAAATTCTTCTATTCTCTCGTTTAATTCTGCTTGTGTCAACCTTGGTTCTTCTGGTTGGTACAACATTCCCATTAGCGCATTCACAATGTTGTTTTCCAGGGTTGTTCCCAATGGTGGAGTTCTCAACGGTGGAGTTCTCAACGGTGGAGTTCTCAACGGTGGAGTTCTCAACGGTGGAGTTCTTGCATGACTCCTCCATGCATTTATTGGCGGTTGCTGTTGTTGCTGTTGTTGCTGTGGTTGCTGTGGTTGTTGATGTGGTTGTTGATGTGGTTGTTGTTGTGGTTGATGTGATTGTGGTGATTGCCGTGGTTGTGGTTGCCGTGGTTGCTGTGATTGCCGTGGTGGTTGCTGTTGTGATTGATGTGGTGGATGAGGAATGAGAAGCCATGGATATGGGTTTGAATTGATTGAGGTTTGAGTCCCATGCAACGCACGTTCCAATACATGAAACATGTGGTTCGAATGATATGTGAAATGGGTATAACTTTGAATCAAGCTTTCATACATGGCAAACAATCGTGCATTGTAAAAAGGAATGCTGTTTGCATCATCTTGTGCCGGGAATGGTTGTCCTTGTGTTTGCGAGCGACCTTGTGTTCGATTTCCGCGTCGGCCAGGCATTTTGTGTAAATTGCTTATTTACACTGAATCATCTTTATTTTTTTAAGCACAAACATAAATATATATTCTATGAATTAAAAAAGTGAACACCTACAATGAGTTTCGATCTCACCACCTCCGAGATTAGATAACCATCCATTCATTCGGACGATGTCTGCGGTCATGCACACATTGTCATTTATTTGATTAGACGATGTTTGGGTGTCCGGCGCTCTTCCACTGAGCTTTGTAGGTTTGTTATTAACTCTGTGCGTGGACACAGAGGCTCTGGTGCACTGAATGCACCTGTGCGACGTTGATGTTGTTTTACCACCTGCAGGTATCGATCCCGCACCGTTCTTTGAATGAGAAAGAGAGATAACCATCAGATATTCGGACCATGCGTGAAGCAGTGTCAATTGTTCACCGACGATGTTTTACGTCCGCCATGGAGGTGGTTTGCAAAGGTTGCTCCGTTTAACGTCCAGCTCGACGGCCAACTTCTGTAAAGCTGGCGAATTGGAATATACCGGAGATAGGGTTCGAACCTACGACCTCGGGGTTATGAGCCCCGCGCGCTTCCTCTGCGCCACCCCGGTGTAAGATGCTCAAGTTTAATGTCGCTTGCGCTATGACAACCAGCTTCTCTAAAGCTGGCGAAGAGTGCGCGGCGGCCCCTATCTGAGTGAGACACGCACACAATGATCCAGCTTGACGGTGAATGCGTTCTGCGCCACCCCGGTGTAACATGCTCTAGTGCCTTGATGCACCGATGCGATGTGTGTGATAGATGCCGGAGACAGGTTTCGATCCTGTGACCTTCCGCTTATGAGGCGATAACCATCAGTCTTTCGGACGTTCAAAGTCGAATGGGATGACCGACGGTGGTTGAGACGCTCTGCCGCTGAGCTACTCCAGCATAATATTGCTCAAGTTTAATGTCGCTTGCGCTATGACAACCAGCTTCTGCAAAGCTGGCGAAGTGAAGAAATTCCCCCGGTCAGTTTCGATCTGACGACCTCCGGCTCATAAGGCGATAACCATCAATCATTCGGACTTTATGCAAGTCGAATGGAGCGACTGACGATGTTTTACGGCGCGCTTCCACTGCGCCACAGGGGATTAAGTGTCTTGTGTCTTGTGTCTTGAATTGGATCTTGGACCAGGGACCAGGGAAATTTTTTGGATGCACCCCTAAGAATTTGTTGATGTGGGCACTACCGTTTTTTCCCTTCTGTTTCGCAGTGGCACTCGTGGGATTCGAGCTTGCGACATGTTGATTGCTGGGTTGTCAGACACCTCGTCTGACAACTGAGCCATGCGCCACAACTGCTTGGAACATCATGTGGCGAAATAGGTATAGTAAGATGTGAAAAAAGTGGGGGTTTCTGGATGACCCCCCCCCCTGCACTCGGTCCGACATTACAATGGTCGTATCATGCCGGACATTGGTTTTGGTGAAAATGAAGGAACTTCTTGACGTGGTTGAACCGGAAGAGGAACCGCCAGCTTCGGGCTCGGACACGCACGGTTGAAATTGGTCGTGTTGCCGTTGAATGCATTGATGTTGAATGACCACTTGGCACAAGGCGACGAAACCGCGTCGTCAAAAGATGGATGGGTGTTCAAAGACATTTTATGAAAGGATGTGATATTTTATTTTTATATCATTCGCGTTTAGTAATTGAAAATGAAAATGTCGCAATTCATTGGATTTCAACATTTCGATATCATTGCTTGTGTTTGTCAATTTGTATGTTCTTAATGAACCCTTTTATGATTTTTTTGTGCGCATGATCATCGTTTTCGATGTTTTTGTACAGCTCTTTGCACAGGGCTAAATACTCGACCTGCAGCTTTTCCTTGGTTTCCCACCCGGGGTGCGCGTCGATCCAATCCTGAATGCGTTTGATTTGATAGCAGGATGTTAAATAAATGAATTTTTTGATGTTGGCAAAGTCTTCGTCTTTCTCCCACTCGTCGTTTTTTATGTACATGGTTTCACGCTTCGCGTCGGTGCAGTGGATCGGGCGCTTGTGCACCGCCATGCCTTTCAGGTTGTTCACGATGATGGAGCTCACGCCTTCGATGATGCCGTTGTTCTTCGTGAATTCCAAATCTTCGACCGTGATGTTGAGAGATTTTACGAAATCACTAAGTTTAATTGCATCCTTGCACTCCGTGTTCAAAAACACCTGCAGGTTGAATTGTTGATTGTTGGTGGTGTTGTTGTTATTTATCACCGTGTTTCTCTCTTTGCTCAACTCTATGAGCTGTGTTTGCAGCGTTTTGTTCTGCTCCATGAGCTGTTCCACAATCTTCATCATGTTGAATTCGGTGGATGCGGTTGCTGATGCAACGGCTGGTGTGGTGGATGATGCGGCACACGATGCAGCGGCTGGTATAGTGGATGCAGCGGCCGATGCACTTGATGCATTATTCAGTTTTTTTATGCACTTGGTGGTGATTTGTTCTTCCATCTCGCACATGATTGCAAGGCTGTTTGTTGGTTCCGTTTCCATTGCCTTTGCCTTTTGCGCGCACTTCTGCTCATGATACCACAAACTGTTTCGGGCGTCATATCCTTTTCCGCAATGCGGACATGAATGCGCTTTTTTTGAGCCACACACAGGCATGTATTCACATTTTTTTTCATGATACCATTTACCGGAACGGGTTGTAAAAGTTTTGGGGCAGTGGTCGCATTTGTAATTAGCAACCGGAGATTT